>Ga0075426_10000732_pt1 | contig 22851 bp, 18 predicted proteins | sample SoiMethybrSBSTD5_FD_75304 | JGI IMG/M metagenome (GOLD analysis project Ga0075426, IMG submission 75304) | Bulk soil microbial communities from a Populus tree surrounding site in Tennessee, USA - Soil MetaG P. TD hybrid SBSTD5 | ecosystem: Environmental > Terrestrial > Soil > Tree plantation...
CCCTCGAACACGGTGCGCGGGCCGCGAAAGCCGTGCCGCGCGAGCAGCGCCGCGCGCAGCCCCGACTGCGCCGCCCAGCCCGCATGCATCCGCTTGGTCCAGGCACCCTCGGCGAGATACTCGATGATGCCGGACGCCATGCTGCCCGCGATGCCGAGGGCGTCCACCATCTGGGCCCGGTCGAGGCCGAGCGCCGCGCCGACGCCGGCCGCGGCCGCCATCGCACCGAACACCGCGGTCGGATGGAAGCCCGCCTTGTGCACGCGCTTGGGCGCCACGAGGCCGAGCCGGCACATGGTCTCGACGCCGACCGCGATGCCGATGAGCGCCGCCGGACCCTCGGGCCGGTGGCGCTCGCAGGCGGCGAGCACGGCGGGCACGATCACGGCGCCCGCATGCACCGGGCCGCCTTCGAAGGTGTCGTCGAAATCCTCGCCGTGCGCCGCGGTGCCGTTGACGAGCGCCGCACCGGCGGCGCTCAAGGTGCGGGCGTGGCCGATCGCGGTGCACGGGCCGTCATCGTCGCAGGCCGCGAGCGTTGCCCGGACGTAGCCCTCGTTGCGGGCCGTGACGATCAGCCCGATGACATCGACCAGCAGGTCCTCGCACTTTTCGCGCAACGCATCAGGTAGTCGTGCAGGCGCGAGCGCGACGATACGGTCCACCAACTGCTCGGCGACCGAGATTTCCGGGACGTGGGCCGCCATCGATTCACTCAGTTTGGGTTCACTCAGTTGTTGCGCAGCCGCACCGTGCCGCCAAAGCCGGGCATGCGGTTGATCAGCACCACCACCGTGAAGGTGACGATCAGCATGATGATGCCCAGCACCGCGATGGCGCCGAGGTCGCCGCTCTCATTGAGGTCGAAGATCAGGACCGAGATGACCTTGGTCTGCGAGGTGAACAGCATGATGGCGGCGGAGAGCTCGCGGATCACCCCGACGAAGATGAAGCACCAGGTGGCGATGACGCTGGTGCGCAGGAGCGGCGCCGTGATGCGCCACAGCGTGACCAGGCGGGTCGCGCCGAGGATGCGGCTCGCCTCCTCGAGGTCGGTGTGGACCACCCGGAAGGCCGACTGGAGCTGCTGGTAGGCGGCCGGCATCGCGATGGTGACGAAGGCGAGCAGCAGGATCCACAAGGTGCCGTAGAGCACGAGCGGTGGACGCGTGTAGCTCAGGAACAGGCCGACCCCGAGCACGATGCCGGGCACCGAGACCGGTGCGGTGGCGAGGAAGGCGAGCGCGCGCCAGCCGGCGATCGCCCGCCGCGTCGTCACGTAGGCGATCACCACCGCGAGCGCCGCCCCGATGGTGGCGGCAGCCGTGCACAGGATCAGGGTGTTCTTGAAGGCAAGCGAGGTCGCGGAGAGCTCGAAGAAGGCGAAGTTGATGTTGTGCAGCGTCGCGGTCGAGGGCGTGACGAACTGCGAGGCGACCGGCGAGAACACGGCGTTGAGCAGCGCCGCATAGGGCAGGAACACCGGGCAGCACAGGACCAGGAACACGACGCCGAGCGCGACCCATTTCCATTGGCCGAGCCGCACCAGGCGGGGATTGCCCTGGCGGCCGCCGACCACCGCGTAGCCGCGCCGGCCGAGCACAAAACTCTCGGCCCGCACCAGCAGGATGGTCAGCAGCAGGAGCGGCATCGAGGCCGCGGCCGCAAGCTGCATCTTGGGCGGATAGTCGAACAGGCTCCAGATCTTGGTCGTCATGGTGTGGAAGCCCGCCGGAATGGCGAGGATCGCGGGCGAGCCGAACAGCGTCATCGCCTGCAGAAAGGCGACGAGGGCGCCGGCGACCAGCGCCGGCATGGCGAGCGGGATGGTGATTCGGCGCGCCGTGGTCCAGGCGCTTCCGCCGAGGATCGCCGAGGCGTCCTCGAGATCGCCCGGGATGCGGTCGAGCGCATTGGCGAGCAGCACGAACACGTACGGGAAGGTGTAGCAGGAGATGACGAAGATCAGCCCGCCGAGCGAGTAGATGTTGAACAGGTACTCGTCCTGCGACGCGCCGGTGACCATGCGGAAGATCTTGTTCAGGAGCCCGCTGTTGGGCGCCGCGAGCAGCTCCCAGGCGATGGCGCCGAGAAACGGCGGGGTCACGAACGAGGCGGTCACCAGCGCCCGCACCACGCCGCGCAGCGGCATGTCGGTGCGCGCGACGAGCCAGCCGATCGGCGCGGCGACCGCGCAACAGATCGCGGCCGAGCCCACCGCCAAGAGGAGCGTGGTCAGGAACGGCTCGAGGAGATCCGGGCTGTCGATGAGCTGGCGGTAGTTGGCGAGCGTGAACGCGCCGCGCTCGTCGGTCACGCTGAAATAGAGGAGCCACGACATCGGCAGGATGATCAGCACGGCGAGCACGGCCGCCACGCCGATCAGGATCGGCCACGACATGTCGACATGGATGCGCCGAAGCGCAGGCCGGGTGGGAAGCGCGAGGGTCATGGCGAGGCGTCCTCTACCCTCCCGCCCACGCAAGTCGGGCCTGCCCGACTTGCGCATTTTTCGGTGCGAAACCCGGGGAGGCCCGGGTTTCGTGGCGGGGAGGGTCGGCCGTCGCAGCGCAGCTGCGGCGGACGGGGTGGGGGGACTACACTTGCTCCGTGCCTGTGGCGCCCCCCACCCCTAACCCCTCCCCGCCACTCGCTTCGCTCGCGGGGGGAGGGGAACAGAAAGGATGCGGGGCATGACGCTGAATGTGCGAAAGCGCTGATCATCACACCCTGAACAGCTGCTGGTAGCGGGTCTTGATCTCCTCGGCCATCTTCTCGACGCCGGCGGGATCATCGCGCATGAGCTTGATCTCCGACAGCGCCTTGTGGCCGGGCTTGTCCTTGACCTGCGCGTGCACGGAATGCTGGCCCGAGAAGTCGACCAGGAGCTGCTGGCCCTCGCGTGAATGCATCCAGGCCTGAAACAGCCGCGCCGCGTTCGGGTTGGGGGCCGAGGCGAACACGCCGGTCGGCCCGGTCACGGTCGGGGTGCCCTCGGCCGGATAGATCGGCGCGACCGGCCGGCCCGCATCCATGAGCTGGAGCAGACCGTAATCGTTTCCGTCCGCCATCACGGCGCGCTCGCCGAGCGAAAGCTTCTTGGGCGGATCGGTCGAAGACTGCACCTGCAGCACGCGCTGCTTGGCGAGCTTCTCGAAATAGCCCCAACCGAGCTCGCGCACGATCTGGAAGGTCGCCGTCATGATGGTCCCGCTGTAGGCCGGATGGGCCTTCACCATCTTGCCGGCCCATTTGGGATCGAGCAGGTCGGCAAAGCTTTTTGGCGCGTCCTCCGGCTTGACCAGATCGGTGTTGTAGCCGAGCGAGGAGAGCCACACCCGCGTCGTGATGAAGAGCCCGTCCGGATCCCGATAGACGGCCGGGAATTGCTGCGCCATCTCGTCGGTGACGAAGGGGGCGAGCCAGCCGTTGCGCTTGAAGGCGATGAAATGCGAGGCGTCGGCGCTGTTGAGCAGGTCGCAGGCGTGGATGTTGCTGCCCATCTCCTGGGTGACGCGCTGAAAGATGCGCTCGGCGCCGGAGCGCTCCACCCGCACCGTGATCCCGGGATATTTCGCCTCGAATGCCTTGCCGAGCTTTTCGGCCACCGGCAGGTCCATGGCGGTGTAGAACGCGACCTTGCCCTCGCGCTTCGCCGCAGCGACGAGCTCCGGGCTGACCGGCGCGGCAGCGGGCACCTGCGCGCGCAGCGGCGTGGCAAAGAGCGCGGCGCCCGCGGCGGCAGTGGATTTGAGAATGAAGCGTCTCGAGAATTCCCGTCTCATGACAACCACCCCGCTTGCGCGCCGTCATCCTGAGGTGCTCGACGCGAAGCGTCGAGCCTCGAAGGAGGGCGGCCCCGCCGTGCCCGTCATCCTTCGAGGCGCGGCTTCGCCGCGCGCCTCAGGATGACGGATCGAGTCACACCCGGAAGATCTTCACGTAGCGCGCCTTGATCTGCTCGGCGTTCTTTTCGACGCCGGCTGCGTCCTCCTTCATGGTCTTGATCTCCTTGAAGGGCTTGCGGCCGGGTTTGTCCTTGGTGAGCGCGTGCATCGAACGCAGGCCGCCCTGGTCGATGACGAGCTGCTGGCACTCGGGCGTGAAGCAGAAGGCCTGAAAGAGCCGCGCCGCATTCGGGTTGGGAGCCGCCTTGAACACCGCGTTCGGCCCGACCACCAGCGGCACGCCTTCGGTCGCATAGACGGGCTCGACCGGGCCGCCCCGCTCCTTGATCTCGAAGATGTTGTACTCGTTGCCGTCCGCCATCACGGAACGCTCACCGAGCGCAAGCTTCTTCGGCGGGTCGGCCGAGGACTGCACCTGCAGCACGTTCTGCTTCGCGAGCTTCTCGAAATACTCCCAGCCGAGGTCGCGCGCCGTCTGGAAGGTCGCCGTCATGATGGTGCCGCTGTAGGCGGGATGCGCCTTGACGATCTTGCCCTTCCATTTCGGGTCGAGCAGGTCGGCAAAGCTCTTCGGTGCGTCCTCGGCCTTCACCAGGCTGGTGTTGTAGGCGATGATGCAGAGCCCGACCCGGAAGCTCGCATACATGCCGTCGGCGTCCCGGTGCTCGACCGGATAATGCTTGGCGACATCCTCGGGCACGAACGGCGCGAGCCAGCCGTCGCGCTTCCACACGATGAGCTGCGAGGCGTCCGACGAGTTGACCACGTCGACCTGGTGGATGTTGCTGGTGTATTCCTGGCCGATGCGCTGAAACAGCCGCTCGGCGCCGGTGCGCTCCACCCGCACGGAGATGCCGGGAAATTTCGCCTCGAATGCCTTGGCAATCTTCTCCGCGAGCGGCAGGTCGATCGACGTATAGTAGATGACCTTGCCTTCCTTCTTGGCAGCGGCGATCAGCTCCGGCGTGATGGCGGTCGGGGGCGGCGCCTCGGCGCGCGCGGGCGCGGCGAAGACAGAGGCTGCCGCGGCGGCGCTCGCGGCCTTGATCACGTCGCGCCTCGAGAACCGGTTGCCTCGCATCGCTGTCTCCTCCTTATCTTGTTTCATTGTCTTGTTTCATTCGCCTTGTTGTCAGCCGAGCAGCGCCCGGCAGCGCTCGGGCGGCAGCGCGAGCCAGACTTTTGCGCCCTGCGGAATGCTCTCCTGCGGCGGCGTGACGGCGCGCACCTGCGTGCCGTCGCCCAGCTCGACCATGTAGTCGCGGCTGTTGCCGAGGAAGACGTTGCGGGTCACGGTCCCGGGCAGCACATTATCGCCCGCCGATGCGGGCGGCGCGGCGGTGAGCCGGATCTCGTGCTGGCGGATCGAAATGGCGCCGGCGGCGCCCGCCGTGAGCTCGGCGCCGACGCAACGCAGCGCGACGCCTGCCACCATGAGGCGATCGCGGTCGGCCGCGGTGCCCTTGATGACGTTGCTCGCGCCGATGAAGCGAGCGACGAATTCCGAGCGCGGCCGGTCGTAGATGTCCTCGGGCCGGCCGAGCTGCTCGATCCGGCCCTGGTTCATCACCGCGATGAGGTCGGCGGTCGTCATCGCCTCCGACTGGTCATGGGTGACGTAGACCGTGGTGTAGCGGTACTCGTCATGCAGGCGGCGCACCTCGAAGCGCATCTCCTCGCGCAGATTGGCGTCGAGATTCGAGAGCGGCTCGTCGAGCAGCAGGGTCTCGGGCTCGACGATGAGCGCGCGCGCGAGCGCGACCCGCTGCTGCTGGCCGCCCGAAAGCTCGCCCGGATAGCGGTCGGCGAGCGCGGTGAGCTTGGTGGTGGTGAGGATCGCGGCGACCTTCTTGGCGATGTCGGCGCGCGGCATCTTTCGCAGTGAGAGACCGTACGCCACATTGTCGGCGACCGTCATGTGCGGCCACAGCGCATAGCTCTGAAAGATCATCGACATGTTGCGCCGCTCGGGGGGCAGCGTGCGCGCCGGCGAGGAGACCACCTTGCCGCCGACCGCGATCTCGCCTTCGGACGGCTCGACGAAGCCGGCGATCAGCCGCAGGGTCGTGGTCTTGCCGCAGCCGGACGGACCGAGCAGGCAGACCAGGAGCCCGTGCTCGATCGTCAGCGACACCGCGTCGACAACCGCCAGCGCGCCGTAGCGCTTGGTCAGACCGCGCAGTTCGACCGATGCCACTCCGAGCCCCCTACGCTCTAACCGGTGACGACGATGCAGTTCCGCGCCGCCAGCATAGCAACCCGCCTCACCGGGGTGACCGCCCACAATGCCGCAGGCATGGCGCTCACCCGCCGGTGAAGACCGGCTTGCGCTTCTCCATGAAGGCGCGGCGGCCCTCGATGTAATCCTGGCTCTCGAAGCAGCGCTGGACCATGGCGTCGCAGCGTGCGAGGTCCCGCTTGTCTTCGTCCGTCACCGTCTGGTTGGCGATGAATTTCACCGCATTGACGGTGAGCGGCGCATTGCCGCTGATCGTGTCGGCATACTCCTTCACATAGCCCTCGAGCCGGTCCGGCGGCACCACCCGGTTCACCAGGCCCATGAACTGCGCCTCGACGGCATCGAACTGGCGCGCCGTGTAGAACAGCTCCTTGGCGAAGGACGGCCCGACCAGATCGGAGAGCCGCTTGATGCCGCTGAACCCGTAGCCGAGCCCGAGCTTGGCGGCGGGGATCGCGAAGCGCGAATCCGCCGAGGCGATGCGCAGGTCGCAGCACACCGCGAGCCCGACGCCGCCGCCCACGCAGTAGCCGCGGATCATGGCGATGGTCGGCTTGGGGAAATGGTAGATCGCGTCATGCGCCGTCGAGACGACCTCGTTGTAGCGCGCGATCGCCTCCTCGCTCGAGCGCTCCTTCTCGAAGCGCGAGATGTCGGCGCCCGACACGAAGGCCTTGCCGCCCGCGCCGGTGAGCACCACGACGCGGACCTCGTCGTCCTTGGCGAAGCCGTCCATGATCCGGCCCGCCGCGTCCCACATGTCGAGCGACACTGCGTTGTGGCGCTGTGGATTGTTGAAGATCATGTAGCCGACGCGCCCCTCCTTGCGCGACAGCATCTTGTCGGTGTCGGTCATAACTAGGCTCCGTTATTGCTCGTCATGGCCGGGCTTGTCCCGGCCATCCACGTCTTTGCGGCTCGACAAGGAAGACGTGGATGCCCGGGACGAGCCCGGGCATGACGGAGGATGTGCCGTGTTGCCTGGATCAAATCGCATTCGCCTTGCGCAGCGCCGCGATCTGCTTCGCGCTGTAGCCGAATTCCCTGAGCACCTCGTTGGTGTGCTGGCCGAGCGCGGGCGGCGGCGCGACCAGCTTGCTCGGCGTTCGCGACAGCTTCACGCCCTGCCCGACCAGGGTGAGCTTGCTGTTCTTCACCGGCTGCGCCATGCCGATGTGCTTGACCTGCGGATCGGCGAAGACCTGGTCGATCGAATAGATCGGTCCGCACGGCACGCCGATCTCGTTGAAGCGATCAACCCATTCGGCGCTCGTGCGCGTCACCGTGATGGCTTCGATCTCGGCATTGAGCTGGTCGCGGTTCTTCGAGCGCGTGGCGCCGGTCGCGTATTCGGGACGATGGGCGACCTCAGGGATGCCGAGCGCCTCGCAGGTGCGTTCCCAGATCTTCTGGCCGGCCGCCGCGATGTTGATGTGGCCGTCGGACGTCTTGAACACGCCGGTCGGGATGCTGGTCGGATGGTTGTTGCCGGCCTGCTTGGCGACCTCGCCATTCACGAGATAGCGCGACGCCTGGAAGTCGAGCATGAAGATCTGCGCCTGCAGCAGCGAGGTCTCGATGTACTGGCCCTTCTTGGATTTCTCGCGCTCGAGCAGCGCCACCATGATGCCGGTCGCGCACAGGAGCCCGGCGGTGAGATCGGCGATCGGGATGCCGACCCGGACCGGGCCCTGGCCGGGCAGGCCGGTGATCGACATCAGCCCGCCCATGCCCTGGGCGATCTGGTCGAAGCCGGGCCGGTTCTCGTACGGACCGTCCTGGCCGAAGCCCGAGATACTGGCGTAGACGATGCGCGGGTTGATCTTGCGCAGATCCTTGTAGTCGATGCCGAGCCGGCGCTTCACGTCGGGACGAAAATTTTCGACGACGACGTCGGCCTTTTTCACCATCTTCTTGAGCACCGCGACGCCTTCCGGCGACTTCAGATTGAGCGTCATGCTGCGCTTGTTGCGGTGCAGGTTCTGGAAATCGGAGCCCTCGCGCGGACCGCCCGGACCTTCGCCCGCCTCGATCTGCGGCGGCATCTCGATCTTGATGACATTGGCCCCCCAGTCGGCGAGCTGGCGCACGCAGGTGGGGCCGGACCGCACGCGGGTGAGGTCGAGCACGGTAAAGCGGGAAAGGGCCTTCGAGGCCCTGGGGATCGGCATGTCGGGGCGTCTCCCGGGAATTTTGCACGGCCGGGCGCGGTCCCGGGCCTGGGTTGTTGGGGGTAACGGTTTGCCCCGGAAAGGCCCGCGAGATCAAGAGGGTGGGAGATAGGGCGGCGAGCGCTGAGGTCGCCGGCCTGTAGCCCGGATTGAGCGAAGCGAAATCCGGGGTCGTTGGTCCAATCAGAAATGCCCACCCGGGTTTCGCTGCGCTCAACCCAGGCTGCTGCGCGGCCATGGGGCTGGGGTTACCGGTTTGTCCCGAAAAGACCCGCGAGATCAAGTCACTGTGAGGTATGGTGGCACGGCCGCAGAGTTGCCCGATATACCGGTTCGATTCGGGCGCGCGGTGGCGGCAAAGTGGAGACGATTGCCATGAGTATTGGGCCTCCACGCCCGGCGTCGTACGACAAGAAGATCGGGCTCGTGCTGCAGGGCGGCGGCGCGCTCGGCAGCTATCAGGCGGGCGTCTACGAGGCGCTGGCGACCTCGGACTATCTGCCCGACTGGGTCGCCGGCATCTCGATCGGTGCCATCAACGCGGCGATCATCGCCGGCAATGCGCCAGAGGACCGGGTCGCGCGCTTGCGCGAGTTCTGGGCCGAGATCACCGCCCCGACCCGGCTGTGGCCCGCGTTCCCCGAGAGTCTTGCGAGCTGGCAGCAGAGTGCAAGCGCGCTCTCCTCGGTTCTGTTCGGCCAGCCCGGCTTCTTCTCGCCGCGCGCCCCACAGGACTTCTTCTCGCCCGGCAAGTTCCTGAGCTATTACGAAACCAGCGCGCTGCGCGGCACGCTGGAGCGGCTCATCGACTTCGACCGGATCAACCACGGTCGCGGCACGCGGCTGAGCGTCGGCGCCGTCAACGTGCGCACCGGCTATTTCGCGTATTTCGACTGCGAAAAGACGACGATTCGTCCCGAGCACGTCATGGCGAGCGGCGCGCTGCCCCCGGGATTTCCGCCGATCGAAATCGACGGCGAGCTCTATTGGGACGGCGGGCTGTTTTCGAATACGCCGCTGCAGTACATGGTCGACTACAATCCGCGCCGCAGCCGGCTGATCTTCCAGGTCGACGTCTTCCAGGCGCACGGCTTCGTGCCGACCAGCCTCGACGAGGTCAACGAGCGCGAGAAGGACATCCGCTATTCGAGCCGCACACGCATCGTCACCGAGGCGCTGCGCGAGCGGCACAACGTGCGCCACGTGATCAATGAGCTGCACAAGCTGCTGCCGCCCGAGATCGCGGCGACGCCGCAGGCCAGGCGCCTCTACGAGCACGGCTGCGTCACCGAGATGGATATCGCGCAGTTGATCTATCGGCCGCACGAGCCGCAGGGCGCGTCCAAGGATTTCGAGTTCAGCCGCTCCACCATGGAGGCGCGTTGGCAGGCGGGACTTACCGATGCCCGCGCCACATTGGAAGCTGCACCCTGGCTCGCGCCGGTCGAGCGCGACGTCGGCGTGCGGGTCTTCGACGTGATGCACGACAAGCTGGTGCGGCATGCCAAGCCGGCGCATGTCGAGATGCACGGGATTTCAGCCACGGAGATGCCCGAGCTGAACCTGGTGATGGCCGGCCATCAGCGCGACCGATCTCCGTAGACGTAGCCCGCATTGAGCGACCGCGCCTTCGCTCGCTTGGCGAGCTACGGCGGGTTCCGCGCGAGCGAGTCCGCCGAAGCACGGAGCGCGAAGGTGGAAGCGAAATCCGGGGCTGTTTGCCGCGTCGCCAATGTCGACCCGGGTTTCGCTCCGCTCAACCCGGGCTACGCCAACCCGCGCACGACCAGCCGGTTGAGCCGCGCCGCGAAGGCTGCCGGGTCGCCCGGCACCTCGCCGTCGAGGATCTGCGCCTGCTCGAACAGCAGCGCCGAAATGTCAGCGACGTCGTCCTGGCGCGCGCCGGTCTGGGCGGCCCCGAGCGCACGCACCAGCGGATGGCGCATGTTGAGCTCGAGGATCGGCGTCGTGCCGACGCCACGGCTGGTGCGGGAGAGCAGGCGCTCGAGCTCGCGGTCGGGCCCGGTGCCGCCCGCGACCAGGCAGGCGGCGCTGTCGGTCAGCCGCTGCGAGGCGCGCACGTCGGACACCTTCTCGCCCAGCGCGGACTTCACGGCGGCGATCACCACCGCATCGTCCACGACCGCGGAGGCTGGCGTCTCCTCGGCCTTGGCGGGCTGATCGACGAGCGGCACAAGGCCGAAGTCCACCTCGCCCTGGCTCAGCGACTTGAGCGGCTTGCCGTCGAACTCGCGCGCCAGCGTGGTCCAGAACGCGTCCACCGGATCGGTCAGCAGCAGCACCTCGATGCCGCGCGCCCGCGCCGCCTCCAGCTTCGGGTTGGCCTTGAGCCGCTCGAGACTCTCGCCGGCCAGGTAGTAGATCTCGGTCTGGTTGGGCTTGAAATCGGCGACGTACTGCTTGAGCGAACGCATGGTGCCGACGGTCGTGGTGAAGCGGGCGAGGCCCAGAAGCTGCTCGCGGCGCTCGAAGTCCTCGTAGAGGCCTTCCTTGATGACGGCGCCGAACGCCTCCCAGACCTTGGCGAAGCTGTCGCCCTTCTCGTCCTTGGCGAGGTTTTCCAGCTCGGTGAGCACGCGGCCGGTCAGCGCCTTGCGCATCAGGGCGACCTGCGGATTGTTCTGCAGCATCTCGCGCGAGATGTTGAGCGGCAGGTCCTCCGAGTCGACGACGCCGCGCATGAAGCGCAGGTACGACGGGAGCAAGGACGCATCGTCCGTGATGTAGACGCGCCGGACATAGAGCTTCACGTGCCCCTTGCGCGCCGGATCGAACAGGTCGAAGGGCGCGCGCGAGGGCGCGAACAGGAGCACCGCATAGGATTGCCGGCCCTCGGCGCGGTAGTGCAGCGTCATGGCGGGATCGTCGAAGGCGCCGGCGATCGCCTGATAGGCCTGGGTATAATCTTCCGCCTTGAGCTCCGATTTCGCCCGCTGCCAGATCGCGCTTGCGGTGTTGATCTGGCGCGGCTCGGCCTCCTTGGCGTCGTCGGACTTGCCGTCGTCGGACTTGGCCACGAGCTCGATCGGAAACAGGATGTGGTCGGAATAGGTGCGCACGATGCGCTCGATCTCGTGCGGCTCGAGATAACGTTTGGCGTCCTCCTTGAGATGGAGCGTGATCTCGGTGCCGCGCGGCACGCGCGCGGCCTCATCCGGGCTCGCCGGCGCGATCTCGAACCCGGCGCCGCCTTCCGAGCGCCACACCCATGTTTCGCTGGACCCAGCGCGCCGGCTCGTCACCGCGATCCGGTCGGCGACCATGAATGCCGAATAGAAGCCGACCCCGAACTGACCGATCAGGGACGCGCCGTCCTTCACGTCGCGCTTGTCCTTGGCGGCCTCGGCGAGCTTGGTCATGAAGGCGCGGGTGCCGGAGCGCGCCACGGTGCCGAGATTGTCGATCAGCTCCTGGCGATCCATGCCGATGCCGTTGTCGGCGATGGTGAGCGTGCCGGCCTCCTTGTCGGGCCGGATGCGGATCGCGAGCCTGGGATCGGACGCGAGGAGGTCGGGCGCGCTGATCGCCTCGTAGCGCAGCCGGTCGCAGGCATCGGAGGCATTGGAGATCAGCTCGCGCAGGAAGATCTCGGTCTCGGAATAGACCGAGTGTACCATGAGGTGCAAAAGCTGGGCGACTTCGGCCTGGAACGGATGGGTCTGGGCAGTTTCGGCATCCATGGGCTTCCCCGGATCGGTTCGAATTTTCCTCGGCCCGCGCGGGCTCGGGCAGCGAGATCAAACGGCGCGGAATATAGGCGGGAAGCCGCGTGGTTCAACTGTCGCGGCGGGCATCGCGGCGGCTTGACGGGAACCCTGCCCCGGTGTCATCGCGACCCGGCCGGGCTCGCCGGCGGAGGAATACGGAATGTCATCCAAGGACGAACCCGCGCGTGTTTCGGCGTCCGCGCTGAAGGCTTTCATTGCCCGCGCCTTCGTGGCGGCGGGCCTGCCGGACGATGACGCCAAGGCGGTCGGCGAACTCATCACCGAGGCGGACCTGCGCGGCTCCGACACGCACGGCGTCTTTCGCATGCCGGCCTACTGCCGGCGCATCAAGGCGGGCGGGGTCAATGCGCGGCCGGACATCCGCGTCGTGTCCGAGCGCGCGTCGGCGGCGCTGATCGACGGCGACAACGGCATGGGGCACCTGGTGATGAAGCGTGCCGCCGAGATCGCGATCGCCAAGGCGAAGGAGACCGGCGTCGGCTGGGTCGGCGCGCGCATGAGCAACCACGCGGGGCCAGCTGCGCTGTACACCATGATGCCGCTCGCGCACGACATGATCGGGCTCTATTTCGCGGTCGGCAGCAACAACCACCTGCCGCCGTGGGGCGGGAGCGAATCGCTGCTCGGCACCAATCCGATCGCGGTCGCGGTGCCGGCGCTCGAGGAGCCGCCGGTGGTGATGGACATGGCGCCAACCGTTTCGGCCTACGGCAAGGTGCGGCTCAAGGCTTCGCGCGGCGAGCCGATGCCGGTCGGCTGGATGATCGACAAGGAGGGCAAGCCGCTCACCGATCCCAAGCGCGCCGACGAAGGCCACCTGCTGCCGATCGGCGACTACAAGGGCTATGCGCTGTCGCTGATCATCGGGCTCCTGGCCGGCGCGCTCAACCGCGCCGCAATCGGCCGCGACATCTTCGACTTCAACAAGGAGCTGGGCCGCGCCACCAACACGGGCCAGTCGGTCGTGGCGCTGTCGATCGAGGCGTTCGTGCCGGCCGCGGAGTTCAAGCGCAGCGTCGACGCGATGGTGCGCACGCTGCGCTCCTCGCCGCGCCTGCCGGGGGTCGAGCGCATCTGGCTGCCGGGCGAGCAGAGCCACGAGAAGCGGCTCGATCGGATGAAGAACGGGATCCCGCTGCCGCTCTCGCTGCGCAAGAGTCTGGATGAGCTGGCGAGGGAGCTGGGGATCGATCCGGTCGTTTAATGCACGGCGTCATCGCCCGCGAAAGCGGGCGATCCAGTACTCCCCGACGTCCTGTTGGAGTGCCTGCGCTGAAGCGAAACGGCGTACTGGATGCCCCGCCTGCGCGGGGCATGACGGTCGAAAGGTTTGCGCAAGCGGCTTCCCCCCTCCCCGCCCTTCCCCGCAGGCGGGGGAAGGAGAAGAAAGTCACCCGTTGCGCTCCGGCGGGTCGACCCAGCCGACATTGCCGTCGCCCCGGCGATAGACCATGTTCACGCGGCCGGTGACGGCATGGCGGAAGACGACGACCGGCGCGCCCGTCATGTCGAGCTCGATGACGGCCTCGCTCACCGACAGGACCTCGAGGGTGGTGGTCGATTCGGCGATGATCACCGGATTGAAGTCGGTGATCTCCTCCTCCGATTCGTGATCGGGCGCCGCGATGATGTAGCTCGCCGCGCCGGAATTGTCGCCGCCGTCGCGCGGCCCGGTGCGGCCCTTGAGCCGGCGCTTGTAGCGGCGCAGCCGCTTCTCGATCCGCAGCGCCGCCTGGTCGGCGCTCGCATAGGCATCGGCCGCCATGCCTTCGGTATGCAAAGTGACTCCGGAATCGAGATGGATGGCGCATTCGGTGCGGAAGCCGAAGCCGTCCTTGCCGACCGTCACGTGTCCCGAGAAGCCGCCGTCGAAATATTTGGCCATCGCTTCCGCGACGCGCGCATTGACCCGTTCCCGCAAAGCCTCGCCAATGTCGAGATTCTTGCCCGAGACGCGAAACGGCATGGTCAGCTCCACTGCCGGTGGGGCCTTGCCGGCGGATGTTTGATCCTTCGATTCAGGTAGGATCGGGCCACAGCACTGTCAACGCGACGGCGGGCGCTGAGTTGCGCCTGACGGCCCTGTCATCGTCGCGCTAGCGGACGATCCAGTGCGCCGCAGCGGATCTGTGGGCACGGCCGGCGTCCCAATCCACGCGATCAGCGCGCTGGATTGCCCACTTGCGCGCGCAATGACGCCGACAGAGACGGAAAGGCGGAGCGACTACCCCACCCCGAGCGCGGCCTGCTTCTCGCGGCGGCGCTGGACCGAGGAGGGAATCTTCATCGCCTCGCGATACTTCGCGACGGTGCGGCGCGCAATGTCCACGCCGGCGGAGCGCAGCTTCTCGACGATGGTGTCGTCGGACAGGATGCCGTCGGCAGGCTCGTCGTCGATGAGCTGGCGAATGCGGTGGCGCACCGCCTCGGCCGAATGCGCCTCGCCACCGTCCGCCGCCGCGATCGAGGCCGTGAAGAAATATTTCAGCTCGAAGATGCCCCGGCTGGTCGCCATGTACTTGTTGGCGGTGACACGCGAGACCGTCGACTCGTGCATGCTGATCGCGTCCGCCACCGTCTTGAGGTTGAGGGGACGCAGGTGCTGGACGCCGTGGGCGAAGAAGCCGTCCTGCTGGCGCACGATCTCGGTCGAGACCTTGAGGATGGTCTTGGCGCGCTGATCGAGCGCGCGCACCAGCCAGGTCGCGGTCTGCAGGCATTCGTTGAGGTAGGATTTCTCCGACTCGTTCTTGGTCGTCTTCGACACCACCGCATAGTAGCTCTGGTCGACCAGCACCTTGGGCAGGGTGTCGGAATTGAGCTCCACCGTGTAGCTGCCGTCCGCCGCCTGGCGCACGAAGACGTCGGGGACCATCGGCTGCACGTGCGTCGAACCGAAGGCGAGGCCGGGTTTGGGATTGAGGGCGCGGATCTCGGCGATCATGTCGGCGAGGTCGGCGTCGTCCACGCCGCAGACCTTGCGCAGGCCGGCGAGGTCGCGCCGCGCCAAGAGATCGAGATGGCCCACCAGCGCCTGCATGGCGGGATCGAACCGGTCGCGCTCCCTGAGCTGGATCGCGAGGCATTCGGCGAGATTGCGCGCCGCGACCCCCGCCGGATCGAAGGCCTGGATGATCGCGAGCACCGCCGCGATCTCGGCCTCGGGGGCGCCGAGCTTTTCGGCGACCGACGCGAGATCGCCCGCGAGATAGCCCGACTCGTCGACGAGATCGATGAGATGCTGGCCGATCATGCGACGCGCCGGATCGTGGATCGCGAGCATGAGCTGGTCGGCAAGATGGCTTGCGAGCGTGACCTCGGCGCTGACGAAGGCTTCGAGGTTGTAGTCGCCGGACTCGCGTCCCCCGGCGCCGACCCCGGCCCATTCCGAGTAGGCCGCGGGTTCCGCCCGCGCCGGCTCGGGCGTCGGCGGGCCGTCGTCGGGAAAAACGTTCTCGAGGCTGGTGTCGAGGCTGCCCTCGATGGCCGAGCGGCTGGTTTCGAGCTCGTGGCCGAGCCAGTCGCCCGCCTCGGCGTCGCCGGCCCGCCCGTCGGATACCGCCTCGGGCTCGGCCGGCCCCTCCCCGTCGGGCGCGCCCTCCCCGTCGCTCCGCTCGAGCAGCGGGTTACGTTCGAGCTCATTCTCCACATAGGCGACCAGGTCGAGGTTGGAGAGCTGCAGAAGCTTGATGGCCTGCATGAGCTGAGGCGTCATCACGAGCGCCTGGCTCTGCCGGATAAGGAGCTTCTGGGTGAGGGCCATCAGGGTCTGCGAATTGGTCCGTTTCTTGCTTAGCTGCTTCGCACAGACCTGTATACCGAGTCTTTCGGCGCGGCGTTAACGGCCACTAAATACCGTCATGCCCGGCCTTGTGCCGGGCATCCACGTCTTTGGCGCGAAAATGGCGTGGATGGCCGGGACAAGCCCGGCCATGACAGGCGCCAAGGCGGGCTCACATCCGGAATTCTTCGCCCAGATAGAGCCGGCGGACATCGGCGTTATTCACGATATCCTCAGGCCGGCCCTCCATCAGGACCTCGCCCGAATAGATGATGTAGGCGCGGTCGGTGAGGCCCAGGGTCTCGCGCACATTGTGATCGGTGATCAGCACCCCGATGCCCCGCCCGGTGAGGTGGCGCACCAGCGCCTGGATGTCGCCGACCGCGATCGGGTCGATGCCGGCGAAGGGCTCGTCGAGCAGCATGTAGTTCGGCCGGGTGGCGAGCGCCCGCGCGATCTCGACCCGGCGGCGCTCGCCGCCGGACAGCGCGATCGACGGCGACTTGCGCAGGCGCGTGATGTTGAACTCCTCGAGCAAGGCATCGAGCTCGTATTCGCGCCGCTTGCGGCTGCGCTCCACCACCTCGAGCACGGCGCGGATATTGTCCTCGACGTTGAGCCCGCGAAAAATCGAGGCTTCCTGCGGCAGGTAGCCGATGCCGAGGCGGGCGCGCTGATACATCGGCAGCGCCGTCACGTCGTGACCGTCGAGCTCGATGCGCCCGCGGTCGGCGGTGATCAGCCCGGTGATCATGTAGAACACGGTGGTCTTGCCGGCGCCGTTCGGCCCGAGCAGCCCCACGGCCTCGCCGCGACGGACATAGAGGCTCACGCCCTTGACGACCTTGCGGCCCACGAAGCTGCGCTCGACGCCATGGGCGGCGAGAAAGCTCGTGCCAGGCCGGGTCGCTCCGTCGCCACGCGGGGCCTCGCGGCGCCGTTCGGGCGGCCGGCGGGGCGGCTCGGCGCGCGCGACCTCGCGGCGCGCCGCCTCGATGAACGCGTGATCGGTGCGGGCCTGCTGGATATGGGGTGCGGTCCTGCTTGCAGCCCCGCGGCTCTGCTCCACGCGCGCGGGCTCTTGGCGGGGCGCAGGCTTTGGATTCGCAGGCTTCGGACTTGCAGGCTTGGGCTTCGGAAGATTCATCGCCTCGACGCGGCTCGAGAACATCGGCCCGCCGATCGCGCGCAGGATCGAGCGCCGCGGCTCGGCCGGCGCATCGCGGCGGGGTCGGCGTCCCTTGCGTGCAAACAAGCCGAACAGGTCACGCACTCCGGCTTCGATGCGCGGGCGCGCGCCGCTCCGTTCGTGGGCGAACGGGCTCGCGCGTCCTGGTACGCGTCGGTGATAATCGCTCACCCGGCCGCTTTCAATCGCGCGCGCGGCTTCATTGTCAGTAGCCCCCCGAAGACTTCGCCTTCGGGGCCGCGCCCTTATCGCCCCCCTTCGTATCGCCCCGCTCGTTCTTCTCGTTGTTCTTCATGCTGTTCGGGATGATCAGGCTCTCGACGCCGCCCTCGAAATGCGACACGCCGGTGTCGAGATGCACCACGAGACGCGGCCCGCGCACCACATTGGGTCCCTGCGTCACCGCCACGGTGCCGCCGTTCGCCGGAAACAGACGGACCGTGTTGTCCTTCATGTCGTAGATGGCGCTCTCGCCGCTCGCGGTCTGATCCTTCTGGGTGACCAGCACGCCACCCTTCGCCTCCATGCGCCGGATCGATGAGCCGCCCGCCGGGCCGGGCGTCGCCGACTTGACGGCGGGACCGCCGGCATTGTCGCCGTCGTAATAGACCGTCAGGGTCTTGCAGCGCAGCGTCGTGTCGCCCTGCACCAATTGGACATTGCCCGAGAAGGTCGCGACCTTGCTCTTGTCGCGGACGTCGAGCGAGGCGGCGTTGATCTTCACCGGCTGGTCGCGGTTCTGCGAGAAGCCCTGCAGCGCATTGGGCGGCCCGCTCGGCTGCTGCTGCTTCGGCTGCGCCAGCGCCGGCCCGCCGACCGCCGCAACAGTCGCGGCGAGGAGCGCGCTGACGACAGCGGCGCAATGCACGCGGCGCATTCTCACGGCCCCTTCCTCGGCGAGTCGGGCACCGATGCGGTCGTCTCGCGCGCGGCCTGCGGCACGACGTTCATCTCGACGCCGTTGTCGAAGCGGATCAGTTCGCCGTTGTCCATCACCTCGAGCCGGTTGGCATTGACGGTCCCGTTCGACAGCGTCACCTCGACGGGCCGCTCGGAGACGATCGTGTTCTTCTTGATGTCGAACAGGGCCTCGTTGAGCTTCGCCGCATAGCCGGTCGAGGATGTGAGCACGATGTCGTTCTGCAGCATCAGCGCATCGACCTTGGTGTCATATTTTCCGGTGGCCGCATGCAGCTGAAGCACCGACTTGTCCTGCATCTCGACATGGGCCTGCACGTCCTTGAGCTCCAGCACGCCCGGATTGGTCAGGTCCTGTGCGGCCGCGCGGGCCGTGAGGTCGTAGGCGCGGCCGTCGCGCGTGAACCCGCCGAGGCGCGGTGCCGCCATGGTGATCTTGGTGCCCGACAGCGCCAGCTTGGTGGGATCGATCGGCAGCTTGGCCAGCATGTGGAGCGGCTTGAAGTAAGCGAGCGCCGCGACCGTCGCGACGATCAGGATCAGGGTGACCGGGATCGCGCCGCGGCAGAAGCGCACGAACCGGCTGTGCCGGGCGGCGGCGCGAAACAGGCGCTCGCGGTCTCGCCCGGCGTCGAGCATCCGGACGCCGTTCGGATCATGCGTGGCCGATGCAACGCTCAACGCGCTCGTCCCCTTCCGGCCGTGCGAGAATCACCCCCGCGATCTTAGCCGCCGGCCGTCCCGGGGCAAAATCACCCCGGAAATATGGCCGCGGCACGGCAGAGGCCGGCCCCAAAATGTGTTCAGGAATGGGAAAAAATGTCCTCGGCAGCCCAGCCGGCGAGGTCCAGCCGGACCCGGTCGGGCAGGAACTCGAAGCAGGCCGCCGCGAGCTCGGCGCGACCCTCGCGCGCCAGCATGACGTCGAGCTTGTCCTTGAGCGCATGCAGGTGGAGCACGTCAGACGCCGCATAGGCGACCTGCGCCTCGCTCAGCTCTTCGGCACCCCAGTCGGACGACTGCTGCTGTTTTGAGACCTCGATGCCGAGCACCTCGCGGGTGAGGTCCTTGAGCCCGTGCTTGTCGGTGTAGGTCCGGGACAGGCGCGAGGCGATCTTGGTGCAATAGACCGGCGCCGGCATCACCCCGAAGGTGTGGAACAGGAGCCCGATGTCGAAACGGGCGAAGTGGAAGATCTTCAACCGGTTGGGATCGGCGAGCAGAGCCGTGAGGTTGGGGGCGTCGCGCGCCCCGCGCGGGATCTGGACCACGTCGGCGCTGCCGTCGCCGGGCGAGAGCTGCACCACGCACAGCCGGTCGCGGTGCGGATCGAGGCCCATCGCCTCGGTGTCGATCGCCACCGCCCCGGCATAGCGCTTGAGGTCGGGCAGGTCGCCGCGGTGCAGGCGGATGGTCATCGGCACTCTCCGGGCGGTCGCGCGCGCGGCGAGACCACAATCGGTTGAATTTCCACGTGTTTTGGACAAACCGCGAACGGCTGTTTAGCACACCTCGCGCGGGCGTCAAACCGCACGGCTTGCGGCGGCCGCCGATCGCGTGCCAAAACCCCGGTCGGAGAGGGAGTTTTGGCAGGGGGGCTGCGATGAAGCAGATTGTATTGGCGTTTTGCTTCGCCGCCGTCAGCGCTTCCGCGCAGGCGCAAGAGGCAAACCAACGACAACATCAGCCGAGCGAAGCCGCGAGCCAAGGTTCGCGGGTCGGCGACATGCTCAACTGGCTGGGCGACAAGATCGTGCCGCCCGCGAAGGCGCTCGCGGTGCCGGGCGTGGAGACGCATGGGGTGCAGGCGCTGCCGCGTGAGCGGCGCGCCGCGCGCGGCCGCATCGGCAGCGGCCGGATCAGCAGCTGCATCCAGGGCGAGCGCATCATCACCGCGTATTACGCGCAGGGCCGGCGCACCGCGAGCGGCGCCCGCTTCGATCCGCGCGGGATGACCGCCGCGCATCGTCATCTGCCGTTCGGTACCCGGCTGATGGTGATGAATCCGCGCAACGGAAAATCCGTGACCGTCACCGTGAATGACCGCGGTCCGTTCGTGCGCGGCGTCTCGCTCGATCTGAGCGTCGGCGCCGCCAAGGCGATCGGCATGAGCGGCACCGGCGCGGTGTGCATGGCGAAGCTGGGCGGGACGGGCTGAGCGCCGGTCCTTCGCGAAACGTCATGGCCCGGATGACTGGGCGGCCTTGATCGCCTCGGCGAGCAGCGGCGTCTCGCTGGCGATGCGAGCGCTGAAGTCCTGCGACGTACTTCCGACCGCCGCAATGCCGAGATTGCCGAGCGCCTTGACCACCTGGGGATCGTGCGCCGCCTCGATCGTCGCCGCCTCGAGCTTGTCCTTGACGATCTGGGGCGTCTTCGCGGGCGCCATCAGTCCGTTCCAGGCGGTGAGCACGAACCCGGGATAGAGCTCGCTCACGGTGGGAACGCCGGGAAGCTGCTCCATCCGCCTGGCGGAGGAGGTGGCAAGAATGCGCACGCGCGGATCGGTCGAGATCGGGATCAACTCGGAGGCATTGCCGAAATAGGCCTGGACGTGCCCGCCGAGCAGATCCGCTATGGCGGGCCCCCCGCCGCGATAGGGAACGTGATTGAGATTGACCCCTGCCCGGCTGAAGAACAGCGCCGCCACGAGATGCGCGCCCGAGTAGACGCCGCCCGATGCATAGGCCAGGGCGCCCGGCTTGCTCTTTGCGTAGGCGATGAACTCGTTGAGCGATTTCGCGGGAACGTCGGCATGCACGGCGAAAACGAACGGTCCTTCGCCGAAGATGCTGATATAGGCGAGGTCCTTCTTCGGATCGTAGTTGACCTTTTCCGTAACCGGCAGCACCGAGATCTGCTGGAAGGCTCCGAAGATCAGCGTATAGCCGTCCGGCTTCGCACGCACGGCGTCGGTCATCCCGATCGATCCCGACGCTCCCATCCGATTCTCGACAATGAAGCTGCGCCCGAACTTCACGCTGAGCTTCTGCGCGAGAATGCGCGCCATGCTGTCGGTGTTCCCTCCGGGTGGGAACGGAACGATCATCGTCACATTCCTCGCCGGCCAGTCCTGACTCATGGCTGCGGGCGGCGCTGCGAGCGAACCGATGGCGGCGAGCGTGGCCGCAAGGACAAGAGCCGTCGAACGCCTGGAGAGACGGGCTGCGACGCCGCGCCGCGGTGAAATCATTTCGAACCACATGCTCCGACCCTTCCGTTTCGTGCAATGAGAAGAATTTCCATGCACCCGGACTGCCCGGCGATGCGTGCCGGGCTCAGACGATCTCCTCGGATTTCTCCCACATCGAGATCAGCGACGCTCGCTTGACGAAATCGAGATGGCGCGCGGGATCGGCATTGATCTTGCGCAGCTCGTTCAGCCGTTCGCTGCGAACAGCCGGCTCCTTCTCTTCCAGCAGACGCTTGTTCGCGATCGACTGCGCCTGCACGTATTCGATCGCGGTCAGACGCCGCTGGCGGTCATAGCGATCGAGCAGTGCGTCGGCATCGCCGCCCTTGGCGATGTCGAGGAGTTTGCGAGCGAGCGTGATCCCGTCCTGGAATCCGCTGTTCATCCCCATGCCCCCGATCGGATTGTTGACGTGAGCCGAGTCGCCCGCGAGTGCGATGCGGCCCGAGCGGAAGCTCCCAGCCACACGCTGATGCACGTTGTACATGTTGCGATGAACGATCGGATAAGGTCCGGCATTCATGCATTCGCGGAAGCGGGCGTCGATCCACGCGTCGCTCATCACCTCCTCGTCACTCTCCTCGGGCTTCGCCGGAAAGACGCAGCGCCACAGGCCTTTTTGATCCTCACCCGGGACCTGCATGAGCGACACCCAGCGGTCCGGGTGCGAGCAATAATTCCGCAGCCGGAAGCCATGGATTTTGCCGAGGTCGACCGGCGTCGACACGATATTGAAGCGCTCAGGCCACGTGAACCCCTCGAAGGAGACGCCGACGGTCTTGCGGACGACGCTGCGACCGCCATCGCAGCCGACGAGGTAATCGCCGCGATGCGTCGCCACGTCTCCGCTCTGGTCGCGCACGTCGCACTCGACCCAGTCTGCGCCCTGGCGGACGTCGATCACCTCGACCGGGCGGTGCAGGATGAAATTCGGGCAGCGCGATGCCGCTTCGAGCACCGTGTAGACGGTCTTGTGCTGCTCGAGCTGGATCACATAAGGGTGCCCGGAAATATCCGACAGCCGCCCGTAATCGAACTCGGCGACGATCTCGCCCTTGACGCGATCGCGCCACTGGAAGAAGCGCGACTTGAAGCCCTGCTCCAGGATGCGCTCGGTCAGCCCGAGCTCTTCGAACAGATCGAGCGTGGATGGCTGCAGGGTCGCGGCCCGATGATCCTCGGCCGGCCTGGGCGCCATGTCGAAGAGCGTCACATCGAGCCCGTTGCGAGCGAGGTAGAGCCCGGTCACCACTCCGACCGGACCGGCGCCGGCAATCAGGACCCGCTTCACTCTATCCACCATGCATCTCCCGATCGTGATGCTCCGTAGCCCCGCAGGCGCCCGCGCGGGCACCGGCCGCCGCGATGAGAGCCGTCATCGCGAGACCTCCCGGACAATGCAGCAGATCGTGCCGCCGCCGACCGGAGCCTGCTGGATCGGGTCGAAGGTGCTGAACAGACGGGTCGTGTGCAGCGTGGCCCCGAGGACCCCGGATAAAGCGGCGCGCACGTGCTTTTCCGGCGGAGTCGCCGAATTGAAGATGGTGGTGGGAGCGCCGCAGACCCGACCCGTCGGATCGACGCCGAGCTTGGCGATGGTCGCGACCAAGCGGCTCGTATCGAGTTCGCCGTCCCGATCGAGCGCCAGCCCCGCCGCGACGAGCATGCGCTTGACCGGACGCGCGTCGAGCAGATCCGCAGTG
>Ga0075426_10000733_pt1 | contig 22844 bp, 19 predicted proteins | sample SoiMethybrSBSTD5_FD_75304 | JGI IMG/M metagenome (GOLD analysis project Ga0075426, IMG submission 75304) | Bulk soil microbial communities from a Populus tree surrounding site in Tennessee, USA - Soil MetaG P. TD hybrid SBSTD5 | ecosystem: Environmental > Terrestrial > Soil > Tree plantation...
TCTTCCTCGGGCATGACCATCGAGCGGCGCTCCGCGCCCATGATGATCTTGTCCTTGGCGCGCTCGAAGTCGTCCATGTCCACGAGCCGCTTGTTCTGGCGCGCAGCAAAGAGCGCCGCCTCGTTCACCAGGTTCGCGAGGTCGGCGCCGGAGAAACCGGGGCAGCCGCGCGCGATGATGTCGGGCTTCACGTCCGGCGCGAGCGGCACCTTGCGCATGTGCACCTTGAGGATTTCCTCGCGGCCGCGGATATCCGGCAGCGGCACGACCACCTGGCGGTCGAAGCGGCCCGGGCGCAGGAGCGCCGGGTCCAGTACGTCCGGACGGTTGGTCGCGGCGATGACGATCACACCCATCGTCGCCTCGAAGCCATCCATCTCGACGAGGAGCTGGTTCAACGTCTGCTCGCGCTCGTCGTTGCCACCACCGAGGCCGGCGCCGCGCTGGCGACCGACCGCATCGATCTCATCGATGAAGACGATGCAGGGCGCGTGCTTCTTCGCCTGCTCGAACATGTCGCGCACGCGTGCCGCGCCCACGCCGACGAACATCTCGACGAAATCGGAACCCGAAATCGAGAAGAAAGGCACCTTCGCCTCGCCCGCGATCGCGCGAGCGAGGAGCGTTTTACCGGTGCCAGGCGAGCCGACCATCAGCACGCCACGCGGAATGCGCCCGCCGAGCTTCTGGAACTTGGACGGATCGCGCAGGAAATCCACCAGCTCGGCGACCTCTTCCTTGGCCTCTTCGCACCCGGCGACATCGGCGAAGGTCACCGTGTTGGTCGATTCATCGAGCATGCGGGCGCGCGACTTGCCGAACGAGAAGGCGCCGCCACGACCGCCGCCCTGCATCTGGCGCATGAAGAAGATCCACACGCCGATGAGGAGCAGCATCGGGAACCAGGAGACGAAGATGTTCATGAGGAGCGAAGGCTCCTCTTCCGGCTTCGCCTCGATCTTGACGCCGTACTTGAGCAGGTCAGACACCAGCCAGATGTCGCCGGGCGAATAGCTCGTCACCCGCTTGCCGTCGACGGTCTGCGCCTTGAGCTGCCGGCCCTCGATGGTGACCTTGGAGATGCGCCCCGACTTCACCTCCTCGAGGAACTGCGAATACTCCATCGGCGCCTGCGTCGTCTGGCGGTTGTTGAACTGGTTGAACACGGTCATCAGCACCAGCCCGATGACGAGCCAGATGACCAGGTTCTTAAGCATGTTGTTCAAAGACTTGCTCCTGTTTTTTGCGGCTGCAGCGAACTTGGGATCTTACGCTGATTTCTCGCGACGACGTACGTTTCCCGGGACTCGCCGCGCGAGGCTTCGGGCTTGCGCACGCTCACTTTGCCGAAGTCCTGTTTCAAACGTTGCAATACTTCGTCGAACGCCTCGCCATGGAAGGCCTTGAGGACAAATACGCCGTCGCTTTTCAGGGCCTTTCGGCACAACTCGAGAGCTCCATTCGCGAGCTCGGCCGCGCGCGCCTGGTCGACGTTCGGTATGCCCGACAGGTTCGGCAACACATCGGAAAGAATGACATCGGCACGCCGGCCTTCCAGCGCCTCGAGGAGCTTTGCGTCGCGAAAATCGCCTTGCAGCACGGTCACGCCTGAAATGGGGGCAATCTCGAGAAGGTCAACAGCAATCACCTTGCCGCCCGGCCGCACGCGCTCCGCCGCGACCTGCGACCAGCTGCCCGGCGCGGCACCGAGATCGATCACGATCGCGCCGGGACGAAAGAGCCGCTCTCGCTCGTCGAGCTCGAGCAACTTGTACGCCGCGCGCGAGCGATAGCCCGCGCTGCGCGCCTTGCGCACATAAGCATCGGTGACGTGGCGTCGCAGCCACTGCTTGCTCGATTTCGCCATGCCATCCGGAGAATACGCCCGAAGTTTCAACCGTAACGGCCGCGCGCGGCGCCGAAACAATTGCGCGACCTGCGCCATCCAGCATGGGGTCGTGCGGCCTTCCCACCAGCCCTCGGAGTTCTCCTCCTCCCCTTCTCCGAGGCGGGAAGGCCGCCTTTTTTCCGGTTCCGCGCTGCTCGCGCAAGTGAGCGCGCTCGCACAATGGCGAGCCGGCGAAACGGCACCGCTCCTCGCAGAGCCTTACCGCGGCGTCCCGCTGGGCGTGGAAGCGGCCTGGCCAACGTTTCTGAACGTCGAGGCGCAGGACAAGCGCGGTTGATCAGCACCGGATAACCCGATGCGCTTGCTCGACCCGCGGTTCAAATATGTGCCCGCTACGTCGACGGACATTACGACGACGTGGCGGCGCTTCGGTTTCGATGCGCGCAAGAACGTCGAGCGACGCGCGCGCCAGCAGGAGCGGCTCGCGGAGCCGGCGCCGTCGAGCGATGTCGACATAGCCGCCCATAGACGCCCTCAGCGCTAGCCCTCTCGATCATTCGTCATCTCTGGCGTTAGAAGAGCTCAAACCCGCGGCGACGAGGCGCCGCGCGCCGGCGAGCTGGCTTTTGAGCGCGTAGTCGAAGAGCGCGACGCGCTGCGCGAACACTTCGCCGAAGTGAGTGGAAGCGTCCGCCGGCGGCAAGCCGAGCCACCCGTCCGCCTCGCCGTGATCGGTCACGACGTGCATGCCCTGCTTGCGGGCAAGGTGCATGATCGTCTCGTTCTCCCGCAGGCAGTGCATGAATAGCGCGCGCCCGCCCCAATTGCGTGCCCGCAAAACGGCGCGCATCAGGAGCGCGGCACCCAGCCCGCGGTTGCGATAGCCGCGCCGCACGGAGACCCCAAGCTCCACATGCTCGTCCGCACGGGCCACGTGTGCAGCGCCGATGATTTCCAGATCGTCGTCGAAGACGCCGAATAAGGCGTCGCGCTCATAGTCGATGCGCGCCATATAGGCGCGTATCGCGGCATTGGTGAGCGGCGCGCCAAAGCGCAATCGCCGGTCATGCGCGTCGAGCTCGAGGAAATGGCGCAGCAGCGCAGGGCGGTGGATGAGCGAGAGCTCGGTCACGGGCCAGTTCATGTTCGGACGAAGTGTCGCCCGCCAAGCCGGCGTATCTTTCAACCGTAACGAACCGTTGCGATTCCCTAGGCGGCGCGGCCGAGTACGCGCGCAAGCGATGAGGCGAGCTCCTGCGCATGCACCGGCTTCTTCAGGATCTCGCCCACGCCGGCGCTCGCCGCGAGCTCCGAAATCATCGAGCCGATGTAGCCGCTCACCAGGATGACCGGAAGATTGGCTCGCCGGCCGCGCAAAACGGTCGCGAGCTGCGTGCCGCTGAACTCGGGCATCACCTCGTCGGTGAGCACGGCATCGTAGTGCTCGGGCGCGCGCTCGAATTCCGCGAGCGCCGCCTTCGCGTCCGCGAATCCCGTCGGCTCGTAGCCCAGGCGCTTGAGGCTCTCACAGGTGACGGCGAGCAGCGCTTCCTCGTCATCCACGACCATGACCCGTTCGCCGTGGCCCCGCGCGAGCGGCGCGCGCGCATCGTCGCCCATGACCGCGGGCGCATCGACGAGGGGAAGGTAAACGGCGAAGCAGCTGCCGCGTCCAAGGGTGCTCGTGACGTCGATGGCGCCGCCCGAATCCGTGACGATGCCGTAGACGAGCGAAAGGCCAAGCCCCGTACCCTTGCCGACCTCCTTCGTGGTGAAGAAGGGCTCGAAGAGACGCGCGATCGTCTGTATGTCCATGCCGCGGCCCGTATCCTCGACTTTCAGCAGCGCGTAGCGGCCGGGGGCGAGCGTGGTATGCGTGAAGACGCGCTCCGTCGGCGCATCGGCCGTTTCCACGCTCACGCAGAGCCTCCCCCGCTCGCCGATCGCCTGAATGCCATTGGTGCAGAGGTTCATCAGGATCTGGTGCAGCTGCGTCGGATCGGCGATCACGTGGAGCGGCTTCTCGGGCAGCCTGGTCTCGAGCTCGATGCCCGCACGTAGCGAGCCGCGCACGAGGTCGAGCGTCTCCGCGACGATGCTGCCGATATCGATCGGCACCCGCGTGCCGCGCTGGCTGCGGCTGTAGGTGAGGATCTGCTCGACGAGCGCGCTCGCGCGCTCGGCTGCCGTGAGGACGTTCTGCGCATAGCGGCGCGGCGCCGATCCCTCCGGCGCGGTCTCGACGAGCATTTCCGCGTAGCCGAGGATGCCGCCGAGGATGTTGTTGAAGTCGTGCGCGATGCCCCCGGCAAGGCGTCCGACCGCCTCCATCTTCGCCGCCTGCCGCAGCCGGTTCTCCAGGCGCGCGCGCTCGGTTTCCGCGAGCTTGCGCTCGGTGATGTCGCGCAGGTTCGTGACGAGGCCACGCACCGTGGGCTCGTGCAGCAGGTTCGTCACCGTCGCTTCGACCCACACCGAGCCGCCGTCCCGGCGGCGCAGCCTGGATTCAACGGACAGGGTCTTGCCCGGCGAGCGCAGCAGCTCGTCGCGTACGGCGACGATATGGGCGCGCTGCTCGGAGTGCACGAGGCTTACCAGCTGCGTGCCACGGATCTCGTCGAGCGAGTAGCCGGTAATGCGAGCGAACGGCGGGCTCGCGTACAAGATGCCGCCGGCCTGCGGATTGGTCACGACGACGGCGTCGGTGCTGTGCTCGATCATGGCGCGGAAGCGCTTATGGCTCGTCTGCAGCGCGCGCTCGCGCCGCTGCAGGCCCCAGGCAGCGAGCGCGATCAGCGCGAGCATCGCCGCCGAAGTGAGCAGCGTGCGCTCCGCCGTGAAGCGCGTCTCTTCCATCCAGGCCTTCATGACCGCGGCATCGGTCTTGCCGCTCGCCACGAACAGGGGGAAGCCCCGAATAGCGGCGATCGAGACGAGGAGCGGCTCCTGGGTGACGAGGCTGATCGTCCGTCCGTCGTAACGGCCGTGGCGGCGGGCGATTTCGATCAGGCGGCTCGGGCTGCCGAAATTCTTGCCCTTTGCCTGCATCGGGTCCGGAACGCGCGTGATGATGGTCCCGTCGGCGCTGAAGAGCGTGATGAAGCCGCCCTCGCCGAGCTCGATGCTGCGATAGAAGCGCTCGTAGCTCTCCACTTCCACGATGGCGGCGACGACGCCGCCGAAGCTGCCGCCCGGCCCGTTCAGCCGTCGGGAGAGCACGAAGCGCCAGTAAGCGTCGCCCGGCCCCCCGAGGTACGGCTCGCTTACATAGAGCCCGATGTCCTCGCCCCGTGCGTGCACATCGAAGTACGGCCGTCCGGTGCGCGGCGTGTCGAGCCGCGGTGTCGCATTGGTGCGCGCCACGACGCGGCCATCCTTGTCGTACACGAGGATCGCCGCCACCTGCGGCAGGTGCATGAGGGCGTCGCGCAGCCGCGGCGCCGCGTTCGCCAGCCGCGCTGCCGGGCCCATGCGCTCGGCGTCGCGTAGCACGAGATCCACGGCTTCGAGGCCCGTGGCCGTGTGCTCGGCAAGAAGGCTCGTGATGTTGGAGACGTCGCGTTGCGCATCGTCGAAGATGCGCTCGCGGTCCGACATGGCATCCCACACCGCCGAGCCGATGTTGATGGCGACGAGCACGATGCCCAGGCCGATGAGCAGCCGGACAAGCGACACGCGCTCGAGCGCTGTACGCAGCCTCCCCCGCAGCATCGGCTTCAGTTCGCCGGGCCGATGAGCTCGGACACTGCGATCAGCAACTGCGCGCGGCGCACCGGCTTCGCGAGCGCGCGCGCCGCGCCGGCGGCGAGCGCTTCGTCGCCGCTCACGCCGCACCCGGACTTGAAGTACCCGGACACCGCAATGAGCGGTATCGATGGCGCGCCGCGCTTGAGCTCGGCGATCGCGGCCGCGCCGCACGCGCCCGGCATGAACATGTCCGAGATGATGAGCGCCGGTGCGCGCTCGTGTAGCGCTTTGCGCGCCGCGTCGCAGTCGGCCGCCTTGCGCACTTTGTAGCCCGCCGCTTCGAGCCAGTCCGCCACCAGGTCGCGCAGGATCGTGTCGTCGTCGACGACGAGGACGTCTCCACCCGCGTGCGCGTTGATGGCGGCCATCGGCCGATTCCACTCCTGCTCGATTGCGTGTAATTTACAGGTGTTCCGCCATGAGGTTACAGCCGTAACAGAGGACGCGCACGGTTGCTTACAGTGCGTCCACGGTGCTCCGCAACATTGCCATGACGCCTCCGGTTCACAGCCCGCCCGCTTCCGTTCACCCGCACGTGCTCGTCGTCGACGACGATCCGACGATCCGCGAGCTCGTTTCCGACTATCTCGGCAAGAACGAACTGCGGGTCACCGCGGTGCCGGACGGCGCCGGGATGCGCGATGTGCTCGGCCAGCAGGTGGTCGATCTCGTGGTGCTCGACCTCGGGCTGCGCGGGGAAGACGGCATGACGATCGCGCGCCGCATGCGCGACGAGTCCGAGATCCCGATGGTGATGCTCACCGGGCGCAAGGAAGAAGCCGATCGCGTGATGGGCCTCGAGCTCGGCGCCGACGACTACATCACCAAGCCGTTCAGCCCGCGCGAGCTCCTCGCACGCATCCGCACCGTGCTAAGGCGCCGACGCGCCGAGGTGCGGCAGGGCAAGCCCGACGGCGTGCGCGCCTATCGCTTCGACGGGTGGGAGCTCAATCTCAACGTGCGCCGCCTCACGTCACCCGAAGGCCGCCAGGTGCCGCTCACCAATGGCGAGTTCAGCCTGCTCGTGGTGCTGCTCGGCGCGCCGAGCCGCATCCTTTCGCGCGACCAGCTCCTCGACCTCTCGCGGCTGCACAACGACGAGGTCTACAACCGCTCGATCGATGTCCAGATCCTGCGCCTGCGGCGCAAAATCGAGCCGGACCCCGCCGACCCGCGCTACATCCGCACCGAGCGCGGCGCGGGCTATGTCTTCGGCGTTCCGGTCGAAACCGTCTACTAGCTTTTCACGAGCAGAGGCTCCGCAGCTTCACATCTGCCTCGCTCGGCGCGCCGCTCACCCATACGTCCGAAGCGTCCACGGTAACGATGCCCGGCAGCAGATCGGCCGGCTGCAGCCGCTCGGCTCTGAGGTCCTTCTCGCAGACGAACACTACGGCGCCATCGCGCCGCGCACGCTCGAGGAGCTCGCGCACCTCGGTTTCAGCGCGTGAAGCGCGGATGCGGTTCAGCTCCTTGCGCAGCACGAGCAGACGATAGTCGCGCGCGTGCGGCGCGGCGACCGCCTGCTCGAGGCTCGTGCCGCGGCCGGCGACAAGCAGGTTCGGATCGGCGGCGTACGCGCCGGTGGCGGACCAGAGTCCGAGCAGCATAGCGATTGTCTTTGCACTCTTCATCGCATCGATAGTAAGAGCCGCGCACCTCGCGAAGCTATCGCCGCCCATTACATCCGTAATGCACGCTGCGCGCGCTGAAACGGCGCGGTTGCGGCGCGCGACGAAAGTGCTCGCCGTACTCCTCTATCGCAAAGGAACACGCTCCATGAAGCAGATCGCCATCGCCACCGCTCTTGCCGTTCTCGCCGGCTGCGCCGACCTTCCGGACAGCATCAAGCATCCGTTTGCCTCCGCCGGCGCGAGCGCGCCGTCCGACGCGGCGGCGCCGTCGCAAGAGGCGAATCCGTATCCCTATAACCCGCCGTACGGCGACTGAATCCTCCTGCTTTGGTTGGTGCTGCAGCTCGTCGATGAAACCTGAAAGCGCGCTGATCCAGGCACGTGTGCGCGAAGTGTTCCGCCGCCTGCCCTTGCTGCTCGGCTTCTCGCTCGACACCGATCTCTCGCTCGCGGACGTGGAGGTGCACGGCTGTCCCAATGGCGAGTGGAGCGAACGGGTCTATGGCGAGATCGACGACGAGATCTCGGCGCTCGTCGCCGAGCTGCAGAGCGACCCGGCGAGCGAGCTGCTGCGCGGCCGCACTTTCGCACGAGTGCTGCAATGACGACGTCCGCGCCGCTCTTCCGGCACCCGCGGCTCATTGCCGCGATGATGATCGCCGTCCTCGCGGTGCTCGTCGGCGGCGCGCTCTATGTGCGTCCCTTAAGCGGCGACCTGCAGGCCGCGCACGCACAGAGCAAGCCAGCCGTCGCGCCCGCTGTGCTCGACGTTAGCGGCTGATTTCAAAGTAGCGCTGGACCGGGCACCGAGCGGCCGCGCATCATTACGCGCGTCCGGCATTTCCACAGGAGCCCAACCATGAAACTCACCAACAAGGTCTGCATCGTCACCGGCGCGGCGAGCGGCATCGGCAAAGAGATCGCGCTTCGCTTCGCGCAGGAAGGCGGCCGCGTCGCCATCGCGGACCTGAACAAGGCGGCCGCCCAGGCGGCCGCGGACGAGATTACCAAAGCCGGCGGCAAGGCGATCGCAGTCGCGATGGACGTCACCAATGAGGAGCAGGTGAATGCCGCCGTGAGCGCCGTCGTCAAGACCTGGGACCGGGTCGATGTCCTCGTCAGCAATGCCGGCATCCAGATCGTGCACCCCATCGAGGAGTTTCCCTTCGCGGACTGGAAGAAGATGCTCGCCATCCACTTGGACGGCGCGTTCCTCACGACGCGCGCCTGCGTGCCGCACATGCAGCGCTCGGGGCGCGGCGGCAGCATCATCTACATGGGCTCGGTGCACTCGAAGGAAGCGTCGGTGCTGAAGTCGGCCTACGTCACCGCGAAGCACGGCCTCATCGGCCTCGCAAAGACGGTCGCCAAAGAAGGCGCCCACCACGGCATCCGCGCGAACGTGATCTGCCCGGGCTTCGTGCGCACTCCGCTCGTGGAAAAACAGATCCCGGAGCAGGCGCGCGAGCTCGGCATCAGCGAAGAGGACGTGATCAAGAAAGTGATGCTCAAGGAAACGGTCGACGGCGAATTCACCACGGTCGACGATGTGGCGGAGGTGGCGCTGCTATTCGCCGCCTTCCCGTCGAACGCGCTTACCGGTCAGTCGCTCGTGGTGAGCCACGGCTGGTTCATGCAGTAGTACGAATCAATGGCGGGCGCGCAAGCCCGCCGCGTGCTCGCTTTCGCTGAGCGGCTTCTTGCGCGCAAGGAGCGCCGCTTCGCGCGCCGTCGGTACCCGCAGGTGCGTCCGCATCGGATGGCGTAGTGAGCGCCGCGCGAGCAGCGTGCGCAGCTTGTCGTCGCTCATATCCGACTCGGCAAGGCGCCGCATTTGCCCGCCCTCCACCGCCGCGATCGGCAGCCCGTCGCGGTAGAGCACGCGGTTGCGATATATCCCGGGCACCCGATCTTCGGGCGTGAGGATGCCGACGAGGTTCAGCGGGTCGACCGCGCTCAGCACAATGAGCTCGTCCAGCTTCTCTGCCTTGCGCACCGCACGCAGGCGGCCGACGGCATCGGCCGCCGCGAACTGCTCGCCGCCAAAGCCGCTGACGAAGCGCCCGCCGCGGATCTCGCCGCGCGCTTCGAGGCGCCGGTACACGCGCACCAGCTCGCGCCATGGCGGCAACTGGGACTCGCGCTGGAGCACGCCGCGGAAGACGACGCCATAGCGCTTGAGCAACGTGCGGGCCACTGCTTCGACGTCGTCCGACCGTTCGGCGGTGAGGAGCGCCCAGCGCCCTGCCGTCTCGACCAAGGTGCGGCGCTTGTCTGGCGCGGCGAGGAGCGCGCGCAGGCCGGCAAAGCTGTCCGCCGTGGCGACGCCGGCGCCAGCAAGCTCGGCCAGGCCGCGTTCGACGAACGAAGGCAGAAGCCCGGTCGCTTTCACCAGCTCATGGAAGAAAGACGCGCCGCGTTTCTCCAACGCTTCTTTCACGGAGGCCGCCTCTGACGAGAGCTCGGCGCCCGGATCGCCAGCGGCTTTCCAGACGTTCGCATGCTCGCGCTGCAGAAGCGCGATCGGCGAGCTGCGCAAAGGCGCCCGGCTGCCTGGGGTAAGGCGTCCCCATGCGACGCGGCCGCTCAGGCAGAGCTGGTCGAGCTGCTCGGCGCCGTAATCGGCCACCCGCGCAGGGAGCACGTCGTACTCCCAGCCGGCCGCGGCGAGCTCAAATCCTTCGAGCTGCTCCACCACGGCCGCGAGACCTTCGACGCCCCGCACCTGGTCTTCGCCGGCGACGTGCTGCCAGTGGAAAAGGAAGCGCAGGAAATCGGCGGCGCTGACCGGCTCGATCTCCGCGCGCAGCCGGTTGAGCGTATAGCGATGGATGCGCGCGAGCAGGCGCCGGTCGCACCACTCGAGCTCGCTCGTGCCCGGCGTGAAGCGCCCGCGCAGGATGCGGCCCTGCGTCTCGAGCGCCTGGAGCGCGATGCCGGCGTCCGGCGTGTCGAGCTGCTGCTCGCTCACCGGCCCGAGCACCTCGAGCCGGCTGGCGATGACCTCCAGCGGCTCATCGTCCACGCGCTCGAGCGCGAACCATGCGCCGCCTTTGCCAATCGCGCGCTCGCCAAGTTGCGCCAGCAACTCCGGCCAATGCGGCGCCAGCTCCGACTGCTTGATATAGCCGGCGACCATCAGCGCGTCGTACATCTCGTCCGGCGTATTGGCCACCGGCCACGCCTCTTGCTTCACCCGCTCGATCGCTGCCGGATCGAGCGCACCGAGATCGTCGGCGCTGCGCAGCTCCGTCGCGCGGCGGGTATACACGGCGCGCGTGCGGCGCTCTTCGAGCGGCGCATCGTCCAGGAAGGTGTACACCGCCGAATTGAGGAGCTCGTGGCTCAGCACCGAAGGCTCGGGCGTATCGCGCGCGACCATCTTTATTTCGCCGGCATAGAGGCGACCGAGCTCGACCTCGAGACCGTGCAGGTCGACCGCCTCCTCGAGCGCGTCACGCAGCGCCTGGTTGACGAGCGGATGGTCGGGAATCTCGCGCGCGCCCGGAAGATTGTCCTGGCACGCCGCCGCGTCGGGGAAGACGGCCTGCAGCAGGTCTTCGGCGTACATGCGCTGCAGCTGGTTCGGCACGCGCGCACCGCCGCGGTTGCGCGGCACGGCGAGCGCGAGCGTGGTGCTCCAGCGCCAGCGCGTCTCGAAGATCGGCGACTGCAGCAGCGCCTGCTCGAGCGTGTCGCGCACCGTATTGGGATGCAGGTAGCGGAACACTTCTTCGAGCGGGAAGGAATGCTGGCTGCCGAGCGAGAGAATGATGCCCTCCTCCGTCGCCGCCGCCTGCAGCTCGAAGTTGTAGCCCTGGCAGAATTTCTTGCGCAGCGCGAGTCCCCACGCGCGGTTGATGCGACTGCCGAAGGGCGCGTGCAGCACGAGCTGCATGCCGCCCGACTCGTCGAAAAAGCGCTCGAGCGCGATGCAATGGGCCGTGGGCACGACGCCAAGGCTGCGCTTCGCCTCGGCGAGATAGTTGGCGATCTGCTCCGCGGCCGGACGCGAGAGGCGATAGTCGCGCTCGAGGAGCTCGATTGCGCCGTCGAGGTCGCCGGGCTTGCGCGGCTCGTCCGGTCCGGGCAGCTCGAAGTCCACCGCGGCACGAAGGCGCGATACCGCGGCGCTCATCTCGTCGGAGCGCGCCGGCGCCTCGCCGAGCCAGAACGGCATGGAGGGCGGCTGGCCCTGCGCGTCGGCGACGCGCACGACCCCGTTGCCGATGCGCAGGATCCGCCACGACGTGTTACCGAGCTGGAACACATCGCCGGGGAGCGACTCGATCGCGAAGTCCTCGTTCAGCGTGCCGACGAAGTGGCCTTCAGGCTCGAGCAATACGCGATAGTCGAACACTTCGGGGATGGCGCCGCCGTTGATGATCGCGCTCATGCGCGCGCCCTTCCTGCTCCTCAGTTTGTGGTTGAGGCTGTCGTAGTGCAGCAGCGCACCACGGCGCCCGCGCCGCGTGGCGTAACCGCGAGCAAGCATCTCGATGACGTCGTCAAAGTCTTTCTTTTGCAGGCGCCGGTATGGATACGCACGCCGGCAAAGCTCGAAGAGCGCGTCCTCGTCCCATTCCTCCTCGGCGGCCGTCTCCGCGACGATCTGCTGCGCGAGCACATCCAGCGGACGGTCGGGTACTTCCACCTGGTCGAGATCGCCGTCATAGACGGCACGCACCATGGCCGCGCACTCGACGAGATCGTCCCGCGTCAGCGGAAAGATGCGGCCCTTCGGCAGCCCCTTGATGGTGTGGCCCGAGCGGCCAACACGCTGGAGCAGCGTGGCGATGCGGTGCGGCGAAGAGATCTGGCACACGAGGTCGACATGGCCGATATCGATGCCGAGCTCGAGCGATGCGGTGGCGACGAGCACCTTCAGCTTGCCGTCGCGCAGCCGCTGCTCGGCATCGAGCCGCGCCTCCTTTGCCAGGCTGCCGTGGTGCGCCGCGACGCTTTCAGCAGCCAACCTTTCCGACAGTTGGTGCGCCATGCGCTCCGCCAGGCGGCGCGTGTTCACGGTGATGAGCGTCGTGCGGTGCTCGTCGATGAGCGCGACGAGGCGCTGGTAAATCTCCGCCCAGACCTCGTGCGACATCACCGCTTCGAGCGGCGAATTCGGCACCTCTACCGCGAGGTCCATCTTGCGGCGATGCCCCTTGTCGACGATGGTGCACGGCTTGCGGGTGAGGAAGCGCGCGACCTCTTCGATCGGCCGCTGCGTGGCCGAGAGGCCGATGCGCTGCAGCGCGCGGCCGCAGATATGCTCGAGCCGCTCGAGCGAGAGCGCAAGGTGCGCGCCGCGGCGCGACTGCAGGACGGCGTGGATCTCATCGACGATGACGACGCGCGCCGTCTTGAGCATTTGCCGGGAGCGCTCCGCCGTGAGCAGCAGATAGAGCGACTCGGGCGTGGTCACCAGGATGTGCGGCGGCGTGCGCAGCATCGCCGCGCGATCGGTCTGCGGCGTATCGCCGCTCCTCACCGCAGCGGTAATCTTGATCTGTGGCGCGAGCGCATGAATCTCGCGGCGCGGCTCGGCGAGGTTCTTATGGATGTCGGCGGAGAGCGCCTTGAGCGGCGAGACGTATATGACGCGCACTTCATCAGGCAGGCCGCCGTGCTCCATGCCTTCGCGCAGCAACTCGTCGAGCGCGGTCAGGAACGCGGCGAGCGTCTTGCCCGAACCGGTCGGGGCTGCGATGAGCGTATCGTCGCCGCGACGGATGGCACGCCAGCCTTCAAGCTGCGCTTCGGTCGGTTCGGCAAAGCGGCCGGCCCACCATTGGCGCAGGACCGGATGAAAATCGAGGGGTAGCAAGGTCGTCATTTTGACATTAGATTCGGGCACTGATTCATGCTGAGCGCAGCGGAGCGGAAGCAGCTCAAGGCGCGGGCGCACAAGCTCGAGCCGGTCGTGCTCATCGGCGCCAAAGGCGTGAGCGACGACGTGGTGAGCGAGGTCGACCGCGCGCTGCGCGCGCACGAGCTCATCAAGGTACGCGCGCCGGCCCTCGAGCGCGACGAGCGCGAGGACGCGCTCAAGACGCTCTGCCAGCGCACCGGCGCGCAGGCCGTGCAGAGCATCGGCAAGGTCTTCGTCATCTACCGGAAACGCGATGAAACTTGAGGAGCTGCGCAAGCTCGCGAGCCAGGGCGAGATCGAGACCGTCGTCGTCGGCTTCACCGATCACTATGGGCGCCTCCTCGGCAAGCGCTTCGACGCGGAAATGTTCGTGCAGGACATCGCCGAGCACGGCGCGCATGCCTGCGACTATCTCCTTACCGTCGACATGGAAATGGAGCCGGTGCCGGGCTACAAGTTCGCCAATTGGGAGCTCGGCTACGGCGACTTCCATCTCGTGCCCGACATGGCGACGCTGCGCCGCGCGAGCTGGCTCGAAAAAACGGCGCTCGTCATTTGCGACATCAAGGACGAGAAGACGCACGACCTGGTTACCGTCGCGCCACGTTCCATCCTGCGCCGGCAAGTGGATGCAGCGAAGCGCCTGGGCTTCAGCGCGTTCGCGGCGACCGAGCTCGAGCACTATCTCTTCCGCACGACCTATCGCGACGCCGCGCAGAAGCGCTACCAGGACCTCGAAGCCGCCGGCTGGTACCTCGAGGACTATCACATCCTGCAGGGCACGCGCACCGAGAGCTTCCATGCCGCGGCGCGCCGGCATCTGAAGCATTCCGGCGTTCCGGTCGAGAACTCCAAGGGCGAATGGGGCGAAGGCCAGCACGAGCTCAACATCCGTTACGCCGAAGCGCTCGACATGGCCGATCGCCACGTGATCTTCAAGCAATGCCTTAAGGAGGTCGCGGAAGCCGCGGGCATGAGCGTTACGTTCATGGCGAAGTTCGATGCGGCAAAGGCGGGTTCGAGCTGCCACATCCATTTCAGCCTGTGGCGCGACGGAAGCAACGCGTTCCCGGGCATGCAACAGCTCGGCCGCGCGAAGGTGTCGGACACCTTCCGCTGGTTCCTTGGCGGCTGGCTCGCGCACGTGCCGGAGCTGATGGTGTTCTACGCGCCCACGGTCAACTCCTATAAGCGCTATGTCGACGCCTCATGGGCGCCGACGCGCCTCGCGTGGAGCTACGACAACCGCACGGCGGGATTCCGCGTGGTGGGCGAAGGCCCGAGCCTGCGCATCGAGTGCCGCATCGCCGGCGCGGACGCCAATCCGTATCTCGCGCTCGCCGCCTCGCTCGCCTCGGGGCTCGATGGCATCGCGAACAAGATCGAGCCGCCGGAGTGTTTCGTCGGCGACGTCTACGCGGCACGCAACCTGCTGCGCGTGCCTTATACGCTGGCGCAGGCGAACGAGCGCTTCGCCGCGAGCAACTTCGCGAAGCGCGCGTTCGGCGCGGAGGTGGTCGAGCACTACGCCCATTTCTTCGCAACCGAGGTGGCGGCCTTCGACAAGGCGGTCACGGACTGGGAACGCAAGCGCTACTTCGAGAGAATATGAGACTCAAAGGAAAGGTTGCGCTCATCACGGGCGCGGGCAGCGGTATCGGGCGGCAGTCGGCGCTCCTCTTCGCGCGCGAAGGCGCCGCCATTCTCGTCGTCGACGTGAACGATGCCGCGGGCAACGAGACGGTCGCGATGGTGAAGCACGCGGCCGGCCGCGCCGCCTACCACCACGCCGACATATCGAAGGCGAGCGAGGCACAGGAAATGGTGGCGGCCGCGGAGCGCGAGTTCGGCAAGCTCAACATCCTCTTCAACAACGCGGGCATCATGCACGCGAAGGACGACGACGCCATCTCCACCGACGAAGCGGTGTGGGACCTGACGATGGACATCAACGCGAAGGGGGTATTCCTCGGCTGCAAATACGGCATCCCCGCACTCAAGCGGGCCGGCGGCGGCTCGGTCATCAACACCGCGTCGTTCGTTGCGCGCCTCGGCGCCGCCACGCCGCAGATCGCTTACACCGCGAGCAAGGGCGCGGTGCTCGCGATGACGCGCGAGCTCGCGGTCATCCACGCGCGCCAGAACATCCGCGTGAATGCGCTCTCGCCCGGGCCGCTGAAGACCGAGCTGCTCATGAGCTTTCTCAACACGGAAGCGAAGCGGCAGCGACGCCTCGTTCACGTGCCGATGGGACGTTTCGGCGAGGCGGAAGAGATCGCGCGCGCCGCGCTCTTCCTCGCGAGCGACGAGTCATCCTACATGACCGGCACGGAATTCCTCGTCGACGGCGGCCTCACCGCCGCCTACGTCACGCCGGAATGATGGCGGCGGCGATACCGCGATCGGGTCGCTCGCGGGGAAAGTCTGCGCGAGCGCCTCGTCGAGCAGATGCTCGACATGTTCGCTCGGCTTTTGCGTAAGCGGTCGCTTCGTCTTCATCTTCACCTCGTTCCATGAAAGACAACCGCGCGCTGAAAACGATCACTCCGATCGATGGCTCGGTGCTCCTCGAGCGGCCGCTCGCCACCGAGCGGGATATCGACACCGCGCTCGCCAGCGCGGTGGCCGCGCAGCGCCAATGGCGGCAGGTCCCGGTCGCCGAGCGCGTCGCGATCGTGCGCCGGATGGTCGAGTGGTGCGTCGCGCGTGCCGACCAGCTCGGCGAGGAGCTCACGCGTCAGATGGGTCGCCCGATCGCCTACACGCCGAACGAGATCCGGCGCGGCTTCCAGGAGCGCGCGCTGCATATGTGCTCGATCGCCGAATCCGCGCTTTCGGAAATTTCAATTTCCGCCGGAACCCGATTCATCCGGCGCGAGCCGCTCGGCGTCGTGCTCGTCGTCGCGCCGTGGAACTATCCATGGCTGACCTCAGTGAACGCGGTGGTGCCCGCCCTCCTCGCGGGTAATGCGGTCGTCCTCAAGATGGCGCAGCAGACGCCGCTGGTCGCCGAGCGCTATGCCGAGAGTCTTACAGCGGCCGGCCTGCCGCGCGGCGTGTTCCAGTATGTGCATATGGATCACGCGCAAACGGCGCGCATGATCGGCGATGCACGCATCGCGTTCGTCGCCTTCACCGGTTCGGTCGAGGGCGGGCATGCGGTGCAGCGCGCCGCAGCCGAGCGCTTCATCGCCACGGGGCTCGAGCTCGGCGGCAACGATCCGGCCTACGTCCGCGCCGATGCGCCGCTGCACTCGACGATCGAAAACCTGGTCGATGGTGCGTACTTCAACTCCGGGCAATCGTGCTGCGGTATTCAGCGCATCTATGTGCACGGCTCGGTCTACCAGCCCTTCGTCGACGGCTTCGTCGAGCTGACGCGCAAATACCGGCTCGGCAATCCGCTTGAGCGTGGCACGACGCTCGGGCCGATGGTACGTACGCAGGCCGCGGAGGCAGTGCGCGCACAGATCCGCGAGGCGGTGGCGAAAGGCGCGCGAGCGCTCATCGACGCGAAATCGTTTCCCGGCGACAAGGAAGGCACGGCCTACCTCGCGCCGCAGGTCCTGGTCGACGTCGAGCAGCACATGATGGCGGAGGAAATCTTCGGGCCGGTGGCGGGCATCATGGCGGTCGAGAGCGACGAGCAGGCGATCGAGCTCATGAACGACAGCCGCTACGGGCTCACCGCCTCCATCTGGACGACCGATGTAGCGGCCGCAGTGCGCATCGGCGAGCGCGTGGAGACCGGCACCTGGTACATGAACCGCTGCGATTACCTCGATCCGGCGCTGGCGTGGACCGGCGTCAAGGACTCGGGCCGCGGCTGCACGTTATCGCGCCTCGGGCTCGAAGCCTTCACGCGCCCGAAGTCATTCCACCTGCGCCTCGCCTAGCGCGAGAGGACGTCGAGGAAGCCCTCGGGGCTGACGCGAATGGCCGCGCCGGTCGGGCAGGCGCGCACGCACGCAGGCCCGCCGCCCAAGTCCTTGCACATATCGCATTTCACGGCCTTCGCCGGCCCGTCGCTTTTCGCGGCGGGCTGCTTGCTGCCGGGCTCATTGCCAAGGCCGAGGAGCAGCCAGCCGAGAAGGCTGGAGCTGCCATTGGCGGAGGGCGAGGCGATCTGGATCACGCCGTAGGGACAATTGCGCTGGCAGTTGCCGCAGCCGATGCAGGTGTCCTGGATGTAGACCTCGCCGTTCGCATTGCGATGAATCGCATCGGGCGGACAGTCCTTCATGCAGCGCGGGTTCTCGCAATGCCGGCACGAGGTCGGCACGTGGATGTTGGCGAAGGTCGGACCCGCCTGGCGGTCAAGGCGCGAGGTGCCGTCGTGCGTCGCGGCGCACGCCTTCTCGCAGTTGTCGCACCGGATGCAAAGGCTCTCGTCGATGAGCAGCACGTCGGTCGCCTCGCCAAGTCCCTGGCTCACGAGGAAGCTGACCAGGCTGCCGGCGTCGGGATCGGCCTCGCGCCGGGCGTTCTGCGCGAGGCGCTCGAGGACGCGCGCTTCGATGCTCGCGCGCAGTTCCGGGTTACGCCCGAGCGCCTGGGCGAAGCGCTCGGGCTGAAGAACGATCGTCTCGGTCGCGACCGCTGCCCGCACGGTGGCGGTGCGGCGCGAATCGGAGAGAAGCGCCATCTCGCCCACGTAGTTGCCCGCCGCGACATAGGAGAGCACAACCTCGCGGCCGGCGAGGCGCCGCGAGATGGTGACTGAGCCGCGCCGGATGAGATGCAGGCCATCGGGCGCATCGCCCTCCTCGAAGAGCGTCGCGCCCGCGGGAAAGGCCTTCACCACCGCGTCGGCGACCATGGCGTCGAGCTCATCCTCCGAGAGCGACGGCGCGATGTACGAGCGCACGGCGCGCTTGAGCGAAGTCTGGTCGATCTTGCGGCGCACCGACTCGATGCTGCTGATGAGCCGCAGCATCGAGCGACGCGGCGATTCGATCAGGACGCAGTTCTCGCTCGCGCGCACCGTGCTCGAGCGCCGGCGCCCGGAAAGGAGGCCGAGCTCGCCGAAGAATTCGCCGCGGCCGAGGCGGCGGTGCTCGAGCGCGCCGCCGGCGGCAGCGACCTCGACCAGCACCGCGCCCTGCAGGACCGAATAGAAGCTGTTGGTGTAGTCGCCCTTGCGGAAGATCACCTCTCCCGCGCGCGGCGTGTGCACCTCGCTCTCCAGCATGAATTCGCGCAGCTGCAGCGCGCTCATCTCGGCGAAGAGCGGCACCTCGCGCTGTACGGCGGCCAGTGCCGCGGCGACGCCGCCCTCGCGGGCGAAGCGCGCGAACTTCTTCTCGAGCAGCGGCTCGTCGGCCGGCGCCACCGGCTCGCCGAGGATCGACTGCACCACCTCGTAGCCCTGGTTCAGGCACTGCTTGATCAGCGAATAGCCGGCGAGGGCGCCGATGATGTAGAGCCCCGGCACGTTCGACTCGTAGCTCGCCGAAACCTGCGGCACGGCGCTCGCATCGGCGCTCGTAAAGCGCACGCCGAAGCTTTCGACGAGCTTGCGCGGCGCGATCGCGCCGAGGCGCGCGATGATGCGGTCACAGGCGATCGCTTCCTCGCCGTGCGGCGTGCGTACCAGCAGGCGCGCGCGCCGCCCGTTGCTCTCGAGCGCCTCGACGCGCACGGGCGACGTGCCGTACCGGCAGTCGATGCGCCCCTGCGCAATGGCGGCGAGAATGAGGTCGAGGTTCGCCTGCTTGGCGCGCGCGAACTCGTCGCTGCGATTGATGATGACGACGCGGTTCTGCTCGGCGAGCGCGAGCGCATTCTCGATCGCGGCGTCGCCGGCCCCGACCACGACGATGGTCTCGTCGGCGTATTCGCCGGCGTCGTCGAGCTGGTACTGCACCACCTCGAGGTCTTCGCCGGGGACGCCCAGCTTGCGCAAATTGCCTTGCAGGCCGATGCACAGCACGACGTTCTGAGCGCGCCACGTCGTTCCGTCGGCGGTGGCGAGCTCGAAGGCGCCTTGCGCGCCCGAGATGCGCGTCACCGCCGCGTCGTGCCGTACGTTGATCTTGTGACGCGTGGCATCCTCGAGCCAGCGGGCGAGCACCGCCTCGCGGCGACCCGCGGCGAAGCCGAGGGAGCTCCTCAGCGGCAGCACCGCCGGCTCCGCCATGACGTGCTTGCCCTTCTGGTAGCGCTGCACGGTGTTCGACAGGCGGCGCTCGGCCTCGAGCAGCACGTGCGACACGCCGCGCTCGGCGGCGCGCGCGGCGCAGGACAGGCCCGCAGGCCCGGAGCCGACTACGGCGATGCGCACCTCGTTACTCAATGCTTCCCTCCCCTTCGACCGCGCGCCGCAGTTCGCGCAGCGCGCGCGCGAGGCGCTCCGGCGCATAGGCCTCGTCGTTCGCCGCCGCGGCGAGCAGCTCGCGCATCGGCCGCTGCACGGCCGAAACCCTGAGCAAGCCGCGGCGCGTCATGAAGTCCACCAGCGCCTCGATCCCCATGGCGGCCTGCTCGGCGCCCGAATAGTCCGAGTATTGTCCCGCGAGTCCTTGGTCGATGACAGCAAAAAGAATGGCGCGCAGGTCCGCTGCGCTAAACCGGTGTTCGTCGATGCGTGGCAAGAGCTTTTCGATCGCACCGCGCAGGCGCGCCGCCTGGGCGAGCGGATCTCCCGCCCCGGCGATCGCCGCGTGTAGCCGGCCGATCTCACGGGCGAGGTCGTCGGCCGCGGTGCCCTCCAGGCGCCGCACGATATGCGGCAGCATCAGCAGATTGGCGTCGTTCAGGCGCACGACGCCCGGGCCGACGCCGAGGCGCGCGCCGGCATCGCGACTCTCGGACATGCGGTGGTGGCAAGCATTGCAGTCGAAGAGCACGAGCTCGGGGAACATGCCATCGCGGCCGCGCGCCGGATGGCCGAAGAGCTCGAGGAGCTCCATCGCGGCGAGCGCCTGGCCAAGCGACCAGGCGCGCACGCCCTGCGCGATCGCGTCGGCACCTGCGCCGCGCGGCGCGCCGTAGTGCGCGGGCTGGATATGCATGAAGGTATCGATCTCGAACGAAAGGCGCGGATGCCCGGCCGCCATCATGCGGTGGGTGACGAGCTTCTGCGCATCGCCGAAATGGCAGCCGAGGCACAGCCGCGCGCGCGCCATCGGATCCCACACGGGATAGAGCCCGAGGGGCAGCAGCTTCGCGCGGCTCGCGTGCGGCTCGACGTGCGGCTTGATCCAGCGCTCGGCCGGGCCGTGGCACGCCTCGCAGCCGACGCCGTCGGCGAGGACGACGCCGCTCGCGCGGCGCGCGGACGGCACGTTGTGCGCGTGGCAGGCAAGGCATACGCCGGCCTCGTGCGCCGGCTGCGCAAGTCCGAGCTTGCGGGCGATCGCCGCCGAGCGCTCGGTAAGCAGCGTCTCGTACGCGCGCGCATGTCGATCGCTGCGCGACCAGGTGACGTATTCGTTCTGCAGCACGCGCCCTTCGCGCCAGGGCTGCACCGAGCCGTGGCACAGGCTGCTCGCGCAGCTCGCGACGCCGAGCGAACGGTGGCGCGATTCATCGGGCAACGTCGGCGGCGCCGCGAGCGCTGACGCCGTGGCCATGAGCGCGAGAGCGATCAGCGCACGGTCCATGGCGTGAGGTCGGGCTTGAGATAGAGCCGTCGGCTCTCTTCGAGCGTGAACGGGCGCGAGCCCAGGCGGCCGAAGACCGCGACTTGGCCGCCGGTTTCATCGACCGCCCGGTCGCGCTCGAGTCCGCGCGAGAGCGCGCGCGCAGCGCTGCGCGTTGCCTTCCAGGCGATGAGCGCGGGCTTCGGCTCGGGACTGTAGCCGTAGAACTTCGGCTGGCTGTCGGGCGCGGTGAGCTGGATCACCTTCAGGCCGTTGCGGCCGTCGGCGACGTAGGCGAAAAGCGAGGCGTTGGTCGAGCCAATTACCACGTCGCGGGCGTCGTTCAGCTTTCCGCCGGCATCGTAGAGCGAATGCAGCTTCGGTCGTTCCGGATGTTCCACGTCGACGATGGCGAGTCCCTGGCGAGCGGCCGCCACATACGCGTACGTGCGCGCGACGTAGATGCGCTGCGCGTCGGCGAACGCGACCGCCGCCCCAGGCACGAGGCGGGCGCGCTCCGGCACAGTGATATCGGCGACGCGCAGTCCCGAGCCGTCCAGCACGAACAGATAGCGGAACTGCAGCGCAGCCGCGCGCGCGCCCTGCATCGGAATTACGGCAGCGATGCGCGGCGCGAGCGGCTGGTCGAGATTGACGACCACCACGCCGGCGTCGGCCGTGATGTAGGCGTAGTAGCCGCCCATGACGATGTGCCGTGCGCCGCGCAGGAGGCCGCCGCCGTCCCAGGTGAGCGCGCGCTTGAGGAAGTTGTTGCGCGGCTCACCGTCCTGCAGCGTCTCGACGTTGACGAGGACGAGTCCCTCCTCTGCATCCGTGATGAGGGCATAGCGGTAGATCGGATGCATCGCCTGCTCACGGTTCTCGGCGCGCATGCGCTCACCCCCGTTGCGGCTCGGCGCCACCGGCTGGTTCGTCGGCAGCGCCACGCAGGTGGCGTTGCGCGAAGCGACGTGCGTGTCCTGCCCGCGCGGCGAGAACGGTGCGCTGATGATCCGCTGCGACACGCCCTTGTTCGCGATCGCGGCGACGTCGTACACGCGATAGCCGCCCTTGCCTTCGGCGACATGCAGATATTCGCCGCGCAGCTGCAGGCAGCCGACCGCGCCAGCGCTGCCGTGGTCGTGCGACTCGCGCAGTTCGCCGCCGCGCGCCTCATGCGCCGCATGCCAGTCGGGATACGCGTACCGATGCAGGTAACTGCCGATCACCGCCTGCGGCTCCTCCCACTCCGTGACCTGGATCGCTTCGACATGGCGCTCTTCGCCGAGCCAGGCGTTGAAACCGATGAAGTTGACGAAGCCCGTGCCCTGCAGCAGCAGCTGCGCCATGATGGCGTTGTTGTCGTTCGTCGCCGAAAGATGGCAGTCGGTGCAGTTCTTGGTCTCCCGCGTGCGCTCCGTATGCGGATAGTGCGGCGCGAATGCCTGACTCGAAAAGCCGCTCGCCGAGACCGGCGGCTGCTGGATGTAGATGCGTTCGCGATTGGCGTTGGTCGACGAAAGCACGAGCGCGGAAGACGAGCGCACCGGCGCGATGCGGCCGTTCTTCGCCACGCCGTGGCGGCCGAGCTGGAAGACATCGTCGCGCGCGACCTGCGGGTTGTAGGTCGCATAGTTGCGCGTGTCGCCGCCCTCATAGTGCAGCCGCGGCGTTTTCCAGTTCGCCTCGATCGGGAGATGGCAGCCGGAGCAGCTCGTCGACCACGACGAGTGGCAGCTGTAGCAGGTCATGGTCTCGTCGCCGTGCGCGCGCTCTGCCGCGGGCACCTTGGCGCCCCAGCTCTGCGCATAACCGTCATAGCGGCCGCGCGCCACGAGCTTCGCGCGCGCCGAGCGCTCGTTGTAGTGGGCGCTCTTCGGATCGACGCTGTCCTTCACGAGCGAGACGCGCCACTCGAGATTCGGATCGAGCATCGAGCGCTGGTACAGCGCGCCGCCGCGCCAGGCGAAGCGCGCGCGGCCGTCGGGCGTGCGCAGCAGAGACAAATCGGTCCCTCCGGGCGGCGCCGCCGGACCGCTGGTGAGCAGCCGAGGCAAACGATCGACGCTGCCATGACAATCGACGCACTCGATCTCGATCGCGGCGGCGACCTCGCCATAGAGATGGCCGTTGCCGTGCGCGTCCTGCGCATAGTGGCA
>Ga0075426_10000735_pt1 | contig 22819 bp, 18 predicted proteins | sample SoiMethybrSBSTD5_FD_75304 | JGI IMG/M metagenome (GOLD analysis project Ga0075426, IMG submission 75304) | Bulk soil microbial communities from a Populus tree surrounding site in Tennessee, USA - Soil MetaG P. TD hybrid SBSTD5 | ecosystem: Environmental > Terrestrial > Soil > Tree plantation...
TTCGAGTTCATTGACCTCGGATCGGGGAAAGGGCGCACGCTGCTGATGGCTTCGGAGTATCCCTTCCAACGCATTCTGGGTGTGGAAGTGGTGCCGGCGCTGCACCGGGCCGCACAGGACAACATCCGCAGATACAAAAGCGAAAGCCAGCGGTGCTTTGCGGTGGAGTCGGTTTGCGGCGATGCCCGCGACTTCCAGTTCCCGCCAACGCCCCTGGTGCTGTTTCTCTTCAATCCCTTGCCAGAGGCGGGCTTGCGAAGGGTGATGGCGCACCTGCGAGCCGCGCTGCAGGAACATCCACGCCCGGTCTACGTGGTTTACCACAATCCGCTGCTGGAGCACGTGCTCGCGGAGAATGGCGGCCTGCGGCGGCTTCACGGCAACCTGCAGTACGCAATTTATGCGTTTCCGCTGGCTGGCGGACAGCCGGCGCTTAGCTGAATAGGGGTGAAAGCCCTTGGCGAATATGCTGCCGCCGGTGTATTGTTTGTTCCTTGCCTTTGCTGCATGCCACTCGTCTACCTTCAGGACGTGCGGAGGGCGCGAATGCCGGCTGGCCAAAAGAGTCTTCTTTGCATTGACGACCACAAACCCTCCCTGGCGGGCTGGTGTCTGTACCTGCAGGGGGCCGGGTACTATGTGGAAACCGCCCATAGCGCCCAGGAGGGCCTGCAGCTATTTGCCACTCATCCCATCGATCTCGTACTCCTCGATTACGCCATGCCGGAGGTGGATGGAGGCGAGGTCGCCGCCACCATGAAGCGAATCAAGCCACAAGTGCGTATTGTCATGTTTTCGGGTGTGGCGGAAGTTCCGGAAAATGCCCGCATGCACGTTGACGCCTTCCTGCAGAAGGGACAGCACCCTACCGCTGTCCTGCAAACCATTGAGGAACTGCTGCGCGTCGAGGAGAGGGCCGCCTGATTGTTGCCTTGGCCTGGCCGCAGCCCAACCCGCGGCGTGGAAGCTGAGCGCCGGCCCGTCCGCGCAGTCCTCATCACCCCACCCAGTGACCTGAATCACATCCCGCTGAGACAAGCCCCGGCTAGCATTCCTGCAGCGCCCGACAGGCGCGCGATTCGGGGAAACAGACATGAGCGACGAGCTGTTCCAGGCCATGCGGCAGAGCATTATTGATGGCGCCGCCGACCACGCCACGGAACTGGCGCAACAGGCGCTGGCGGCGGGCATTGATCCCCTGCAGGCGGTGAATCATGGTTTTGTTCCCGGGGTGGATTACGTAGGCGAACAATTTGCCCGGCGGCAGATGTTTCTGCCGGACCTGGTGATGGCGGCCGAGGCCATGAAGGCGGGCATCGGGGTACTGGAGCCGGAGATGAAGCGCCGCGGCACCCAGCGCGAATTCCTGGGCCGAGTCGTGCTAGGCACGGTCAAAGGCGATATTCACGAGATCGGCAAGACGCTGGTGGGCATTCTGCTTTCCGCCGCCGGCTTCGAGGTGGTGGACCTGGGCGTGAATGTGACGGCGGAAATGTTTGCCGCCAAAGCCAGCGAACTGCAGGCGGACATCGTCGGCGTCTCCTCGCTCCTGACCACCACCATGGCGCTGCAGCGCGGGGTAGTGGAGGCGCTGGACCGGGCGCAGCTGCGGCCGCGAGTGAAGATCATCGTAGGCGGAGCGCCGGTGACCCGCAGGTGGGCGGAGGAAATCGGCGCCGATGGCTATGGCAAAGATGCCGTGGGCGCGGTGGCGCTGGCCAAGTCGCTGGTGGGCAAATCCAACGGGCAGGCAAAGTAGCGAGGTCCGCTTTATGCAACCCAAAATCGAGCTGCTCGACGATAAGTTCATTGACCGCATTCTGGCGGAAGCTTTCGAGTTGCTGGAGCGCCCGGGCGTGAAAGTGCAGGCGCCGGCGGCCCTGGAACTGCTGGCCTCTTCCGGAGCGCGGGTGGAAACCACGGCTGAAGGCGAAGTGGCACATATCCCGGAGACGCTGGCGCGACGGGCTCTGGAAACGGCGCCGCGTGAATTTTTCCTCTACGACCGTGCCGGCAAACCAGCGGTGCACTACGGCGGCAAGGACGTTCACTTCGATCCGGGATCTTCCTGCGTCTATCTGCTCGATCCGGAGACGCTGGAGCACCGTCCCGCACAAGCGGCCGATCTCGTACGACTGGTGCAGACGGCGGAGATGCTGCCCCAGTACGCGGCGCAATCCACCGCGATGGTGTGCGGCGACGTGGCTGCCGAGATCGGTGACCTCTATCGGCTGTTCCTTGTGTTGTGGCATTCCAACAAGCCGGTCGTGACCGGGGGATTCAGCGCCGCAGGCGGGCGCCGCATGCTGGACCTGCTGGCCATCGAAGCCGGCGGCCGGCAGCAGTTGCGGCAGAAGCCGCGGGCGGTGTTCGACGTGTGTCCTTCACCGCCGCTGACCTGGACGGAATTTGCCGGGCAAAGCCTGATTGACCTGGGGCGCGCCGGCGTGCCAGCGGAAATTATTTCCATGCCGCTGGCTGGGGCAGCAGCGCCAGTTACGTTGGCAGGGGCCGTGGTGCAGCACGCCGCCGAGTGCCTGAGCGGAATCACGATCCATCAATTGGCTAGTCCGGGAGCGCCGGTGGTATGGGGCGGCGCTCCCGCCATCTTCGACATGCGCACCGGCAACACGCCCATGGGTGCGGTAGAGACGGCGATGATTGATATGGCCTATGCCCAGGTGGGCCAGCGCCTGGGCCTGCCCACGCACACATACCTGATAGGCGGCGACGCCAAGCTGGTGGATGCGCAGGCGGGAATGGAAGCAGGCATGGCGGCGGTGTTGGGCGCGCTAGCTGGCATCAACATGATCTCCGGAGCCGGCATGCTCAACTTCCTGGCAGCCATGAGCATAGAAAAGCTGGTGATTGATGCGGAAGCCATCGGCTACGCTCAGCGGCTGCTGGCCGGCATCCAGCCGCGCACGCCTACGCTGGCGACGCACATGTTTGCGGCGCTGGGGCATAGCGGGGATTTCCTGAAGCTAAAGGAGACCCGGCAGCTGTTCCGCAGCGAGCAGTACCTGCCTTCGGAGGTGATTGACCGCGACTCGCTGCGCGGGTGGCAGGAGGCGGGCTCGCCCAGCACGTTTGACCGCGCCCGCGGCCGGGTGAATGAATTAGTCGCTACGTACCGGCGGCCCGAAATGCCGGCTTCGCTCGAACATGAGTTGTACTCATATATGGAAGCCGAGGTAAGGCGGGCGGGGATGGCGCGACTGCCGGGAGTTGCCGAGGCGGTATTGACGGTATAGAGCCGTCCCCTAGGGGACTCGGAAAGTTCACACTCAGGGCCGAAGGCCCGTTATGTCGCCCCTCTGGGGCTCTTTTCAGGATTGATTTCTGACCATGGCTTACGCCATGGGCTACATTCTTGTGCCGCTGCGCGGCTCGACAGTCACCGGGTGCCGGATGTGGCGTCGGCGGGAACGGCGAGCGGCAGGGTAAAGAAGAAGGTGGAGCCGTGGCCGAGCGCGCTTTCCACGCGGATGCGGCCGCCGTGGGCGAGCACGATGTGCTTGGCAATCGCCAGCCCCAGGCCGGTGCCGCCTGACTCACGCGAGCGGGCCTTGTCCACGCGATAGAAGCGCTCAAACAGCCGCGGCAGGTGCTCGGAGGCGATGCCGGCGCCAAAGTCGCGCACGTAAAACTCCACGCTGGCCTCGACCTCGCGTGCCCCCAGCACGATGCGGCCGCCAGCGGCGCCATACTTGGCAGCGTTGTCAATCAGATTGGTGAGCACCTGCTGGATAGCGTCGGTGTCCACCGGAACGGCCGCGGGCGTGCTCTCCGCAATCTCCAGTTCCATTCCGGAAGACTTGAGAATCTCCTGATAGTTCTGCTGGGCTTCGCGCAGCAGTTCGGCCGCGGAGTGCGGCTGCAAGGCAAATTCGGTTTCGCCGGATTCCACTCGCGCCAGGGCCAGCAAGTCTTCGGTTAGGCGGCTCATGCGGGAAGCGTTCTTGCGGATAATCTCCAGGAATTCCCGGGTATTGCCATTGCCGCCGGAATCGAGCAGGGTTTCCGCATAGCCCTGGATGGAAGTGAGCGGCGTGCGCAGTTCGTGGGAAACGTTGGCGATAAAGTCGCGACGCGTCTTCTCCACCCGCTCCACCTCGGTCAAGTCATGCAGCACGACCACCGCGCCGCCGCCGGGCAGAGGAGCGGCAATCACATCGAAACTGCGCCCGGCGCCCAGGGAACTGGCGCGCGCGGTCCTGACCTGGCGGGTGCGCAAAGCCTCGTCCACGGCGCGCAGGAACTCGGGGTCGCGCATGGTTTCCACCAGCGGCGCGCCCACGCGCACATGCCCGTAGGCCAGGCGCTTCATGACGCCATTTGACCATTCCACCTTGCCTGCCGGCGAAACCGCCAGCACCGCATCCTGCATGCTGTTGAGCAGCGTCTCCAGCTGTTTGCGCCCAGTTTCCAACTCGGCAAAGCTGCGCTCCAGTTGGCGGGCGGTGCGGTCGAGCGCGGCGGCGACGTGGGCAATCTCGTCGGCGGAAGTTTCCTCGATGCGCGCCGTCAGGTCGCCGGCTGCAATCTGGTCAGCGAAAATCACAATTCGCTGCAGCCGCCGAGAAATGGCTTGCGAGATCAGCACCGCCAGAAGCAGCGCCACCAGCAAGGCCAGTCCCGAAGCAAACAGCAATTGCAGGCGCACGTGGCCCACACGCTGAGCGATGGAGGAGAACGGATAAGCCAGGCGCACGGCGCCGCCGGAGATGGGCGCAGCCACGTACAGGAAGGGAATGCCCACGGTGTGGCTCACGCGCTGAGCGCTGCCGGTTTTGCCGTGCAGGGCGGCGATGAACTCGGGACGGGTGGCGTGGTTCTCCATCTCCTGGGGATCGGCGCGAGTATCGGCCAGCACTTTGCCGTCGGATGCAATAATGGTGGCGCGGGCGTCAGCCGCCTCGGACACCTCGTCCGCAATCTGCTGGAGCGGGCGGCGGTCACGCTCGTGCTCCACCTGGCCAGCAAAAAGGCGAGCCTTCTGGGTCAGCGTGGTCTCCAGTTCGCGGCGCAGAGAAGTTTCCCAGGCGCGGCGCACGGTGAAATCCAGGGTGGCAGTGGCCACCGCAATGACCAGCAAAAACGCGCCCAGCAGCTTGAAGAAGATGCGCCGGGTCACTTGGGGACCTCGAAGCGGTAGCCTGCCCCGCGCACGGTGCGCAGGTAGCGGGGATTTTCCGGATCGCGCTCGATCTTTTCCCGGATGCGGCGCACGTAAACGTCCACCGAGCGCGGGGTGACGTAAGAGGTGTCGCGCCACACCGCATCCAGCAGTTGGTCGCGGGTGAAAACGCGGCCGGTGTGGCGGGCCAGGTATTCCAGCAAGCGAAATTCAGTGGCGGTGGCGGGCACGTTCTTGCCGCGCACGGTGAGGATCATGGCCCCGGTATCAATCTCGATGTCCTCGAGCTTCACGACCGCCGGCTGCAGGGGTTGTTCGAAGCGGCGCAGCACGGCTTTCACCCGGGCCACCAGTTCCCGCGGGCTGAAAGGCTTGGTGATGTAGTCGTCGGCGCCCAGTTCCAAGCCGAGCACGCGGTCGGCCTCGGCGGTCCGGGCGGTCAGGAATATGACGGGAGTGGCGGCAATGGCCGGCGTCTCGCGCACGCGGCGGCAGAGGTCGAGCCCGTCGCCGCCCGGCACCATGATATCCAGCAGCATGAGCGAGGGCCGCTCCTGTTCGGCCTGGGCCAGCACCCCGGAAGCGGAGGCAAACGGCCGCACTGAAAAGCCGGCAGCCTCCAGATGATGCCGCACCAGGCGCGCGATGTCGGAGTCGTCCTCCACTACGAAAATTGTGGATCTCACAGGGTTATTGTATGGGAGCCGAGAGCAGAGCGTCGGTTCTGTGTGGGGCGGGGTTTCCCGCCCGGACGCGGCAGAGCCCCGTCGCCACATAACTACGAGAGGACGAAGCGCTTCATGGCCTGGGCGAAGCCTTCTTCCTGGTTGGAGGCGGCGACGAATTTGGCCGCCTTCTTCACCTCATCGCTGGCATTGCCCATTGCGATGCTGATGCCGCTCTTGCGGAACATGAGAACGTCATTGGGCCCGTCGCCGATGGTGGCGATATTTTCCGGCGGAACTTTAAGCATCTGCGAGAGCACCGTGACCACCTCGCCTTTGTTGGCTTGGGGATGGGTCACGTCGAGATAGTAGGGCTGGGAGCGGGAGGCGGAAACCTGGTCGCCGCACTTCTTCTGCACGTCCTGCTCGCAGCGGGCGACGGCGGCATAGTCGTCGCTGACCCCTACCAGTTTGGCCGCCCGTCCCAGCAACCCGTCATAGCTGGCCGCCACTTTGGGCGGGAACTTTACCGTCCACTCCTCGCGGTCCACGTGGGGCGCCTGGCGCCGGCGCACGAACCAGTCCTGGTCGGTGTAGAGCCAGACGTCGAGACCGTGCTGGGCAATAATTTCACAGGCGCTCTGGGCGGCGGATTGGGGCAACAAGTGCTGGTGCAGGACGGAAAGATCAGGGCGCACGAAGACGCCGCCATTGAAGGCGGCGATGGGATCTTTCAAGCCCAGCGGCTCGACGAGCATCTTCATGCCCAGTGGAGGGCGGCCGCTGGTAACGGTGAACGCAATGCCTGCCGCCACGACTGCGCGCACAGCCTCGCGGGCACGCTCGGTCAGCACCTTGTCCTGCGTGACCAGAGTGCCATCTACATCAGCAATGACCAGTTGGACGCGCTCTTTCGCCGTCATGCGGGATCTCAGGCTGCCTTTTTGCTCAACCGTTGTTCAGGATTGCTTCAGAGCAACCGCACTATTGTACCCGTCGCCGGCGAGTTGGGCGTGAGTCACGGACTCTCCTCCCCCCCAGGAAGAAGAATGTCGTAACACGATAGGTGAGCGGCCCGTGGCAGCGCCGCGGGCTTGCGATGTATCATGGAAGTATCGCAAAGCTTCGCCGAGGGACGTGATTGTGAGTTGGCCGCCGGACAAGCCGCAAGTTGTAACCCCGGCAGGGTTCGCTTAATCAGAATAGGCTGGAGCCAAAAAGCAGGCGACAGCCGCCTGATTGCAGCACGGGCGCCAGGAGCCACATCATGCCTGTGTACCAGAGCAAGCTCAAATCGCGCGAGCAGGTCGCCGACGGCACTATGGCCTTCCACTTCGAAAAGCCCGGGGGATTCGATTTCCAGGGCGGCCAGTCGGTGGACATGACCATGCTCAACCCGCCGGAAACCGACGACGAGGGCAACACCCGCAGCTTCTCCATCGCCAGCCCGCCCTACGAAAACGAGCTGGTATTCGCCACCCGCATGCGCGACAGCGCTTTCAAGCGTAACCTGAAGTCCGTGCCGCTGGGAACCGAGCTGAAGATGGACGGTCCCATGGGCTCCTTCACGCTTCACAAGAATGCCAAGAAGCCTGCTGTGTTCCTGGCCGGCGGCATCGGCATTACTCCTTTCATGAGCATGGTGGCCCAGGCCGCGCACGACCGCCTGCCCCACCAGTTGTACCTCTTCTATTCCAACCACCGGCCGGAAGATGCTCCCTTCCTTGACTTCCTGCGCCGGCTGGAAAAGGACAACGGCAACTACCATTTCATTCCCACCATGACCGATATTGAAAAGTCCAGGCGGCCATGGGAAGGCGAGCGGGGCTTCATTGACCGCCCGATGCTCATCAAATACCTGAACAATCTGAATGGCCCCATTTATTATTTGGCGGGACCTCCCGCCATGGTTGCGGCCATGCGCAAAACCCTGCTGGACACAAAGGTGGACGAGGATGACATCCGGACTGAAGAATTTGCCGGCTACTGAACACGAGGGCGCTATATCGCAGGGCCAACCCAAGGGCAACGAACTGGATCGCTTGTGCGTGAACACCCTCCGCATGCTGGCGGTGGACGAGGTGGAGAAGGCGCACTCCGGGCATCCCGGACTGCCGCTGGGCGCCGCCCCCATGGCCTACGTGCTCTGGGACCGCTTCCTGCGGCACAATCCCAGCAACCCGCGCTGGTTTAGCCGCGATCGCTTCATCCTTTCCGCCGGGCATGGCAGCGCACTGCTTTATGCCTTGCTGCACCTTTATGGCTACGACATGCCGCTGGAGGAGCTGAAACGCTTCCGCCAGTGGGGCAGCGAGACTCCTGGCCACCCGGAATACAACCTGGATCGCGGCATCGAAGCCACCACCGGGCCTTTGGGACAGGGGTTCGGCATGGGCGTGGGCATGGCGCTGGCGGAGGCCCACCTGGCCGGCTGCTTTAACAAGGAAGAGCTGGGAGTGGTGGACCACTACACCTATGCCATTGTTTCCGACGGCGACCTGATGGAGGGCGTCTCCGCTGAAGCGGCTTCGCTGGCCGGCACTCTCAAGCTGGGCAAGCTGATTTATCTGTACGACAACAACCACATTTCGATCGAGGGCTCCACCGAGCTGGCTTTCACGGAAAGCGTGGTTGAGCGTTTCCGCGCTTACCACTGGCACGTGCAGACCGTCCCCGACGGCAACGATTTGGACGCCGTAGAGGCGGCTATCCGACTCGCGCAGGCACACGAAGACCAGCCTTCGCTGATTTCTGTGCGCAACCACATTGGCTACGGTAGCCCGCTGCAGGACACGGCCGCGGTGCACGGCGAGGCGCTCGGTCCGGATAACGTAAAGGCCACCAAGGAAAAGCTGGGCTGGCCGCTGCAGCCCGATTTCTACATTCCGGAAGCCGCACTGGCGCACTTCCGTGAAGCTGAGCCTCGCGGCGAAGAACTGGAAGCGCAGTGGAAGGATCGCTTCGACGAGTACCGTCGCCGTTATCCCAAGCTGGCGCAGGATCTGCAGCAATTGATTTCCGGCAAGCTGCCGCAGGGGTGGGATGCCGACGTGCCGGTGTTTCCCGCCGATCCCAAAGGCATGGCCACGCGGGATGCTTCCGGCAAGGTGATGAACGCGCTCGCCGGACGGGTGCAGGCGCTGGTGGGCGGCTCCGCTGACCTGGCGCCTTCGACCAAGACCACGCTCACCGCCTATGGCGACATCGGCATGGGCAGCGATAGCGGGCGCAACATCCATTTTGGCGTCCGCGAGCACGGCATGGGAACCATCGTGAACGGCATGGCGCTGCATGGCGGGATTATTCCGTATGGCTCCACGTTCCTTATTTTTTCCGACTACATGCGGGCTTCCATCCGCCTGGCAGCACTGATGGACACGCACTCGCTGTTTGTTTTCACGCACGACAGCATCGGGCTGGGCGAGGACGGGCCCACGCACCAAGCCATCGAGCATCTGATGAGCCTGCGGGCCATGCCGAACATGACGCTAATGCGGCCGGCGGACGCTAACGAAACCGCGGAAGCATGGCGCATCGCGCTGCAGCGGCAGCATCCCATGTGCATGGCCTTGACGCGGCAGAAGCTACCGGTGCTCGATGCGCAACGTTATGCCATCCGCGAAGGCGTGGCCAAAGGCGCTTATGTGCTGGCGGAGGCCGAAGGCGGCAAGCCGCAGATTGTGTTGATCGCCACCGGCTCCGAGGTGCAGCTGGCGCTGGCCGCGCGCGAGGAACTGGGCAAGCAGAAGATTGCCGCGCGCGTGGTTTCCATGCCCTGCTGGGAGCTGTTCGATGAGCAATCGTCGGATTACCGCAAGCAGGTGCTGCCCGCGGGTGTGCCCAAGCTGGCTATCGAGGCGGGCGCGACCCTGGGTTGGTGCAAGTATGTTGGCGAGGCTGGCCATGTCCTCGGCATTGATCGATTTGGCGCTTCCGCTCCCGGTAACGTGGCCATGGAGAAGCTGGGCTTCAACGTGCCCAACGTGGTGGAGCACGCGCTGAGTTTGGTGAAAACCGGGAAGTGAAGGGGCGGCGGAACCCAAATGCTGAATGCTTCATTTCAGCAACGAGACAGAAGGGAAGTCGAGATGAACCCACTGAAGCAGCTGCAGGAATACGGACAATCGGTTTGGCTGGATTACATCCGGCGCGATCTGCTCACTGGCGGCGGCCTCAAGCGGCTGCGCGATGAGGATGGCTTGCGCGGCGTCACCAGCAATCCAACCATTTTCGACAAGGCCATCGCCGGCAGCGCCGACTACGACGAGAGCCTGCGCTCCCTGCTGGCCAAGAATCCGCACGCTTCGGCAGAAAATATGTTCGATCACCTGGAGATTGAAGACATCCGGATGGCGGCCGATATCCTGCGGCCGGTGTATGACGAAACCGGGGGCGCCGACGGATTTGTCAGCATGGAAGTGCCCGCCTCCATGGCGCACGATACCGCCGCCACCGTGAGCGAGGCCAAAAGGCTGTGGAGCGCCGTAGTGCGGCCGAACGTGATGATCAAGGTGCCGGCTACCCCTGAAGGCGTGCCCGCCATCGAGGCGCTGATCGCCGAAGGCATCAATGTGAATATCACGCTGATGTTCTCGCTGGGGCACTACGAGGCGGTGGCCGCCGCCTACCTGCGCGGCTTGCGGCGCAACCAGAACCCGGCCAAGGTGGCGTCCGTGGCCTCTTTCTTTGTCAGCCGGGTGGATACGCTGGTGGATGCCGCGCTGGAAAAAATCGGGACGCCGGAAGCGCTGGCGCTGCGGGGCAAGATCGCCATCGCCAACAGCAAGCGGGTTTACCGGCGGTTCAAGGAAATCTTTCTGGGCACGCCTTTCAGCGAATTTCAGCAGCGAGGCGCACGCCTGCAGCGGCCGCTCTGGGCCAGCACCAGTACCAAAAATCCCGCCTACCGCGATGTTATGTATGTGGAGGAGTTGATTGGGCCGCACACCATCAACACCCTGCCGCCGGCCACCATCGACGCCTTCCGCGACCACGGCAAAGTTGCGCCGACCCTGGAAGCCGGCGAGGAGGAGGCAGAAGCCGCCTTGGCCCGCCTTGCGGAGGTGGGAGTTGATTTGAACCAGATCACCGAAAAGCTGTCCGTGGATGGGGTGGAAGCTTTCGATAAATCCATGGCGCAACTGTTGGACAGCCTGCGCGAAAAACGAACCAAGCTGGTTTCGGCACCGGTGGATCGCCAGCAGTTCAGCCTGGGGGCGGCGCAATCGGCTGTGGATACACGCCTGGCGCAGTGGCAGAAAGACGACTTCAATCGCCGGCTCTGGGCCAAGGACTACACGCTGTGGTCGCCCAAGCCGGTTCCGGAACTCACTGATCGCATGGGCTGGCTGAGCTTACCGCAGGCCATGCACGAGCATGTGGAGGAATTGCAGACCTTCGCAGCGGCCGTTAAGGATGCGGGTATCAAGCATGTGGTGCTGCTGGGCATGGGTGGCTCCAGCCTGGCGCCGGAGGTGTACCAGCGTACTTTCGGCAATGCCGCCGGTTACCCGGAGCTGATCGTGCTCGACAGCACGCATCCGGCGGCGGTACGGGCGGTGGAACGCCGCATTGAACCGCTGCGCACGCTGTTCCTGGTGTCCAGCAAGTCAGGCACCACCACGGAGACGCTTTCCTATTTCTACTACTTCTGGAAACTGGTTAGCGACCGCAGCACGCAGCCGGGGCAGAACTTCACCGCCATCAGCGATCCGGGCACGCCGCTGGAAAAGCTGGCACGCGAGCGCAAGTTCCGCCGCGTTTTCTCGGCGCCTCCGGAAGTCGGAGGCCGCTACGCCGCGCTCACTGTATTTGGCCTGGTGCCCGCCGCCCTGATCGGCATAGACCTGAAGCGCCTGCTGGACGAGGCTTGGACGATGGCCGAGGCCAGCGCCTTCTGCGTGGACGCAAAAAAGTGTCCGACCCTGGCTTTGGGAGCCGCTTTGGGCGAACTGGCGCGCATGCAGCGCGACAAGGTTACGTTTCTGGCGTCCCCGTCGCTGGCGGCCTTCCCCATCTGGGTGGAGCAGTTGATTGCGGAGAGCACGGGCAAGGACAACAAGGGCATTGTGCCCATCGCCGATGAGCCGGTGGGCGCGCCCGAGGTGTACGGCAAGGACCGCTTCTTCGCCTTCCTGCATATTCCTGGCGAGGACAAGGGTCTGGAAGCGAAGGTGGCAGCCCTGGAGCAGGCGGGACATCCCGTGGCCCGACTCGCCTTAAAGGACAAGTACGATCTCGGGCAGGAATTCTTCCGCTGGGAGATGGCGGTAGCCGCCGCCGGCGCGGTGCTCGGCATTCAGCCCTTTAACCAACCCGATGTGCAATTGGCTAAGGACCTGGCGAAGAAGGCCATGGAAGGCAAAGCCGGGGGCCAGCAGGCGCCGGAAGTGGCGACGGCGCAGCGCCAGCCGTTGCAGGGCGCGCTGCAGGACTGGCTGGGCGGGGCACAGGCGGGTAATTATATTTCGCTGCATGCTTATCTGGAACCGACGGCGGCCGCTGACCAGGCGCTGGAGCAATTGCGCGTGCTGTTGCGGGAGAAATCGCATCTGGCCACCACCGCGGGCTACGGACCGCGCTTCCTGCACTCTACCGGGCAGCTGCACAAAGGCGGCCCCAATAGCGGCCTGTTCCTGCAACTGGTGGACCAGCCCGGAAGCGACGTGCCGGTGCCCGAAACTCATTACACTTTCGGGCAGTTGATCCGGGCACAGGCCCAAGGCGACTGGCAGGCGCTCACGCAGCGCGGCCGTCGTGTGGTGCGGGTGCAGTTGGGGGCGGACGCGAAGAGCGGGCTGGCGCAGTTGCTGGAGGTGGCGCGGGAGTTGCGCTCGGAACTGAATTCCGGGCACCGGGCCGCGTAACTTTTCGGGGCCCTCAACCTTTGAGCGCGTGCGAGGAGCGAATGTGGCTGTCCTGACCATGGAAAATCCGCTGCGCGAAGGCATTCGCCTGGAGCGCACCCCTGACCCTTGCGTGATGGTCATCTTCGGCGCCTCCGGCGACCTGACCCGGCGCAAGCTGATGCCGGCGCTCTACAACCTGTGGCGCGAACGCCTGCTGCCCGCCGGCTTCTCGGTTGTGGGGTTCTCGCGAACCGAAATGAACGACGAGCAATTCCGCGCTGCCATGAAAGAGGCCGTGGAACAGTTTGGCGAGCAGGGGCCGGTAGACCGGGAAGCGTGGGAGAGCTTCGCCGAAGGCCTGTTTTATCTTTCTGCCCATCCCGGCCACCCCGAAGACTATGCCAGCCTTTCCTCTCTGCTGGAGGAGGTTGACCGCCAGCGGGGCACCAACGGCAATCGCGTTTATTACCTGGCGGTGCCGCCCAGTTCCTTTGCCGGCATCGTGCAGCAACTGGATGCCGCCGGGCTGGCGCAGGGGGAAAAGGGCTGGCGGCGGCTGATCATTGAAAAGCCTTTCGGCCACGACCTGCAGAGCGCGCGCCAGCTAAACCAGGCAATCTCCAAGGTCTTTCATGAAGAGCAGATCTACCGCATTGACCACTACCTGGGCAAAGAGACGGTCCAGAACCTGTTAGTGTTTCGCTTCGCCAACGGGATTTTCGAGCCCATCTGGAACCGCCGCTACGTGAACCACGTGCAGATCACGGCGGCGGAAACCGTTGGGGTGGAGAACCGCGCCTCCTATTATGAGGAATCGGGCGCCCTGCGCGACATGGTGCAGAATCATCTCTCCCAGGTGCTGGCGCTGACTGCCATGGAGCCGCCCGCTTCCATGGGCGCTGACGAGGTGCGCGCGGAGAAGCTCAAGGTGCTGCGCGCCATTCCGCCACTTGTCGGAGATCGCGTGAACTCCTGCGTGGTGCGCGGGCAGTACGGGCCCGGCTGGGTAGATGGCAAGCAGGTCGCCGGCTATCGCTCCGAACCTGGCATCAATCCCAATTCCACCACTGAAACGTTTGTCGCGCTCAAGCTCTTCGTCGAGAACTGGCGCTGGGCCGGGGTTCCGTTCTACCTGCGCACCGGCAAACGCCTGCCCAAGCACCTTACGGAAATCGTGATCCAGTTCCGGCAGGCGCCGCTGCTGCTTTTCAATCACACGCCCACCGACCAGGTTTCGCCCAACCTGCTGGTTATCCGCATCCAACCCGATGAAGGCATATCGTTGAAGTTCAACGCCAAGCAGCCGGGGCCGGCGGTGCACGTGCGCCCGGTCACCATGGACTTCCGGTACTCGACCTCCTTCGGCATGGCTTCGGCCAGCGCCTACGAGCGCCTGCTGCTGGATTGCATGCTGGGCGACCCGAGCCTGTTCGCGCACCGCGATGCGGTGGAGACAGCGTGGTCCATCCTGACCCCGATTCTGGACGCCTGGACCAGCCAACCGCCGCCTTCATTGCCCAACTACGCTGCCGGAACCTGGGGACCGGCGGAGGCCGACAGCCTGCTGCAGGGCGGCGGCTGCTGGCGCCAGCCATAGGAGAAGCAGGGTTGATGTCTCATACGGAAGTTCCGGCGGATGCGGGCAAGGTGGAAAAAGAACTGCGCCACCTGTGGCGCAGCGAGGCTGAAAAATCGGATGCGGGGCCGGTGCTGTGCTCGCGAACGTTGAACCTGGTGGTGTACTGCCTGGCGGCTGCCGACCTGCAGGCCGCCGCCGAACTGCTCGACCCCATTGTGATGCAACACCCGTGCCGCGCCATCCTGGTCTCGCCGGCCGCACCCAATGCGGAACAGGAAATCCATACCGAGATTTCCGCTTCCTGCCTCACCTCCCATACCGGCAATCGCTATATCGGCAGGGAATTGATCAGCATCGCTGCCAAACCGGCGGCACAGGCGCGGGTGGCCAGCATTGTTCGTGCCCTGGTGCTGCCCGATTTGCCCGTGTTCCTGTGGTGGCGGGACGCGAACTCGCTGGGGAACGACCTGTTTCAACAGCTACGCGAGCTGGCGTCGCGCGTCATCGTGGATTCCGCCGGGCTGGAGGATCTGCAGGCGGATTGGCCGCGCGTGCACTCCCTTTTCCAGAGCCCTGATACGGCGGTCAGTGACCTGGCGTGGTCGCGCCTGACCTCCTGGCGGCAACTGATCGCGCAATTGTTTGACGGTCCGGCCCGCATGCCCTATGTTCAACGCCTGCGCCGGATCGTGGTGGAATTCGGCAACGAGGGATCGAGTGTGCAGGCCGACGCCTTACTGCTGGCGGCCTGGCTGGCACGGCAGCTCGGATTCCGAAATCCGCAGCCGGTCTCCCGGGAAGCGGGGAGGGAACAGAATGTTTTCGCCGTTTGGGAATTGAGCCGTACCGGCTCGCGCCTCCGGCTGGAGTTGCGGCAGGGCAAACGTCCCGGCCATGGCGTATGCGCCGTGTTTCTCAGTTGCGACGAAAAAGAGGCGGCGACCTTTGTGGTATCGCGCACGCAGGATGGCAAGGGCCTGGCTACGCGTTCGGAACTGCCCGGGCAGCCCCCGCTGCGCCGACTGGTGCGAACCGGGGATGACTCTCCCAGCCGGCTGGTGAGCCGAGAGCTGGAAATTCTGGGGCGGGATGCGCTCTACGAAGAAGTGTTGCGGGTGGCCAGCGATCTCACGCCGGCGCTGTCGGCGGCCTGAGCGGGCCTAAGCATCGTAAGCCGGCACTGCCCCCTCCTCTTGTTCTTCGCCCAGAAGGGTTTTGGCGCTGATGGAGGCCTGCAGCGCACCATCAATGGCGTCGAGAATGGAATTCAGCATGTCCGGACGTTCGCCCAGCGCGGCGAAGCTGGCCCGGTCCAGCATCAACTCACCCAGGCGGTAAGAAGCGTCCCTATCGCTTGCGGAGAGGGAATCTTGGGCGCCGCTTGCAAGCGAGAAGCCGTAATCCAGGCTGCCGGAGACCATCCACTCCGAGACCAGATCCTCAACATGGGCGGCCGAGCAGACATGGCGCATGCCGGGCTGCTCCGCCAAACGCCGGTTCCACTCAAAGATCTGGAGAGTGTCACGCTCCGGATCCTCGGTTATCAGGAACCAACCATCCCCCTTTTGTGCGGCGCCGCAGACCTCGCAGCAATACATGCCGGACGCTTTCATGGGGTGCCCTCCTTCTCGTCAGATGCCGTGCGTTATCTGGCCGATAGCTGCAGAACGGGGGCGCTTACTCGTGGTGAACGGGAGCGAGATCCTGCTGCCGCGGTGCCGCCCTGCCCTGCCCCGGAAGCGCGGCGCTCAGAACCGTTGCCGGCAACTGGATGCAGGCGCGCTTCCACTTCTTGCTCATCGCCATCGCTGTTGGCAATTTCCTGCAGCGCGGCCCGATCGCGGATGAGCAGGGTTGAGCCATGTACTTCGATGTAGTTGCTGGCGCGAAAGCGGGCCAGCATACGCGTAACCGTCTCCCGGCTGGAGCCGATCATCTGCGCCATCTCTTCGTGGGTGAGAGTTAACTTGAGGACGGTGGAGCCGTTGCCATTGGCCCGCGTCTCTTTCCAATCCAGGAGCAGGCGTGCCATTTTCTCCGCCGCTGAGTGGGCCAGTCCCAGCGATCCGATCTCATGACAAGCGGACTGGTACTCACGGCTGAGAAACTCCGCCACCCGAAACATAGCGTTGGCGTGGGAGCGAATGTAGCGCACGAAATCTTCGCGGCGAATGAAATTCACCTGGCAGGGAGTCAGCGTTTCCACTGTCCCCTGGTAAGGCTGGCTGAGCAGGCAGGAACTCAGGCCCAGGACGTCGCCCGGCTCGGAGATGCGGAGGATTAAAGTCTTGCCCTCTTTGGAAACCATGGAGAGCTTGGCCTTGCCCCGGCACAGGATGTAAACCCCGCGGGGCATCTGCCCTTCCACGAACAGCACCGATCCTTCCGGGTAAACGGTGGAATACGAAATTGCTGCCAGAGCCTCGAGTTCCTCTCCGGCCAGGTGGCAGAAATAGCCCCGTCCCTGCATCCGGCAGTTCAGGCAGGTGTCGGCAACTTCCAAATTATATGGTGCGTGTACTGTGGACATCATGCGCCCCTCTCACTCCTGTTTTTTTCCTGACCCACAGAATCTGTAATTTGCTCCACCAGAGCCCGCGTCATCAGGCCATCACCGGTGAGCTGGGCGCCGGCACGGCAAAGCCGTTCCAGAAGCTGCTTGCCTTGGGAGCTGACAAACGTCACTTCTTTAAGATCCACCACCACGCGATGGGTGCCGTTGCCGGCGCGGAGTTGGCTCCAGCATTGTTCCAATTCCGCCAGGCACGGCCCGCTTAAACTTCCTTCGATCCGCAGCGTCAACAAGTTTCCGTTGTGCTCTACTGTTGCTCGGAACATAAGGCTTCGTCTTCCCTGACTTGCTGTTGATGGGGCACGCCAGGGGCCAAGCCGTCAGCGCCGACTGCGACGGAGGACACAGTGCAAACACACGCGTTTAGGAAATGAGGAGTTGGTGGGCCAGGGAGGGTGTCAGTGCAGTGCGACAGCCCGCCGTCAGGGTGTCAGCCGGCTGTCGCCCGGGAATCAAACGTCGGCGCGGCTGATGCCGAGCTTTTTCATCTTGAAGTGGAGAGTGGTGCGCTTCAGGCCAAGGCGGGCAGCCGCGCCATCGGCGCCGCCGATTACGCCTCCGGCTTCGCGCAACACCCGCAGAATGTGCTCTCGCTCGGCATCGTCCAGGCGTTCCACATTGCGTACGTCCCCGTTGGTCGGACGCAACTCCGCGACGGGCACATTCAGCACCGGCCCGGTCGAGAGAATGACGGCGCGTTCTACCATGTGTTCCAGTTCGCGGATGTTGCCCGGCCAGGACCACGCGACCAGGGCTTCCATGGTTTCGGAAGGGATAGTCTCGATGCGCCGGTTAATAGTCCGGCAAAACTTCTGGGCAAAATAGCGGACCAGCAGGGGAATGTCTTCGCGGCGCTCGCGAAGGGGCGGGATGCGCACCGGGAAGACATTCAGGCGATAATACAGATCGCGCCGGAAGGTGCCTTCCTCCACCATCTGCGCCAGGTCGCGATTGGTGGCGGCCACCACCCGCGTGTCCACCTGCTGTGTGCGGGTACTGCCCAGGCGCTCGAATTCCTTCTCCTGCAGGGCGCGCAATAGCTTGGGCTGAAGCTCCAGCGGGATGTCGCCTACTTCGTCCAAAAACAGCGTGCCTTTATGGGCCAGTTCCAGCCGGCCGATTTTTTGCATGATGGCGCCGGTGAAGGCCCCTCTTTCATGCCCAAACAATTCGCTTTCCAGCAGCCCGGTGGGAATGGCGGCACAGCTCATTTTGACGAGCGTCTGCTCCCGCCGCGTGCTCAGGTCGTGAATGGCGCGGGCAATCAATTCCTTACCGGTGCCCGTCTCTCCCAAAATGAGGACCGTGGCGCTGGTAGGCGCAACCGTCTGCACCTCTTGCAGCACGGTCTGCAGCGCCTGGCTTTCGCCGACGATTTCTTCGAAGTTGTACTGGGAGTGAATTTCCTCCTGCAAATAGAGCTTTTCCTGCGCCAGCTTGTCCTTGAGTTGGGCAATTTCACGGAACGCGAGCGCATTTTCCAGGGCGATGGCCACCTGGCTGGCCACCTGCGCCAGCAGTTCCACATCGTCCTGGCGGATCGCATGTTCTTGCAGGCTGGCGACACTCAGCGTGCCCAGCACAGCGTTGCGTGTGACCAAGGGAAGCCAACAGGCGCAGCGCACGCCCTCGGAAACCATGCGGGAGGTGATTTCGGCGGGGAACTCTGCCGGGTCCAGCGGGTCGGCCAGCAAGGGCCGGCATTGGGCCAGAGCGCGGCCCCCGGCGGAGCCTTCCACAGCGAACAGCATTTCCTCATGCACCAGGCCTTTGCCTTCAGGGAACACCAGCGCGTGCAAACGCAGGAGCGAGCCCTCGGGTTCGAGCAAGGCCAGGCTGGCATAATCGTGCGCCACTACCCGGCGCAAACAACCGGAGATGGCGGGAAATAGATCGCGGACGTCGCGGTTGGAAACCAGCACGTTGTTCACTTCCAGCAGGAGGCGCAGGCGGTCACGCTCGCTGGCAATCTGTTTCTGGTAAGCCAGGGCTTGCTGCCGCTGCGCCACATTGTCCATCGCCAGTCCAACTTGTTCGGCTACGCGCTGCAGGAATTCCATATCGGCATCGCCGTAGGCGTTGCTCTCGTGGCTGGCCAGGGCCAGCGCTCCCAGCCGGCGCTCCACCACCGTGATCGGCAGCACGCAGCAGGAGTGAAAGCCGCACGCTTGCAGCACCTTCAGGACTGGCCCCAATTGGGGCGCGCGGCTGAGTTCGGGCAGGACCAGCGACTTGCCGGTCTGCCATACCCGCCCGGAGGCAGAGTCGTCTATGGCCATGGTTTCGGGCACCGGAAGATCTTGCCCGAAGCTTTCGATGTGAGCCATGCGCATGAGATTGGCGGCCGGGTCGTGCAGGACAAAGCTGACGGAATCGAAGCGGACAATCTTGCGCAGGCGGTAGGCCAGATCGTGCAGCAGCTGGTCGAGGTCGTGGTGCAGGGCAACGGCGTCGGTTACTTCCAGCAGGGCCCGGTAGCGCTGCTCGGCGGAAGCATCCTTCGCGGGCTGGGGAACGTGTGACATCCCACCGCTTTCTGCGTTCTGATCCGTAGCCTGGAGGGGAGTAGCCGGCGCCTAGCCGCTACCCGGACGTGACAGCGGAACCGCTGCTAGCAAATGATAACACTTTGAGTTTGCACCCCAAGCTACGGCTAGTGATAACACTATTCACGCGGGATGCAAATAGGGTTAGGCGAAATTTCCAATGTCCGGAGAAATGTAAAGATGGGCGGTGGCAACCTGCTGCTCACAGTCCCGTGCCGGGTTCAGGCAGCGGCAACCTCGTTGTAGGAGCACACTTTGCCATGATGGAAGGCGCAACGTGCACACACCGCCTCGCCACAGCAGTCGCAGCGGGTCAGGTGCAGAGAACAGAATTCGCCGCCACATTCGGCACAAACCTCGCCCTCTCCTGGAAGCGGAGCGCCGCAGGTGAGGACTTCATAAGGGAGGCCGGCGCTTGGCACTTGGTGAGCACACGTCTTCATCTACGACTCCCAGCGGGCAGATGCCCGCAAGATCAAGACAAATGTGGCGCACTGATTACAGCTAGCCTAACGCTTGGCGGGCTCCGCGTCCACCGCTTTTACCGGCAAATTGGCGGACGGAAATTGCGCGACTCCGAGCTTGACAATGGTGCGATGCTGCTCGGGCGGAGCCTTCGCCGCTTTTTCCATTCCCGGCTTGGCGGGTGGCACGGGCGTGACCTCCGTCCAAATGCCGTACACGCGCCCCTGCCAGGCAGCGATGCCCAGGTAGTCGCCGATGAACTGCCGATGGCTGGCAAATGGTTCCGCTGTCCAGGCAAAGTTGACAAATGATTTACCCCCATTGGTCGAGCGGGCCAGGGTCACTGTCGTTTTAGCGTTCTGCGGATCGGCGCGGCGGTCATAAAAGATGACGTTGGCAGCTCCGGTCCGGGGATCCACCGCCAGCCACTGAAAGAACTGGTCAGCGCCATCATGCGCCGGGTCGGAATTGACCCGCATTGCCGGCGTCCATCTGCGGCCGCGATCGCGGGAAGTGGAGCAGAAAACGTCCACGTCGCCGTTGCGGTAGTCGCTCCAGGTTACGTAGAGAATGCCAGCCTTGCCGCTCCCCGGGCCAATGCCGATTTCCGGGAAGCCGTTGGAGCGGGACACATCTTCGACGTCGAAATACGAGGGCGCGGTATCCAGAATCTTGCGGCTGCGCGAGAAGCTGTGGCCACCGTCACGGGATTCAGCGAACGCGATGCTGCTGCCATCGGCCCAGACGACGTAGATCGCTCCATCTTTTCCGACCGCGCCGGTGAAGCCTTCGACCGCGCCATTGTCGTCGCGGGGCAGGCCTTCGTGGGTGCTGATCTCGATGGGCGCGGACCAGGTCTTGCCGCCATTGGTGGAACGCGAAAACAGAATCACCGACTTGGTCAGGGTAAACTGCGTCCAGCCCACGTACAGGTTGCCGGAGTAGGGGCCGCTGCCGTTATCGGCCGCAATGTAAGGCTTGTCCTCAAAGGGAATGCCGGGCTGGGTGGCGTGCTCGATTACCGGGATGGCATTCTCCTCCCAGGCCTTGCCGCCATCCAGCGAGCGCTTAATAAAGATCCCGTTGCGGGTGGCATTGTGGGCCCAGTAATTGGCGGTGCCTAACTTGTCGAAGGCGATGTAGCACAAGATGGCGTGGCCATGGACGTCGTAGGTGATGGAAACGTCGCCCGATATTTTGTAATTCTTGGGCGCGATGCCCGGGACTTCGCTCCACGTGCGGCCGGCGTCGGGCGAATAGGCGATGTGAGCAGGCACCTGGTAGGCGGCCACGATCTGCTGCGGGTTGCGCGGATTCACCGCGATGGAGGGCTCATTGAAGTAGCCGGCTTCGGGCGTCACCTGAACAACGTGAGTTCCGGGCGCGGGCGATAGCTGTTGTGCGGCGGCAAAGCCTGGAGTCAGTGCGAGGGCAACGATTAATGCAGGGCGTAGTATGCGAATGGACATGCGGCGGTGATTATATGCGGTCGGCAGCCGCGCACGGGCGATTTGTAATTTAGTGATTTCTAATTTGTAATTGTCCGGGCGAACGTAAATCAGCAAATTACAAATTCCCCGATTGCAAATGGGAGGTTCCATGGCGACCACGGGCATGCCCGCATCCACAATTATTGACCATCGTATGGTGTCAACCGCTTTTGAACTCGAGGGCTACCGCATCGTGCGCAACCTGGGGGTGGTGCGGGGCATTACGGTGCGCTCCCGTTCTGTACTGGGAACAATTGGCGCAAGCCTGCAGACGCTGGTCGGAGGCAACATCACCCTGCTGACCAAGCTGTGCGAGAAGACGCGGGAAGAGTCCTTCGACCTCATGCTGGAGCACGCCGGCCAGCTTGGCGCCAACGCGGTGGTGGGCGCGCGCTACGACGCCACCGAAATCATGCAGGGCGTCACCGAAGTGCTGGCCTACGGCACCGCTGTGGTGGTGGAGAAGGTGCATTCGTAGGCCGGGAAGTAGGGAGTCGGGTTTCAGGAGCCAGCTAGCGCGGATCTTTTATGGACGTTATTAACCACCAATTTCGTCTCGCCGCCCGCCCCGTGGGCATGCCCAAGCACAGTGACTGGAACTACGCAGAAGAGCCGGTGCGCGAGCCGGGCCGCGGCGAAATCCTGGTCAAGGTGCTGCAGATCTCGCTGGATCCGGCGATGCGCGGTTGGGTGAGCGCGATGCGGTCCTACATGCCGCCAGTGGGTATCGGCGAAGTAATGCGCGCGCTCGCGGCCGGCCGGGTAGTCGAATCCAAGAATCCCAATTTTGCCGTGGGCGATCACGTGTACGGAATGTTGGGCGTGCAGGAGTACGCCATCTCCGACGGCAAAGGTCTCAGCAAGGTGGACACTCGGCTGGCGGCTTTGCCCAAATACCTCAGCGTGCTGGGCATGCCGGGCATGACTGCCTACTTTGGCCTGCTCGATACCGGCGCTCCCCAGTCCGGCAACACCGTGGTGGTGTCAGCCGCGGCGGGGGCGGTGGGTTCCGTGGTAGGCCAGATCGCCAAGATCAAAGGCTGCCGCGCCGTGGGCATCGCCGGCGGGGCAAAGAAATGCCAGTACATCACCGGCGAGCTGGGATTCGACGCCGCCATTGATTACAAAAACCAAGAGGTGACTGTCGGGTTGCGCAAACATTGCCCCAAGGGCATTGACGTTTATTTCGATAATGTCGGCGGCGACATTCTGGATGCGGTGCTGGCGCAAATCAACCTGGGCGCCCGCATCGTCATATGCGGCGGCATTTCGCAGTACAACAACACCACTCCGGTGAAAGGGCCGAGCAACTACCTGTCGCTGCTGGTGAACCGCGCCACCATGAAAGGCATGCTGGTGACCGATTTCATGGATCGCTACCCGCAGGCCGCACGCGAGATGGCCGGCTGGATGGCGGCTGGCAAGCTTAAATCCCGCGAAGACATGGTTGACGGCCTGCAGAACTTTCCCCAGGCGCTGATCAAGCTGTTTACCGGCGAAAATTTCGGCAAGCT
>Ga0075426_10000736_pt1 | contig 22813 bp, 40 predicted proteins | sample SoiMethybrSBSTD5_FD_75304 | JGI IMG/M metagenome (GOLD analysis project Ga0075426, IMG submission 75304) | Bulk soil microbial communities from a Populus tree surrounding site in Tennessee, USA - Soil MetaG P. TD hybrid SBSTD5 | ecosystem: Environmental > Terrestrial > Soil > Tree plantation...
GTCGCAAACTTTCCGTTTGCGCGAGCATATTGACCATAATTGATCGCCTTGCCTTGATGACCACCAGGGATAGTGCTATAAGAGCCGTTACCTTGATTACCCGCGCCACCACCAATCGAGGCACCTGTGCCAGTAGCATTATTAAGATCGCCACCTGCAACTGTGGCGAAAGTATTGGTCGCTGTGTTGGCATCACCGCCACCAATGGTACTGGTTAGGCCGCTGGCAATATGGTTTTGACCACCTGCCACGACAGACGAAATTCCAGAGGCTACGTTTCCGCTGCCCCCTCCAATGGCGGCATTCGCGGCGCTGGCAGTATTGGACACGCCACCAGAAACAACAGTGTCATCGTTACTGGCAACGTTGGCGCTGCCACCGCCCACGGCACTCTCCGCGCCAGAGGCGGTGTTGCTCTGACCGCCAGCAATCGTGCTGTTGTTTCCGCTGGCGACCTGGGTCACTGCGCCACGCACCGGCTGCAAATCCACAGCCGATGTTCCTCGCGCATTTCCAGCCGTCGTTTGGATCGCAGTTGTGTCGGTGATTTGGATGCCGCTGGATTGAAGCGGTGTAGGGGTCGTTGCGCCGCTGGCATCGAAACGGGGAATGATGTTATCGGTGGCAGCATTCGGGGTGATGGTGCGGTAAATCAGGCCAGTCGGTTGAGCCGCAAGCGCGGTGAGTTGCTGGCCATCGGTGCCAGCGGCCAGCCGAACAGAACTGGCCAAAGGAGCGTTCGCACCATTGTCGGCGATGAGATCGCCGCGCGTCGTCGTGGGCGAGATGCTGTTCAGCGTCACCCCGACTGCCACGCCGTCTGTACCCTTCAGACCTCCGGGAGATACAGTCTGCGCTGTACCGATTATGGCAGCGGGAGCGGCATTTCCAGCGTATGCCAGATTTTTAAGCGTTAAATGAGTTGCGTCTGGAATGGCATCGACCGTGAAGTAACCAGCGTTCTTCACATACACTACCTGGCCAACAGACGCCCAACTTGAGTTGGCCACGGCGACGTTAACCGTCGCAGCACCAGCAGGCATCACGAATCCAGCGGTCGAAACCGTAAAAGCAGAAACTCCGTTGGTCCCTGCTGCGCCTGCCGCGCCCGCCGCGCCGGCTGGGCCGGGCACGGCCACGGTCAACGGACTTTCGCAAGGAGCGCAGCAGTCAGCGGCACTGGTGGCGAGTGGTGCGCTCAAGCATACCTCCAATGATATTTACCTGCTCTTGTTCCAAGTTTAAGCGCCTGATGAATTGCCGTTGAACAAAACCCCTTGGCTTTTGTTGCAATCAGGATTGAAGGAAAAATTTCAGATGTTTCAACACAGCAAACAGGACGGGCGTTTTGACCGGCTGTTGGAGGCGGTTTATGCAAAGTGCCATTGCGAATTTTTGTTGCCAGCATCTTTTCTGTAACTTCTATCGGTCGCTTTTTACCGGCTAACGCAGCCATTGCTTTCGCGTGATTTGCGCGATGCAATTCAGAGAATGGTTTTCCAAGTTTGGCTAAGCGGTATTTTAGACGTTGCTCAGCGGTCCATTTTCTTCCAGTTGCCCATTTCCTGATTGCTTCCATCTGCTTTTCAGTTCTTGGTTTTCCGCGTCCCGATTCAGATATTATTCTTCGAGTTTCTTCCGAATGACGATACCCGGTCATGTCGGGGCCGGTGTTCCCGCCGTCAGTCAAATTCAACAAGCCCGACAAAGGACGGAACAACCGAATCCAAAATTTTTCGCGTTCCTCCCAAGATTCTTTTTGGCACACTTCTAACGGCCAGATTAAACATTTCAATCCGGCACGCTGTAGTGAAACGAGCCAACTGTTTTTGGGTGTTATCTTCCTCTTGGCATACTGAAAATGTTGCATCAACCGCCGTGCCAGTGAAAGATGCGTTTTACCGATGTATCGAATCAGTTCTGGTTTTCTTGGATCGGACAGCGCGTAAATTGTGACGGCTTCACTCACAAACGCAACCGTATCGCGTTGACTGACTGAACGCAACAACTCAAGTTCTTGGAAATGCCACGCCGAAAGCCCGTAGAGCAAACTGAATCTTACGGACTCAATCTTGGTGATGACCCAAGCGAACTGGACGTGCTCAAGTATTGCTTCGCGCATCGGCACCAACACCCGAAGCTGCCGCCGCGCCCAAGGCTGTTTCGATATATTGCCGACGCGATCTTGCCGGGGTACTTCGAGTGGCACAGATGGACCTTGGATGTTGTCGAGGCGCTGTGTGAAAGTGGCTTGGTGGCAATAGCAGGATCGTCGGGGAGCGCCAAAACGCGCAACGTCGCTGGTTTCCTCGCGGTCTGGTGGTTGTGCGCTCCTGAGATTAGCAGTGCGTGTTTCGTCAGTACCACAGTCAAGAGCTTGCGGCGTCGTGGTTGGGCAGAGATTCAGCGGGCGCATTCGATGTTGCAAGAACCATTCGGCAACATGGTCGATTCACGGACGCTTTGGCAGTGTAAAGCGGGCGACGACCGGAACGCCATCGTTGGCCGCGCGGTCGAGGAAGGTTCCGTGACGAAAGTTGCGGACGACATCAAGGGCGTTCACACTCGGCGGCAAGCCATCGCAATCGACGAGGCGACGGCTGTGCCCGAAGCCATCTATGATGCGTGCGCGAACCTGTTCAGTTACCCGGACGATTTCCTGCTGGTGACAGTAGCCAATCCACGGCATCGCCTGGATGCTTTCGGACGGTTCTGCGAGCCTGAAAACGGTTGGACCAGCGTCAACGTGGAAACGCATCGCTGGACGGCTCGGCCATTCTCGGCGTGCGGAGGCAAGAAACCCGTCGTGATTCGGTTCGATGCCGAGCACTCGCCAAACATCACCGAAGGCAGGACGGTCAGCGCACACTTGCCGACCAAGAATACGGTCGCCAGCGCAAAGGCACATTCAGGCGGCACGTCGCCGCATTACTGGACAAACTTTCGCGGATTCTGGCCCCCGGAAGGACTACTCAAGACGGTGTTCAGCGAAAGTGCGCTCTACAAGTTCGACGCATTCGGCCATCACAGGTTCAGCGGTGAGAATTTCCAAATCATCGGCGCATGCGACCCGGCGTATGGCGGGGACCGGGCTGTGCTCAGGTTCGCCAAGGTCGGTGTTATCGCGCGAGACGTACAATGGATGGCAATGCGTCCACCGGGCGAAGAACCGCAACAATGGGGCATCGAATTGATGACGCCGATTATCCTGCCGGTGGACGCCGGGAGTCGGAACCCGATCCACTACCAGCTTGCGGAGCAGTTGAAACGCGAGTGCGAGAGCGTGGACGTTGGCGAACACCGGATTGAATGTCCACCGGGCAACCTTGGTGTTGACGACAGTGGGGCAGGAGGTCTGTGCGACATCCTCGCAAGGACATGGAGTCAGGCGGTGATGCGGATTGAGTTCGGCGGCAGACCGAGCGAAGAACCGTGCTCGCTGGAAGACGCTCGACCGGCGTGCGAGGTCTATAAGAACAAACGTGCTGAGATGTTCTTCCGGGCGCGTGGCGCTTTGGAGAGCGGTCAACTCAAGGGCATGGACGCTGACACCGCTCTGGAACTGTGCGCCATCGAGTTCGACGACATTGGCAAGGACAAGGTCGTGCTGATGAGCAAGGCAGATTACAAAGCCAAGATGGGCGAGTCGTGCGATTTGGCCGACACCTGTGCCATGATTTTGGAAGTGGCTCGACGGCTCGGTTTCAAGCTCGCAGCAGTTGGCACGACCGCCGACGCGGTGAACGGCGAGGAACAGGTTTTCAAGGACAACCAATCCATGTACGATCCGCGTCACCTTTACGCGCCGGAGATTCAATGAACCCGCCAATCAAAATGCGGCTCAAAGCCAAGAACCAAATTCCTTGGGGTGGCGGCTACAAGATTTTAGACCCGTTGACCGGCATAAGAGTTGAAGCTGTGACCTGGGATCATTTGATGATGAAGGTGCGCGAGGAACGACGCGCCAATGGAGCGCCACTTGGCCTTGAACTTGAGGACGAAGTTGAACAATGGGCGTGCATCGCGCATCCCGATGAAGTGGAAATCTTCGACGAACGATTGCCAAAACGCCGCTCATTGAATCTGGATGACGTGGTGAGGGGAACCGAAGTGTTGGCCGCATTCAAGCTCGCTGGTTCACCGTTAGTCAGTCAGGAGGAAGCCAATCGACGGGCGGCAATCTGTGCCAGATGCCCATTGAACGTGATGTGGTCTCAGTCCTGTAGCATTTGCTCAAAGGTTGAAAACGTGGTGATGGGAATTGTTGGCAACGTGCGAGTGGAAAACAGCCAACAACTGTACGCATGTCAGGTGTGCGGTTGTTCTCTCAAAGCAGCGGTTCATATCCCAAACGACATCTTGAACCGGGCAAACAACGCCGAGATGAACCAAGCGTTTTCAATCGCTGCGGACCTCTGGCACTGTTGGCACCGAAATGACGGGATTGACGGCGCCTAGCCTGCGGGCTTACAACAGCATCAGCGTGAGATATTACCAAGTCAAAAACGACCATTACGTTTCCAATGGCAAATCCGTTCTAAGAGTTGGTCCGGTTCTCACTTTGCCCGACCCCGTGCTGACGGGCAGAACCGTTCGCGTCGTTCAAGTCCTGCAAGTCCTCAGAGACGCCCCCCACAATCCAGCGCCAGCGCGCGGCTCAATGATCGCCCTCACTTTTCCCAATGAGTCGCTGTGGTCCAAGAGCTACACCTGGAAACACAATGAACCGGCGCAAATGCCTTTTGAAATCCTCGACAAGAAAGTGAACGTCGAAGCGTGGAATCAAGAGGCGAAAGAAATTCGCAAAGCGAATCCCGACATTCCGCAAACCAACTGACTCAATGCCCATCTACGGCAGCGGTGAATCGCTCAAGACTCTTGAACCGAGTCCGAACGGCAATGGCGTTCAAGTTCCAAAGACTCGGATGAGCGATGCGATGGCCGCTCAATCCTATTGCCGGCGACTCATCGACAACGATGATGCAAAACGCGGTTTTAAGAGAGCTTGTGTAAATGGCCTCCGCGACGGCAATGCACCTTATCAACGGAGCGATTTGTTGAGAGCTGGACGAGCCGAAGCCTGCAACGTCAACTGGGGCACCGCCCGCAGCTACATGGAATCTGCGGGTGGCGCGATTTATGATCTGTTCACGGAGGCTGCCGGGTACGTGACGATCTTCACCGACTACGGCAACGGCGAGCAGCAGGAACGTTGGAACAGCATCATCAGCCGTGAAGTGGACAGGTCGCTCAAGGAAACGCCTGTGTGGGATTATGAGATGAGCCTGTCCATCGACGAGATGGTTTGGCACGGCTGCGGTCCGCTTCTGTTCGAGGACGCTTGGAAACCATTGCCCAAGGCGTTTCTGTGCGGAGACCTGAAGGTGCCTGAGTTCACCAAGAGCGACACGCATTACTGGGAAAGCGGCATGGTCCAGGCGACGTACTATCCACCTGAACTGTACGCCTTCATCGAAGATGAGGCGTCGGCTAAGGCGGTCGGGTGGGACGTGGATTACACCAAGAAAGTCATCGCCAACGCGATGGGGTTGCGGAACCAGTCAGGATCGCCTTTCGAGTGGGAATTCTACCAGCAGGAACTCAAGAACAACTCGCTCTCGTACTATGACGAGCCGCGAGTGTGCAAGGTGTGTCACCTGTTCTGGAAAGAGTTCGACGGTGGCATAACCCAGGTCATCGTGGAACGGAACCAAGCCACCGGAGGGGCCGACAGCACGATCAAGTTCCTGTTCCGGCACGAACGCCGGTATCGGACATGGCAAGAGGTCGTTCACCCGATGTACTTCGACCATGGCAACGGCGGGTATCATCATTCGGTGACTGGACTTGGCGTGAAGTTGTTCGGGGCGATGGAGTACGAGAACCGACTGTTGTGCAACTTATGCGACAAAGCGTTTGCGCCGAAAATCCTGTTCAAGCCAACGACCAGCGAATCGCGGGAAAAATTTGAACTCACGCAGTACGGCGAATTCGGAGTCTTGCCGCGCGGCATGGACAACGTGCAAAGCCCGGTTGCCGGTCTCATGGACGACGGGATGAAGCTGCATAACATGATTGGTGAACTGGTGAGCAGCAACCTGAGCAGTTACCGGCAGCAGGTTCCGGCGCGACAACATGGCAATCCGCCGACCAAATTCCAGAAACAGTACGAAGCCTCGATGCAGGCGGCTCTCTCCAAGACGCAGTTCAATCGGTTCTACGCGCAGTTGGACCAGCTTTACGCGGAGGTGTACCGTCGGCTCTCCAATCCCAATTCGCCGAATGAGATGGCGCAAGAGTTCCAGCGGCGATGCAAGAAAGCTGGCGTGCCACCGGAGGCTCTTGGACGGATCGCTCGGATACAGGCAACGCGGGTTGTTGGCCAAGGCAGTTCGTTCCTTCGCAAGAGTGCGATTGATTCGCTGATGCCATTCGCGGGGGCGCTCCCGGAAGAAGGACGTCAGAAACTCATCGAGGACAAGATTGCCGCCGAAGCCGGTCAGAGTTCCGTGGCGCGGTACTACCCGACTGCCCCGCAAACCACCGCATCCGATCAGGAAGTTGAAGCGGTTCAATGGACGGGTGTGATGAAATCGGGTGTGCCCTGTCCGGTTGGCAGCGATCAAAACCCGGCTGTGTATGCAGGAACATTTCTGGCGGCGGCTATGCAGGCGATTCAAAGCGTGCCGCAGGGTGCCGACCCCGGCGAGGTATTGAAGTTCCTTGAGACAGCAGGGCCCAGTATCGCCGCGCAGTTGAAACGCCTCTCCCAGGACCCGACGCGCCAGAGCGTGTTCGAGTCGTTGACCGAGCAGTTCAAGCAACTCACCGGGCTTGTGGACCGGCTCAAGGCGCTGGTAGCGAAGGCTGGCCAAGGCAGGAAAGAGCAGCAAGCCAAGACGCAACAGCAGATGAGCGATGAACAGTTGAAGAAGGCAAAAGCCTTGAGCGACATCCAAATCAAGCAAACCAAGTCGCAGGCGCAGATGGCGCAGTCGGCGCAAAAGCATGATTTGAAAATGCGGCAGGGCGAACAAGACCTGGTTCTTAACGATGCCCGCACGTCAGCGGAAATTCAGCGGGAACGCGCACGGCTGGAAGCAGAGCTTGAGGCATTACGCAAGGAATCGGAGATGGCCGGAACAACAAACGGAGAATGAAACCAAACCAAGATGGCGCAAAATGGAACTCGCCAAGCCACGGCGACCCGACGAGTGCATGGCTGGCCACACGCGGTTTTGTGCCGAAGGAACTCCAACGGCCACTGCCGAAGAAGGCACCGAAGCCATCGCGCAAGAGCGGGCGCTAAGATCGTGTGGACTATACGGTGGCCTACTTCACAAGCCGACGTGAGCCGCATTTCGAGTGGTTTATGGACGCGCTTGCCTGTCAAGCCACCGACCTGACCGAAACTCAAATCGTCCTCGTTGATTACTGGCTGTCGCCTGGACACCCGCACCAAAAACCCGAAGGCCGTAGGGAGCGCATGTCGGCAATCGTGGACGGGCGATGTTCGTTCCTGCACCTGCCGCCGAAACCGACTCCGTGGCAAGGCGCTCAGCGGCAGACCAGCCGCGATTGGTTCGCGGCAAGCAATGCGCGCAACACGGCGCTCATCGTCGCTGACGGACACACGTTCGTTGGCGTGGATGACCTGAGCGTACCGTTGCCGGGATGGTGGGATCAGATTCGCCATTCTGCCACGCATGGTTATCTCGCAATGGGCGCTTACAAGAAGGTGCGGAACTTGCGCGTGGAGAGAGGCAATGTTGTGAGCTACCGCGACGATGGAAACGGAACCGACTCGCGGTGGGGCACCGGGAGCGACGGAGGGATTGTCTCTGCGCCGGGAGCAAATCTTTACGGCTGCTCTTTTGCATTGCCTTTGGAGACGGCGTTGAAGGTAGATGGCTTCGACGAAGCCTGCTCCAGAATTGGGGCCGAAGATTACGACTTCGGAATGCGCGTTGAACGCTCAGGAATCAAAGCTCATTACAATCGCAACATGATGACATTGGAATGCGCGGACGGCCACGACGCGGAGCCGAGCTTCAAGCGCGACAAATGCCGTGTGCCAGTCGAACGACTTCCGAAATCCCTCGAAGGCGCGTTCCCGCAAGGACTCGACAGCGACCATGTGATGATAAAGGCTCTGCTCGCGGACGGCAGCCGAACTCAACCGATGCAACGGAACGACCTGAAATCTCAACGAGAATTGTGGCGCAGCAAAGGGACGTTCCTCGAACCGGCTGCGGGCCAGATTGACTGGGCGAGCGGCCAGTATCTCAGCCAACTATGACAACCAGCGGATACACAGACGTTTTCCGGCGCATCGAACAAATCACACCACGATTAAGTGAATGGTGCCCGATGGATAAGGCCCACACACTCGCGGCTTTAGTGCTGGCATTGCGACCCGTGCTGACGATTGAGGTAGGGGTATGGCAAGGGGCCAGTTTGGTTCCAATGGCTCTGGCCCATCGCGCAATCGGCTTCGGTCGCGTGATTGCGGTGGACGCTTGGGCGGCGACTGCCAGCATTCAGGGCCAAATCTCAGCAGATGATGTGAGATGGTGGTCTTCCGTTGACCACGAGAAAGCGTACCAAAACTTCATCACTGTTCTGGCGGATGAAGGTCTTTCACAGTTCGTTGAGATCGTCAGGGCGCGGAGCGATGAGTACACGCCACCCGACAACATCAATGTCCTTCACCTTGATGGAAACCACGGCGAACAGGCAGTCCGTGATGTGCAACGGTTCATCCCGAAGATGGCATCGGGCGGTATCGCTTGCCTCGACGATTATGAGTGGGCTGGAGGCGGTGTTCGTCGTGCGTGTGCTACAATGGAAAGCCTTGGCTGGATTGAATACGCCCCGTTAGGGACCGGAGGATTATGGAGGCGACGATGAAATACTGCAAAGACTGTGTTCACTACGATAACAGCATTTACGGATCAAACATTCTCCCGCTTTGCAATCGAAGCTCGTCAACGAATATGGTCAGCGGCGAGGAAACGATTCGGTCCTGTCAGGAGACCCGCGAGGACGTGGCGATGTGCGGCAAAGACGCCTCTTGGTTTGAACCTAAAGACGCCAAGTGATTAAGATTGGCTTCTCGCAGTCAGACCGGGCCACGCGCCATCAGAAGCACGTCGAACGCATGTCGCGCCTGGAAGACCCCGCCAACGTCCATTGGTCGAGCATCCTGCGGCAAACCAACTGGCAGGTCGGTCTGTTCAGCTTCGGCAAGGCTGAAGCCCCAGACAAACTCGCCTACTTCAATCCCGGCCTTGTCCAGCGACCTGACGGGTTGTGGCTGGTGGCCCGGCGCAGCGAGAACAAGCCCGGCATCACCATCGGCATGAACTCGCTGATTGCATTCAAGTTGGACGGGTTTCTAGCCCCGCAATACGGCGTCCCGGTGAAGATGATCCCGCGATTCCCCGGCGAGCATTTCGAGGACGCCCGCGCCGTGCAACGCGGCGATACAACCTGGATTTCATGTAGCAACTTCATCGTGTTCCCGCGCAAGCCCAAGGAGTTATGGACCGGAAGCCAGATTGCCGTCTGCCCGGTCAACCAACAATGGCAGGCTTTCGACCGGATTGATCCGGTTTATGGGAACAACGCGAAGCCGGCCAGGAACGGGAACGACATCGAAAAGAACTGGCTTTGGTTCTGGCCGACGCCAGAAAACGAACCTCACCTATTATATAGTACAGACAACGGCGAACACCGTGTTGTAAGGTTTTCCGACAAGTTCCAGGTCCAAGAGGAATGGCGAACCCGATGTGAGACGGAGTGGCGCTGGGGCATCATCCGGGGCGGCACGCCGCCTGTCCGGTTCGGCAACGAGTATTGGACCTTCTTCCATTCAAGCCTGCCCCTGAACACAAAGTACCGGCGGCGTTATTTCATGGGCGCTTACTCGTTCCTGGCCGAGCCGCCATGGAACGTGACGCAGGTTACGGGTCGCCCGCTTTTGGCTGGAAGCGATGAGGATGAGTGGTGGCCGCAGAAACCTTTGGTTGTGTTCCCATGCGGTTCGGTGCTACAAGGCAACACTTGGCTTGTGACTTTGGGCGTGAACGATCTGAAATGCGCGTGGATGAAGATACCGCACATTGACCTGTGCTCGAAGATGCGCCCGCTGAGTGCTGGTCGGGTCAAGCCTTCCGCGATATGAGATTATTCCGCAAAACAAAGCCAATCGAATCCCTCAAGGTGCGAATCGTTGACCGGCCAGTGACGCATCTACGCGCCGATGAGTTCAGGGCTGACAAAGAGTTGGTGCATCTCGCGGCAACCGTGCTCGCAAACCCAAACTTCCAATTACTCATTTCGGTTCTTCGTAACGAGCATCCAGGCTTCGAGGTGCTTGGTCCAGCGGCGAGCGTGAATGACCGGATCGTCGTCCAGTCCAGAGCCGAGGGCTGGACGATGGCGCTGGCAACTCTCGAATCGCTCGGCACCAGAGCCACCTTGCCAGAACGACTGGTCAGCACTTTCGGAGCGGTGGAACCGAGCAACGCAGCAGAGACAGGATGATCTATGCCAGAGACCACAACCATTGAACCCCCGAAACAGGCCGATTACAGCAAGGTCAGCAAGGGCGCGGTGGATAGTTGGATGGCCGGATTAAATGATGAAGCATCCAAAGGCGCTGCGACCGTCGAACAAAAACAGGATACGACGAAAACGGATGACGCGGCCAAAGCGGAAACTAAATCCGCTGAAGTAGTAAAATCCACCGAAACGAAGGCGGACGAACAAAAGGCAACCAAACAAGAGAGTTTGACAACTGAGGCGGATCGCTGGCCCCGAAACGCCCGCGACTGGCAGGTGTTTATCAAAGTGCGCGATGAGAATTACGCCAAGCGAGATTCGCGCATCAAGGAACTGGAAACCAAACTCACCGAAACCGAAAAAGCTCTTAAAGGACTTCCCACCGACCCCGCAACCTTCGAGACGCTCAAGGCCGAGCGGGAACGTTACGAGCAGGAATCCAAAGACCTCTCCGAACGCCTGCGCCTGGCAGCAATCGAATCCCATCCCAAGTTCAAGGCGTACTACGACGGCAAACTCAACGCCCAAATCGAACTGGCCAAGCGCCTCGTCGGACCCGACAAAGCCGACGCCGTGGCCGAAGCACTCAAACTGCCCGAAGGCCCATACAAAACCTCGCGCATTGAGGAACTGTCTGCTGACCTGTCCCAAGTCCAAGCATCCCGGCTCGGCTCGGTCCTCAACGCCATGGAGGAAATCGAAGCTGACCGGCGCAACGAAGTTGCACGAGCCAAGACTGATTATGAAGCAGCACAAGCCAAGGCGACGGCGGAAGCGAACGCGAACCGAGAGCGCACCGCGTCTGAAGCCAACGCACTATTCGAGTCGATAGTCAAACAGGCCGCCGATCCCAAGGACGGCATCGCGCTATTCCAACTCAAGGACGGCGACGACGCCTGGAACAAAGCCGTCAAAGCACGCATCGACGGCGCGCGCGCAACCCTCTTTGGCAACGGCAAAGCACCCGACCAACTCATCCGAAAGGCGCTGCTCGCTGAAGCATTCCCGGCGCTGCTCGACAACTACAACTCGATGCTGACTGAACTGGGCGCGCTCAAGGCGCAGGTTGACAAGCTCACCAAGGCAACGCCGACAATTGAAACCCGCAGCACTTCAACCGCAGCGGCCACAACCCGCGAGCAGCCTAAGCCGGGGAGCAGACCGATGGAGGTGGCTGCCGACTGGATGCGCGGCTTGCAACAGGCATCTCAGGGCCAATAACTGCGGGGTTGACTTTACCCTGTTCTGAACCAACCTTTGTTGGCGTGTTCATGGCCCGGTCCTCATAGAAACCGGGTCGCCTTGATTGGTAGATCGGCGGCGCAGGTTCGTTGGCCTGCGCCGCTTCCATTCTCAAATCCTCCTGAGTCCCGCAACCTCAGTTCGTTCTTGGCGCACGTTCCACGGCGGATCGGCCAGGAACGAGTAAGCGACTTGCCAGATTTCCATTGGACATAATGCCCGCGACACGACGAAGCCCACAGCACGCGCAAAAGTCCACTCGCCCGATTGAGAACCAACCCAATTCACTTACGGTAGCCACGTTCACAGAGTTTCGTTGATGAATACGCCTTTCAACCGCCGCCAAAAGGATTTCCACCGAAACGATTTGATGTCCTTACAGACCGGACAATACTCGTACTGACAAAGAGCGGTGTTACGCCAATGCAAACGCCAACGTTCTTTATTCCGACATTCACACGCAGCTTCTTGTGCTGTTCCTATTTCTGCTGGCTCGTTCATGCTCGTTGCCTCCATTTCTCAAGGTCGCACAAGACATGAATCTGAACCTCGCTGCCGCAATGATTACAGTGCGCCCGCCACGGCAACGGATCGCGTTTGATCGGCAACAACAGATGCGACGAACAGACTGGACATTCCTTGCCCGCAATCATCGAATCGGCTTCCATCTTGTCGCGCGGCTCGCTCACCCCGCACCCTCCCTCACCCCTTCCTTGGCCTGCGGCGGGGTCCTCCCCTTCCGATACGCCCGCTCCGGCCTGGACAGCGGCGTGTGTGTGGTTGGTTTCATGCTATCCATTCCCAGTGGCAACCTCGTCGCACCAGTTCAAACTTCGCCGCTTCCGGCGTCATCTTCCGCATCCACGCTATAATCGGCGCGCTCTGAACGCAGACCCAGTGCCCGTCCCGCTTCTCCCATACCGCGCCAGCAGTCCAAAACTCGTTCCAGGCGCGCAACACCTTGCTGTTCGTCACTGACACAGGTTCAGGATACACGTTCGCTCCAAACAATCTCTCAGCACGTGGACTCATGCTCATGGCAGTTTCTCCCCGTTGGAAGCTCGTTTCAGTAAATCCGCAATGAACGACAACAACCTCTGCTGCTGCGCGTATGCCTTGTCTATCGTTCCATCAAACACCGCGTCCACTTCTTTGAGAACGTAGTTTTGAAGTCTGATTTCTATTTTGCGAATCGTCTTCTTCACACCCTCGCCCCCTTCAGCCCATCACTTACCGCCCTGCTCGCTCCGATCTTTCTGGCCAACGCCTGCAAATCACATTTGTACGGTTCCCCATTCTTCTTTCGCCGCTTGTAACCCTCCCTAAAAGCTCGGTCGAATTCCTCCCGTTCCTCCGGCGTCAACGTCTCCGTGATCTTCTCCTTGTCCCGAAACCGCTCTTGGGATTCCCGGTTCTGTTCCCGTCTCTGTTCCTCGTTTCGCAGTTCGTGATACTTCACCGCGTTCACCACCCGGTATTCGTATTGCCCCACCCTCACTAGCCGCCTGCCTTGTTCCCCTGGCGTTGATGTCTTGGGGTCTGGACTGCATAGAAAATCAATCGCCTTCTGAACTTCCGCCGGACTTTCCCCTAGAATCGGACCCAACAAATCCGAATTCAATCGAACATGTCCTCCGATGATCTTCCCTCCAACTCCACGCTCCGGCTTCCACTTCGCTATCACATACCCCATTACCGCAAATACCATCGCCCCAGCCCCGATCATCGAACCCTCATACATGTTGTCGAAGTGTTTTCCGAACACCCAAAAATCCTCACAAAACTCCCTTTTCTTGTCAATGCTTATGTAATCAAAAGTAAGCAAAATAAGCCCATCAGCAGACCTCAGACTGTTCGGAATTACGGTCTCTCGCTATCAACGGTTTATGACTCTTGGATTGTATTGCTTCTCAAAATATTCTCCCCTCGACCTCCCCAACTCTCGCCTCCGGCTCGTTTGTCTTTCTCTTCCTTCTTCTCTCGCGTAAAAGTTATTCCAGAGTTCCGTGGGTGATATAGCAACCAAGCCCGACGGTCAAAAGGGCCTTGGCGTGGCCTGACTGCAATGGTCGCGCGCGAAGGAAACTCTATTTCGGCGGCTCGGTGTCTGGCGTCGGCGCCGAGTTAGGTTGACCGTTGTCGAGTGCGCTTGACGGATGTAGAGGAACGGCATCGCGTGGGATGATCGGAGCGATGGAAGGCGCTCGCTTGGGTTTGGTCTTGCGCTCAGGGCGGAGACTGCCAGGGAGAGGGCGACCGCGCAGGATGCGGATGGCTTCACGGGCTTCGGACCAAGCGCGGATGAGTTGAGCGATTGCAGGCGCATCGACTGGCTTGCCGTATTCGTCCCGCCTGATGGTCAGAGCACCGGATTGATCTGTCATGTCGTCTTTGAGAGCAATGGCAGTTCTGGCGGCAAGGTCGCGCAATTCATAAGCCTGAGTGAGGCCACGGGAGTTACCGAAACGGCGGTCGAGCGGAGCGCCGTTTGGGGTTGACGTGTCAGGTTGACTCACGCCAAGTGGATACACCTGGGCATGGAGCAGGTCAACCCGGAAGGCCAAGAGCGAGCCAGAGGAGGAAGAACAGGCAGGAGAAGGCGAGCAAGGCCAGAGGAATCAGAAGGCCAGTCAGAGCGTAAAGGAAGCAATGGACGATGGCTTTGGCGGTGTAATGGGGGTCGGTGTTCATGGTTTGGAGATGAGACCGAAGAAGGCAAAAACGAGGATGGAAAGGCAAGCAGTGAGGACAAGCCAGAGAGCGGCCCAAGCCAGCAGGAGGCCGGCGAGGGCGAGGAATAGGGAGAGGATGAGTGCAATCATTGTTGGGCTTTCTGGATGCCGTGCTCTGGCAAACCAGCCCACTCGCGCAAGAGTGTATCGGACCGCGGAATGTAGGCGGCGAGAGATTGCAACTCAGCGATTTCGGCGTAACTGATGCGTTCGGCTTGGATTTCGCGGCGCAAGTATTCAAGGCGCTTGGCGATTTGCTTTGGTGTTTGTTTGGTGTTCATAGAGAGGCGAGGTAAGCGGTTTGGGTGAGTGCAGCATCGACATCGAAATCAAACTTGTTGCCGTGCTTGGCTTGAATTTTCTTCTGTCGAGTCACCATCGTCCGAATAGGAGTGATCGCTTGCTTGAGCTGGTCCGCGGTAATTCTGCCGTGCGAGCCGTGATAAAGGTTCCCCGTTGATTGCAGGAGCCGTTGGAGTTTGTCGCTGGCATCGGATGGGGCGCGCCAGTAAGCCCAGCCGTCGGACTGCGCGTTCACTGATTCGACCAGGGCCAGGAGCAAGCGCAGACCCCGGCGCACGTTCGGACACTCGTGATGGACGCTTGCCGCCCACTCAATTTCGGATTGGTTCATGTTCATTTGTCTTTCGTTGGTTTGGTTGGCCGCGAATCATTTCACGGTTGCACGGAATATACCAACGGTTGGTATATTGTCAAATGATATTTTCCTTGCTGAATTGTGAACGGTTCGATATGTTTTGCGGAGCTATGAGAAAGTCAGTCATCAAGGAAGTGATGAGTCACCTTGGCAAGAGCAAGAGTGACGCGAAGGTTGCCGCCGCGCAGCGCAACGGGCGAATGCCGTGCGCGCCTGGAAAGAAGCGCGGCAGACCGGCCAAGACAGAGGCGATGCCAGCCTGAAACTTTTTTTCGCTTTTCTCCTTGCGTTATTCCAACGGTTCGGTATTGTGTCCGCATGAACACACCAACAACGACACAAGAGCAGCCCCGGTGTTATCGGATCGTGCGGCAGTATCATCCGAGCACTGGGCGGAAAAGCCGGACGATCAGGAGCAACGTGACCTTGGCGGAAGCCCAGGCGCATTGCCAGAGGCCGGACACGAGGAAGGACGGGGAGTATTTCGACGGGTACGAGTATGCGAAAGGTTGCCGGCCATGAGCGCAACACAGGAACAATTGACGGCGTTTGCGGCGGTCCTTGAGGCCGGCCAGCTTCGAGGATTAATTGAACGGGAAGTGAACTGCGAGTGCAACCGGGACAATTGCAAGGTGAAGATCGTAGCTGGGCCGAAGTACACGAAAGTGGATATTGGCTCAAGCGGTCGTTACATGGTTGTCAATGAGACCGGAGAGATATTCGGGATCAAAGGATACGGGGTGATACATCGCGGGCATCGTTTCGGCACGCTTGAAACGATTGGTGACTGGGATTGGAGCGGGTATAGGGCATTTCGGCGCCAGGAAAGGAAGGCGGCATGAGAGCGCGCAACAACAATTGCGATGGGGACCATTGCCGCGTCGAGACCGGCGAAGTGCGGGTGTTGCCTTACGGCGGTGGCGGGAACCTGATTCTATGCCGGGCGTGCTACGAGCATGAGATACGGTGGCGCAAGGAACGGAACCGTGAAGTTTGGAGCGCGTTTGATTTGCCAGCGTGGGAGAGTTTGAGGATTTATGGAGCGGAGCTTGCAGCATGACAGCCAAAAGCGCGCATCTATGCCCGGTGTGCGGGCAGCCGTTGAGTCTCACAAAGGCGATTGACGGCGCTGTGATTCTATTTTGCGGTTTTGGGGCGTGCAAGTCGGTCGAAGCCAATCGTGGCGCTCTGGCGGAAACCGAGTCCGATGCATTCGAGGAATTGAAACGGCTGGTCGAGGCGGAAGAATTGAGGAAGGTATGAGCACAGAGAAGGAACGATGCCCCGGTTGCGGGTGCCAAGAAATCATCGACGAAGGCGGATTGTGCAAAGATTGCCGGCGCGAGCACTTGCGCCATTGCGCCAGCCTGGACGAGCCGAAGTCATGGCAGCAACAGCTTGCCAACATGGAAAACCCGGCGCTATGAAGCCACTGCTTTCGAGAACGCTGAAGTATCTTCAAGACCTTCAATTGCACGCTCGCCTGAGCGCAAATGAGCGAGCCGACAACATAGATTTGTGCCAGCAAATCAGGCGCGAGCTTGACCACAAGGAAACAGGGGCAAGACGCGAATTTAATTCAGTCGGTCATCCTGAGTTGCCGGCAAAACCAGACCTGAAGGAAATTGCACGATGGTTGCGGGACAAAGCGATTTGGGAAGAATTGCAATACGGAGGCCGCGAAATGGACGCCCGCAAATGGGCGGCAACGTGTCTGGTCACTGCGGCGGAAGACTTGGAGAGAACACATCCGAGTGCGGAACCAAAATGACCGCTGAACAACAAACCCTCGCCGATGTGAAAGCCGAGATTGACGCATTGCCGGTTGAGCAGCGGGCCATTGCCTTGAAGTATGCCGGGATATTCCGCGCCACGATCACGGAGCAGGGACCACAGGAAGGCGCTTTGGCAATGATGGGCTTTGCGCTTGTGGGCGCGGAATTAGCCGCTCAAGCAGAACTGACGGAAGGCTGACTTTAGAATGAAAAAACTCTTGCAACCCGATATTCTTGCGGACAATCAGGATGGACGCCCGTCGTTGCCTTCGCGTTGCCAGTTGAGAGGTCAGAGCATGAAATGGCATCTAAGAGTCAATAACCACGGAGAGTATTTAATTTCAAACACTGAAGGCACTGAAATTGCACAAGCCTTTAGCGAACAATACGCTTTTCTTTTACTCGACGCCTTGAATCACCCGGCAACGATCATGGCAAAGTATCCGCCACAAGATGGGCGCGAATGGTATTGTCAGTGCGCAAGGTGCGGATCGTCAGTTTATGAGGCTGACGAGGAATTTTCCGGCGTGTGCATGTCATCACCGGAATGGTGCGAAGCGAATCCACTGCCGCGCCGTGAACATATCAAACGCGGAAAAGTTGAATGGTTTACCTTATGAACGCGCAGAGATTGGAGAGTCGGGCATGAACACATACACCGTGGACTTTTACAAAAACCGCGATCTCAGCCCGGATGAGCGGAATGCTCAACGCACCAATCATGCTGGAGGAATTTGGCTGTGCACGGGCTTTACAGTCCAGGCGGCGAATGGTCGCAAGGCGATTGGGTTGGCGAAAGCTGATGAGAATATCCCATTGGGCGTGAATTGTGGCTACAAACTCCGCGCCCGACGCATAAAAGCCTGATGCAACCCATCCCCACAGAATACCGGCAGGCTGGCCATGCCATGAAATTGGTGCGGCGGGAAGGCGTAGCGGCCATGTATAAGGCTGCCGGAGCCGATTATTGGGAAGTTCACGCCGTCAAGGTCGAGAAAGCCCGCAAAATCTTCGACAAGGAATACCCGGAGCGTGAGGCATTGGCCGGAACCGCTGAGTTTGGCCAGAGAGGGTGGGCATGCACTTCTCAGGAACGAGCAGACGGAAGATTTGCCGACATCTTACAGGGACGTGTCCCCGACGTAGCCGAGGAATGACCGATGAACCTGCCAATATACCCCCGGCGAAGCCATGTAGGAGCCATGTAGCCAAAATGAGCGAGCAAGCCCTCCAAAAGATCGAACCGCTTCCCGTCGCGCCGAGTGTCGAGGCGAGCGAAGCCAAGACATCCCAGCAAACCCGGATTGACGAGGTTGCCGAAGCTCTGTTGCCGGCCTATCAGAAAGCCAGCGAACTGCGGTTGAGCGACAAGGAAAACAAGGCATTGCTGGAACCGTTCGCGGATGAGCAGGTTGAGATTCGCCCGCATGACGGCCTCCTTTACATACCGCACATTCACATTTCCGACCGGCTGATTCGTGTCCTTGGGGCAGGCGAGTGGGCAATGGTGCGACGACGGGAATGGATTGAAGGGAACCGTATTTATGCCGAATACGTTATGAAGGTCCGGGGCTGCTTTGTGGGCGAATCAGTTGGCGCAATGGATTATCACCCAAGCAACGCCCGGATGAACTATTCAGACGCTTTGGAAGGCACACGCGGAGAGTGTATTAGACGGATTGCGGCTAAGGATTTAGGGTGCGGTTCACAGGTTTGGAACCCTGAATACTGCCGCCAATGGATTGCGCGGTATGCGGAGCAGGTCAAAGGGAAGTGGCAACGCAAAGGCCAAGGAACCGAGCAGAACCAGCTTACCCCGGCGCTCCAATCCAGCGCCGCCAAGGAACCAGCAAAGCCCAAGTCTCCCTCGAAGTCCATGCCTGAATCGGACGAAGCCGCAAGATTGCGCTGGATTGCGCTCTTAAAGCCATGTGGACAAGCCGCTTTGGATTACTGCTACGAGAAAGGCTGGCTTTCCGGTCCTGGATTTAACGGGCCAGAAGACCCCGGCGAACCGCTTGAAGTCCTGCCGTTATCGGCTGTCCCACAGACCAAGCGCCAGGCAAGCGAGATTCTGGCGGAGATCGCCGCCAGGATGGATGGCGATTTGGGGCCACAGAAGCCCCCGGAAGCTGCCAGACCACCATCCACCAGCGCACCCCCGGCTAAAGACGCGGGAAAAGCGGCAATGCGTGAGCCTACACCCCCGCAGAGCGAGTTCATGGACGCGCCAGCGGGCTACGAACCGCCAGGAGGCTGGCAAGGCGCAGGCGGCGGCGAAGACCCAAACAACGACGTGGAGACGATTACCGGCAAACTAGAGTTCGTTTCTGAGAAGTCTGGTCGGTCCAAGAAAGGGCCGTGGACGAGCTACGGCCTGAAAATCGGGGATGACTGGTTCAATACGTTCTCGAAGCCCCTGGGCGAACTGGCGCACAAGGACAAAGGCCATACGGTACGGATTCAGTTCCGGCGCGGGGAACGGGGCAACGATCTGGTTAGTATCGAGAGGGCTTGACTTGGATGAAAGCGCGATTTAATTTCCGTCCGTTCGGTGGCCGTTTGAAAAGCGGCAGTGTGGTGTGCAATGCAACTGAGCGAGACTTTAGCTTGGCTCGTTCATTCTGGCGCAAGTCAGACACCCCCATACTGGTGCTTTTCAAAGTGAGCGAGTCATTGCTCCGCGACCCTATAGCGGGTAAAGCGCGGCGGTTCATCACCGTAGCGCGAGAAAGATTGTGTAATCCAACGCCGGAGCGCCAATTTCCATCGAACCGCAAGACGGCCTTGTGCCATAGCGGAAGCCGGAACATGACGGGCCTTGCTGGTAGTGAGGCGGCAGGTGCTCGTGGTAGGGCACGCGAGGACATCCCAACTCACCGGCCAACACAGAAGGAAAACGTCAGTCCTTTCAATGAGGACTGTAGTTTTCCTTTTGCTCTCACTTTCTTAGGAGAAGGACTGTTCCCGTGTAGCCCATCAAACCCACGGCTCAGTCACCAGGCCAAGCATGGCGACATGGAAACGACTCCAGTTCTTTGGGGGCCGTTTCTGTTTCTTCTGCTCTGTTTTTCCTTTTACTCTCTTTCTTTCACTCAACTCAAGTGAACCAGACAACCGAAACGATCAGCGCCTAAAGCACAAATGAACCCAAGCAAAAAACATCCAGTGATGGAAGCGGCGTTGAAAGACATGTTCGGCCACGACAGACGCGAAGCCATCGAGCAAAACGTTTGTGTTCCGCCTCCAATCGGTTGCGGGAAACCTGCACTCGCTTTCCGAGACGATCAATCGCTCAGGGAATTTACGATCAGTGGTTTGTGCCAGAACTGTCAGGACAAAATCTGGAAACCAAAGCGTGCGGTCAAAGCGCAGTTGTCAGCCAAGTCAGCAATGGCTCCTGCCGGCCCGAACGACTTCGAGATTGGCCGACAGCCAATGAAGTGCGGACAGTCCGAGCTACAAAGCAGGCGCTACCGCAAGTATGAGTGTGCTAGAGGCGTGTGGCTCGTGGCTGACCAAGCCAACGCAGCGGACAACGTGTATTTCCATGATCCGAGAGATACGAAGTCCGATGGCTTCGGAGGCGCAACACTCAAGTTCCCGCTGGTGGACGGCGGCGAATACGTTGCCAAAGGTCCGTGGCACGCTGGCAGCGAGGGGCTATTCAAGGACACCGGCGTTGACGTGCGGGCAACCTGTCTGACGTTCGTGGTTCTTTCCAAAGGCAACGACTCGGCTTGGCCGCAACAGATCATGCGTGATGTGGTTTACAAGGATGACGATTGGACACTCGGAATCTTCGACCGTTACAAGGCGATAATCCAAGCGCACCCGGAAGCGAATTATTTCTACGCGGCATCACAAGGCGGAGCAATCAGCGGACGAACATGACCGCCCTGTTTCCTTTTGGCTTTGGGCCTGAACTTCGAGTGAAACCCTCCACCCCACAAACCAGCGAGTTGTGAACCTGGACCGCAAACCAATGGAGCCGATTTACCGATTGATCGGGGCGAAGCTGACACGCGGCAGCATTGCCAACATCGAACTGGGCAAACAGCGAATTCTTTTGCACGACGTTCAACGATTCTCGGACGCGTTCGGCATCTCGCCGAAAGTGCTGCTTCGAGGCATTTGGTGCTGACCATGACTCCCACTTTCTTCTTCGGCTTCCTGGCCGGCATGTCGGCGATGCTGGTCCTGACGCAGTGGATGTTGAGCAGCATCAAACGCGACATTCAGCGGATCAGAGAATTGCGGGAGATGGAACGCAAGATTGAAAGGAAAGCATGAAGAAACTGCCTAGCCAAATCTATGTGAGCTTAGAAAAGCCGGGTTCTGAGGACGAATATCTGCATGCCGCAATGTATTCGTCGGAACTGGCAGAACAAGCTGAGTGGAAAATGGTAGGCCGTTACGTGCTTGCCGAAACTCTACAAATATCGCTCGTGGTAGATGAGAAGTCACACAAGCTCGTGAAAAGGAAACCATGAGCACTGAGAACCATCATTTGCCGCCAGTCTGTCAGAATTCCGCAGGTGAATGGGTTGTGGATCACACCGAATTGCAGAACCAGCTTGAATCCAGCCTGTCGGACCTGGCCCTTGAGAACAGCCGGTTGACACAGCAATTGATCGAGTTGCGAGCGGAACGAGATTGCCTGGTTGAGCGGCTGCGCGGCTCGCCTGAGCTTCGGGAAGTGGTGCGCGACTTGAAGCAAATCCTCCGCGACCTAGACGACGGCCTGCCCGCCATGAGCCGAAGACGATTGGAAAGGTTGCTCAGGCGACTCGACACGGAGAATTTATGAATGTGGTGTCGAATGCTACCGCAGATACCGGGCGCGGTCGGTGTCTGGTGGGGTCGCTACCCACCATAGTCCGCACGTTACCGTAAGGGCGGTCAGGGCAACCGCAAGCATCGACACCTGAAATCAACACCAACCCAAATGAACACACCGACAGAAACAACCAACGGCACAATCGAATCACGGCTAAGAGCAATCGCGACGGAATTGCACGCGTTGTTTCCGCAACGGCATATCGACTTCTCGCTCTCGCATTACCTCGAAGTGCCTTCCGTGGACATTTCAATCTTCGGCTTCAAAAGCTACGCGGAAGCAACCGAGTTTTTCCGGTCCCTGGGCATCGGCACGCGAACCAAATCGGTTTATAACGATCACGAGGCTCGAACGGTGCTTAAAGGCAAAATGGCCAGCGACATTCACTTTACCGCTTACTGCTCAGGACTGCCGCCGAGTTGCCGGCTGGAAAAGAAGATCGTGCAGGTGCCGAAGATTGAGACGCGCGAAGTCGGGGAGATGATTGAAATTGAGCGGGTCGAAGTTGTCTGCGGCCAGGAACCGGCGTTGCAGGAAGCGGGCACACCATGAGCGCAAAACTCATTCAGGCGCAACTCGACGAGCTTCACGACCGGTTACAAACCATGCCATTGAGACCAGTCGATTCAGTGTGCGTAAAGCAGTTGGCACAGGCCATAGATGATTTGGTCCAGATCGTCTCCAAGCTGGCCGCCAGATTGGAGGACAAGTGAGCACTGCAACAGCCGCACGACCAGCTAACGGCATTCAAAGTCATTGGTATCAACGTGACGGGACGCCGATGCACTTCGTTGAGCGCAGCGACGGCAAAGGCACCCGGCCGGCGACATTGCGCGATGCCCGCAAGCTCGGACTTCTCCCTTCGCCAACTTCGATTTTGCAATGTCTGGACAAACCGGCGTTGACAACTTGGAAGATTGAAATGGCCTGCCTTGCGGTCCTCACGGCGCCGCGAAAGCCCGGTGAGGAATTGGACGCATTCGTTGAGCGAGTCCTCCAC
>Ga0075426_10000737_pt1 | contig 22809 bp, 22 predicted proteins | sample SoiMethybrSBSTD5_FD_75304 | JGI IMG/M metagenome (GOLD analysis project Ga0075426, IMG submission 75304) | Bulk soil microbial communities from a Populus tree surrounding site in Tennessee, USA - Soil MetaG P. TD hybrid SBSTD5 | ecosystem: Environmental > Terrestrial > Soil > Tree plantation...
TTCCGCCTGACGCCGGAGAAGCAGTGGTGGAAGGGGGACCCGATCGACCCCTTCGGGCTGCTGCGGTAGCGGGAACCGAGGCATGCTAGAGTCCAAACTGGAGGTGGACCATGCCTGAGATCATCGTCGATGTTGGCAGGCAGATGGATGGCGCTACTTTTCGCCTGAGCCCGAAGACGAGGCTGATGCTTGCTGCGCGAAACCTTGGTAAGCCCTTTGCAACCAGTGTTTTTGTCACGACCGACACCAAGGAAGCTTTCGAACGAAAGCACGGCTCGATGTTGACTCACATCGTGATGATGTTGACGGGCCTCACCGAGGACCAAATCGCTGAGTTGGGTGGATTCCGTTTCGTGGCTCCCGCGGAGCGAGAGGTCCTTTTTGAGTCGCACGCTGCCTGAGCAACGTTCGCGGCCGATGTCGACGAGAAACAACCTCTATGTCGGCCGCGCCGGCCAGATGGCGGTGATGGCGGAGTTTCTCTGGCGAGGCTGGAATACGGCTCTCCCTGAAGTGGATCTCGGCGACGATGTTTTTGTCGTCAAGGACGATAGCGGCGAGCTGTCGAGGGTCCAGGTCAAGACGGCAACCGCCCAGGCGCAGAAGAACGGCTACTCGGCAAGGTTCAGTGTGAGCCTGGATCAGCTCAACACTCCCCGCACACCGGATCTGGTCTACGTCTTTACGATCCGTGGGGCGTCAGGCTGGGAGCCTTTCGTCGTAATCGGAAGAGACGTCCTTTTGGAAGAGCACGAAGCTCGAGGTGTCGGGAGCGTGAGCCAAGGGAGCGTTCTCCTCCGCTTCGTCCTCTCTACTTCGCGGCTCACCTGCTCGGGTCGAGACTTCACGCCGTATCGGGACGACTGGTCGCGCTGGCCGATTCTCGCTCACTGATTCGCCTCGTTCGTCTCAGACCTGCCCCTCCCACCCCTCCCCGTGGGTGCGGAAGGTGGCGTGAATGGCCGCTCCACGCACGCTGGCTCAGCGGACCGGCCGGCCCTCGCCGACCACCAGGATCCGATTGGCGGTCGGCTCACCGCGGGCGTCGCGGAGCTCGATCTCCACGGCGTCGCCCCGCTCGAGGTTCTCCGGACCGTAACGGCGCCCCTGGAACTCGACGACCGTCTCGTCGTCGTAGTGCACGACCACCACGTCGGACGGTCCGTGCCGCGGTCCGGCGCGTTGGATCTCGACGGTCTGGCCGTCGGTGTCGTTGGAGCGCACCACGCCGCGCAGCTCGGCGGCGTGCTCGCGGCTCTCGTCCTCGCCTCTCTGCTCCCCCCGCTCCTCGCCGCCGCTCACGTTGTACGTCACCTGGATCTCCAGGGCGGAGAGGCCGTCCGGAGTCCGCTCGACCGCGGCTTCGATCCGATCGCCGCGCTCCAGGTTCTCCGGGCGGTAGCTCTGGCCCTGATACTCCACTTTCGTGTCGTCGTCATAGGCCAGGACGAGCTCGCCGCGCCCTTCCTGTCCGGGTTGGAGGACGATGACGTGCGCGCGGGGGTCCACGCGATCCACCGTGCCGCGGACGGCGCGCGCGTGACGCTCGGGGCCGCCGTAGGGTGCGCGGTGGTCGCCGGCTGCCTCGGGAGGGGGCTGGTTGCCCGGCTCATAGGGAACATGGCGGTAGCCGTACCAGGCGTCGCAGCCGGTGAGCAGGAGCCCGGCGACGAGCGCTGGGGCGAGGCTGATCGATGCAATCACTTTCATGCTTTGGATCTCCAGGATTCTGCCCTCACAGGATGGAGGCTAGCGGAAGCCATGCCGCAGGGGAAGGCCACGATCGCAAGAGGATTGTAAAGCTTCAGGGGAAGCTCGGGTCGCACTTGCCTGGATTTGCGCTGCACAACCTTGAAGTCAGCTTACCAGACTCTGACGCTTGGCCAGGTTGCTGCATTGCGCGGAGAACCGCAGCGACGTTTCTTTCAGACGCAGCAAGGTGGCGTCATCTTGCGGCCTGCTCAGTGGAAGAGTCAGGGGCATGCGGAGATCATAGCCCAAGGGGCGCCTTCCCTCGAAGGGTCTAACTCCACTTGGGGCGCCGTTTGGCTCCCTTGGCGGCCTCTTTGTAGACTCGACGTTGTAGCGGAGGCTGAGCCGAATGGACTCTCTTGTTTCTTCAGACGATCCCACCGCGGCGCTCGCGGCGGCGGTGAAGGCGAACGACGCCTCCCGCCTCGGCGAGGTCCTCGCCCGCCATCCCGAGCTCAAGTCGAGGCTCGACGATCCCTTCCCCGGCTCCGACTTCGGCGCGACCGCGCTCCTCGCCGCCGTCCACAAGGGCAACCGGGAGATGGTCGACGTCCTGCTCCGCGCCGGCGCCGACATCAACGCGCGCAGCCACTGGTGGGCTGGAAGCTTCGGCGTCCTCGACGACGACCACGGGCTCGCCGATTTTCTGATCGAGCGCGGCGCGGTGGTCGACGTGCACGCGGCGGCGCGCCTCGGCAGGCTCGACAGGCTGACGGAGCTGATCTCGGCCGACCCAGACCTCGTTCACGCACGCGGTGGCGATGGGCAGACGCCGCTCCACTTCGCTGCGACGGTCGAGATTGCGCGGGTTCTGGTCGACCACGGCGCCGACATCGACGCGCGGGCGATCGACCACGAATCGACCGCCGCGCAGTACATGGTCCGCGACCGCCAGGAGGTGGCGCGCTACCTGGTCGAGCAGGGCTGCCGGACCGACATCCTGATGGCCGCCGCGCTGGGCGACCTTCCTCTGGTCCGGCGGCACCTCGATGCCGATCCCGCGTGCATCCGCATGAGCGTGTCCGAGGAGTGGTTCCCCAAACAGGACCCGCGGGCCGGCGGCACGATCTACATCTGGACTCTGGGCTGGCACAAGACCGCGCACCTGATCGCCCGCGAGCTGGGTCATGAGGAGGTCTTTCGCCTGCTCCTGGAGCGGAGCCCCGACGAGCTCAAGCTGGCCCAGGCCTGTGAGCTGGGCGACGAGGCCCTGGTCGAGAATCTACTGGCCAGCCGTCCCAACCTTGTCCAGACGCTGTCGGACGACGACCGCCGCAAGCTCGCCGCTGCCGCGCAGAACAGCAACCTCGCGGCCGTCCGGCTCATGCTCGCCGCCGGCTGGCCGGCGGACGCGCGCGGCCAGCACGGCGGAACGGCGCTCCACTGGGCGGCGTGGCACGGCAACGCGGAGATGGTGCGGGAGATTCTGCGCTACCACCCGTCCCTGGAAGCGGGGGCCGACGCAGGCTTCGACGGCCCGCCGCTCGGCTGGGCTCTCCACGGCTCCAAGAACGGTTGGTACCGGGAGACGGGCGACTACGCCGGCACCGTGGAAGCGCTGCTCCAGGCCGGCGCCAAGGCTCCGCCGACGACCGCGGACCTCTCAGCCAGCGAGCCGGTGCTGACGGTGCTGCGGCGGCATGCCGGGGGCGGATAGGCCGCCTACCTACGTGCGCGCTCCTGGAGCGTGGTGAGAGTCGCGGCGAGGCGCTGCATGGCGACATCGGCCAGCGCCACGCATTCCCGGCGCAGACGTTCTTTGAGCGTCACGTCCGAGAGTCCCCGCAAGTTGACACTCACGTTGCGGAGCACGGCGGTGAGGCTGGCCGCCAGGAGGTCGACTCCAGCCGCGAGGTCGCTCAGGATGTGCGGTTTGCAACGGTCCGCCGTCTGCGCGGCGAGGTCGAGAGCCGCGGCGATGTCCCTGACCGCCGCGAGCGGCGACTCGGCCGCGGCGGCGAGCGATTCCTGGATCCGCTGCCGGCGGACGTTCTTCTCCTTGGCGGTCCGTTTGGGCAGAGCCAAAGAGGCCATGTAGGCGTCGACGGCGGCCACGTCGTGGTCGGCGTGGGCGCTCAGGCGGTCGAGCAGCGTGTGCCCTTCGGTGAACAACCGATCGAGAGCGGCTGCGTCCTCGGCGTGGGCTCCCTTGCGCGTGATCTCCAGGCTCATCAGGACGAGACCGAACCCGAGGGCAGCCGAGACGGCGGCCACCGCTCCGCCGCCCGGTGCCGGGCTGGCCGACGCGGTGCGGTCCCGGAAGTCGGCGAGGGTGCGCGACCAGACGGAGTCGCTCATGGGAGGTGGAAATCCTACCGCACCGGCGCCCAGCGCAGACCGACCCGCAGGGAGCGGCCGGGACCGGGAAATCCGATCAGGGTCTCGTAGCGCCGATCCGTCAGGTTGTCCACCCGCGCCCGGAGCTGCCAGGCGGGAGCGAGGCGCCAGCCGGCGGTGAAGCCCACGAGGCCGTAGCCGGCCACGGTGTCGCGGGTGGGCACCGGGATCTGCTCGTCGAAGCTCTGCGAGACGGCCTGGGCGTCGAGCTCCAGCTCGAGACGGCTTTCGGGATGCCAGCGCAGACGGGCGCCGCCCACCCGCTTGGGGCGATGGCGCAGGCGGACGTGGGTCGTCAGGTCCTCGACCTGCTGCCAGGTGCCGTTCGCCTCGACGGTGAAGTGGTCGTCCGGCCGCCAGGCGAGGCTTGCCTCGACCCCATTGGCCTCGACGGCGGAACGGTTCACGTGACGGAAGCTTGCGAAGTCGAAGTCGATGAGGTCTTGATAGCGCTGGCGGAAGGCGGTGAGGCCGGCGTCGAGCCGCGGCGAGAGGCGGACGTCGACCCCGGCGTCGCCGCCCACCGATTTCTCGGGTTTGAGGCCGGGGTTGCCGCCGAGCTGCGGCGGGCTCGCCAGAGCGAAGAAGCTGGGCAGCTTGAAGGCGCGGCCCGCGGAGGCATGAAAGCGGGCCGGACCTCCGCCGGGACGCCAGGAGAGGCCGAGGCGCGGGCTCCACTCGGCGCCCTCTCCCTCCGGCCGATCGGCGCGCAGGCCGAGCTCGACGGCCAGGCCGTTGCGGTCGACTATCAGCTCGCTGTAGGCGCCCGGCAGGGTGCGGGTGATCGTGTAGTCGCCGGCCACCGCGCCACCCAGGAAAGGCGGCAGGAAGAGGACGCTGGTGTTGTCCCCTTTCTCGCGGGTCACGTCGACGCCGCCCGTCCACTGCACGCCGCGGGCGGACCACAGGACGGAGGACCAGCCGAGGCGGGCGGTGGTGTAGACGGTCTGCTCGTGCGAGGCCGGGACCTGCGGCGGCACGGCCGGGCTGGTGGTGTCGAGGTCGTGGCGATAGAAGGCGGCGGTCAGCCGGTGCTCGCCCGCCTTGCCGAGCTGCAGCTCCGCGCCGGCGCTCGCCTCGCCGTGGTCGGAGTGGCGCAGCTCGCCGGAGCCGTAGACCGGACCGCCCGAGGCGTCCGGATAGTCGTCGCCGCTCCAGTCGGCGTAGCGTGTGCGCAGCAGGAGGCGCGCCTGGTCGCCCAGAGGCAGCGTCAGGTTGCCGTGGACGTTGACCTGCCGGAGCTTTTCCTCCGCGACCCGTTTCGCTTCTTCCTCCCACGACGTCCCCAGAAACCAGGTGCCGCCGGCCTGCAGGCCGCCGGAGAGGGCCGCGCTCGTGGCACGCAGCCCGGCGTTGCCGCCCTGGACTTCGACCTCGGGCGCCGTTCGCTCCGGTTTGCCGTCGCGAGTGAAGATGTGGATCGCTCCTGCGAGACCGGTGGAGCCGTAGACGGCGGAAAGGGGGCCGCGAACGATCTCGATGCGCTCGATGGCGGCTGTGGGGAGCCCCTCGAGATTGAACGCGTCGCCCACCTGATAGGTCGGATCGTTGAGCGGCACGCCGTCGAGGAGGACCAGCGTGAAGTTGGGATCGCCGCCGCGGATCTGCGCCGTGGTGAACCCGCCGCGAGGACCGTTCGTCGTGACGTCGAGCCCCGGCGTCTGGCGCAGCAGGTCGGCGACCGTCCGCGCGCCGGAGGCCTCGATCGCGCCCCGGTCGATCACCGTCACCGCCGCCGTGGCCGACTCCAGCGGCCGCTCCCGCACGGTGGCGGTGGCGTAGAACGTCTCGACGGGCGGCGGCGTGTCCTGAGCGGCGGATGGGGAGCTGCCCAGATTGAGGAGACAGAGCAGGACCGGCGGGAGGAATCTCGCGGCGGCGGCTGGCATGGGGGGATCTTCTCCTGTTCAGGGCTTTCTGAAAAGAGGCCCCCTCCCCGGCCCTCCCCCGCGCGTGCCACCTACCGCCCACCCCGAGCGGGAGAGGGCGCCACCACCCAAACCAAGAAGCGTCGCGCGGGTGGGGGCTCCCCTCTCCCGTTCGGGGTGGGGGAAAGGGGGACGCACGGGGGAGGGGCCGGGGGAGGGGGCGGCTGGGGACTCACGCTCACGCTTCTCCAACCATCTCCGCCAGCCGCCGCCAGCGCTCGGTCTCGCGCCGCGCCAGCACCTCGTCGCGCACGGCGCGGAAGCCGTCGTCCAAATAGCGCGGAGCGGGCACATCGCCGTAGAGGCAGCGCAGGGCGGCGGCCAGCGGCTCTTCGTCGTAGATCAGGTCATCGAAGAACACCGCGGGGCCCGGTACCGCGGCCAGTGCCTCGTGCGCTCGCGCGAGCCCGGCCAGGAGGTCCCGTTCGGGATCGCCCGTGGTGTCGTCCGCGGCCCGCGGATAGAGCCAGCCGCGGTCGAGCATGGCCATCGCGATGTCGGCCAACGGACGCTCGATGCGCAGGGCGGCGAGGCCGCTCGCCGGCAGCCAGGAGGCGACGACGAACGGCTGCACGACGTCCTTGTAGAAGAAGCCTTCGCGCACGATGGCCTGATCGAGGAAGGCGGTGAGCCTGTGAAAGCGATCGGGAGCGCGGCTCGGCTCGGTGAAGCGCAGACCCTCGACGTCGAGGCCTTCAGGAAGGTGGGCGAAGCGGTGGAGGTTGAGGACCTCGCCGTCGCTGGTCCACGCCGGCTCCTTCAAGCCGAGGGCCGGGCGGATCTTCTGGTACAGGAGGGAGGAGAGCGAGCGGGGCAGGGAGACGAGGAACAGCGATCGCATCGATCTCAATCGATCCCATCGGGCTGGTCGTCAGCTGCCCCTCCCGGGGGCGCGGATCAGGTCTTCGCGCTCGTCTGGATCGTGACCACCCCGTTCGCCGAGACGACGTATTGCGGGGAAGCCGTCCAGTTGAAGACCACGGTGTACGAGGGGCTCCCGCTCACCGAGATCCCCGACGCCGTGCCACCCGAGGGGATGACGCCCGAGGCGACGACCCCTGATCCTCCGCCCGATCCGCCGCCGCTGATGCCGGACGACGAGCCGCCGAAGATGGAGTAGCGGATACCTGCCACAGACTGATTCACGATGGTGATCGCCATGCCCCAGCCTCCTCGTGTCTTCGATCCATGACAACTCTACAAAAACGCCGGCCCGCTGTCTACGTGTTCCTTCGCATGCTTGGCCAGCACTTCCCGGAAGAGCTGATCCCACTGCTCGGCGATGCGGGACCACTGGTACTCCGGGCGGGTGGCCACCCGGAGGGCGGCTGCGGAGAGCGAGGCGCGGAGGGCCGGGTCGCCGTAGAGAGATTCGAGGGCGCGGGCCACTCCTTCGGGAGACACGATTCTTCCCTCGGTCAAGATCCGCTCGGAGGTCAGGCTGAAAGCCGGCTCGAGGAGGAGGGCCGAGCCCTCCCACAGCTCCTCGCAGGCGCTGTGCCGCGGCACGACCTGGGCCGCGCCGGTGGCCGCGTGCTCCAGGTTGACCAGCCCCCATCCCTCGCCGACCGAGGTGTTGATCCCCACGTCGCAGGCGTTGTAGATCCAGCTCAAGACCTCGTCGGCGACGGCGGGCAGAAAGGGCTCCACGGCGGTGAGGATCAAGCGGTCCTCGATGCCGTGCCGGCGCGCCAGGGCGATGACGTTCCAGCCGCAGTCCTCGACCCCCATGTGGAGGTAGAGGCGCACGCCCGGCGGCTTGTCGCGGGCGAAGAGCGCGAAGCCCTTGATCGTGATGTCGATCCGCTTGCGCGGCTGGTTGCGGTTGGCGTTGAGGACGATGAAGTCATCGCGGAAGTGATCCGGTCCCGGGAACAGCTTCTCCCGCGCCCGCTGCCGGCCGGGCTTCCCGCCCTCCTCCGGTAAGGGATGGAACAGGTCGGTGTCGACGCCGTGCGGGATGACGCGGACCGTGGGGAACGGAAAGCCCGGGTCCAGGCGGCGCGGCGCGAACGCTTCCTCGACCTGGCGGCGGCCGAATTCGGTGTAGAGGACGAGGGCGTCGAGGCGGTGCAGCGGCTCGATCAGGGAGAGGTCGAGCGGCCCGGCGTCGACCGGCGCGTAGGCGACGATGGGAAAGGTCTCCCGGAGCTCCTGGAGCGGCTCCAGATAGCGGCAGAGCACCCAGGGATCGTTGAGCAGGAAGACGAGGCGCGGCCGGATACTCTCCACCAGGGCGCCGAGGCGGTTGGCGCCGAAGAAGTCGCCTTCCGAGCCGGCCGGGTAGACCTGCCAGTCGAGGGTGTGCGGGCCGCCGTCGTAGTTGAGGGCGAGGTGGTGGAAGTCCCAGCGGTCCTTGAGGCGGTCGATGAGGCTGTGAAGGACGCGCGCGAAGCCGGTGGGCACGACGCCGTCGCCGACCACGAGGACAGGCGGCCGGTCGCTCATCCGACCGCCCGCCACGCGACCGGGTTCAGATGGCAGACCGCGTAGAGGTCGAGACCGTCCGCCCAGGCGGCGAAACCGTCCGGGACCCGGGAACGCAGGCCGGCGCGCAGGGCGGTGTCCCGCGGGTTGGGGAAATAGCGGTCCAGGAGAGCCAGCGCCGGGTAGGCGGCGCGGGCGTCCACCGCAGCGAGGAGCGGCTCGGGATCGCGGACCAGGGGCCCGAGGCGGGCGAGATCGGCGAGCTGGACGAGGCGGAAGGTGTTGAGCAGCACGTGATGGGTGGCGTGGACCAGGAGGTGGAGCCAGGCCGCGTCCGCATCGGGGAGCCACGCCGGAGCGCTCAGAAGCTCGTCCTGCCTGGCCGTCGACCACAGGAGATCGGTGAGGTCCACCACCTCGTCGCGGATGCGCTCCCGGCAGCGGGGGTGGACCTCGAGCTGGCGCGGGTTGTCCGGATGCTCGTGGTCGCCATCCACGATCTCGCGGCTCCCTGGCAGGGCGAAGCGAGTGTGCTTCCAGCCGGTGAAGACCTTCGCGTAACCGAGGCGGGCGAGGAGCGCCTCGCCGGCGGGGAGGTGCTCCTCGCGCAGGAGGACGTCCAGGTCGGCCATCGGCCGCGCCGCCGGGTCCTCGTAGACCAGGCTCCCGAGAACGGCTCCCTTGATCGGGAGGATCGGCACCTCTTCGGCTGCGAAGAGGCGGAGGATCTCGGCCAGCTCGCCATGGAGACGCGCGATGCGGCGGGCGTTCCAGGCATATTGATCCTCCAGCCAGCGGCCGATTGGGCTGTCGGACCATGCCGGCAGTGAGCGGACCTGCAGCCAGAGGAGCGGCGCCGCGCCGTGGACCTGGGCGGCCTGGCGAAAGCCGTCCCAGGCGTCGGCGGGCCACTCGGGCGGGGTGGAGGGCGGAGCGGAGAGCCAGCGGGCGAGGTCGTCGCAGAGGCCCTCGGAATCGTGGCTCACGCCGTCTCCCGCGGCAGGAGCAGCTCCAGGAGATCGAGAGCGGCTTCGAGGTCGTCTCCCAGCTCGAGGCGGTGGACGGGGCGGGCGCGGAGGAAGGCGCGGGCTCGCCGGTCATAGCTTTGGGCATCGCGTTCGCGAGTGGCGCCGCCGGCCAGCCACTCGTCCCAGGCCGCGGATGGGTCCAACGGTTTCAAGCGGCTGCGGCTCCCCGGGCGGCGGCGGAGGAGGACTATGCCGGCCGGCTCGGCGGACATGGCCGTGCTCCCCGGACGCATGCCTTCGAGATCGATGGCGATCTTCTCCTCACCGTTGAGCTGGCGACAGACAGCGAGGCCGTTCAGCTCCGGAAACAGCCGGGCGGCGTCCGGCAGCAGATGGAAGGTCCACGGAATCCCCCACAGCGTGGCGGTGCCGGGCGCGATCCAGACGATGTCCTCGGCCACCGCCTGGAAGCGCCGGCGCGCCGCGGCATAGGCCAGCGTGCTTTTGCCGTGGCCGCTCGGCGCCCGCAGCAGAAGCCCGCGGCCGCCGCGCGCCAGGGCGGCGCCGTGGACGCCCAGGAAGCCGTGCTCTTCCAGGAGGAAGAAGAACGCGAGGTCGAGGAAGTACCAGCGGAACCGGGCGCGGTCCGCCAGGGAGGCCGGCGAGAAGTAGCCGAAGGCGGTCCCCGCGGCGCGGTCGATCACCAGGGTCGCGCCGCGGCCGGTGGTCTGGTAGACGAGATGGCCGTCGACCCGCAGGAGCGGCGGGCCGGGAGTCTCGTCGACCGGGTGGGCGAAGAGCCGGAAGGTCGCGTCCGGAGAGCCCTCGGGCTCAACGCTGCCGAACCCTGCGAAGGCCTCTTCCGCGGCGGCGAGGATCTCCTGGCTGTCGGTGACCAGCCGCAGGGCGAGGCCCATCGGGCGGAACCACACCTCCCGCGGGGTCCCCGTCGGCGCGGCGAGGTACGGGATCTCGGGCGTGGGGCTCATGCCGTGGGTCAGAGGCTCTCGCTCTGCGGCACGCGGAGCGGCACCAGGCGGCGGGCGAGGTGGAGCTCCCAGGGTCTGCCGTAGCGGCCGGAGGCGTAGCGCCACGCGGCGAGCGAGCGGAGCAGCGCCCTTCCCCAGCGCGGCGTGGTGTGATCCTGGACGGTCGGGAAGCGGCAGCCGAGGACGGTGGCGAAGTCCTTCACCCGCTGCTGCAGTCGGGGCGTCAGCCACGGCGCGTCCTGGTGGCAGACGAATTGGATCCACTTCGGCTCCGTCCACTCCTCCGGGGTCGCCGGCAACTCGGGTCCCGCCGGGCCGTAGCGCTCCTGCACCGGCAGCCGGAGACCGGTCTCGGCGGTGTGCTCGGAGGCGGCCTCGCGGCGCGGCGTCGGCGTGTAGAAGTAGAGGACGACCTCGCACTCGGGATGGATGGTCTTGAGCCGCTTGATGAATCCGAGGGTCTTTTCGATCTCCCCCGCCGGGTCGTCCGGGCCGCCGAGGACGAAGGAGAATTCCGGCACCACCCCGTGGGCGCGGCAGAGGCGGGCGACCTCGTAGGTGTGCTCGACACGGGCGCCCTTCTTCATCTGCCGCAGGATCGCGTCGCTCGCCGCCTCGGCGCCGATGTAGGCCATGGTGAGGCGGCTCTTCCGGATCAGCTCCCACGTCGCGGCGCTGAAGTTGGCCAGCGTGTCGGCGCGGGCGTAGCACCACCAGGGCATGGCGTGGCGGGCGAGGACCTCGAGGAGCGGCACGCTGGTCTCCTCGCGGTCGAAGAAGTTGTTGTCGTAAAACTGGAGGGCCGTCGCGCCCCAGCGGTCGCGGAGAGCGGTGACGGCCTGGTCCAGCCGCTCCGCTCCCTGCAGCCGGGTGAGGCCGTTGAACATGGTGACCACGCCGCAGAATTCGCAGTGATAGCGGCAGCCGATCGCCGCCTGATGGACGCCGGTGCGCGAGCCCATGAAGCTCGGGCGCAGGTAGCGGGCGACGTCGCCCACCCGCTCGTAGGGATAGGCCGGGTATTCGTCCGGCGGCCTGAAGTGGCGGTCCGCGTTGTGGCGAATCGTCTCGCCGTCCTTCCAGGTGAGGCCGGCGATTCCTTCGACTGCCGAAGGATCGGTGGCCGAGGCCAGAGGGCCGGCGGGCGGGCCGGCGTCCGGCAGCCGCTCCAGAAGCTCGAGGACCGTATCCTCGCCCTGGCCGCGCACGACGTAATCCACGTAGGGCGCGTTGATCGCCGCGGCGGGGTACATGGTCGGGAAGTAGCCGCCCCAGACGATCGGCACCTCCGGCCGTACGGCGCGGATCGCCGCCGAGAGCGCGATCGCCGGCGCCACCTGCGGTCCGGGCATCACCGAGACGCCCACCAGCGACACCTCCCCTGCCGCCACCGCGGCCAGCGCCCGCTCCGGCGCGTCGCCGTCGGCGTTGCCGTCCAGGATCTCGTACTCGTGCCTGCCCTCCAGGGCCGCGCCGAGCGCGAGGAGCGACAGCGGCAGGCGCATCGAGCGCCGCGAGCACATGCGCGGGTTGATGAGGAGGACGCGCTGCATCGCGAACAGTGTACCGTACACGCCCTCACACCCGCCCGGGAGAGGGGGAGGAGAGAGAGTTAGTCCTTCTTGTCCAAGTCGTCTTTGTCCCGCTTCTCCTGCTGGTCTCCCCTCTCCCGGGTGGGTGTGAGGGCGTGTGGGAGAGGGGCCGGGGGGTGAGGGGCCTCCATCTCCAGCACGAAAAACCGCCCCGCCCCGCGCAGCAAGGGCAGCGCTCCCAGCCGCGGCTCGAGCCGCCCGAGCAGGTGTCGCACCTGCCCGGGGAGCACCGCGTTGGCGCTCTGCGGCCAGAGGAAGCCGAGGGCGTAGGCGCGGCGGAGACGGAAGCGCGGGGCGAACCAGCGCTCGTAGGTCTCGTGCGGCGAGGGCAGAGCGTGCGGGATGGTGCGGCCGGCGATGGTGACCGCGAGGTCGCGCCGGCGGCCGAGGGCGCGGGCGGCGCCGAAGCGCAGCCTGGCGAGGAGGCGCAGGCGCGCCCACAGTCCGGCGGGCGCGAGGAGGTGGACGATCAGCCGGCCACCGGGGCGGAGGAGGCGGGCGGCGTCGGCGGCGAAGCGCTCCAGGTCGATGGTGTTGAGCCCCGCGAAAGCCGAGAGGATGCCGTCGAAGGTGGCGGCGGGCCAGGCGGAGAGATCGCCGGCGTCGCCCACCTGGGCGCGGACGCGGAGGCCCTGCCGGACCGCTTTCTCGCGCAGGCGAGCGATCATCCCCGGCGAGGCGTCGATCCCCGTCACCTCCAGGCCGTGCCGGGCGAGGAACAGGGAGTCGAGGCCGGTGCCGCAGGCGACGTCGAGCACCCGGTCTCCGGGCTGGAAGAGGTCGAGGTAGCGGCCCCAGAGGAGCTGCCGCATCCAGAAGTCCTCTTCCACCAGGCGGTCGTAGTCCTCCGCCAGGTCGTCGTAGGCCGCCGCGACGTTCTGCGCATCGTCGTTCATCTGCCGTTACGATAACCTGCGCCCATGATCACGCAACTGGTCGTCGCCAGCCGTTCGCTCCTCGACGTGGAGCAGGTGGAGGTGGCCGGCGTGCCCGTCTGGGTGCGCGGGATGCCGCGCGGGCGGCAAAGCGATCTCGCCATCGCCGCCGCCGTCCTCGAGAACGACGAGTACGAGCTGCGTCCGCTGCGCGACGGCGGCCATCCGCTGCGCCGGGTCCTCGACATCGGCGGCCACGTCGGCTCGTTCACCCTGGCCGTGAAGCGCTGGTGGCCGGACGCACGCATCGTGGCCGCCGAGCCGGACCCGGACAGCGCGGCGATCTTCCGCAAGAACATGGAAGGCATCGCGGGGGTCCACCTCGCCGAGGCGGCGGTCTTGGGCCGCGGCGACGTGCCCGAGGTCGCCTTCCGCCAGGGCGGGCGGGCGAACCGCGACGGCAATGCGGCGGCGAGCCGGGTGGTCGACGTCGTCCGCCCGCTGGGCGACGCCGGCTGCTGGCCCACCGCCCTGGTGCCGGCGATGTCCATCCTCGATCTCCTCGCCGGCGCCCTCGGCGAGAGCGATGCGGTCATCGATCTCCTGAAGCTGGACTGCGAGGGGGCGGAGGGGGAGATCCTGGAAGCCCTGCGCGAGAGCGGAGATCTGGAGCGGGTGCGCTGGATCCGCGGCGAGTGGCATTTCCAGGCCAACGCCGTGCGGGTCGCGGCGGCTTTGCGCGACACGCATGTCGCCCACCTCGACATCGGCGAGTGGAACCAAGGATTCTTCATCGCCCACCGCCGGGCGGGCTGACGTGGCTTGGTGGAACGACGGCACCGCATCCTGCTGAGCACCGCCCTGCGCAGCGGCCGGCGGGTGGGCGGCCACGGCGAGGAGGTGAGCGGCTCCCTCCTGCTCGGCGAGCTCGACGTCGAGCGGCGCGTCTTTCGCGTCGGGCGGCAGGCGGACCTCCCCGAGTCCCCCCACCTCGCCGGCCGCCGTTCCGTCCGCGGGATCGCCCCCTTCGCGGGGGGCGTGGCCGCCTGCAACACCAGCCAGGTCTTCCTTCTGTCTCCCGATCTCGCGGAGATCCGCGCCGTCTGCTCCGATCCGCGCTTCGGCGACCTCCACTCCCTCGCTGTCAGTGACGGACGCCTCTACGTGGCGGCTACCGCTTCGGACAGCGTCCTCGCCTTCGACGCGGGCTTCAACCGGGTCTGGGACTGGTGGGCCGGGGACGAGCCGGATCTGGACGCCTGGATGCGCGACTGGCAGCGCGACCGGTTCCGGGCGGGGCACGACTTCCGGTGCGACCGCAATCCCGGCTCGCGCTTCCATCTCAATCACGTCTGCTTCGACGAGGACGGCGACCTCCTGGTCAATCTGCCGGGAATGGAGGTGGGCGGCGCCGACGCGCGGGTGTGGAACGTCACCCGGCGGCGCTTCGAATTCGGCGGCCGTCCCGTGCCGGGCACGGTGAGCGGCGGCATCCACGACGGGATCGTGACCGGCGGCGCCCACTACCTCTGCCGCACCGGCACCGGCGACTTCCTGAAGCTCGACCGCTCGACCGGCGCAGAGCTGGCCCGCGTCGACTGCAGCGTTCCCTTGGGCGCCACCACCGGCAGCCCGACCGCGGTCGCGCACGGCTGGCTGCGCGGCGCGGTCCACCTCGGCGGCGAGCTGTTCCTGGTGGGGCAGGCGAAGCTCACCCTCTTCCTGGTGGACATGGCGGCGCAGGAGCGCAGCCCGGTACGGATCGAAGGTGCGACGGGAGACTTCGAGCATCCCGGGCTGGGGGTGTACAGCATCGTGCTTCTGCCCGCGCCGATTCTCAGGGCTTGACAGCGGGAGCCGCCGGCGGCGCGGGCGGAGCCGCTGGGCCACCGGTGGGCTTCTCCAGCTTCCGCAACCGCCGGCGCAGGCCCCAGATCTCGCGGCGGTAACGCCCGCGCGCGTCGGACTCCCTGGCCATGCGGTAGGCTTTCTGTGCGCGCTGCAGAGCTTCGGCCGCCCCCGGGCCGCCTTTTTCCGCCCGCGCCGCCTGGGCCAGCCCGAGATAGCAGGGAGCGCCGCCGCCCACGCTCATCGAGACCGCTGATTCGAGCTCGCCGACGGCCTGATCGAGATCCCCCTTTCCGAGGTAGGCCCGGCCTCGCGCCTCGTGCACCGAGGCGAGGAGGTCGCCTTTCTCGCGATCCCTCACCAGGGGAACGATGTCTGCCGCGGCGGCGGCGTTCCGCAGCGCCCGATCGGGATCCCAATCGGCGCAGAGCAGAGCACAACCGATCCGGGCGTCGAGCTCGAGATCGGGGATGGTCCGCTGCTCGCCGGCGAGGCGGAGCGGCGGCGGACCCAGCTCTCGCAAACGCCGGATCGTGTCGATCACCGCGTCGAAAGCGGCATCCGCCTGCTGGCGGTCTCTGTCGAGGAGGCAGGCCCAGGCCAGATCGACCTTGGACTGCAAGGGGTGGAAGCCCAGCGAGCTCGCGGTCTCCAGATGCCCGCGCGCCTCGTTGTACAGGCCGCGCTCGCACTGGAACCGGCCGAGCCAGTAGTGCGCCCAGCCGTGCGACCGCATCTGCTCGAGCGGCATGCTGCCGTCGAAACGCAGGCTCTCCACCTGCTGGACCGCGCTCTCGAAAAAGCTGGCGGCCTGACGCAGGATCCTCCTCCTTCGGCCTTTGCCACGCACGGTGGCGACGCGGTTCCAGAAGCTCTGGCCGATCGCTTTCAAGGTTTGAGGTCCGGAATCGAGATTGCGGGCGATCTCTGCCTGGTCCTCCATCTCTCTGGAGTCGCCGACATGGGCGAGGACCTCGAGCAGGACGAGGCGCTCGTGAGCGCTCTCCGGCGCGTCTTCGACGGCCTTGCGGGCGAAGACGAGCGCCCTGGCGATCAAGTCCGACCGCTCTTTTTCATCCCTGGGATGCTCCTCCGGGACTGTGGCATGGTGCAGGACGGCCTGGGAGAGGAGCCCATAGAGCCCCTGCGCCCTCGGCTGGGAGAAACTCCTCTTCTCGAGGGCCTGAATGGCGGTCGCGAGAGAGGCCTCCGCCTCGCCGGCGAGCACGCAGCATCGAGGGCTGATGGGCTCCTCCTTCAGGCACTCCCGCGCCAGTCGTACCAGGACCTGGAGGTAGGCCCATCGCCAGTCGTCCAGGCACTCCTCGAAGCGCTCCTCCCACCGCTTCCGTGCCGCCTCGATCCGAGCTTGCGAGGCGTGGGCCTCCTCCAGTTGGCCGAGGAGCACCCACATCGCGTTCAGGTGGCTCTCCACCGGCAGCACGCGCAGCGCCCTGAGGCTCCTTGCAACGTGGTCTCCACGGTGCCTGTTGCCCTGCTGCCAGGCACGCAGGCGCCAAAGACGCACCACTGGGCTCTCATTCGGGGTCGGCTCAAGAGCCCGCAACGAATCCCTGAGATCGCGCAGTCGACTCAGGTTGGCTTCCTGCGCTCCAGGCCTGGTCTCCCTCTCCCTCTTGAGGGAGCGCTGCAGACTCTGGTAGTAGCTCTCCTGAGTCTCCCCGGTCTCTCCGGCAGGCTCGAGCTCGCGGAGGAACGTACAGAGGCGCTGGAGGCGTCGGCGGTATCCAGCGCCATTCCGATCACAGCCCAGACCCCAGACCCTGCTCAGCGCCTCCTCCAGGTGATTCGCTTGCCTCCAACCGTGCCAATGCCGTTGGTCACGGAGGATCTCGACCACGCTGTCGAGCGATCCATCGAGGCGGCGAACGGCGTTCCGGCGGGCCCTGGCCACCCATTGCACAGCCTTCATGTGCGCTCACCCCGCGGCGGCGCCTCCAGGCCGAAATCGAGGAGATCTTGGAGCTCTTCCGCGCTGGCCCTGGCGGCGACGTCGAGAAAGCGGTTGTGCGCCAGACGGACGGCATCGGTGCGCGTCCCCTCGGGGCCGGTCCGGGCTTGGGCCTGCGCCAGAGTGCTCCACAGGAGTCCGCGGTCGGTGGTGTCCGGCAACCCGTCCTCGGTCAGGAGCCCGTCTTCGAAGACGCCGCCCAGGAGCTGCGCGGCGTTCTTCCAGCGCCGGCTCCACAAGAGAGTCCTCCCCTCGTAGAGCCGAAGATTGGGGTCGTGAGGGGAGAGGCGCGCGGCCTGCTGGAACACCTGCCGGCTCTCCGCGAATCGCAAGCCGGCGCGGGTGAGCACGACGGCGAGATTGCGGGTGCAAAGAAACGCGCAAGCCCGTTCCTCCGCTAAAGCTGCGGGGGTTCTGTTCCAAGCCCAGCGGCACAGGGATCGCCAGGCGAGCGCCACGGCGATCTCGCTCATCTCCAGGATCTCCTTCCAGACCGGATCGCCGGGCGGCAGCGCCACTCTGACCTCGGGGCCCCTGGCGTCCTGCGCACTGTGCCGCCGGGCATACGCCGCGAGGTCCCACGCCCGCGGGTCGGCCGCATCGATGGCGATCGCCGCCTCGCAGAACCAGAGCCCGTCGCAGGACCTCTCGCCATGGACGAGCGTCTCGGCCAGCGCATAGCACGCCTCGAAATTATCGGGATTTTCCTGGAGCGTGCGACGGAAGGCCGATTCGGCCGACCCCAGCTCCTCGAGCTGCCGGTAGACGACGCCCAGGTTGTAGTGGCATTGCACAAACTTCTGGTCATCTTTGAGCGCCCGTATGAGGAAGCGCTCCGCTTCGCGCAGCTGCGGGGCCTTGTCCCGCTGCCGAGCGGTTTCGCGGTAGGCGCGCAGGCCGTCGGTGAAACAGCGGACCGCTCGCCAGCGCGGCGAGCCGATCGCGACGAGATCGGTGGCGATGCGAAAGGCGAGCTGCTCGATGAGCTTGTCGATCCTGTCCTCTTCCGGCAGCCGCCGCTCCTCCTCGGACAGCTTGTTGTGATCGACCCGCCAGTTGCCCAGGAGGCCCCCGCCGTTGAGCTCGGCCATGAGGATCAGCTCGCCGCCGACCTTGTGCAACGAGCCCGTCAGCCGCGGGCCGCTCACCAGGCGCCCGACGAGCGTCATCAACTGCTTCGTGGGGATCTTGAGCTTCGTGCCGAGATCGATGGCGCTCGCCTCTTCCAGGATGGTTCCGACCTCGTCGACCTTCGGGATCACCTCGATCACCATGGCCTTCTGGGGCGGGACCGCCGCATCGATCACGCGATAGACGCCGGCGATCCGGGCCAGCTCGTCCTCCAACCTGGCTCCCAGCCCGGTCGCCCACTTCACCGTCGCGTCGTCGGCGGGGTGCACCGTGAACTCCCCGATCACCAGCCGTGTGCGTCCCCGATAGGCGTGGTACACGAACCACAACAGGATGGCCGCCAGGAACGACCAGAGCGGCCATTTCGCCTCGGCAAGGCGCTTGATCCACGAGATTTCCGGTTTCGAGTAGAGGTTGATCAGCCACACCAGCAGGGCGGCGATGCCGAGGAGGAGGACGACCCAGCGCCAGGCGTTCTGGAGCCCGGCCCAGATCCGGCCGCCAGCGCGCGCCGTCCACCAGGCCACGGAGCGGTACCAGAGGCTCTGCCAGGCGGGGAACACCAGCCAGAGCACGGTTCCGAGCCCGCAGAGGAGAGCGAGATGGAGCGGGACGAGCGGCGGCAGCTGGCGCGCGATCGGCGTTTCATACCAGAGGAATCCGGTGGTCAGGATCAGTGTCCAGAGCCCGTAGCCGAAGATCGTGCGGCGCCGGTGGGCGACGCGGTACGCGGTGGCGCGCGCGGCTCGAGGATCTCCGGCGCCCCGGAGTTCAGGGGGAAGCGCGAAGAAGAGGGCTCCCGCCAGGAGGGACACCTGCAGCCCCAGAAGCTCGGGAAAATTGGCAGCGGAGTCGTCAGGTCCTCCCGCCAGTGCCCAGAGGAACGGCAGGGCGAGGAGCAAAGGGGCTTTTCGGTTGACGGCGAAGAACAGCACTCCGCAGGTGAAGAGGACCGGCGGGAACGGCAGGAAGAGAGCGGAGCTCTTGAACCAATCGATCTCGGAGACACGGCCGACGAGAGGGAACACCAGGAGGGAATAGACGATGAATGCGGTACCGGCGAGGGCCCAGGGGCCGGTACGGACCTCGAGCTCGAGCTTGACGGACGCGATCAGAAAGAGCGCAGCCTCAGTGATGGCGAGCCCCATCCAGAAGGAGGGGTGAGAGCCGGGAGGTGAATCGGCGATGGCGTGCGCGGCCACGGCACCCCAGACGAGGGCGAGGGCGAGACACACTCCGCAATAAGCCGGACGCTTCTTGATCGGGAGCAGGCCCGCGGCCACGAGAGCGGGAAGATAAGGAGCCCACGGATGCAAAAAGAGCGACTCGAGATGGGACATCTGAATCTGGGCACCTCCGGCTGTGCTGAACCTGTTCTTTGAGTATAGCCTCAGCGGTCTCAAGGAGAGACGAACCGAGAACGGAAATTCCGCCGCGACAGCCGATCAGGGCGCGACCGGGCTCTTGTTCCTCTTCCGCCGCCTCCGTCTTTCCGTGTCCCAGTCGCGCTGCCAGATCGAGTCGCCGGGATCGGGCCACCAGTGCCAGTCGCGATCGGGGTGGTCAAAGGGAGTGAGGAACCGCTCCTCGTGGACGTCGCCACCCCACTTGCGCATGTAGTAGGGGCGGTTCCAGCCGTAGTGGGTGGCGTCGTTCCTGGCTTCGTACTCGGGGTCGCTGCGGATGGTCTGCGAGCCGAGGTGCTCGGGCTCGAGGCGCGGCAGGTGGAGGCCCACCCGTTTCACGCCCGCCAGACGGCAGCGATAGGAGTAGTCCTGGTCCTCTTTGTAGGCGGGGTAGAAGTTCTCGTCGAACCAGCCCACCCTGGACACGGCACCGACATGAATCGCAAAGAAGTTCCAGGAGTGGATGTGCCAGAGGAGCTCGTCCGCAGCGGAAGCCTCGATCCGCTCCCATACCGCCGCCAGCGTCCCGGGCCGGAGCAGGGTGTCGTTCGAGCCGATGAATGCGACCTCGTGACCCCAGCCGAGGCCGGTGCGGAGGATCAGGTTCCATGAGCCGGCCACTCCAAGGTTGCGCTCGGGCTTCCAGAGGTGGAGACCGCGGCGCTCCGTCAGCGCTGCCAGGGCGGCGTCGAAGCCCGGGTCGACCGTGTTGTTGTTGACGACCAGCACCTCGGCCGGCAGGTCGACGCGGTCCAGGCACTGCGCGAGCAGATCGAGCCGGTTGAGCACGGGGATGCCGAGGAAGATCTTCTGCGGGGGCACCGCCGGGCAGTATAGTGCACCCTTCAATGACCTCGTTCAATGTCTGCGTGCTCTTCCCGCACCTCATCCTCGGCGGCGGCGAGACCGCCATGATGGCGGTCGCCGAGGGCCTGCGCGAGCGCTTCCGGGTCTCTGTCTGCGCCCTCGATCGCCGGCGGATGACGGTCGAGAAGAGCGCTCGCGAGGAGCTGCTGGACCACTTCGGCGCGGTCGCCTTCGTGCGCGAGCCCGACGAGCTGCGCGCTGCCCTGGAAGCCGCGGACGCCGTCCTCTGGTTCGGCATGAACCCCTTCACTCCGTCCGTTCTCGAGAGCATGCCGCGCCGGCCGGCGTCCGTCCGCGTCGTCCATACGGAAAAGGACGAGGAAGGGCCCGTCTACCACGAGCGCTGGCGGCACTCGATCGACGGCGTCGTCTGCGTCTCGCCCCGGATGCAGCGGCGCATCCCGGGGTCGGTCTTCATCCCCAACACCGCGTCGCCGGACCGCCTCGCCGGCGCGGGCCGGCGCTTCTTTCCGGAAGGCCGCAAGACCCTGGGCTTCCTCGGCCGCCTGTTCACGTTCAAGAACGTGACCTGGCTCGTCGACCACGTCGAGGAGATCGACTGCAACCTGCTGGTCCAGGGGATCGACACCGAGGAGCTGAGCCGCGCGGACCTGGAAGAGCGGGCGCGCGCTCGGGGCATTGCGGACCGCGTCCGCTTCCTGGAGCCCGGCAGGGACGTGGGGACTCTGCTGCGCAGCGTCGACGCCATGGCCGTCGTCTCGCGCTTCGAAGGGTTCCCCATGGTGGCAATCGAGGCGGGCACGCTGGGGGTGCCGGTGATCGCCACGCGGGTGGGAGCGCTGCCCGAGGTCTTTGGCGGAGAGATCATCTTCGTCGCCGACGAGGACGGCGTGCCGAGCGCCGACTCGCTACGCGCCGCTCTGGCGGCGGCCACTCCCGAGATGGGTCAGAAGCTGCAGGAGAAGGTCCGCCGTCTGTGTGGGCGGGAGACGGTGGTGGGGCGCTATGCCGAGCTCCTGGAGGAGCGGATCGCGGAGCGCAGGAAGTGAGCATGCGGCCCCTGGGGATCCTGACCCTCACCCATTCGAGCCGGGCCACGGAGCCGGAGCGCTGCTCCGTGCAGTTCCTTACCCTACGCTTCGGGGGCCGCGACCGCCTGGCCGAGCTGCCGCCGTTCACAAGGCTCGCTCCGGCGCCCACCCTGTACAGCGGGGCGGTGAGCTTCTACCTCGCCTCCGAGGACCGCGCCGGCCGGTTCCAACTGCGCCGCCTCGGCCAGGTGCGTTCGCGCGACCGCATCCAGCACGCTTCGGTCCTCCCCTCCGGAGAGCTGCTGGTGGGCTACGAGCACCGGGTCGTGCGCTGGCGTCCCCGCGCGTCGCTGGCCGAGCTGGAGCGCATCGACGCCGCCGACTTCACCGTCACGGCGCGCTGCGATCACCCCCACCTCGCCGGCCTGCATACCGTGGATCCGCTGGCGGGGGGCTCCATCGCCCTTGCCTGCGCCGCGCCGGACGCTATCCTGCTTCTCGACCCTGCCGCGAGCCGCATCGAGCGCACCCTTCGTATGCCCCGCGATCTCTACGGCCGCGGCTACGACCTCGCTCCCGGGATGGACCTGCGGCGCCACTACATCCACGACGAGCTGCAGACCACCCACGTCAACGCCGCCTTCGGAGACGCCACCGGCCGCTGGATCGCCGTCTCCACACTGATCCAGGGCGCCATCGGAGTCTTCGACCTCCAGACCGGCCGCTACGAAGAGATCACCCGCGGCTTTGTGGGCTGCCACGGTGCCCGCTTCGACGACAAGGGCAACCTCTACTTCGCCGACAGCACCACCGGCCACCTGGTCGTCCTCAGCGACGACGGCAAGATCGCCCGCCGCTTCGCGGTGGCCTCCCGCTGGCTCCACGACGTCCAGCAGCTTTGCGGTTCCGTCCACGCCTTCGCCCTCGCGGACGCCAACGAGCTCCAGGTCTGGGACGTCGAACGCGACGAGCTGCTCTTCCGCGACGCCTTTCCAGTGTGGACGCTGGAAGACCCCGACCGTCCAGAAGACGAGGCGCCGCTGGGATGGGTCGGCAACAGCGTGCAGGCGTTGGGATGGCGGGGGGTGGAGTAAGGTGAAAGAGCGATCAGATCACAGCTCTTCCGGCCAGCGCCTCGCGGCGTGAAAGACGGTCAGGATCTCTATGACATCCTCGCGAATCCGGTAGGGCACGATGAACGGCGAACCCGCTACCACCAGCTCTCTTGTCCCAGGGATTCTGCCCGTACGTCCGAGATAGGGAAAATCGGAAAGTTGGTCGACGGTATTTTGGATCCGTTCGACCATCCGACCGGCTGCCATGGGTCTGTCCCTGGCGATGTGCTCGGCAACTCCATCCAACGCATTCAAAGCCCTGCGAGTCCACCTAACGCGCATCGACCCATTTCGCGAACACGGCTGCCACCTCTTCGTCCGTCGCAAGCTCTCCAGCGTCGGCTTCCTGGATGCCCTTTCGGATCTCTTGAAGCTGCCATTCCTGGAGCTCCACAAAGGAGCTGATGGCATCCGTGGCAAGCGTGGCCGGGGAGCGGTCGGTCGTCCTGGCAAGAGTCTCCAGGCGCTCCTTGACCTCGACCGGCAATTCAACAGTCATTGTGGCGGTGTCATTTCTCATTGTCTTGGCCTCGCTGGGAGAGGATCGTAGCATGCCGAGAGGCCAGTGACCGGAGCAATGCTCCCCTGGAACGCGCTCCCCCAGCCTTCT
>Ga0075426_10000738_pt1 | contig 22745 bp, 18 predicted proteins | sample SoiMethybrSBSTD5_FD_75304 | JGI IMG/M metagenome (GOLD analysis project Ga0075426, IMG submission 75304) | Bulk soil microbial communities from a Populus tree surrounding site in Tennessee, USA - Soil MetaG P. TD hybrid SBSTD5 | ecosystem: Environmental > Terrestrial > Soil > Tree plantation...
TCGCAAACACTCTGTTGCCAGCGCAACGGCATTCTTTGGGATGTTGCCGCACTATACTCTCCAAAGGTTGAGTGGGGTACGTCCACACCTGTGTTCTTCGGGGGCGCTGTCTTGGACGTGGCGGATAATGTGCGCGAACACCTCCAGGCTGTGGCCACCAGCGCGCTCAATCATCCGAAATGCCGTAACAGCGGGTACACTAATTTCTAATCATGCAACGTCGTGCCCCGACCATCAGTTTTCGAGGTGACGTTGGCATATGTGGTGCTCAGGGCATTGTTGACCGTGCCGATCAGCACGCCGGTTTGGAAAACGGTAGGCTGGGCCAGGCCGCCAGAGTGACCAGCAAGACCAAGATTCCGGTCCGACAGTCCACACCATTTCTTTTCACCAGGGGAAGGGACAGGAGTGTGCCCAAACGTGCTACCAGCAGACTGTTCAGAATACCCACTTGTCCCTCACACAGAAGATTCTAGTTAGAGACAACCCAATCCCGGCGCTTCTAAGTAGTTGCGTTCGATAGGATGCACTTCTCGGGCGGACATAACATACCAAATCCTTAATCGAAAACTCGCTTTTTTGGAACGATGGATCGCGCAGGACAGTACAAACCTACCAGTGACGAAATCGGCGGCCCACATTGAAATCTAATCATTCGAAACACGGAGGTCCGATATCCACTGAAAGTTTTGATTGAACGGGGAATCTGGGCTGTGTAGGATCGTGCCATTCTGCATTGTTGGAATTGTCTGCGCGCCGCGGCGCGCCGCGATACTTTTCGCAAAGCGATTAGTATTCCCCTCGCAAGGCGGGGAGATGTTATGAACCTAAGGGTCCTTCGCCGATCGGATAAGAGAAGCGATCGCTACATCCTTGCTGTGGTTGCGACTATTGTGGCTCTGGCACTTCGTGGCAGTCTGGATCCTGTCCTTGGCGCTTATGTCCCCTACCTTGCGGTGCTTCCGGCGGTCATTTTCTCGGCCTGGTGGTGTGGGCTGGGCCCCTCAGTGCTAACAACGGTGCTCTGTTTTCTGGGCGAACAGTATTGGTTCATTCCCCCATACCGTACGCTAGCTATCGTTGGCCGGGCAGAACTCGCCGGCACGCTGGTCTACTTCCTGGTCTCTGCGGTGGTCGTGGCGCTTGCGGAACTCAATCGGCGGGCCACGGTTTTGCTGGCTGTAAGTAACCAAAACCTGGAACGAGCCAGTGAGGCGTTGCGCAGATCGCATGAAGACCTGGAATGGCGTGTCGAGGAACGCACCCGCGAGCTTCAGGAGAAGAATTCCGAATTAGGGGCCCAGGCGGACACCGTTCGTGACCTCTCTGGCCGACTATTACAGATGCAGGACGAGGAACGCAGGCACATCGCTCGCGCACTGCACGACAGCCTGGGACAGATCGCGACAGCGCTAAGCATGAACTTATCAGTGGTGAACGAGGAAGTGCAGCGACTCAGCCCCAAGGGCACCGTAGCCGTTACAGATAGTTCAGATTTGGTCGGAGAGCTGTTGCGAGAAATACGCACCATCTCGCACTTGCTGCATCCACCCCTGCTCGACGAAGTGGGGCTCTCCTCAGCTTTGCAGTGGTTTGTAGACGGATTTGCGCAACGCAGCGGTATCAAGACCAAGCTGGAACTCCCTGGTGATTTTGGCCGATTGCCGGCCGAGATGGAGACCTGCATCTTTCGAATGGTTCAGGAATGCCTCACCAACGTGCATCGTCATTCTGGCAGTCCAACCGCCACAGTTCGTATCACTCGCGGGGACAACCAGGTGAGTGTCGAGATTAGGGACACCGGGCGTGGCATTTCGTCCGAAAAGAAAACTGCACTCACATCCTCTGGGAAAGTCGGTGTGGGCATCCGGGGAATGCAGGAGCGCCTCAGGCAGTTTGGCGGGAGTCTTTCGGTGAACTCTGAGGGCAACGGTACGGTGGTGATAGCCCGCCTTCCCGTGACCCGCGCCGCGGCTGCGGCTGCGAGCCTGAGAGAAATTGCGTAGCAACCGCGGTCGGTCCTTACATCTCCGGCTGCCGCTAACATCCGTTACGGCGGGCTTCCTGCATCGCTTGGACTTCCGACCATAGACTTCGCCTGATACTCATCGAGGAACTCATTGATCGATGCCGCCGTTGGCACACAACGAGCGCACCGACAACTCCCACGCGCGCTCCGCCCAAGCTGAGGGCCACGAACTGCGAGCGGTGGAAGATCTAGGGTGGCTTTCATGATCCGAGGCGTGAGGTAGGCATTCTCCACTTGCTGGTATACGAAATAGAAAGCTTACACCGGTCAACTTTCCCCAGGAGTCAAACGCGCCCACTACGCCCGGCAAGGATCACGGAGATGTTCGGTCCGAGGATGGCACGATGTTTGCCAGGCCGGAGAACACTAAGGCGTAAAAATACTCTATTCCCAGCAGTCCGAATACAAGCGCACTGCAACTGCCCAAAATAGGCATCAGCGCAGCCTGCCCAACATCCAGCGTGGCAGGCGCCGCTCAGCACGCAGGAAGCTCGGTTCCAGTGGTTCCCGCAGATCGGCGCCTACCATCGACATAAACCAAGCTAACCCATACTTGGTACCCAGAAGGAAATACAGCATGAGAATCAACCCCGTGAGAACACTGGCAAAGCTGACAGCGATTGTTGAGAACCCAAATGTCCCCCCGATGATGGCGGACAGGTGCTGCTGCAGAGAAGCTGGAGGTACATGGTCGGCGGGCGTCGCCGATGTCCGGACCGTTCGTAGAGAGCAGCGCTCTTCTGCGGCCAGTCGGACGCCAGTTGCCGAACATCATGCGCGATTGGGGTAGAGCGAAAACGGCAAACGAACGACCCGAAGACCGTATTCACGAAAAAGAAATGTGAGTAATGTGGCGGTGCGCCTCCTGGGAAACCACTTGCCAGTTCGCAAGCGTTCGATGCCTTCGACCGCGGGATTGATCACCACGGCAAACAGCACGCTGACCTAGATCCAGCAGCATTCCGCGAAGCTGATCAATCAGCAGCAACGCGGCGGCCACTGCAAACCCGAAGAGAATATTCCAGTGTTGGTGGCGAGTCGCGAACCGGATCGACGGACCCCTCGGTGTTTTGAGGTCGTCAGCCGATGGTCCGCAACTGCCCCCCTTGCCAGTTAGGCCATGCCCATGTGAAATCAGCTTCCTCCCGCCGAGGCCGTCTGAAGTTCCAGCCCTTCAAGGCGCATCCTGGCGTTCTCATAGTCGAGGATGGTGTCCAGCTTGGTGTGCAAAGCATCTGCTTGAGCGTAAATATTGTTCATGGCCTCGCCATACTTACCCCAGTGGACGTTGTTGCGGTTTTCCCGCACCAACTCGATTGCTTGTGTCAGGTTCTGTGCAACTGAAACAAGATGAGGCCGGGCGTGCTCGATGGCCATTCCCTGAGCCTCGGTGGCCGTTAGCTTGATGGCCTCCAGTTCCGCCAGGGACTTACCCATCTCGTTCACGTGATTCTTGAGGGCGTGCAGCCTGTACGTATGGCTCTGCCAATGCAAGCGTTTGAGTGGCATAAACGACTTAAGCGTGTCGGCTTCGCGGCGCATTTCGAATGCCGTGCGCTTAAAGTCCGAAAGTTGCTCCGCCACCTGCGGGCTCCGTTGCGGGGTAGTGTCGGCTAACGCCGAGCTCTCCAGAACGACAAGGAGCAATACGGTTAACATGGAAGACGTTATGAGTAGTTTGGCTGTGCGCAGCATCATTTTCCTCCTCTTTCCTAACGCAGAGGCTTGCACTCGCCCTTGCCATTCGATCTCGTGCGAGCCAATGTATGCGTAATGATCGATGTGATGCCGTCAGGAATGCCTACGCTAGCTACAAAATGTGGACGAGATCGTTAACTTTTACTTAGCAATCACGGGAGCCTTCAACCCTTGGCCCTGTGGAACCGGCGATCAGCAGAGCCACAATGGCGAGCGACCAGCCCACGGCGACCTCATAAATGCCCCCGAGGAGCATCTTCAGGCCGACAACGCCAGCACCAAGGCAATCCTGCTCCCGAGGTGACACAAACTCGACATAGCGCCGGCCAGGAGGAAATAGAGCGACCGCAGCCTCTCCTCCGGATCCACCCCGACAGTAGGAGGATCGGGTACTTAACAGAAGGATATAATTTGACAGTAATCCGAAGGTTTTCATTAAACGAGCCCGTAGCATGGAATGGCTGAACTATCATCATCTGCATTACTTCTTTGCCGTGGGGCGCACCGGTAGCATCAGCAAGGCCAGCGAGGACTTGCATGTCTCTCCTCCAGCAATCAGTGCCCAACTACGTAGTCTCGAGGATCACTTCGGAGAGAAGTTGCTGGTTCGGTCGGGCCGTAATTTGGTGTTGACCGAAATGGGTCGCGTTGTATTCAGCTATGCAGAAGAGATTTTTGCGCTCGGCCAAGAGCTCATGAACACGGTTAAGGACCGGCCTACCGGCAGACCCTTGCGGCTGGTCATTGGAGTGGTTGACGTCGTACCGAAATTGATCGCGCAATGGCTCATCGAGCCGGCATTTCGGTTGCGCGAACCGGTTCGAATTATTTGCCGCGAAGGAAGTTCCGACCAGTTATTGGCGCAACTCGCTGTCCATCAATTAGACGTTGTGTTATCCGATGTGCCTATTAATCCGAGTGTGAAGGTCAGGGCTTACAACCACCTGCTGGGCGAGTGTGGCACGACATTCGTGGCCACCCCGAAATTGGCGAAGAGTCTGAAAAACGACTTCCCGCAGTCACTCCAGCAGGCCCCGCTGCTTCTGCCGGGTGAGAATACCGCAGCCCGCAGAAGCCTCGACTCTTGGTTGGACTCTCACGGAGTTCGCCCAGTTATAGCCGGAGAGTTTCAGGACTACGCGCTGCTGAGAGCTTTCGGACAAGCGGGCAGAGGAATTTTTCCGATACCCTCGGTGTTCGAGAAGCAACTGCGGCAGGACAGCCTTCAACGGATTGGCCGTACTGAGGACATCCGCAATCGCTTCTACGCGATCTCAGTCGAGAGGAAGCTCAAACATCCGGCGGTCATAGCGATCTGCGACACGGCACGTCAACAACTGTTCAGTCGAGAAGCCGTACAGGCAGCGTGATGAGCGATCTCAGTTGGCGGGGCCTGTATGCAGGACTGTTGTCTTCTGATCTGCTGCCAGCGCTCGTCCTGAGTATCTCCTTTTCTCCAATCATGTTGCATCCGCAGCTCAGGAAATGCTTGAAGTATGATGCAGTGGGAGCCCGCGTTGTCGGTGTAGTAGCCCACCCTGGTGTCCCGCTTCGTTGATCCGGTTGTGGTAAAGCAGCAGAGCCTCAGACTGCAGTCGCAAGATGTGACGAAACATCACGTCTATCACAGTGACGGTTCTCGGCTCAAATCGTTGCTCGAACCGTTCGTACCTATTCAGCGTTGCATATAGTTACAACGGAAACAGTTCTGCCTGCCGCCAGAAGGCAATCACCAGGGCGGGTCGCTTGCGCATTCGCCTCAGGGCCCTTCGGGCGTAAGAGCTCAACTGCCCGAAGTCGCACTGGAAACAGCACGAGTTGCCCAACTTGTGTCCGCAGAACGTATTGTGGCGACTACGAGCACCAGGATTACCGCCAACATCACAGCGTATTCCGCGATGTCTTGGGCAGTATCGTCCGTCCAGAACGTCTGGTTGGCACAAACGCGAACAACGCCTTTTCTACTGTCGCCAGTTCGATTCAGTGATGGAGCCCCTTTTGCCACTCCTATGATCGTTTCCACGCTGCTTTGGATATCGGTAGTACTACTCTTGGTAGCCGCGAATGCCTTCTTCGTCGCCACCGAATTTGCTCTAGTCAGCATTCGCAAGACCCGAGTAGAGGCACTGGTTGCCTCAGGACTCACCGGCGCTCGCGCTCTTCAAAAACTCCACCATCGACTCGATGAAGTTCTCAACGCCGTGCAATTCGGCATCACTTTGGCCAGCCTTGCCCTGGGCTGGATAGGCGAGCCTGTGGTAGCTGGTGTCGTGCAGGTCGCATTCAGGAATTTGCCCAACGCCGCCGTATACGCCCATGCCATTGCGATTCTACTGGCCTTCGCCCTCATAACTTATCTACACGTCATTCTCGGGGAAGTAGTGCCCAAATCGGTTGCCCTACAAAGGACTGAACCAGTTGCGTTGGCCGTTAGCGCTCCTATGAATGTCTTCATGGTGCTCTCTCGGCCAGCCCTGTACCTGATGAGCAAATCCGCCGCCGCAGCCCTCCGTGCCTTACGAATGCATCCTGTAGGCGAACTAAATGTGCATTCTCCGGAGGAGTTGATGTTGATCATTGGGGAAAGCCGTCGCCTCGGCCTTGTGCCGCCGCTTCAGGAGGAGATAATCCGTAAAACTTTGGAGCTTGAAAAAACGAGGGCGGGAGAGGTGATGGTGGCCTATCGCAATGCAGTTACCTTGCCTACTGACACCACGGGTAGGCAAGCATTGTCCCGCTTAGCCCGCGAGCAGCGTTCGCGAGTGCCGCTCTACGATGCTACTCTGGGCCGCGAACATATCGTCGGAATCTTATACGCCAAAGACCTTATCGCGCATCTAGCGCATAGAGCGGAAGAAAACCCAACCTCTTTGCCAGCAGAATTGCTGCCCCGGCAAGCCTCCGAGTTGATGCGAACCCCTATGATCCTTCCGGCGAACACAAAATTATCGAATGTCTTGCGGGAGTTCAAAAGACAGAAGCGCCACCTAGCGGTAGTCGTGGATGAATTTGGTTCGACTCTTGGACTCATCACTCTTGCCGACGTTTTGGAACAGCTATTGGGCGAGATCGAAGATGAATTTGATAGCGTGAAAGAATCCTCAATGGCTCTGGAGACCCCACGCGTGCTTGAGGGATCAATCAACTTACGCGATCTTGAGACCGAATATCGCATCGTCTTGCCACGTGGAAGATCTCAGACACTGGCAGGATTTGTACTGGAAAAACTGCAGCAAATTCCTTGTCCCGGAAAACAGTTCATCCACGAGGGCCTGAAATTTACTGTGTTGGAAATGGTTGGTCACAGAATTGCCCAGGTAAAAATAGAACGTTCAAATGACTCGGTAGTCTACAAGTGAAGTGGAGTTCAGTACGGTTGGCCAAGAGAACGCGGCTATGTTGCGTATCGAAAACTCTATCTACTCACAAAAAGGGGTCTGGAAGCACTTAGCAGAGGCAGTATGACACTAACAAACTGGGTTGAGATTGCGGCAGTGGTGGTTGTCATCAATTTTGTGGCAGTCCTTTTTTTCTGCGGCGGAGCTGACAATGGAATACGAGTACCTCTCCACAGTGTGAAAGCCTTCCAGCTTGAGCTTGTAGAGCAGGCACAATCGTCAATATTTCACCACAAAGTGTCACTCCCCAGAGACAGCGCGAAACATCAGGAGTTGCGAGAGCGGGTCTATCAAATTCGCGCGGAGCTGTATGCCCTGATGGAACAGACGGCGGCATAAAGATTCACCACATAGGCGTGATGTACTTCTGATTTTGACACAGGTAAGTAGCAGGCGGGACAATTCCTGAGGCGTGGACGGCTCAGGGTCTTGTGACAGTGCCTCCCCCTTCCCGTCTGCGCTCCTTCTCGCAGGGCAGGCTAATGAATTTGGCGGAGGAACTCTGGACGCCCCTCGCGCCTCTCCCTAGCACGAACATGGGCATCCAGAGTCCCATTCTCGCGGGCCCCGGATCATACTGCGAATGGCCTCTGAAAGTTAGAAAAAGCTGTGCCCCGACAGGATTCCGTCCCTGAGACGACACCCAGGCATCGCTGGGGTCAGTCTGCGTTCTGCAATAAAAACGCCCCGCATTTCAACCAGAAATACAGGGCAGCCATTTTTATCCTTGGTATGCTTCCGCAATCGTACTTCTGAATAGGTGTGGAAATTAACGCTCTCTCCGAGTGGCCAGTTGACCGTTGGGATACTCGGTGCTATCCCTTAGTCTCACGCAAAAAAGGCCCCGCATCCCGGCCAAGAAATCCACTACCAACGTTGGGCATATGAGAAGGCGCCTTCGGCGCTGGTGGCGGAATACGCGGCAAGCGGAAGCATTTTTTTCAACAGAGGTTTTCGGACCGAAGCGTGCCACCAGCCGCTCTGGAGTAAATCTTTCCGAGCGGGGGCGCAAAATTACCAGTCACCTGCGGGAGGTGACTGTTTGTTTTCAGGCGCTTGCGATTGGCAGGGCGGATGCTTAAAACCTCTTAGACGAAGTGGCGCGCAACGGGGCGCTCCAGAGAATAACTTCGGCCAGAGGTTTTCTTGAGCGCCCCTTGCTTTTTGTGTCCCAGCCTTTCGGCCAACCTACCCCGGCAGGACATGTCCCTGAAGCTTAAGCTTAAGCTGATCCCTTTGCCGTTGCGGAATAGGCGATCTGGTTCGTCGATGAATCAATCTGCTGCCGCAGGTCATCCCAAATGTTTTCGGGCATCGAAAGGAAGGTTTGGACCACGTCGGGGTCAAATTGGGTTCCGGCGCATCGCTGGATTTCCTTAACCGCAGCCTCCACCGGCTTCCCTTTACGATACGGTCGGTCGGAGGTAATCGCGTCCAGGGTGTCAGCCACCGCAAATATGCGAGCGCCCAAGGGGATCTGATTTCCTCTCAGTCCTCGAGGATAGCCGGTGCCGTCATAGTGCTCCTGGTGAGCGTAAACGATCTCGGCGGCTTCTTGCAGAAAGGGAATATTCTTCAGAATTTGATACCCGCGGTAGCAATGCTCCCGCATGATGAGCACTTCCGAGGGATCCAGGGCGCCGGGCTTGCGCAGAATGGCATCCGGAATCGCCATTTTTCCGATATCGTGCAGGAATGCTCCACGCGCAATTATGTCGACTTCGTTTCGGGGCAGTCCGATCTTCAGTGCAATGGCCATGGTGAAGGCGGTAACTCGCCGGGAATGCCCTTCGGTTTCGGCGTCTTTCATGTCGAGCGCGCCGCCCAACACTTCGAGGGTGATGTCGTAGGAGCGCTTTAATTCCTCGTTCTTTTTTTCCAGTTCCTGAGTGCGGGCCGCAACCAGGGCTTCGAGATTAGTCTGATAGGCGCGGTTCTCCAGTTTTAAGCGTCGATTTTCCAGCGCGCGTCGTACGGTGGCGAGAAGTTGCTCGCGCTCGAACGGCTTCAGCAGGTAGTCGTAGGCACCGTTGCGAAGCGCTGCCAGGGCCACTGAAATATCGTGGACCGCAGTGACCATGACCACCGGCATATCAGGAAATTTTTCTTTTGTGCGCTCCAACAACCCTATGCCATCCAGATTGGCCATCATCAGGTCGGAGAGCATTAACTCGAATTCGTCGCCTGATTCGAGCAGCGCCAGAGCTTCCGCACCAGAGGCTGCCTGCCGGCATTTATAGCCAGCAGTCGACAGCATGGAGGACACAATTTCGCGGATGGTCTCCTCGTCGTCGACAACAAGGATGCGCTCGGCTGGCATCAGGGGTTGGTGTAGTGTACGGCCAATTCTACCGTAGTTCCGAGATTCCTAAAGTAACCAATACTGGTCCAAAACCCCGTTCCCCAAGGGGGAAGCCGTGCTATTAAGGGACTCAGCGTTCCCCCCACATCGCGATGACTCTACCCATCTTGTGCAGCTGGCTTGCTGTCGCGGAGATAGTTGTCCCCAAGTTGAAGGCACAGGAGTCTGTTGCCCTCATCATGCTCGCCGCCAGCCTGCTGGTGTTCCGCACTTTTCGTGAGCGCTATTTGCTGGTTTGGATCGTTGGCTGGCTAGCCTATTTTGTATCACGCTGGACCGTGAGCAACTCAATCGCGGACTCGGCGGGTTACTTTACCGCCATCTCCGAAGCCGAGTTTGTCTTGGCCGTCTGTCTTTTTGCAGCAGCGGTTTTCGTTTACACGCATGCACAGAAACCGCTGGCGCCACTCCTGATCATGGCTGTCAGCCTGGTGACTTACTCAGTGGTTCGGGCTCTCCTGTGGCCTGATTCCATAATGCTTCGAATCGGGCTTGAAATCGGCTATCGCGTGGTTGCGTGCGCCGCGGTCTTTCAGGTGATCCGCTTTCGCTGGGCACGATGGGAGATCGGTCCCTGGCTGCTCAGTTTCAGCCTTCTGATGTTGCACCTGAACTGGACCCCGATCACCTTCCATCTGCCAGCCGGTTCCGGGCTGATCGCGACATTACTCGCCGGCCTGAGCATGCTTCTGCTCGTCTTCGACGATTACAAGCTGCGTACCCGGCGCCTGGCGGTGGTCAACGCCCTTACCAGCAGCATCACCCGCGCACAGCAGCACGGCCCCATGATGGTGACGGCTCTGGAAGAATTACAAGCGCTGGTAGGCGCAAGAGCGGCCTGGTTCCGTTTGCTCGAAGGTGATCGTATGGTGATCAGCCAGCATATTGGGCTCTCTCCTACTGCGGTGCGCGAGTGCGGATCGCTGCCCATCTTAATGCCTATGGGAGAGGCGCTGCGGAAGGCCAAACCGGTCATCTTAAAAGTCTCCGAATCGGGGGAAGACGTTCGCCCGGCAATGAGGGCAGAAGGTTTTCATCACCTCGTTGTAGTACCGGTACTCGGCAAGAAGTCAGTGATAGGGGTTCTGACTTTAGGAAGTCGCCGCCGGATTTCCTATGCTCCTGAAGAACTGGAGTTTCTCAGCACCACGGCGCACCAGATCGGTCTGGCAGTTGAGAACCTCCGGCTGGTGGAGCAGATTTTGCGCTCGCATCGTCAATGGACCAATACTTTCGATTCCATCCACGATTGTGTCCTGTTGCACGATGCCGAGTTCCGCATCATGAAGGCGAATCATGCTCTGCTCGCATTACTCGGCCAGGCGCCCGCCGATGTAGTCGGGAAGACTTGTGAAGAAGTGTTGCCGCGGAATCAAAAATCATGGACAGGTTGCCCTTACTGCGAAAGCACGAAACAGGAATTCTATGAGGGGCCGGACCCGTGCTTCGGAGGTTTCTCCATGGTCTCCACATCCTCCTATGCTGAACAAGGAGGCATGCAGAAGGGCACCATCCACGTAGTGCGGGATACGACCGATCGCCGGGTAGCCGAGGAAAAGTATCGACTGCTATTTGAGCAGGTTCAGGAAGGCGTTTTTGTAGCAACCCCCGAAGGCAAACTACTCGACTGCAACGATGCTTTCATGCGCATGCTGGGACACACCAGCCGCGAAGAATTGATAGCGCTCAACGTTGACGCCGAGCTTTACGCTTCCGCCGAACAACGCGAAGTGTTTCGCCGTGAAGTCGAACTCAACAATTATGTCCGCAATTTCGAAGTCACTCTGCGGCGCAAGGATGGCACCTTGCTCACCGCTATGGAGAGCAGTTTTGCGACCCGCAATGGGGAGGGCAGGATCGACCGCTACCAGGGCTTCCTGCTCGATATCACGGAAAAGAAGCGGGCAGAAGATGAGATCCGTAGGCGCAATCGTGAATTGAATGCGCTAAATGCGATGGCGGTGATCGCGACCCAATCGTTCGACTTGGACGAGATCCTGAACCTTACGCTTCGACAGGTAGTCTCTCTGCTGGCCGCTGAGACAGGCTCAATCTACCTCTCGGAAGAAGATGACGTTAGCTTCCGCCGCCGCGCGGTATGGGGCCAGCGCACCACGGATCGTGCCCGGGTTTCCGAGATCAAGTTTCCCGAAGGGTTCGGAGAACTCGTAACCCGCTCGCGCGCCGAAGTGATCACACCAGAATACTTCCCTCACTTGCCGGTCGCAGTTGCCGAATTTGTTCGCCCGGAGGATCGCCGCTCCTGGATATGGGTACTGCTTTGGGGCAAGGACAAGGCCGTGGGCATTATCGGCATCAGCAGCGGCGAAAATCGTGAATACAGCGCGAATGACGAGAACTTGCTTGTCGCGATCGGCCGCCAGTTATCCACCACGATCGAAAAGGTGCGTCTGTACGAGCAGACCTGCCGAGCCTATGACGATTTGCGGCGCACTCAGGAGCAGCTGCTGCAGAGCGAAAAGATGTCCGCTGTCGGCCAACTGATCTCGGGTGTCGCGCATGAGTTGAACAACCCATTAACTGCGATTCTGGGCTATGCGCAATTGCTGGAGACCGAAAACCTGGGCGAAAGGGCCACCGATTTTGTCGCCAAGTTGTTCAAACAAGCCCAGCGCACGCATCGCGTTGTGCAGAACCTGCTTTCCTTTGCCCGCCAGCGCAAGCCGCACAAACAGCAGGTCGACATTTGCAAGGTCGTGGACGAAACTCTGGCGCTTCGCGATTATGACTTGAAAGTCAACGACATTAAGCTCGAGCGAGAAGTCGAAACCTCCATCCCTGCTGTCACCGCCGATCCTCATCAACTCGAACAGGTATTTTTGAACATCATCAATAATGCCGTCGACGCGATGCTGGAAATCGGCCGTGGAGGCACGCTCAAAATTCGCGTCTACGGAAAAGACAGATACGTACACGCTGAATTCCTGGATTCTGGTCCGGGCATTAAGGAGCCGAATCGCATTTTTGACCCCTTCTACACCACCAAGAATGTTGGCAAAGGCACGGGTCTTGGTTTAAGCATTTGTTATGGAATTATCAAAGAACATGGCGGCGAGATCCTGGCGCGCAATCATGATCGGAAAGGCGCGATCATCGAAGTGCGCCTGCCTGCCGGTGGCCAGGGGCAGCTGGCGCAAGCTCCAGCAGCGCCGCGGCGCGAATCGGCCATTGAAGGTCACATCCTCCTCGTCGAAGACGAGGATGCGGTCATGGAGTTTGAGCGCGACGTGCTGGCCGGGGCGGGGGCTCAGATCGTCACATTGATGAATGCTGATGAGCTCGAGAGCCAACTGTTGCGGCATTCGTTCGACGCGCTGATCATCAATGGCAAATTACCCGGAAAGCGAAACGCGCAGGATATCTATCAGCTTGTTGGCGAGAAGTGTCCGGGCCTGGAAAAGCGTTTGCTGTTCACGTTTTCGACCGCGATCGAGCCGGAAATGCGCAGCTTTCTGCAAGAGAAACATCTGCCTCATCTCGTGAAGCCGTTTGAAGTCGCCGATCTGATTTCCCAAAGCAGGCGACTTCTGCAGGAAGCTCACGCTGCCACGGTTTAAGCAGGTCGCGCCAATAATTCTAGTAAGCCTTGTCGAAACTGCACTTCTGCGGACCGTAAATAACGCAGAATGAATGCGGGCGTTACGAGTCTGTGTAGCGCTGTAGTTGCAGAGCGACTCACAACCGCTCGCGCAACGCTCGCGCCAACTCCCGAATGGCAGTCTCGTCTCGCCGATACCACATCCACAGGCCCAGTTTTGTCGCGTTCACAAGCCCGGCTTTGGTGAGAATGGCCATGTGATGGGAAACCGTCGATTGCGAAAGCTGCACCCGTGCCTCGACGTCAGAGGCACATAAGCCTATATCCTTTCCGAGCGAACAGCCGCCGCGTTCTTTTAGCGCTTTCAGAATGCGCCGTCGCATAGGATCGGCAATGGCGTGCAGCATGCGATCCAGTTCCTGTTCTGACTTGCTCACAGCAAGGAGAATGAGACTCCGGATGATTTGTTGTCAAACACGGCGCTGAAAATCGGCCGAGCAAGGATTTTCAAGGCTGCGCTGTGCCGCGCGTGAAAGCGCGGAGGACTCGGCAATTTTGCCCAGGCAGGCGCCGATTGGGTTACTCGCGTCCTTAGCAAGAACGGGAACCCGAGCGCTTTGATTTTCAATCGCGATCCCGCTTAAATCGTTCACATAAAGTGATGGTTCTCAGCATCGATATCGGAGCCTTCGAAGCCTTGCGCCGGGAGTTCCGTCCGACTTTGCGCCTGGCTCTGCCGCTGGTGTTTGCCGAAATTGGTTGGATGAGCATGGGGGTTGTGGACACGATCATGGTGGGGCGTTTGCCGAATAGCGCGATCGCGATTGGAGCGACCGGCCTCGGCCAAAGTCTCTACCACAGTGTGGCGATTTTTGGGGGCGGGCTTCTGCTCGGGCTGGACACTTTCGTCGCGCAAGCGCATGGGCGTGATGACATTCAGGACGCCCGGTACTCGCTCCTCAACGGATGCTTTCTCGCTTTAGTTCTCACACCAATTCTCATGTTGCTAGTGTCTCTTTGGCCGGGGCTCATGCGACGTTTTGGAGTGGGAGCTGAACTAATCGAACCAATGCAGCCATTCCTGCGCGCGCTCAACTGGGGGACTCTGCCGCTGCTGGTTTATTTCGCTGTTCGGCGTTACCTCCAGGCGGTGCATGTAGTCAATCCCATCATGTTCGCACTCGTCTCCGCCAACCTAGTGAATCTGGCAGGAGACTGGGCTTTGATCTACGGACATCTCGGCTTTCGTGCTATGGGCATCACGGGGTCGGGATGGTCCACATCTGTGGCGCGCGTATATATGGCGGGGATATTGCTGTTGACTCTGGTTATTGTCGAGTACAAGCGCGGTCGTCCAACATGGCCCACTGGGATTGATGCCAGACGGATTTGGGCGCTTCTGAGGCTGGGCACTCCGGCAGCCACGCAGATTCTGCTCGAAATCGGCGCGTTTTCGGGGGCTACGGGGCTATGTGCGAAGCTCGGGCCAATTCCGCTTTCAGGCCACGAAATCGCCTTAAATTGCGCCGCATTCACGTTCATGGTTCCGTTGGGAATCAGTTCGGCGGCCGCGGTTCGGGTCGGCCATCAGTTGGGCAGAGGCGATCCTGCGAGGGCACGCCTGGCCGGATGGTCCGCCATTTTGCTGGGCGCGGGGTTTATGACATGTACCGGTCTGGTGTTTGTGACGCTTCCCACGCAGATCGCTCGCGGGTTTACGCCCGATCCCACCATCATAGGTGTAGGTTCAAATCTCCTGCTGGTGGCTGCGGCGTTTCAATTGTTCGACGGCCTGCAAACAGTTGCCACCGGCGCTCTGCGCGGGAGTGGCGACACACATACACCAATGGTTGCGAATTTGATCGCCTATTGGTGTATCGGGCTGCCGCTGGGATACGTTTTGTGCTTCCGTTTCGGACTCGGTGCGCTGGGAATCTGGCTGGGCTTGTGTATCGGCTTGATGATCATAGGTAGCGTCCTTCTGTTGGCGTGGCACAAGCGGCTGCGGCCTGCACCCGCACCACTCTGAGATGCGGCAGAAGTATCGTTACTCCGTCACCGGGCTTAGCAATACTTTGTTTACCTTCGAAGGGTCGTCTCGCAATTTGATATACAAGCCCGTCGAGTCAGGGCGTGGCACGCTGACGTTTGTATCGATGAATCCAGCCGGAATGGGGACTGTGTGTTTGAATTCCGCATCAGAGGCAATGGAGTCAATAAGGAAAAGATTGGCGCCCTTCAGCGTGCATGGCTGGTCGGGTTCGGTTGGGCAGCGAATTTCGTTCAAAGAAGGCACGCGCACCAGACTGACTAGGGGCTGCCAATCTCCCTTGAGACCGTCAGCAGCCACGGGACGGAAGCGAAGCGCGCCGAAGGCCGAGGGCCCAAATTGCTTGAGGGGATCGAGGGTCGCAACCACTGTGCGAACATCTTGCAGGATGAGATTGCCGTCAGCAAGGTTCAGAAAAACGTTGAATGACCCATCGCCTGCGGCCACCTCGATTTTTTCATTGCGGGGAAAGCTATCCGGTATCTCTGTCTTCAGCACAAAAGATAAACGTCCGTCCTGGGGCAGATCGTCGTCGCTTTCCAGGTGAATGGGCGAGACGATTGGCTTTTGGATGCTCTTGCTTATCAGCGTGACCTTGGGGCGAGGAGGCCCGACTTTCGTGGGCAATTCCAGATGCCGATCATCCTTAAGAGTGACCGAGGCCAGGACGTCTTGTCCGGGTTGCAGATCGGATGCAGAAGCATCGGCAGTAGACAAACGCAGCTCATCTGTTTGATTGGTGCGTGACAGGGCCGCGGGTACGAAAGCAATTCCGTTCAAGTTCAGCTTCGAAACTTCATCCAAGCGTGTTCCGGTTAATAGGCCTTCTCGATCACCGGCATTGACCGCAAAACGCTCGAGGTGGGCTGCTTCGGAAAAGGCATGCATTGCAATTACGTCAGGTTTACTCAGTCCTGATTGCGAGATCAGGAAGGTCACCGGTCCCGGATTTGCTCCCTGGAGCGGGACTCGGACTTCCAATTCCTCAGGCTTTGTTGATTTCCAGGTCGCCTCAATTTCTTTACCCTGCTGGTCTCTCAGGACGACGTGGTCGACACAGGCGGCGCTGTCCGACTGCAGATGCAACGTATCCTCGCGATCAACGATGAGCGCACTCTGATCTGCCGCTGCTACGGTCCATCTTGCAGTGCGTGCGGCTCGCAAATCGAAGGCAGGTCCGGTAAAAGGCTGATATCCCCAGAAGCCATGCAGTTTTCCGACAATCCGAGGAGAGAGTTGATTTCCCTGCAGCGCATGAGTGTCGATTGCAAAGCCGCCACGCGAGGCATCGGCAACGGCAGGTAGCTCGGTGCTAGTACCGTTTGCGTTTTGAACAGTAATAGCAAAATCGTGGGCCAATCCGGTTGAGAATACCAAGGCCGCGCCTTCGACGGGTAAGACCAGGGATGGCTTCTGGAGACAAATGACCTGCTTTGGGTCAACAGCGCGAATTGGGGGCAACTGCGCCGCTTCCACCGGAGGCAGTGCCACCACCAGTACGGATTTAGGCTTATGGAAAGAAGGCGGGTTATTGAGCTTGAGGTTCAAGTGTTCGTGCTCCCGCATTGCGAGAGCGGGAATGTACTGGTACGTGGCTGTGTGGAGATTGCCCATGATCCGCGCAAGGTCGACGATGGCTCCGACGTAAGCGCTGTAGTAGCCACCACCAGCTAATCTGGTGTTGCTGACTTGGCCGATCAGGTCGGAGGATGCGCCTGAGGTGAGAGCAGCCACCATCGATTGGCTGTGACCATCGTCGAGCACCAATTGATCGGTGTGTTGGGTTAAGCACGAACTCTGCTGCTCGACGGGTTTATCGAAGCAGTCCGGATCGAGTTTGATCGCGAGACTGCGGGCCAATAAGGTAGAGCGCTCCTGCAATGCTTTTGGATCAGTGTCCGAGGTTTGTTTGACGGCGGTGATGTACCTATCCAGGCGCGAACGGTCAAAGCTTGCCTGGTTCAGGTCCTGCGACGCGCGCACAAAAGCTCCGGGTTTCCCCTGTACCGCGGAACGAAGCGTGCTGAAGTCGCCTCCGGTCTCTGGAGCCAGAAACAGCAGAAGTTGCTGTGAGTCGCGCGGCACAGTGATCACGATCCCCTCGGCACGCACCTTCTTGTTCCACGTTTCCGCTTTGGTGAACCAATTGTCGGGGGGAGGATTGGTAGAACCACGTAGAAAGACTGCGACCAACAAATAACGTGCCGATTGGTCCTCGGGCAGATCGGGATGCAGCCAGATGCGGTCGCCAGGCTGCAGGTTCGGAACCTGCGCGATCGGCAAAGTCTTGTCCCCGCGAGTGACCTTTACGTCGATGCGCGGTCCCGATAAATCGAAAGCCGCAGTATCAGCACGAAGAGCTTTCCCTAGAGTCAATAAGGTGAGGAGTACAAAAATGAGCCCGAATCGCATCAAGCAGACTATGCAGTATCGAAAATTGTGAAAGTGTGGCGGTGTCTGAATTCTACAACTCTACGGGATCGAACTCCACACCCAGTTCTTTCGTTGAAGCACGCAAACGCTTCAAAATAGTTTTTGGCTCACCCTTGCAACCGGGTGTGAACGATGAAGCGTTTCGGGGCCGAACCGACGTAATAAAAAGGATAGCAAGTCACCAGAGTGAGTTGCGAGTCCCTGGTTCGCCTGAGTACGTGTACATCAGTAGGATCGACGATCTCCGTGGCCTCGACGCGGTAACGATACACACCGGCAACGGTGGTGAGCAGGATCGTGTCATTTGGGCGAACCTCGCGCAGCGGGCGGAAGAAAGTGTCGCGATGCGCCGCGATCGCGACGTTACCTCTGGTGCCGGGAAGCGCAGTTCCCTGGACATGGCCCGCGCCCAAGCGAAGCGTGTTTGAATCTGCCCCTTCCAAAATCAGTGCTGATAGGTGAATGCGAGGGATTTCGATGCGGCCAATGACTTCCCCGGGTTTCGTCGCAACCATCCCTGGATTGTGTTTTGGCTTGCGCCGCCCGATGACACTGCTGCTGCTCCGCAATCGTTGTTCAAGAAGATAGCTGGCAGTTTTCTCGAACCACAGTTGTTGCAGGCATAAGAATCCCCAGGAGAGAAGAGCGAGCGCGCCCGCAAAAACGAGGGCGCGCCCTAAAACCTTCTTGAGACTGCTCGGCATTCAAAATGTCCCAATGGTGTCTAACTCTCCTGACCGGCGTAGCGGAGCAGGGACAAGCCAGCGCATACAAATACAAGTCCCGCTAGCGGCAGCATCAGGAAATTGCTGGAGGTCTTCGGCAGCGTTGCCGGAGCACTCCTGGCAAGTTGCACCGGGGCTTGCTGGGCGGGAGCCTGCTGATCTTGGTGTTCCACGGCAGAGGATTCTGTGGGAGGCGTGAACGTTTCAGCCGGTGGCCTTGATGCGGTGGTCTTTTGAGCGCTTGATGTCGACGACTGCTTTGGAGCTTGGGAGTTGGCTGCTAATGCCATGGTCGACGTTGGGTAAACAAACCTGGAACCGTAGTTATCTCCGGGATAGAACCAGCTTCCCACCGCCTCCGGAGTGCCGGTTGGACGTTCCTGCATCGAGATAACGGTCTTATCCGTTGGCTCAAGACGGTAGTCAGGAGTGGCGAGAATTGTGGCCATGAGCTTTGTGCGATCTTGGCTGAAGATCTGAACAATACGACGGTCGGACTGACTGTCAGCTAACTTGAACACGTATTTGCCAGCCGGCAGGACTTGTCCGGGCACTTCGACTGGGCGGCTGAATGTCACAATAGTTTCCTTGTTCCACTCATCTGCATTGACGGACGGTGCAACCATGAATGCTAGCAATGCGAAGAGGCTCAATGAAACGAATCTGCATCTGGTAGGCATTTTTTCTCCATTCTGGGACGTAATTTGAGCGGAGTAATCCACACGCGTTAAGGTGCCTGGGTGCAGTTACACCGCTGAGACGAAGAGGCGGAACATTACACTTGCTAGAAGCGAAGGACGGAAGAGGACACCAGAAAATCTAAATCCTGGAAGTTACCAGCTACGTCTCGCTGATTTAATTTCGCACGTGATGAGTGAGAAGCAAAGGTAACCAAAGTGCTTTGCCGATTGAATACAACCTTCGAGTGCAGCAGTGATGGAGAAAAAACTTCGCCTCAACTATGGTTGTGGAGTCCTCAAGACGTTCCAGCGATCATTCACCCACTGTGGAACCGAAGGAGCTCCGAGAGGAGGCTTGCCCAAGGTAATGGCCCAGTGATCAAGCCAACCGGTGCCTTCCTCTCCGATGAAGGTATCTGGCAGGCCGTATGCCTGATCGCTGAGCGCATCTTCCAGGGTGATGAACCGGTAGCCGCGCTTGCGGAAAAGCTCGAGCAGTTCTGAAATGTGATCAGCTTCCAATTGATTGGCGTGAAGCAGCAGGATCTGCTTCGGCTCGTAATTCATGATCTGTTTCGCTAGCTGTTCTGAATAGGCGAATACCGTATCACTGTAGGAGAGGTAGTCACGGACGAGCTGCTGCTGTAGAGCGGTATCATTTCTTTTCTTCGCATCTTCGTACACCGTGGCGTACATCCAGTCCCAGGCATCCAGGGTGACGGGAGCGATGCGGTAACCGCGCGCCACCAGAAACGCTTCAGCATCGCGCCGCGTTTGCAGATCTCTCCCTGTGTCCAGAAACGGATGCCGGAAATATCTGAGCTTCATATTGTGTTGGGCAAGCAGCAGGCGAGTGACGCTCTCGCCCTGGACCACGTCATCCTCCCACGCCTTCAGCCCTACTTGATTTAGTGACGAGTGGCTGAAGGTGTGATTGCCGAGTTCGAAACCATGATCCAGCCACATCTGGAGGGCTTTGATTCGTTCCTCCACCTCTCCGAAATGGTAGAGCTTCCTTTCATTGACGAAGCCGACCACAGGAATCTTCTGGTCGCGCAAGGTGTCCAGGAGCTTTGTGGTCATCTCGGCGACGGCCGCTGCGGGCAGCCGGTTTGAGCCTGCCGGCAAGTCATCGATGGTGATCGCTACCTGGCGATCGGGGGCGTTAGCCGCTATCGACCAGGTGGGGCCGGACAGGGCGAACAGTACGCAAAGCAATACATTGGTTGGTGCTCTCATAATGAGGTTCCGCGTGACTGCGCACTATATCAGAGGAGACGGATTATAAGTCTCGTCTGCGTTCCCTACTGATTGTTACTGAATTTCTTGCCTGGTATCTTCGTCGACTTCCTGATCGGTGTCTTGGGAAGCATTCGCCTCTTGCTTGTACCGCCGCTGGAACTCAACGATTGCGCGGGCTGATTTTTCGGTTTCACCGAGCCTGGCATATACGCGACCTAACTGGTAATAGGCGGCGCTCAGGGCTGGATCGCGGGTCACAGCCTGGTCAAGCTCCTGGGCAGCCTCTTGCAGCTGGTTCGAGTACACCAACAGCTTGCCCAGTTCGTAATGCGACAAAGCGTACTCCGGCTTGAGCTGGATTGCCTTCCTCAACGATGCTTTCGCTTCCGGGTACCGGTTGCCGCGTGTGAGGAGAATGCCGAGGTGGCAGTAAAAACGGGCATTGCCCGGCTGCAGAGCGATTGCACGCCGCAGGCATTGCTCTGCTTCGGCTGTCTTGCCCCGATTGGCCAAAGCTATGGCCTCCAGAAAGAACGCCCTTGACGAATTAGGATTGAGCTCTCGAGCCCGCGCCAGGCTTTGCGCGGCCTCTTCATAATGGCGAATGAAGTAATAGCTCACACCCGCCAGATAATGCGGCTCATCCCAGTTCGGTGAAAGCGTCGTTGCCTTGTTTGCCAGCTCAAGAGCCGCGTTTTGTTGCCCAGCGCGTTGCAGAAGGCGAGTGCGCAGGACCAGGATTTGAGGATTCTCGGGAGCCAAAGCGAGCGCTTGTTCGGAATCCCGGTCCGCGGCCTGAAATTGATGAAGCAAGTAATAGGCGCTGCCACGCAAATAATAGTCCGCGGATGTTTTCGGTTCTCGGATTGCACTTAATACTTCTTGTGCCTGGCCCGATTCCAAATAGGCAGCCGCGAGCTGGCGGCGAATATCCTCGTTCTCAGGGCTGATGCGATACGCACGCTCCAAGTAGATGGCGGCGTCTTTCGGCTGCGCGTTTTTGAGGAAAAGCTGACCTATGGCGGCGGTCCACTGGACATCCGAGCCCAGACTCTTTGCTGAGGTTTCCGCCTCGGAGCGAGCTTGAGGAATCTGGTTAGACTCGAGCGCCGCGCGAACGATGTTGAAAGCAACATCCGGCTTCGGCTTCAGCGCTCTTGCCCTGCGCAGATGGGTCAGTGCCTGCGAGGGTTCCCGCAGCTCCAGGAGAACCATGCCGAGATCGTATTGAGCATCGGCTTGGCGCGCGTCCAGGCCCACAGCTTTCTCTAGGTGACTGCGCGCGTCTTGAAAGTTGTGCTCGCGCAGGTAAGCCAAGGCGAGATTGTAGTGGGCAGGATAAGAACTGGGCTGCAGCTCGAGCGCCCGTTGATAATGGGGGATTGAATTGCCCGTCTCGCCGCGCTGGAATTCGGTGAGCCCCAGCAGTATGTATGCTTCCGCGCACTTTGAGTCGATCTGGATTGCACGTTTTAGCGGTTCCAGTGCGGCGGCGGGTTCTTGCTTGGCGAGTGCTTCCTGCGCGGCCCTGATGTATGGATCCACCTTGCTGCAGCTCGCCTTTGGGGCTGTTTTTTCAGCACTCGCGGAGCCTTGCAGCGATGTCATGAAAATCGCTGCTGTCAGGGCCAGCCAGCTGGCAGCGGGGCGACCACTCAGCGATACAAACCGTGCCAGTGCCTTGGAACCCACAATCCCCTTCACCCGGACCAGATTATCACCCTGCGGAATGTGTCTTGACTGTTAACTATTCTTCTCTGTATTTTGTCGCTGCTCTTCCCGACCCTGTGCCCTGTGTGTCCACGACCCTGCTGGAGGTGCTTCATGACTCACCCGTCTCTGAAAAGGCTCGCGTGCATTCTCGCTCTGATTCTCTTCGGAAGCCAACTGGTATATTGCGACGTTACCGCCGGAGTTTTCGGTACCGTGGTTGATCCAAGCGGCGCAACCGTGCCCGGAGCGACGCTGACCCTGACCCATCCAGATACCGGCTTAGTGCGCCATGCGACCACAGATTCCTCTGGCAGCTTCGAGTTCCTGAGCGTTCCGGTGGGAGAGGGATATTCCCTTCAGGTTGAAGCACCAGGGTTCAAGAAGACGGTGCAAACCGGCATCAAGGTAGAAGTCAACCAGAAGTACCGGGCTGACTTCAAGCTGGTGGTCGGCGGTATGACCCAGATGGTAGAAGTCACTGGCGTAACGGCGCAGGTAGATACCACCGCTACTCAGCTCGGGGACGTCATCGGCGACAAGAAGATGACTACCTTGCCGCTGAATGGCCGCAGCTACCTTGATTTGCTGGGCTTGCAGGCCGGGGTTGTCCCCGTGGCCTCTGACCAAGCCATCGGCGACCGGCTGGTTTCCGGCAACATGAGTGCCGGCCAGGTGTCGGTCAACGGACAACGCGAGTCCGCCAACTCCTTTCTGGTGAATGGCGGTGACGTTGAGGAAAGCGTCGATAACGGCGCTTCTATCGTTCCCACGCTGGATTCCATCGAGGAATTCCGCCTGATTACCAACTCATTTAACGCGGAGTATGGCCGCTTTTCGGGTGGCATCGTCAACGTCG
>Ga0075426_10000739_pt1 | contig 22735 bp, 21 predicted proteins | sample SoiMethybrSBSTD5_FD_75304 | JGI IMG/M metagenome (GOLD analysis project Ga0075426, IMG submission 75304) | Bulk soil microbial communities from a Populus tree surrounding site in Tennessee, USA - Soil MetaG P. TD hybrid SBSTD5 | ecosystem: Environmental > Terrestrial > Soil > Tree plantation...
GAGTAACCCTGCTCCTGGAAATAGCCGCGCGCCCGCTCATAGATGAAGCTCTCGAGCGCTTGGTCCTTCACGTAGTCGCGCAGTGAAAGGGCGAGTCGGCGCTCCGCCAGCATGCGGATCACCCCCACTGCCGCGCGACGCAAGCCGAACGGATCCTTGTCCCCGGTCGGGATCTGTCCGATGCCGAAGAGGCCGCTCAAGGTATCGAGCTTGTCGGCGAGCGCCACGGCGCACGAAACCGCATGCTCCGGCAGCCGGTCGCCGGCGAAGCGCGGCCGGTAATGCGCTTCGATGGCGTCGGCGACCTCGCGCGGCTCGCCGTCGTGCAACGCGTAGTAGCGCCCCATTACGCCCTGCAGCTCCGGGAATTCTCCGACCATCCCGGTCAACAGGTCGGCCTTGGCAAGCCAGGCCGCGCGTTCGGTGAGGACGGGGTCGATCTTCAGGTCGCGCGCGATCCGGCCGCTCAGCAGCTGGACGCGCTCGACCCGCTCGAGCTGCGTGCCGAGCTTGTTGTGGTACACCACGCGCGCGAGCTCGGGCACCCGCGATTCCAGCCGTCGCTTGCGGTCCTGGTCGTAGAAGAAACGAGCGTCTTCGAGCCGCGGCCGCACCACGCGCTCGTTGCCGCCGACGATGTGCCGGGGGTCGGGAACGCGCATGTTCGACACGATCAGGAACTTCGGCTGCAGATGTCCTGCGCGGTCGAACAGCGGGAAGTATTTCTGGTTCTGCCGCATCGTCAGGATCAAGCACTCCTGCGGCACGCCGAGGTAGGTGGCGTCGAACTTGCCCGTGTAGACGCTCGGGTGCTCGACGAGAGCGGTCACCTCGTCCAGCAGGTCGAGGTATTCGCCGAGGTCGCCGCCTTCCCGCGCCGCGGTGTCCTCGAGCTGCCGCTCGATTTCGCCGCGACGCGCGGCGAAATCGGCCACGACCATGCCTTCGTCGGCGAGGCGCTTTTCGTATTCGTCCGCGGATCTCAGGCTGATCCTGCCTGCGCCCATGAAGCGGTGTCCGGCGGTTTCGCGCCCTGCCGCAACGTCCAGGACGCTGCCGGCGATGACGCGCTCGCCATGCAACAGGACCACGCCGTGCACCGGCCGCACGAACTGTGCGTCGCCCGCGCCCCAGCGCATGACCTTTGGAATCGGCAGCGACTTCAGCGCCCCTTCCACCAGGGCGGGCAGGACCTCTACGAGAACCGCGCCTTTCGCCTTGGCGCGCGCGACGTAGACCTCGCCCTTGGCCGTGGTGCGGCGCTCGAGCCGGCTCACCTCCACGCCCGCCTTGCGCGCGAACCCGGCGACGGCCTGCTCGGGTGCCTTGGTCGAGGGACCGGTCAGTTCGTTCTCGCGCTCTGGCGCCTCCGATTCGGCCTCGGCAATCAGTACGGCGAGGCGCCGCGGGGTGGCAAGCGCTCGCCCTTTCCCTTCAGCAGCAAGGTGGGCGGTGGCGAGGGCCTTGGAAATGCTTTGGAAAAAAGCCTCCGAAAGCACCCGCAGCGACTTCGGCGGCAGCTCCTCGGTGAGGATCTCGACCAGCAGCGTTGCTTTCATCGCTAGGCCGGTTCCGGCTCTTTCTTGAGCAAGGGAAAACCGAGGCGCTCGCGCGACTCGTAGTAGGCCTGCGCTATTGCGCGCGCGAGCGCGCGCACGCGGCCGATGTAGGCGGCGCGCTCGGTGACCGAGATCGCGCCGCGCGCATCGAGCAGGTTGAAGGTGTGGGAGCACTTCATGACCATTTCGTAGGCCGGCAGGACGCACTGGGCCTCGATCAGGTGCTTTGCCTGGGCTTCGTAGTCGGAGAAATGCCGGAACAGCATCTCCGTATTGGAAAGCTCGAAGTTGTACCGTGACTGCTCGACTTCGTTCTGGTGGTACACGTCTCCATACAGAACGGGAGTCGACGCTTGCGTCGCCGCGCCGGGCGTCCACACCAGGTCGTAGATGCTCTCCTTGCCCTGCAGGTACATCGCGAGCCGCTCGAGGCCGTAGGTGATCTCGCCGAGCACCGGCTTGCAGGCGAGGCTGCCCACTTCCTGGAAGTAGGTGAACTGCGTGACCTCCATGCCGTCGAGCCACACTTCCCAGCCCAGGCCCCAGGCGCCGAGCGTCGGCGACTCCCAGTCGTCCTCGACGAAGCGGATGTCGTGCTCGCGCGGGTCGATGCCCAGTTCCCGGAGCGACGCGATGTACAGGTCCTGGATGTCGGCGGGCGAGGGCTTCAGCACCACCTGGTACTGGTAGTAGTGCTGGAGGCGATTCGGATTCTCGCCGTAGCGGCCGTCCTTGGGCCGGCGCGACGGCTGAACATAGGCCGCCTTCCACGGCTCGGGACCGATGGCGCGCAGGAACGTCGCGGTGTGAAAGGTCCCCGCGCCGACTTCCATGTCGTAGGGCTGCAGCAGGACGCAGCCCTGGCGATCCCAGAACGCGTTGAGCTTCAGGATGAGGCTCTGGAAGCTGAGCATGGCGCCGGCGATTTTACCGGCTCGCTGCGCGCCAGGCGACGAGCAGCGCGCCCGCGAGCAGGAGCAGAGAAACGCCGACGACGGGCCAGTCGGCGTAGCGCGAGTAGGGCGTCGCGCCTGAATAGCCCTGCGCGCTCACTTCCAGCCGGCCTTCCATGAACTTCGGCAAGCGCGCGAGCACGCGTCCGTCGCGGTCGATCGCCGCCGTGATGCCGGTGTTCGTGGCGGCGAGGTGCATGCGCCCGGTCTCGACGGCGCGCAGCCGCGCGATCTGCAGATGCTGCGCCGGCGCTAGCGAATCGCCGAACCACGCGACGTTCGAGACGTTCACCAGGATCGTCGCCTCGGGAAGCCGGCGCGCGATTTCGTCGCCGAACGCGTCCTCGTAGCAGACGTTCACCGCGACGCGCTGGCCCGCGGCGGTAATCGGCGGCTGCGCGTGACCGCCGCGCGAGAAATCGGAGAGCGGGATCTGCAGCACGCTCAGCACCCAGCCAAAGCCCGGCGGGATGAACTCGCCGAACGGCACCAGGTGCGACTTGTGGTACGCCTGCGGCGGCGAAGTGCCGAGAGAAATCACGCTGTTGAAATACTCGTCGCTCCGTGTTCGGTAGGGCACGCCAAGGAGAAGATCGCCGCCGTTGCGCCTGGCGACGCTTTCGAGGCGCGCGAGGAATTCGGGCTCGATGCGATCAAGAAAGCGGGGGATCGAGGTCTCGGGAAAGACGATCAGCTTCGCGCTGGTCGCCTCGGCCAGGCGCACATACGTGGCGAGGATCGGCGGGTAGCGTTCCGGGCGGAACTTGAGGTCCTGCTCGATGTTCCCCTGCAGCAGCGCCGCGCTCACAGGTGCGCCGGCCGGCTCGGTCCATTGGACGTGGCGCAGCGCTTCGCCGGCGGCCACGATCGCGACGAGTACCGTCCCAAAGACGAGCGGCCGCCGTCGACGAAAGGCGAGCCATACCATGCCGCCGAGCGACACCGATATGAAGGACAGACCGAACACGCCGACGACCGGCGCGTAACCCTGCGGCGGCCAGCCTACGGCTGCGTAACCCGCCGACAGCCACGGAAAGCCGGTGAAGATCCAGCTCCGCAGCCATTCGAAGAGCGTCCACGCGGCCGGGACCAGAAGGCAGGCGCGCACGGACGCCTGCGCCGGGATGCGCGCCTGGAGCCAACCGGCCGCGGCCGGAAACAGCGCGAGAAAGGCGCAGAAGAGGAACGTGGCGAGGGCCGCCAGAGGCAGCGGCATGGCGCCGAAGGTATGCAGGCTGACGTAGACCCATGACACACCCGCGCCGAAGAGGCCCAGACCGAAGGCGTACCCCGACCAGAACGCGCGCCGCGGCGTCGCGCCGATCCAGAAGCCCGCCAGAACGGCGAACGTCAGCACCGCGAGCGGAAAGAAGCCCACGGGCGCGAACGCGAGCACCGTCGCCGCGCCGCAAAGAAATGGGGTCAGAAAAAAAAGCTTTTTTATGTTTTAGGCTTGTCGACCAGCAACGTATAGACCCGCCGCGAGTCGGCGCGCAGCACCTGGAAGCGCACGCCGTCGATCGTGACCGTTTCGCCGCGCTTGGGCAGCCGGCCGAGGTGCGAGATCACGAGGCCGCCGCTCGTGTCGACGGTCTGGTCCGGAAGCGCCGAGCCGAGCGCCCTGTTCAAGTCGGCGATCTGCGTGAGCGCCTTAACCCGGTAGCGCCCGCCCGGCTCGGGCAGGATGTTGTCCGAGGCCTCGTCGAAGTCGTACTCGTCCTCGATGTCGCCGACGATCTGCTCGAGCACGTCCTCGATCGTGACCAGGCCCGCCACGCCGCCGTATTCGTCGATCACGATGGCCATGTGGTTGCGGCTGGCGCGGAACTCGCGCAGCAGCACGTTGAGGCGCTTCGCCTCCGGCACGAAGATCGCCGGGCGCAGCATCTCGCGCACGTTGACGTCGTCGTCTCCGGCGTAGTGGCGCAGCAGGTCCTTGGCGAGCAGGATGCCGATCACGTCGTCGCGGTTCTGGTCGATCACCGGGAAGCGCGAGTGCGCGGTGGCGATGATCTGCGGGATGAACGTCTCGACCGGCTCGTTGATGTCGATGAAGTCCACCTGGGCGCGCGGCACCATGATGTCGCGCACCTGCATCTCCGAGACCGTGAGCGCGCCTTCGATGATCGAGAGCGCGTCCGCATCGAGGAGGTTGCGCGAGTACGCGGAGCGCAGCAGGTGCACCAGCTGCTCGCGGTCGCCCGGTTCGCGCATGAGCAGCGACGACAGGCGCTCGAGCAGGCTGGGCCGTGAAGGGTCGTTCATTGCAGCCGTTTCATTCTACCGTGTAAGGGTTACCGAATCCTGCGCGCGCCAGCAGCCGGATCTCGAGGCGCTCCATGCGCTCGGCTTCCCTTTTCTTTTCATGCCCGTAGCCGCGCAGGTGCAGCAGGCCGTGCAGCACGAGATGCGCGTAATGCGCGGCCAGCGCCTTGCCTTGCTCACGCGCCTCGCGCGTGATCACGGGGTGGCACAGCACCACGTCGCCGCGGTCCTTTCCGTACGGGAAGGACAGCACGTTGGTGGCGTACGGCTTGTGTCGGTACTGCCGGTTCAGCCTGCGTCCTTCGGCCGCCCCGACGATTCGCAAGCTCGCCTCGATCGGCACCAGCGCGGCCCATTTACGCAGCGTTCTCGCTCCCGGCACGCCGCGGCGAGGGACTGCGTATTGAATTAAAAACCTATTCTTCCTGCGAGCTCTTGTCGTAGGCATCGATGATGCGCGCCACCAGCGGATGGCGCACGACGTCCTGCGCGCCGAACTCGGTAAAAGCGATGCCGCGCACGCCGCCGAGGATGCGCCGCGCCTCGATCAGGCCGCTCTTCTGCCCGCGCGGCAGGTCGATCTGCGTGATATCGCCGTTCACCACCGCCTTGGCGCCGAAGCCGATGCGCGTAAGGAACATCTTCATCTGCTCGGGCGTGGTGTTCTGCGCCTCGTCGAGGATGATGAAGGAGTGGTTGAGCGTGCGCCCGCGCATGTAGGCAAGCGGCGCGAGCTCGATCGTGCCGCGCTCGAGGAGCTTGCCGGTCTTCTCGAAGCCCATGAGATCGTAGAGCGCGTCGTAGAGGGGCCGGAGGTACGGATCGACCTTCTGCGCCAAATCGCCCGGAAGGAAGCCCAGGCGCTCGCCCGCCTCGACCGCCGGGCGCGCGAGCACGATGCGCTTCACCTTGTCGCGCTCGAGCGCGTCCACCGCGCAAGCCACCGCGAGGTAGGTCTTGCCGGTGCCGGCGGGACCGATGCCGATGGTGCAGTCGTGCGCGAGGATGCTCTCGAGGTACTGCACCTGGTGGGGCGTGCGGCCATGGAGGTCGGGGCGCCGCGTGAGGAGCTGCGGTCCCTCGGCCTTGCCCGAAGAGGTATTGCTGGAAAGCTCCGTCAGGCCGAGCTGGACGTCCTCGACGGTCAGGTCGCCCGACGCGCGATCGTAGAAGTGCTCCAGCGCCTGCGCCGCGCGCTGCGCGTGCTCGCCGCGCACGGTGAACTTGCCGCCGCGGCGCGCGATGGTGACGTCGAGCGCCGACTCGATCTGGCGCAGGTTCTCGTCCAGCGCGCCGCACAGGCGCGCCAGGCGCTGGTTGTCGACCGGCTCGAGCTTGACCTCGACGGCCTTACTCGCCATTCAGCAATTCGCCTCGCAGCGCGTGGGACACGACCTCGCTGATGCGCACGTCCGCGAAGCTGCCGATGAGCCCCGGGTCGCCCGCGAAGTTCACGATGCGGTTGTTGGCGGTGCGGGCCGCCAACTCGAAGTTTCTCCGTTTTGAAACAGATTCGACAAGGACCCGCTGCACCGTGCCCATCATGGCTTGGCTTGCGTCGTGATATTGGCGATCGAGGAGCGACTGCAGCCGCCGCAGCCGCTCGCTTTTCACCTCGTTGGGCGTCTCGTCGGGCAGGTTCGCCGCGGGTGTTCCGGGGCGCGGGCTGTAGAGGAACGAGAAGGAGCCGTCGAAGCCGAGCTCGGCGGCAAGCCGAAGCGTGGCCTCGAAATCGGCCTCGGTCTCGCCGGGGAAGCCGACGATGAAGTCCGAGGTCAAGGAAAGATCGGAACGCGCCGCGCGCAGGCGCCGGGCGATCGAGCGGTACTCGAGCGCGGTGTAGCCGCGCTTCATCGCCGCCAGCACGCGGTCGGAGCCCGATTGCACCGGCAGATGCACGTGCGGCGCGAGCTTGTCGAGCTCGGCGTGAGCATCGATCAGTCGTTGCGTGAACTCGCGGGGGTGGGAAGTCGTGTAGCGGATGCGCTCTACGCCTTCGATTTCAGAAATGTAACGCAGCAATTCGGCAAAGTCCGCGGGCGCGTCTGCGCTCGCTTCACCAATCGTGCCGCGCCAGGCGTTGACGTTCTGACCGAGCAGGGTCAGCTCCTTCACGCCCTGCGCGCACAGTGCAGCCACTTCCTGCACCACGTCGCCGAACGGACGCGACACTTCCTCGCCGCGCGTGTACGGAACCACGCAAAAGCTGCAGTACTTGCTGCAGCCTTCCATGATCGAGACGAACGCCTGCGCGCCCTGCACCCGCGGCGGCGGCAAATGGTCGAACTTCTCGATCTCGGGGAAGCTCACGTCCACCTGCGGCCGTCCCGACGCGCGGCGACGCTCCAAGAGCTGCGGCAGCCGGTGCAGCGTCTGCGGCCCGAACACCACGTCGACGTAAGGCGCGCGCGCGACGATCGAACCGCCCTCCTGGCTCGCCACGCAGCCGCCCACCGCGATCATGAGCCCGGGCTTGTCGCGCTTGAGGTGCTTCACGCGTCCGAGGTCCGCGAACACCTTCTCCTGCGCCTTTTCGCGCACCGAGCAGGTGTTGAAGACGATCAGGTCGGCGTCTTCCGGGCGCTCGGCCGCCTCCATGCCGTGGCTCTCGCGCAGCACGTCGGAGATCCTGTCCGAGTCGTACTCGTTCATCTGGCAGCCGAACGTGCGCAGGTAGACCTTGCCCATCAGTTGTTGCTGCCAGTCCCGCTGCTCGTGGCGGGCTGCTGAGCTTCCTCGGGCGTGAGGATCCAGACCTGGCGCACCATGCCCTCCTGATCGAGCATGTACTTGACCTGCGAGCCCGGCGGCACGGCGGTCGGCACAATCAGAAGGTTGTTCTGGTCGCGAATCTGCACGCCCGGTGCGAGCCGCACCGCGACGCCGTTGACGGCAACGATCATGTCCTGCAGGTGGGTGATCGCGCCGGCTTTCGCCTGTTCGGGGATGTTGCGCGCCTGCGCGTATGCGCTCGCCGCGACGAAGAAAACGAGACTTGCTACGGCTCTCGAGAACTGCATCATGCGATTCTACCGGGGCAGGAAGAGGGGTGATGGTGGCGAATCAGGGACTCGAACCCCGGACACACGGATTATGATTCCGCTGCTCTAACCAGCTGAGCTAATTCGCCACGTCCGAAGCGGGATGGACCCCATTATAACCTCGTGGACCGCGACCTGATCATCGTCGGCGGCGGGCCGGTGGGCGCAAGCCTCGCGCGCGCCGCGCACGGCCTCTCGGTCGCGCTGCTGGCGCACGAGCGCCGCGTTTCGGCGCCGCGCAAGGAGCGCTTCGACGCCCGGGTCTACGCGCTCAGCCCGGCCAACGTGGCTTTCCTGGGACTCGAGTTGGACAGGCTATCGCCCGTGCACGCCATGCGCGTGTACGGCGACGGCGACTCGCGCATCGAGTTCGACGCCTATCGCGCGGGCGTCGCTGCGCTCGCCTACATCGTCGAGGACTCGGCGCTCCAGGACGCGCTGTGGGAAGGCCTCGAGCCGGTGGTGGGCCGCTGCGAAGGGCTCGAGGTCGACGAAGCGCGGGTTCGCGTGCGGCTCGATGGCGCGCGGGAGCTTTCCGGACGTCTTGTGGTGGCCGCAGATGGCGCCGAGTCGCGAGTACGGGAGTTTGCAGGGATAAAAGTAGCCTCCAGGGCGTACGGGCAGGCCGCGGTAGTGGCCAACTTCGAGTGCGAGCGCGCGCACGCCAACGTCGCGTATCAATGGTTCCAGGCCGGGCCGGTGCTCGCCCTGCTGCCGCTTCCCGGAGCGCACGTGTCGATGGTCTGGTCGCTGCCTTCCGATGAAGCGTCACGCGTAGAGGCGCTCGAGCCGGAAGCGCTGTGCCGGGAACTGGAAGGCGCGAGCCGTCGCGTCCTGGGCGGCTTCAGGCTGGTGACACCGGCCAGGACCTATGCGTTGCGCCGTCTTTCGGCGCGGCGACTGGTCGCCCCCCGCGTTGCGCTCGCGGGCGACGCCGCGCACGTGATCCATCCCCTTGCCGGGCAGGGGCTCAACCTCGGGTTCCAGGACGTGCGCACTCTGTCACGGATATTGAGCGCGCGGGAGCCGGTGCGCGACGCCGGCGACTGGAAGCTGCTGCGTCGCTATGAGCGGGCGCGCGCAGAGCCTATACTCGCCATGGATGCCATGGTCGACGGCCTGCAGCGCTTCTTCGGCGCGCAGGGCGCCGTAGCCGGGCGGCTGCGCAACCACGGATTGAACCTCACCAACCGGCTCGAGGTCGTAAAGAACCTGCTCATCCGCCAGGCGATGAACTGAACCGATGCTGAACCGAATCCTCCTTACCCTGGCCGCGCTCGTCCTCGTCTCGGCCGCGCTGGCCGACGAGGCGTCGCTGCGCCGGACGCTCGAGCCGAAGCTCGGCGTGCCGATCGACGGCATCGAGCCCGGGCCGGTGCCCGGTCTCTACGAGGTGCGCTACCGCTCCCAGCAGGGCGTGCAGATCATCTACGTCGACGCGAGCGGCAACTTCGTGATCCAGGGCAAGATCTACGACGCGCGCGCCGATTTCCGCGACCTCACCGAGGAGCGCCTGCGCAAGCTGAACGCGATCAAGTTCGAGTCGCTGCCGCTCGACCTGGCGGTCAAGATCCAGCGCGGCGACGGCAAGCGCGTGCTGGCGATGTTCTCCGATCCCTACTGCCCGGCGTGCCGCCAGTTCGAGCGCTCGCTCGCGCAGGTCGACAACGTGACGATCTACGTCTTCATGTACCCGGTGATCCGTCCCGAGAACATCGATCACTCGCGCATGGTGTGGTGCTCGGCCGACCGCGCCAAGGCGTGGCTCGAGCTCGCGGCGGCGCCCAAGCCGAAGGTGCCGAACGCGCCCAAGAGCTGCGGCGACCCGGTCGACAAGGTCCTCAAGCTCGGGCGCAGCCTCGCCGTCAACAGCACGCCTACGCTGGTCCTCGCCAATGGCGAGCGCGTGAGCGGCGGCCTCGCGCCCGAGGACCTGAAGGAACTGCTCGACCAGCCCCGCTAGTCGGGTCGCGGCGGCGGCTCGCCGCGCGGCCACATCAGCCACATCTTTCCTTGCTGTCGCATGCGACCCGCAACGGCGCCCGCCTCGGGGCCGGTGCCGAAGTAGAAATCCGCGCGCACCGCGCCCCTGATCGCCCCGCCCGTGTCCTGCGCCGTCATCATGCGCTCGAGCTTCTGTTCCGTGATCGGGTGCGTGGTCGCGAGATAGACCGGCGCGCCGAGAGGCGCGAATCGCCGGTCGACCGCAAGGCTGAATTCCGGAGTGAGCGGTACGCCGAGGGCGCCCGGCGGCCCGTCGGCGGCCGGTGGCAGCTCGCGGAAGAACACGTAGCTCGGATTGGAATTGAGCGCCTCCTTCAGCTTGGCCGGATTGACCGCCGCCCAGGCCTTGATGCTCTGCATGGAGGTCTGGTCGAGCGGCAGCTCGCCCCGGTCGGCGAGGTAGCGGCCGAGCGACCGGTACGGCTGGCCGTTCTGGTCGGCGAAGCCGATGCGGATGCGCTCGCCGTTCTCGAGCCGCACCTGGCCGGAGCCCTGGATGTGGAGAAAGAAGAGCTCCACCGGGTCGCTCGCCCATGCGATCACCTGAGCCGGCACGCCGCGCGCGTCGATTTCGCCGCGGGAGGGATAGGGAACCACGCGGCGGCCGTCGAGGCGCCCGCGCAGCCGCATGTTGCGCACGTCGGGGTTGACCGCGGCCAGATCGACCACGATGAGGTCGTCGGGCACACCGAAAATGGGATAGCGGTTCTCGCCGCTCTGCGTACGGCTACCTTCGATGATCGGCTCGTAGTAGCCGGTGATGAGCCCGCTGTCCGGCCCGTCGGACGAGACGAGCGCGTAGGGCACGAAATTGGCCTCGAAAAAGGCGCGCGCCGCGACCGGGTCGTCGGGCGGTACCGAAGCCGCGCGGGCGCAGACCTGGGAGAACGGGCCGCTGCGCGGGCAGCCGGCGAGGAATGTGCGCAGGCTGCGGTCGAGATCGGCGCTCGGCCAGCCCGGCAGCCCGTCAAACGTGAATTGCAGGTAGACCGCCGTCTCGGGCGCCGGCTTCGCAGGCGGGCACTTCGGGCACGGGGCGAGCGGCGCGCAGCCCGCGGTCATTACAATCAGTGCCAGAAAGGCGCTCCGCATGTGGGTGGTCTACCTCGAAGTCCTGCTCGCCCTGGGTCTTGCCATCTTCATCGTCTGGTTTACCTGGCCGAAGAAGCGGAAGGACGACGATCAGTGAAGCACGCGCGGCACTGAAAGCGTGAACTCGGGAATCGGCGCCTCGAAGCGGGTGCCGTCGCTCGCGACCATCTGGTAGGCGCCTTTCATCGTGCCGACCGCCGTGGCGATCGCCGCGCCGCTCGTGTACTCGAAGCTCTGGCCGGGCTCGAGCAGCGGCTGCGCGCCCACCACGCCGAGGCCGCGCACTTCCTGCACCGAACCCTGCGCGTCGGTGATGATCCAGTGCCGGCTGATGAGCTGCGCGGCGACGCTGCCGGTGTTACGCAGGGTGATGGTGTAAGCGAAGACGAACCGGCCCGCGGCTTCGTCGGACTGCTCGGCGACGTATTGCGTGGTCGCGGCGATGTGGATCGAATACGGCGGGTTGTCGGCCATGGGGCGATTATGATGCGGAGCCGAGCAGAGCGCGCAGCCTTGTGGCGGCGAGCTGCATCGGGCTTTTCCAGTCGCCGTCGAGCTCCTGTCTGAGAAGCGTCACGCTCGGATACCACGGGCAAGCGTCACCTTGCGTGAACCAGTACCAAAGCGTGCCCAGGCGCCGGGCGAGCAACACCAGGGCGGGCTGCCCGAGCGCACCGCTCAGGTGCGCATTGACCGTGCTCGTGGTAATCACGAGATCGCACGCTGCCTGCAGCGCGCTCAGGCCATCGAGATCGCTGAATACGTCGAGCCCGGGCAGCGTCGCGATCGAGACCCCGAATCGCCGCTCCGCGTCGCGCCGCTCCTCGGCCACCTCGCCGTACTGCAGGCTGACGAAAGTGCAGCCAGGGAGCCTCAACAGCGGTCCCCATTCCGAGAGCGGCGCGCTCTTCTCGTTGGCGAATTCCGGATTGCTGCTCCGCCACGCGATGCCGACGAGGGTCGAACCGCGCGGCCCCAGCATCTCGCGATGGCGCCTGCGACGATTCTCATCGGCGACCAGGTAGCCGCTGTGACGCGGAAACGCGTCGAGCGACGGCCGCAAATAGCGCCCCAGGGACGCGAGCGGAAGCACGTGGTCGAAGCGCCTGGGATCGACCCGCGGTGGATCGGCTTGCGCAACTACGGTTACGTCTTGGAATGAGCGCCGGAAAAGCTCGACCAGTCGCGCGTCGGTCTCGAGCGTGACGCGCGCGCCGGCCTGCGCCGCTTCCAAGGCCATGCGTGCGTACAGAATGTGGTCGCCGATCCCTTGCTCGCCCCATAAGAGCGCACTGCCGGCGAACGGGACGCTGCCCCGGATGGGGAAGCGGCGCGGCGGCGAGTCCGCGCGCGCCCAGCGTGCCTCGTACCTCTCCCAGCCCTCGGCCAGCTCGCCGCGCTCCAGCAATGACAGCGCCAGGTTCCACGAGGCGAAGGCATGCGCGGGCTCGAGCTCGAGCGCCTTGCGCAGGCTCGCTTCGCTCTCGGGCTCCCGGCCGACGCGGCGCAGCGCGATCCCGAGGTTGGCGTGGACATCGCCGCTCTGCGGATGCAGCGCCAAGGCCTTCGTGTATGCCTCGATCGCGGCCTCGAACTGGCGCGTTCCCATCAGCGCGTTTCCCATGCCCGCCCAGGCGTCGGCGAGGTGCGGGGCAAGCTCCACGGCTCGCTGACAAGCGTCCAGCGCTTCGGCCGAGCGTTTTTGCGCGTGCAGCGCCCGGCCGAGGTTGATCCAGGCCGCGACGAACCGGGGATCGAGCTCGATCGCGCGCCGGCATGCGTCCTCGCCTTCGGTGTAGCGGCGCGCATTGCACAGCGCATTGCCGAGATTGCTCCATACCGGCGCGAGGCCCGGATTGGCGGCGATCGCCTTGCGGTAGGCCGCCACCTGCTGGTCGATGGCGCCCTTGGCGCCCAGCAGCCCGCCCAGATTGCTCCAGGCCTCCGGGTAGCGCGGCTGGTATTCCAAGGCGCGGCGATACGCCGCCTCCGCAGCTTCCACTCTGTTAAGACCGGCCAGCGCTGCGCCGAGGTTGAACCAGGCGGCCGCATTGCCGGGCTCGATCTCGAGCGCGCGTTGGGCGGCGGAGCGTGCGTCCGCGTAGCGGCTCTGCTGGCGCAGGCGCTGCGCCAGCGAAACGAGCTCGCGCGGATCGGCGGACATGCGTCGGGATATTACTTCGGGCAGCCGGGCTAGAATTCCTCCCGCATGGCCTTTCGCATCGCTCCCAGCATTCTGTCCGCCGACTTCGCACGCCTTGGCGAAGAGGTGCGCGCCGTGGTGAAGGCGGGCGCCGACCTGATCCATTTCGACGTGATGGACAACCATTACGTGCCGAACCTGACCGTCGGGCCGCTGGTGTGCGCGGCTATCAGGCCGCACGTGAGCGTGCCGCTCGACGTTCACCTCATGGTGCGGCCGGTCGACCGCCTGGTGCAGGACTTTGCCAAGGCCGGCGCGAACATCATCAGCTTCCACCCCGAGGCCTCCGATCACGTCGACCGCACGCTGTCGCTGATCCGCGAGCAGGGCTGCAAGGCGGGGCTGGTGTTCAATCCCGCGACGCCGCTCGCATGGCTCGATCACTCGCTCGACAAGCTCGATCTGGTGCTGCTCATGTCGGTCAACCCGGGGTTCGGCGGGCAGCAGTTCATCGCCTCGGTGCTGCCGAAGATTGCAGAGGCGCGCCGGCGCATCGCCGCCGCCGGCCGCGACATCTGGCTCGAGGTCGACGGCGGTGTGAAGACCGAGAATATCGCCGAGGTTGCGCGCGCGGGCGCCGATACCTTCGTGTCGGGTTCGGCCATTTTCGGCGCAAAAGACTACGCCGCGACCATCCGCGACATGCGCGCCCGGCTTGCCGCGGTGGTATAGTCGGATCCGCCGTGCAGCCCTTCCCTGCACAACTCGAGACTCTCTCCTGGCGTAGCTGGCGCCGCTGGCGCCGCTAACCCACTCGCGTCCCCGCGCGGCTCGGGGTCGCGCTCCATCCAGGCCGCAAGGCAGTTCCCTCTGGTGCAAAAGTTGGAGAGCGTTTCATGACTGAGCTCGAATTTCAAAGGCTCGCCGCGCAGGGCTATACCCGCATCCCGGTTTTCGCCGAGGCCCGCGCCGATCTCTATACGCCGCTCGCGCTGTACGCCCAGCTTGCGAACGGGCCCTATTCGTACCTTCTCGAGTCGGTCGTGGGCGGCGAGCGCTTCGGCCGCTATTCCTTCATCGGGCTCGCCTGCAGCGAGCGAATAGTTGCAACCGCTACCGCGCGCGGCTCTTCGGTCCGGCGTATCGTCCGCGATTCGCGCGGCGCCGACGTGTGCGTGGAGCGGCTGGACGACGCCGATCCCTACGCCTACCTGCGCACCTGGCTGCAGCGCCACAAGGCCGCGCCGCTGCCGCCGGCGCTGCGCTTCGGCGGCGGCCTGGTCGGATATTTTGGATATGAGACGGTGCGCCACATCGAGCCGGTTGCTCTTGGAGAACCCAAGGTCGATCCGCTCGGAACGCCGGACATGATCCTGCTCGTCTCCGACGAGCTGGCGGTCGTCGACAACGTGCTCGGCAAACTGTACATGGTGGTCTACGCCGATCCGCGCGAGCCCGACGCCTGGCGCGTCGCGCAGGAACGCGTGCGCAAGCTGAAAGCGCGCCTGACGGCGCCGCTGCCGCGCGAGCTGGTGCTGAGCGAGCTTCCGGATGAAGCGCGCCCCGCCGAAGTGGAGCGCAGCTTCACCGAGGCCGGCTTCCTGGAGACGGTGAAGCGGGCAAAGGAGCACATCCTGGCCGGCGACGTGATGCAGGTGCAGATCTCGCAGCGCTCGTCGCGCGAGTTCACCGCGCCGCCGCTCGAGCTCTATCGCGCGCTGCGCGGGCTGAACCCGTCGCCTTACATGTTCTACTTCGATTTCGGCGACCATCACGTGGTCGGTGCCTCGCCGGAGATTCTCGTGCGGCTCGCGGGCGATACCGTGACGCTGCGGCCGATCGCCGGCACGCGGCCGCGCGGGCGCACGCCGGAAGAGGACGCGGCGGTCGCCGCCGAGCTGCTGGCCGACGAGAAGGAGCGCGCAGAGCACGTGATGCTCATCGACCTCGGGCGCAACGACGTCGGCCGCATCGCGGCGACCGGCAGCGTGAAGGTGACCGAAAAGATGGTGGTCGAGCGCTATTCGCACGTCATGCACATCGTTTCGAACGTCGAGGGCCGCGCGCGTCCGGGCCTGGACGCGATCGACGTGCTGCGGGCGAGCTTCCCCGCGGGCACGGTCACCGGCGCGCCGAAGGTGAGGGCGATGCAGATCATCGACGAGCTCGAGCCGGTGAAGCGCGGCATCTACAGCGGCGCCGTCGGATACCTCGGCTTCAACGGCGACATGGACGTCGCCATCGCGATCCGCACCGCGGTGGTCAAGGACGGGAAGCTCCATGCCCAGGCAGCCGCCGGCATCGTCGCGGACTCCGATCCGCGCTCGGAATGGCTCGAGACCCAGCACAAGGCGCGCGCGCTGCTCAAGGCGGCGGAGCTCGCCTCGAGCGAAAAGCTGGTGGAGGCGGCATGATCGCGCTGATCGACAACTACGACTCGTTCACCTACAACCTCGCGCAGTACCTGGGCGAGCTCGGCGCGCAGGTGCGAGTGTTCCGCAACGACCAGATCGCGGTAGACGAAGTCGCGGCGCTGGGACCGTCGCACGTCGTGCTCTCGCCTGGCCCCGGCACGCCGGACGACGCCGGCATTACGCTTGCCCTCATCGCGCGGCTCGCCGGCAGCGTGCCGCTCCTCGGCGTGTGCCTGGGGCACCAGGCGATTGGACAGGCTTTCGGTGGCAAGGTGGTGCGCGCGGGACGCGTGATGCACGGCAAGGTGTCGCACATCCGTCACGATGGCGGCGGGGTTTTCACGGGGGTTCCGGATGAATTCGTGGCCACCCGGTACCACTCGCTCGTCGTCGAGCGCGAGAGCCTGCCGGCCTGCCTCGCCGTGACGGCGCAGTCCGAGGACGGCGAGATCATGGGGCTGCGCCACCGCGGCCTCGCGGTGGAAGGGGTGCAGTTCCATCCGGAAGCGCTGCTCACCGAGCACGGGCACAGAATGCTGCAGAATTTCCTAGAGGGAAATGCAACGGGAAACGCAATGGGAAACGCAATGGGAAACGCAATGGGGAGGGGATCATGAAGCAGATCACGGTAGCCGAAGCGATCCAGCGCACGGTCGAGCACCGCGAGGTGTTCCACGACGAGATGCTGCATGTCATGCGCCAGATCATGCGCGGCGAGCTCACGCCGGCGCAGATCGCCGGCTTCATCATCGGCCTGCGGGTCAAGAAGGAGACCATCGGCGAGATCGCCGCCGCCGCGCAGGTCATGCGCGAACTGGCCACGCACGTCGAGGTGCGCGATCGCAGCCATCTCGTCGACACCTGCGGCACGGGGGGCGATGCAGCACACACCTTCAACGTATCGACCTGCGCCTCGTTCGTCGCCGCGGCCGCCGGCGCCAAGGTAGCGAAGCACATCGGGCGCTCGGTGTCCTCGTCTTCCGGCAGCGCCGAGGTGCTGGAGGCGCTCGGCGCGAACATCGCCATGACGCCCGCGCAGACCGCGGAGGCGATCGACCGGATCGGCCTGGGCTTCATGTTCGCGCCGGCGCACCACTCCGCGATGAAATTCGCCGCGCCGGTCAGGAAGGAGCTCGGCGTGCGCACCCTCTTCAACATCCTCGGGCCGCTTACCAACCCGGCGGGCGCGGAGAACCAGGTGCTCGGCGTGTTCCACCCCGACCTCGTCGGCATCCAGGTGCGCGTGCTGCAGCGCCTGGGCTCGAGGCACGTGATGGCGGTCTACGGCCTCGACGGCCTGGACGAGATCTCGGTGTCGGCCGAGACCATGGTCGGCGAGCTGGTGGCGGGCGAGATCCGCGAGTACAACCTGCATCCGTCCCACTTCGGCCTGGAGCTCTACGACCGCCGCGCGATCCAGGTCCAGGGCGTGGACGAGTCGAAGGAGATGATGTTCGCGGTCCTGGGCAACCAGCCGGGGCCGGCGCACAACATCGTGGCGCTGAACGCCGGCGCGGCGATCTACGTCGGCGGGCTCGCCAAGACCCACAAGGAAGGCGTCGAGCGCGCGCGCGGGGCGATCGCGAGCGGCGATGCCAGGCGCAAGCTCGACGAGTTCGTCGCTTTCAGCCGGAAGCTGAAAGGAAACTGAGGACTTGAACATCCTCGATCGCATCATGGCGGTGAAGCGCGCCGAGGTCGCGGCGGCGAAGAATGTTGTACCCGCTTCACAGTTACAGATGCGTGTTGACGGGGAAGGGCCAGCGCGGGACTTCGTTTCCGCCCTGAGAAAGAGAATCGACGCGGGCGGTGCCGCGGTGATCGCCGAGATCAAGCGCGCAAGCCCCTCGAAAGGCGTAATGCGGGAGCAGTTCGAACCGGCGGAGATCGCGAAGAGCTATGCCGCGGGCGGCGCGGCGTGCCTGTCTGTGCTTACCGACCGCGAGTTCTTCCAGGGCGCGCCCGAGCACCTCGCAGCAGCGCGCGCCGCCTGCACGCTGCCGGTGCTGCGCAAGGATTTCGTCTTCGATCCTTACCAGGTGCTCGAGGCTCGCGCGATGGGCGCCGACTGCATCCTCCTGATTGCCGCCTGCCTGTCGGCGCCGGAGATGAAAGCGCTGGAGGATGCCGCGCGGGAGCTCGGCATGGCGGTGCTGGTCGAGGTGCACGACGCGGCCGAGCTCGAGGCGGCGCTCACCCTGCGCACGCCGCTCGTCGGAGTGAACAACCGCGATCTGCGCACCTTCGAGACGCGCATCGAGACGACGCTTGCGCTGCTGGAGCGCATGCCGGCGGACCGCATCGTCATCACCGAGAGCGGCATCGCTTCGCCCGCGGATGTCGCGCGCCTGCGCAGCCGCGGCGTCAATGCTTTCCTCGTCGGCGAGGCCTTCATGCGCGCCCGCAATCCAGGAGCCGCGCTTAGCTCGCTGTTCGGATGACGCTGGAGGCGCTCATGCGCGAGGCCGCGGCGGCGTTCAGCGCCGGGGATACCGGTCGCGCGGAGCCGCTGTTCAGGCAGATCGTCGGCCTCAATCCGCGCGATGCCCAGGCCTGGCACGCCCTTGCGCTCATCGGCTGCGAGAGCGGCAGGCCGAACGACGCGTTCGACTGTGCCCTGCGAGCCCACAAGCTCGATACCCGGAACCCGCTGTTCCTGAACATGGTCGGCGTGAGCTGCGCCGAGAGCGGGCGGGAAGAGGAAGCGCTGCGATGGTTTCGCCGCGCGCTGAAGGAGAGGCCCGACGACGCGCACACTCACTACAACCTGGCAAAGGCCCTGGGGAAATTGCGGCAGCACGATGCGGCGGAAAAGGCCTATCGCAGCGCTCTCCAGATCGATCCTTCCAACTCGGACGCCGCGAACAACCTCGCGCATCTGTGCATGCGCAACGGCCGCTTCGATGAAGCGCAGCGGCTGCTCGAGCGGGCGAGCGCCCTCCTGCCGGAGGACGAAACCGTGGCCATCAATGCGGCGTTGGTCCTGCTAGCGCTGCAGGGTCCGCCGGCCGCCATCAGCCGGCTCGAGGGTTTTCTCGCAAGGCATCCCGATGCCGCGCACGTGCATTACGAGCTGTCGATGCGCCTTCTCGCAGAGGGGCGCTTCGCCGAGGGTTGGCGCGAGTATGCCTGGCGATACAAGATCCCCGATTCGGCTCCGCCCCCGGGATTGGCGCAGCACCTGCCAGCGGATCTTTCCGGCCGAAGCGTACTGCTGATGCCGATCCAGGGCCTCGGCGACCAGATCTTTTTTCTGCGCTTTGTTCCCATGCTGCGCCGGCGCGGCGCAACGGTGATCTTTGCGTGCCCGGACAAGATGCTCGGCATGCTCGCCGGGGCACCGGAATTGGATGGGATCGTCGAGCTGGACTCGGCCGACCGGCCGGAGCTGACCGAGGCCATCCTGGTTTCGGTCGCGGACCTGCCGCGGCTGCTTGAAACCGATGCGACGCCTTCGCCGTTTCGCATTGCGGTTACCGAAGAGCGCAGGGCGGCGTGGGCCGAGCGCCTGGCAGCGCTCGGCCCGCCGCCTTACGTCGGACTGACGTGGCGTGCCGGGACGGCGAAGGAACTGAAGAGCGGATTCGCGCCGGCGAGCCTGGTCGCGCTCTATAAGGAGATCGACATCGCAGTGCTGGCACAGGCAGTAGGAGAGCCACCCGGCACGCTCCTCGCCTTGCAACGGCTGCTGGCACCCGGGGAAATCGCGACGCTGTCCCGCGCGGCCGGCCGCAAGGTGCACGATCTTTCCGGGCTCAACGAGCGGCTCGAAGACATGGCGGCCGTCCTGTCGCTGATCGAAGAGTACGTCGGCGTCAGCAATACGAACATGCACATCCGCGCCGGTGTCGGCAAGGCGGCGCGGGTGCTTGTTCCGTATCCCCCCGAATACCGGTGGGTGCACTCAGGGCAGACCTCGCCCTGGTTTCCGGGTTTCCGCGTCTACCGCCAGCCCGCGTCGCTCGACTGGACGCAGGCTCTGCACGAGCTCGCGAGCGACCTCGCCCGCCTTTCCGCCAGGCGCTAGAACGTGTGCTGGTATTGAAGCCCGAACACGTTCACGCTCGCCTTGTAAGTGCCCACGACGTTGCCATTGAACTGCAGGGCCGCCGGGTTGTTCTGGATGTTGTTGATGTCCGCGTCCTTGGCTTTGATATAGGTGTAGCCAACGTCGACCGCGTCTTTCGGCGACGCCTGGTACTTCGCCCCGAACGAGAGCCAGTAGCGATCCGAGTCGGGTAGGCGCACGGTACGGCTTTCGGCATTGGGCACGGGCGTTTGATCGAACGCAAGACCGGCTTTGAGAGTCCACGGCTGGGACAGCTTGTAGTTGGCGCCGACCGAAACGCGGTAGCTGTCGTCGAAGTTGAAGTTCAGGGTGCTGAGGGTGGCTCCGGAAATCGGCCCGTCGGTTCGTACGATGGGAATCGACTTGATCTTGCTCCAGTGCCACCAGGTGAAGTCGCCGAGCAGCTCGAGCTTATCGTTCATGCGATGCGCCACGGCGACGGCGAGGTTGTCCGGCGTCTTGAGGTCGAATTTGATGTTGCCGTTCTGCAGCGTCGGAGACGCGGAAAACGGGGCCGGCACCCCGAAGAATTGTGTGTTCCCGTCGAGCTTGTAGTCGAGCGAGGAGCGGTAGTGAACGCCGACGCGCGTGGCGGGGCCTACGTTGAACAGGGCGCCCATGTTGAATCCCCAGGCGTCGCCATCGAGGTTGACCTGGTTCTGCGCTTCGAGCCCTGCAGATGCCGGTAGTGCCGCAGGGCCGAGGTTCACGCCGGTCAGGATGTCGATCTTGCCACGCTGATAGTTGACCCCGAAGCCCAGGCTCAGGGCGTCGCTGACCTTGTAAGAGACCGCCGGGTTGATGTTGACCGTTTGTACTTCGGACTTGATGCCCTGGAAACGGCCGATCCAGTTCGGGTCGTATTCGGTCTTGAGTCCGAACGGCACGCTGATCCCAAGGCCGAAGTTCCAGACGGGGTTGAGATCCATGGCGAAGAACGCGCTCGGCACGTATGCCGTGTCTCCGGCATCGCCCCCGTTGCCGGTCTTGGCCGGGTTGCTGGCGGTGCCGACCGTGCTGCCGTTGTCGTGGAATTTCCACGACGGCGCGATTGCCGCCACGCCTACACTGGCGTGCATACCCTTGGGCAGCCGCGACATGCCGGCTGGATTCCACCACACGGTCGTGGCGTCCTCGGCCACCGCGGCGGCGCCGGCATAGGCGTTGCCCATGCCGCTGATGCCCTGCTCGTAGAGCGCAAAGCCGGCCGCGCGTGCCTGCTGTGCGGCGAAGATCGAAAGCGCTGACGCAACGGAAAGCGCGAGTACGTTCTTTTTCACTGGATTCCCCTCTGGCTGTCGCGCCGGCTGGTCCGTCGGCGCGGGTTAAAGCTAGCACCTTTAAACTGTAGCTGCAACGATGGACCCGCATCTTCAACAACTGAACGCGCTGATGGACGCGGCGGCGCGCGCTGTCGACGCCGGCGACGACGCAAGGGCCGAGCCGCTGCTCCTGCAGATCGTCGCGCTCAATCCCCGCGATGCGGAAGCCTGGAACACGCTCGCCGCAATCGCAGTCCGCGGCGGCCGGAGCGCTGACGCCGTCGACCGGGCCAGGCGCGCACAGGAGCTGGATCGGCACAACCCGGACTATCTGAATACGTTGGGGGTCGCTTGCAGCGAGGCGCAGCAACCGGATCAGGCGCTGACATGTTTCAAACGAGCTTTGAAGGAGCGCCCGGATTTTGCGGACGGGCACTACAACTTGGGCAAGGTCTACGGCAAGCTCGGCCGGGCGTCCGAGGCGGAGCAGGCGTATCTCCGCGCGCGGCGGCTCGCGCCTGCAAAGGGGGAAGTGGCCGCCAATCTGGCGACGCTCTATGTCCGCCAGGGCCGCCACGACGAAGCCCTTGCGTTGATGGCCGATGCGCGGCTGCGGCTTCCCGACAACGAAGCACTCGTAATCAATACGGCAAGTGCGCTTTTGGCGACCTCGGGGCCCGACGCTGCCCTCCGCGAGCTGGCAGGGTTTCTCGAGACTCATTCGAGCGCGGCCGCGGCGCATGCCGAATTCGGCCGGCTGCTTCTCGCGCAAGGCCGCTTTGCGGAGGGCTGGCACGAATACGCTTGGCGCCATGGTCGGACGCCTTCCGCCTTGCCGGACTGCGGCGGCAAGCGCATTCTGCTGCTGCCGGATCAGGGGTTCGGGGATCACCTGTTCTTCCTGCGTTTCGTCCGCGCGCTGCGCGAGCGCGCGGCGCACGTGACCTTTGCTTGCCCGCCAAAGCTCTTCGAGTTGCTCGATGCCGGCGCCTCGCTTATCGAGTTGCGCAGGCCTGAAGATGGCGCGGCGGGATTCGATCTTTCGTTGCCGATCGGCGATCTCCCGCGCCTTCTCGACGCACGTGACACGCCGCCGCCGGTGGCGATTTCAGTCGAGCACGAGCGGGTCGTGCGCTGGCGCGAGCGCCTGGCTCGGCTCGGGCCGGCTCCCTACCTCGGCGTGACTTGGCGGGCGGGTGCACGAAAGGAGAATCGGCCGGAGTTCGCGGCCCAAGGCGAGGATCCGCTGCAGAAGGAGATCGACCTGGCGCTTTTGGCCTCGGCGGTGCGCGCTTGGCGCGGCAGCGTTCTCGTGCTTCAACGCCTGCCCCTCGAGGGGGAGGTCGCGGCGTTCGGCAGGGCGCTCGGCCGGCCGTGCGCCGACCTCAGCGCGGTAAACGAGGACCTGGCCGACGCGGCGGCGCTGCTCTGCGTACTCGACGAGTACGTCGGGGTGAGCAACACCAACATGCATATTCGCGCAGGCGTTGGGAAGCCGGCGCGCGTCGCGATTCCGTTCCCGGCGGAATTTCGCTGGATGAACGCCGGCAGCCGAAGTCCCTGGTTCCCCGGTTTCAGCCTCTACCGCGAGTCGCCCGCGCGCGATTGGCGGCGCGCGCTGACGGCGCTAGCCCACGACCTCACGGCGTGATCTGGCGGCTCGTCCAATGACCGTCGCACCTGATCCCCGATTGGCGGCCCTGATGCAGGCGGTGGGCGGAGCGCTGCAGGCTGGGGACGACGCCGGCGCGGAAAACGCGCTTCGGCAGCTGGTGGCGGAGGAGCCGCGTCACGCCGATGCCTGGCATTTGCTGGCCGGGCTCATTATCCGGGCGGGGCGCGGGACCGACGAAGCGGTCGAATGCGCCCTGCGCGCGCACCAGCTAGACCGGCGTAACGCGATGTACCTCAATACCTTGGGTGTCGCCTATGG
>Ga0075426_10000741_pt1 | contig 22681 bp, 7 predicted proteins | sample SoiMethybrSBSTD5_FD_75304 | JGI IMG/M metagenome (GOLD analysis project Ga0075426, IMG submission 75304) | Bulk soil microbial communities from a Populus tree surrounding site in Tennessee, USA - Soil MetaG P. TD hybrid SBSTD5 | ecosystem: Environmental > Terrestrial > Soil > Tree plantation...
GTCTTCGGACCGAATGGCGAGAGCTACTATTCACAGCTCGCAGTTATTTTCAACAACGACGGTACGGAGAAAGAATTCATCGGCGTCTCGAAATCTACCGATAACGGCGCAACGTTCTCTGCCCCGGTGGACGCCAGCACTACGGCCTCGAATACGTCTGACACTCAGGACAAGGAATGGATCGCGGCCGACCGCAACACCAATTCTGCGTTCAAAGGAAACGTATACGTGAGCTGGACGGATTTCACTTCCAGCAGAAACTTCATCAACTTCGCGCGTTCGACCGACGGAGGAATTACTTTCAAGGCGCCCATAGCATTGTCTCCGCAGGACAACAGTTCATCGGTTCAAGGTTCGGTGCCGGTGGTTGCTTCAAACGGCGACATCTACGTTGCTTTTTCAGACGGGCACTCCGCGATTGCCGGAATCGGAATAGTGAAGTCGACCGACGGAGGAGTCACCTTTTCAGCCGAGCATCGAGTTGCGGGCGTAACGAACATAAGCACGATGACGGGCGGCGGCGGAGTTAGAACAAACAGCTTCCCCAGCATGGCGGTGGACAAAAACGGCGTCGTTCACGTGGTCTACGACGCGTGGTCACACTCGCTTGTCGACAGGAGCGATATTTTTTACGCGAGGTCGCTTGACGGCGGGGTTACGTTCACAACGCCTGTTCAGCTTAACGATGACAACAGCGCCTCGACCCAGTTCTTGCCATCGATAGCTGTCGCGGGAGATGGCACGATCGGGGTGAAATGGTGGGATCGCCGCAACGATTTGACGGGCGACGGCTTGACCGATGTTTATATGACACTTTCGCATGACGGCGGCGCAAGCTTCGGCAAGAATTTTCGCGTGACCGATGAGAACTGGTCTTTCGGTCCCATCGAGATTGGCTTCGCCGGAGGGTATCACGGAGACTACGACGGACTGACGGCTGATGCAAACAACTTCTATGCCTCGTGGAGCGACGAGCGCAACGGCGAGGCTGACGCATTTTTCTCGCAGATTCAAACCACTCGCGACCCGAACGCCCCGGACTTCAATATCTCTGCGGCGAAACCCTTCGATAACGTTGTCGCAGGAAACTCCGCGAGCTTCGATCTTCGCACGACCGGAGCGAATGGTTTTACCGGGAGCCTCAGCCTGAGCGCTTCACCAGCGATCAGTGGCATAACTTACAATTTTGCTAACCCATCGGTTAACACGGGAGATACCGGTAATCTGATGATCGCGACCACATCGGCGGTTCCACCGGGAACTTACGCGATTACGGTTGCGGCGGCGGGCTCCGGGTTGACTCGAAAGACAACTTTCAAGCTCGACGTCCTTAGCGCGAGTCGTTTTTCCGGTAACCCGTTCAATGCGTCGCACACCAGAGGCTTCACCTCGATGCAGGGCGGAGTTAAGGTCGATGCAAGCGGAATAGTTCACGTTGTGTTCGACGACGATTCGGCGAGAGTCAGAAGCGACGACGCGCTCTATTCGCGTTCAACCGATGGCGGGATAACGTTTTCAACTCCGATGATCGTCTCAGGCGGCTCGACGCTTGGGGCAGAGTCAACGCTGGCTCTCGATTCATCAGGCAATCCCTTCGTCGCGTGGACCGGAGTGAACCCGGCGCTTAATACTTTGGGAATCCTGGTTTCGAGATCAACTGATCACGGGGTGACTTTTTCGGCTCCGGTCGTTGCATCCGGAACTTCCCGCGATGCTGAAAACCCCGAGGTGGCGATAGATAAGGATGGAAACATCGTCATCACATACATTGATTTTGCGACGTCAGGTTCACCCGTGTTCTCCGTTCGCTCGACAAACGGAGGGGTCACATTCTCCTCTCCATCTCGCGTTTCCAAACAGGGCGAAACCATCGGGAATCCGCCGTTCATCGCGGTAGACTCGACCGGTGCGGCTTACGTGATTTATCAAGACAACTCGCAGTCGATTGCCGCCATTAAGCTGGCGATCGCGCCGGATGGCCAAACCTTCGGCGCGCCGAAAGTTGTCTCCAACTCACAGGTGAATGCCTTTGCTCCACAGATCTCGATTGACAAGAACGATGCAGTTTATGTGACGTTCTACGATCGATTTGCACTCACGGGTTCGACTTTCAATCGCGAGGTCGTGCTCATCAAGTCAACCGACAAAGGGAACACCTTCGGTCAGCACATCAACGTCTCTGAGAATACGGGCCAATCGACCTTCCCTTCATTGATCGTGGGCGACCAGGGGCGTGTGAACATCGCCTGGGAAGATACAACCGAGGACGCGCAACGAGATGTTCTGGTAGCGAGGTCGACCGATGGCGGAGCGACATTCGCGCCTCCGATTAACCTGTCCAGCAATGGCGGCCGATCGTTCGGCGCATTTGGCGGGATCGACGCGAACGGCAATTTGTTTGTAGGCTGGACTGACGACTCAGCAACCAACACCGATATATTCATCTCGTCATTGAGCGCTTCAGCACTCGGCCCGCCCGACTTCAACATCAGCACCAGCGCAGCGACCCCAATTGTCAGTCGCGGAACGAGGGTCAATATTACGGTGAGCATTAATCGTTTCGCAGGCTTCGGCGGAAATGTAATGTTAACTGCGCCCGATTTGGCTGGGCTCAAAGCTAAGGCTATCAATTTCGAGTCGACCTCGAGCGGCGGAACGTTGAGCTTCAAGCTGAAGGGGGGCGGCGTGACCGGTCCTCAGGTAATAACGTTCACCGGGCGGGACGATTCGGGGCGCACGCGATTGTGTATTCTCGATATGGTAATAAACGCGGCGCAGTGACCATGCGCCTGAGGTTTTCGTGAAGAAGAGTCGCTGTGCGTGAGTGGATTGCAATGGGCGCAGCGGCTCTTTTTACGAAGGTTTGTCGTAAGCTCGGTCCCTAAACGTCAGCACAAAGAATAAAGCGACCAACGCTGCGAAAGCACAAGGGATGTACCAGATTGTTTGCCAGTTCTTCACTCCGTTTGCGGTGAACGCATCTACCACATAACCTGAAACGAGCGACCCAAGACCGATGCCTACTCCATAAGTAATCAATGCAATGAAGCCTTGCGCGCTTGCGCGAATATCTCGCGTCGCCTTTCGATCGGTGTAGATCTGGCCGGTGACGAAGAAGAAATCGTAACAGACTCCGTGAAGAAGAATGCCCGCGTAAAGCATCCATACTGACGGGCCCAAATGACCATTCGCGAAGAGCGCGTAACGGGCGACCCACGCCAGCATTCCGACAAGCAACATCTTCTTCACCCCGAGTCGCACAAAGAAGAACGGCATCAGGACCATGAAAATGACTTCCGACATCTGCCCCATGCTCTGTTTACCCGCCACGCCTTGCATGCCCAGATCATTCAGAAACAAGTTGGTGAAGTTGTAATAGAACGCCAGCGGAATCGAGATCAGCAGCGAGCAGAGAACGAAAATGAAGAACGGCCCTTCCTTCATTAAGCGCAGGGCCTTCACACCGAGGACTTCACCCGCTGTCACTTCCTTGCCCACGTTTTGAGGCGGCGTGTTCGGAAGGGTGAACGAGTAAAATCCCATCACTATCGAAGCGATAGCCGCCATCTTCAACGGCAACGAGCTCTTCTCGACGTCTGCAAAAAACTTGACTTGAATGAGCGTGATCGTCAGCCCCGCGACGATCCAACCGATTGTTCCCCAAACGCGAACCTTTGGGAATTGAGCGGCGGGGCTCTCCATTTGATTGAACGACACCGCGTTCACCAGCGCGAGCGTCGGCATGTAAGCGAGGTTGTAAAGCAACAAACCGAACACCAGCCAACCGACCGCCGTCACATCAGCCGATACGTAGAGAATCACGCCGCCAAGCAGATGCAGCACTCCCATGACTTTTTGCGAAGCGAAGTACCGATCGGCAACCATTCCCACGAAGAAAGGAGAGACTATCGCGGCGATGTTGTTCATCAAATAAGTGTAGCCAATCTGGCTGCCGCTAAAGCCTATCTTCCCAAGATGCGTTCCAAGAGTCACAAACCATGCGCCCCAAACAAAGAATTGCAGGAACATCATCAGGCTCAAACGGAAATAAATTCGTGGCTGCATTCTCACGCTCCGCATTCGGGTGTTCAGAGTACCGGCTTTAATCGGGTTCGCTTGTTGAGCCACGGAACTGCCCGACTAAAGTCGGTACTCTGAACGCCAGTTTCTCAAAGATTTCCCTTTTTGTATTGATCTACAAGATAGTCGCAAGCGCGAACAGTCAGCGCCATCATCGTAAGCGTCGGATTCTGACAGCCAATTGACACGAAGCAAGCACCGTCCGTGACAAACAGATTCTTGACGTCCCAGCTCTGATTGAAGCGATTCAACACCGACGTCTTCGGATCATTGCCCATTCGCGCGGTTCCGACTTCGTGGATGCAAAGCCCCGGCGCAGCGAGAAACGGATTCGCGTAAGTGAGTTCGAAGCCTGCTGCGTCGACCATCTCCTTCAAGCTATCGAGCGCATCGGCCGCCATCGCTTTCTCGTTGTCGCCGTGCGAGCATTCGATGTGAGCCACGGGAATTCCCCAGGCGTCCTTCAGTTCTTTGTTGATCGTCACGCGGTTTTCTTTTCGCGCGAGCATCTCGCCCCACATCCCGATCCAGAACGGCGCCGGGTCTTTCGCTTCGCGGACCATCTTCTTGAACTCGGAGCCGAAGCCCGGAATCTGTCTCATCGTGGTTGGCAACATCCCACGTTGAACACCGCCTTGCATGCCGTAACCGCGAATGAATTTCGGATTGCGCTCGTTGACGTTTCGGAATTTTGGAATGTAGATGCCGTTAGCACGTCCGTCGTCGTAGTTGTAAGGATAATTCGAAACCGCCGGTACGAGACCGCCAACGCCGACCTGAAAAATATGATCCATCAAGTAACGCCCAAGAACGCCCGACGAATTGCCAAGTCCTTCCGGATGCTGACGGCTCGCGCTGTTCAGTAACAGGCGAGTCGATTCAATCGTCGAAGCGCACAGCACTATTACATTTCCAAATACCTCTTTGGCTTGCTTCGTTATTTGATCGATGAAAGCAACGCCTTTGGCTCTTCCGGTTTTCTCGTCGATGATGATGTGACTGGCGACCGCATTCGGCGTGAGTGTCAGTCGCCCTGTCTTCACGGCGGCGGGAAGCGTCGAACCCGGGCTGCTGAAGTAAGAATAAGTCGAACAACCTCGATCGCAATGGCCGCAGTAGTGACAAGCCGCGCGGCCGTTGTGTCGTTGAGTCAGTATCGCCGCGCGCCCGATCGTAACGCGGCGGTCTTTCCAACGGCGCTCGACTCCTTTTTTCAAAAGCCACTCGCCGCAGGTCATCTTCATCGCCGGCAGGAATTTTCCGTCCGGCAGATTGGGCACGTTTTCATAAGCGCCGCTTACGCCGATGAACTCCTCCACGCGGTCGTAGTAAGGCGCGAGCTCGGCGTAGGAGAGCGGCCAGTCATCACCGTAGCCGTCTCGGCTCGCTGCCTTCAATTCATAATCGGAGAGCCGATAGACTTGCCGGCCCCAGGTGATGGTGCGTCCGCCGACTTGCCGGCCGCGAATCCAATCGAACGGCTTGCCGTTGGCGGTTGTGTAAGGATTGTCGACGTCATCGACAAAGAACTGCCGGCCGTACTCGTTACACGCGTAGCATTTTGATTGAGTCGCTTGACGTTGCCGAAAGATGGTTCGGCTGCCGACTGTGCCTCGGTACTTCACATCGTAAGGCCAGGCATGTTCAGTGAAGTCTTTTTCGGGATCGAGCTTGCGCCCGGCTTCGAGCACGAGCACTCGCATGCCTTTTTCGCAGAGCTCCTTTGCGGCCCACCCACCGGTGGCTCCCGAGCCGACTACAATCGCGTCGTAGATTTCGTCTTTCGACATCACGGCTCCTATGCGAGCTTCAAAACCTCTTTGAGGGCGTCTTCAGCATTTCGCGAGGGTTTAAATTCCAACCCAACGAAGCCCTGATATCCAGAAGCCGCGATCGCTCGAAATACATTCGCATAATTTATCTCACCCGTCCCCGGCTCGTGACGGCCGGGCACGTCAGCTACGTGAAAGTGAGCGATCTTCGAGATGTTCTTTGTGATGTCGGCAATCACATTTCCTTCCATGATCTGATGATGATAGATGTCGAACAGCATCTTCACCGCCGGGCTGCCGACTTCGTCGAGGATCTCGAAGCCTTCTTTCGCTGTCTGCAGGAAGTAGCCGGGATGATCGACTTTCGTGTTCAAAGGCTCAAGCACCAACGTCACCTGCGCTTGCTCGGCAAACGGGGCGGCAGCCTTCAAGGCAGCGACATAGTTCGTGTGTTGCTCGGTTCTTGAAAGCTTCTTGTCTTCCATTCCTGTTGTGACTATCAGCGTTTTGACCCCCAACCGTTTCGCGGTGGTGAGCGAAGCCTGGATATCAGAGATGAAATTCCTGCGTGCTTCTTCGGAGTTCATTTGTTTCCAACCGCTGCCCATCATAGTACCGATCTCGAGACCCAGCTCGTTCTTCTTTCGAAGAATTGCATCGACATCTTTATTCTTCCATTCCCAGAATTCGAACGCGGGATAGCCGAGCCGCTTGACGGTTTCCATTCGCTGAAGAAAAGGGATCTCGGTGAGAATCATGTCGATGCATACCGAGAGTCTGACGGGACTGGAGATTGAGCCGGACCATCCGAGCCGGGGGCACACAGCAAGCATCGCCGAAGCGCCTACCGCCTGTCTTAGAAAACTTCTGCGGTCGATCATCAGACTCATGCCTTTGCTGACTTCGCGGGTCTTTGCGTCTTTGCGCGAACCTCCGTTCTTGGAATCAGCGTTTCTTGCAAAGACGCCAGGAACCGCAAAGACGCAAAGCTCCTCTATGAAAGCGCGTGCTTCAAATAATCGAATGCCGTGCGAGTTCCCTCGGTTGGATCAGCCATCTCGGGCTCGTATTCGATATTTGCCACATACTTGAACTTGATCTTCTTCAGCAGCTTCATCGTTTCGACAATCGGCGTAGAGCCATCCCCGAATCGCTTCTGAGTATGCTCTGCATCCTTATCGCGGTCTTTGATGTGAAGGCTCACGATGCGCGGATAATGATCCCGGATGAATGAGACCGGATCATAACCGGCGGCATAGAAGTGCCCGATGTCCAGATTGATGCTCAGGTAATCCGACGACCCCTTGAGCGCGTTCATGAAATCGTCCGGCGTTTCGAACTCTTGCGACCTGTCGCCTTTGAATCCCCTGTAGCCGAACCAGTGATTGTGAAGCCCGAGTTTGATTTTGTATTTCTGGCACCAATCACTAAGCCGCGGCACGATTGGTTTCTTTACCGAAGCTGTCATGACTTTGGTTCCCAGTAACAGCGCCCCGTTGAATCCGCGATCGAGATAGTCGTCTTTCGAGTCAACCGGAAAGTTCACGCAATAAGCGCCGACTCGAATTCCGGCGTCGTCGAACCTTTTCTTGATCGCCTTGAAATCGGCTTCGGAGGCCTTTCCTGGGTTCAGGTGGCCATCCCAGAGCTCGACATTGGCAAGCCCGATCGACACCATCGCTTCGATCATCTTGTCGATGCTAAAGGCTCGAAACGTGTAGCTCTGCACACCGACCTCGACGCCTCCGAAGATCGAGGGCTTCAATTTGTCGACCGGCGATCTGAACATCAGTCCGGCGAACCCTCCCGCCAATCCGATTCCGAAGTCTCTTCTCGTAATTTGATCCACGATTGAATCCCCCTTCGCAGAGTGCCTCGCGAGACGCGTGGCATCATATTGTAAGAATCGGCAAAGAGCAACGGAGTGGGATCAGAGTTGAACCGTTCGTCCGGAGTAACATTTTGGTGCGCTCATCCAAGTAGTGTCCTGTCCCTTCGCTTTGCCCATTTCTCTGTCGGTATGATAGGTTCTCGCGCGTCGGACAGCGACCAGCTTTGGTGCGCAATTGGAGGCGAGGTGGCGAAGGAGAAAATCTACGACGCAATCATAATTGGGTCAGGCGCGTCGGGGGGCATGGCCGCAAAGGAGCTGACTGAGCGCGGAATGGAAGTGCTCGTGCTCGAGGCCGGCCCTCCTGTAAATCCTGAGCGCGACCTCAACACTCACCGGTGGCCGTACGAATCCATGTATAGAGGCTTCGGTCCGCCCGGATGGAAGGATAAGGATCAATGGATGCAGGCCACCGCCGGCGAATTCAGCCGGCACTTCTACGTCAAGGACAGTGAGAATCCTTACACTACTGAACCGGGCAAACCGTTTCTCTGGGTGCGAGCGCGGATCGTCGGCGGCAAGACCCTTCACTGGGGCCGGATGTCGTATCGACTCTCCGATCTGGACTTCAAAGCAAAGACGTTTGACGGATTCGGCGACGACTGGCCGGTTTCTTATTCCGATCTCGAGCCTTATTACACCAAAGCCGAAGAGTTCATCGGGGTGAGCGGAAACCGCGACGGTCTTCCGCACTTGCCCGACGGGAATTTCATGCCCCCTATGAAGCTCAACTGCGGCGAGCAGCTTTTGAGGAAAGGTGCGGAGAAAACTAATCGGCACGGAATCCCGATGCGCCTCGCGATGCTGACCGCGCCGCCAAAACCGTGGATGAAAAAGCGCGCGAAGTGTCACTACTGCGGCAACTGCGGCGACGGCTGCGACGTTGGAGCGATGTTCAACTCACTGAGTTCGACACTGCCGGTAGCCGAAGCGACCGGGCGAATGAGACTGCGGCCAAATTCCATTGTGCGACACATTACAGTCGATACGAACACCGGAAGGGCTAACGGCGTAGCGTTTGTCGATCGAGTCTCGCGCGAGGAATTCGAAGCGCACGGAAAGATCATCATCCTCGGAGCATCTACTCTCGAATCGACTCGAATTCTCTTGAACTCGAAATCGCGCCAGCATCCGACGGGGCTCGGCAATTCATCGGGAGTGATGGGTCATTATCTGATGGATCACTTCGGCGGCATCGGCGCGAGCGGCTACTTCAACGTGCTTGCGGACCGCGATCCGGTGAACGAAGACGGCAAAACCTCTGGCCTGCTGGTGCCGAAGTTTCGCAACGTCAGCAACGACACAAAACATAAGCGATTCATTCGCGGGTATGGCTTCGAGTGCGGCTCGGGCTCGCGAATGTATCCGGCGTTTGTCAAGAACGCGGCGCTAACGCCCGGCTTTGGATCAGAATTCAAGAAGCGAGTTCGGCACTACTACTCCACGCCTGTGAGCATGACCACGCGAGCGGAAATGCTTCCAAGGATCGAGAACTTCGCCGAGATCGATCCCGACGGCGTGGTGGATGCCTGGGGCATCCCGGTGTTGAAGATTCACATTCAATACTCGGATAACGAACGCGAGATGGCGCGCGACGCAGCTCAAACCAGCGAAGAGATTCTGCGAGCAGCCGGCGCTGAAGTTGTCTCAACCGGAGGCCGGATGACCGCGCCGGGACGAATCATTCATGAGCTCGGCACCGCGCGCATGGGCGTCGATCCGAAGACGTCGGTGCTCAACAAGTACAATCAAAGTTGGGACGTGAAAAATTTGTTCGTAATCGACGGGGCGGCCTTCGTAACAAGCGCAAATCAAAACCCGACGCTTACGATACTCGCGATGACGATGCGAGCTTGTGACTATCTCGCCGACGAGTATAAGAGGGGAAACCTCTGAGATTGCCGATTCGCCATCGCCGATTGGCGATTTATTCGTCGTCTGACTGATAGTGCGAAGAAGCAAAATCAGCAATCGACCACTGGAAATATCGAAATGTTATTCAGACAATCCGAAAAGAAAAATAGTGATGAAGAGCTTCGAAGGATGGCTTCTCGAGCGGTGCGTGTTGATTCGATCGCCGCGCTCTCGCGAGGACGCCGATTTGACGGCAGTTTCGCCGTAGCCGACAAGAATTATGATTTCACTTATGCGCCGGCTAAGGCTTCAGTTGTTGAGCGAAGACTCCAGCTCGTGGGACGCTTGACGGTTAAGGATCCGCGCGGTCAGACGCACACACGAGACCGGGTTCACGTGACCCTGGTTGGAACTCAGGGCGGCATCGGCACCGCGCCGACGCGGCCAGGCAACCCGACCAGCAGCGCTACGGCATCTTCGGATCTCCCCGACGTTGAAAGCACAGGAGCGACTTCCTTTACCGGTGTGATGTATCTTCACTTCGAACCGCTGATTGGAAGCGCGCTTGGTGTTCCCGCCGACATGACCCGAGTTCAGTTAAACGCTCGCTTCGCGCCAGTCGATGATACTGAGCGGACGTTGCAGGTGTTCTATAGTTCAATCGTCTACGCTCTTGCGGGAAAGCAGCCCCCGGATACCGCAATTGCCGAGCTCAATTCGGTTCTGTCGAAAGGTTAACGAGACACATCCTCGGCGACTCGCACAACTGTTTCAATAATCCATCGTCACAAAACCAGAGGCAGCGTTCCTTCAACAATCGTCCGTTCCAATCGTGGAGCGTCTGACGACCGCTTGAGTCGGTGAGCGACGCGATAATTCAACGGTCCGCCGTCGGCGCGATCGCTGCGTTCAAGCGGGCGCACGATGCAAACGAATTCGACTTCCAACGCCTCGCTGCTGGCGCGAACCACCGAGTAACCATGCGCTCCTACATCGACGAACGAAAGATGAGGAGCGAGGTCGGGATTCTTTTCGCCAAGCGCTTGCCTTGCGTCTCCAGTTCGTTGAAGCGCCAGGCTCGCGCGCACGCCATTCATGATCGAGAAATTAATTGCCGGCTTCGGCTCATGTATTGTTGAAGGTTCGTAGAGATAGATCGCGCGAAGAGGATCTGTTTTGGATATGAGATACTCGGCCGCTTCGAAGAGCCCCGGCGCCGAGATCGAACCGGTGACGAACTCCGCCATCACCGGCTCGAAAGGCTTCGGCGGTAACGATGCGGATACGACACCGGCTTCGAAGGCGTGTCGATCGCCGCAAATCGCAGCCACTCCGGTGAGCCCTTCATTGCGAATGGAGGTTAGGATCTCGGCTCGCTCGTGGCGATAAGCCGACCAATCATCATCGCTGAATAGAGCGCATCCCGAGCAGGGCCACTTCGGGCCGATGCCCTGCGGCAGATTCTGAAAGTCTATCCGCCAATCCAGCATTCCGACTGAATTACCCCAGAGTTTCCATATCGCCGACGATTCGCGCAGCTTATCGAGGAACCATCTCTTCTGTACGGCGCCAAGCATCGACTGTGGCGGCGAGTGCTTGCGTGGATTAGCAAGGTCGGCTCCATTGAACCGAATCGTGTCGGGAGGTTGTCCATTGTTATAAGTGCGTCCCGCGTCCATGACCTCTACAACATTCTCTGAAAACACGAAAGGGAATTGTTGAGGTTGAAACGCCGCTGCTTCAGCGCGATGCATCACCGGTTCGGATCGAAACGAACGATTATCGGTGAGAATCAGATCGACATTGCGGCCAAAGCGCAACGCTCGAAAGAGCTTCAGGCTATTGATGGCCGCAAGATTTCCGGGCTCCAAACCGAGACCGGAATCGTCAAAATCGCGAATCGGCTTATCGCTTACTGCCGGCGCGATAAACCTGTCAACATTAGCCGCGCGCGCCTTCACTGTCCGGGCCGGCTGATATTCAAACCATGCCTGATTGGCAGCGACCTTGCGCGTTTGCGCCGCGCGAACTCCTCCGAAATCCTGAATGCTCTGCCAACCTTTCCATGAGAATTCGTGGTTGTCCCACATACACACGAACGGCCAACGCGCGCGCGCGTCCTGCAGATCCGGATCGAGCAGATAACCGCGATACAGCGCGCGATAATCTTCGACTGTTGTCGGCACGTGAAAGTCCTTGATCTTCTCGCCGCTCGGATAACGAACGATGTCGCGAAGCCGGCGCGCGTAATAGCCCTGAGGGCGGTCTTCGGGGTACCACACGACTTCGTAAACAAAATCACCAAGATGAAGCACGAAGCCAAGCTGCTCATAGGCCGGCTTGCGCTCATCCTCCCAGATCATTCGCCTATAAGAGTTCGAGGCGCCCGCTTGAACGTTCTGACAACTCACGAAGGCGAAGCTGAACGGCTTCGCGTCTGCGGGAGCCGGCGCGGTTATCGTCCGGCCAATTCGACTACCGAAACCGTGCTCGTCGGTGAAGCGATACCAATAGACTCGGCGCGGCTTGAGACCAGCGGCCAGAACCCGGCAGGTCCAGTCGGTTTCCGAAGTGAGCTCTCTTCTCGCGCTCGCGACTACTCGGCGGAACGTCGACTCGTCTGAAATCTCGAGCGTCAGCTCTTTTGCGGCTCCTATGGATGTCGGAGGCCGTCGAGTCCACAGGATTACAGAATCAGGATGCGGATCACCGGAGGCGACACCTTGAGGATAGAGATCGCGACGCTCCCGCCATTGAATCTCCGAAGCGCGCGCGTGAGGCGAGCGCCACGCCAGTCCCGCACCGAATGACGCTGCAAGCTCGATGAACTGTCGCCGAGATATGCGCATTGGTTCTTACCGAGATGAGATCACCGGGTAATCTGGACGTCATTGACGCTTCAATTGCTCGTCTAACCTCACACAACACGTATGACTTCTTTATGCTTGCACTTTTTGGTGTTTGTGAAAAGAGCTGGAAGGCACCGCATCTTGCGATTAGAAAAAATCGAATGCTAGAATGCTCGCAGTCCGAGGGCGAGTTGATACTGAAGCGAATCGCTTGTTGAAGGAGACAAGGCGGCGTAGCTCAGGTGGTTAGAGCGTGGGATTCATAACCCCAAGGTCGGAGGTTCAAGTCCTCCCGCCGCTACCAATATAATCAAGCACTTGCGAGCCGGAGCGGTTCCGGCTCTTTTCGTTTTTTGTCACAATCGTCTGGGCGTACGACGCAAGCGCCTCGACTGCCCGTCTCCTACCATGGTCGGTTGCGTGAGTGTAACGGGGGCTTGTTGCCATTTGACTGTGACCAATCAAGTCCATGATAGTCCGGGTGCTTGCACCAGAATCGGCCAACCGGATTCCGAACGTGTGCCTGAGATCGTGAAAGCGAAGGTCGCGGATCTTTGCGTCGTCGCACGCGGATCGGAAACCCTTCTTGATGCCCAACCAGCCGTAAACGGCTAGCCTATTTGCCTCCGGCAAGCCCCGTGAACGCGGCTCGAACGCGTGGCAGGATACCAGCCCGCCAACACACTATCACCACCGGAGAAATCTACCACCACCCTTCATCACCGACTGGGATGACCAGTTCCGGGAACTGCACCAGCGGCAGAGGATTCTGGTTGTCCACGTTAGTCGTCGAGAAGATGGTGAGCACAAAGCGCAGGCTTGCCTCCTCGGACTCCGCCCCTGTGTTCTTGTGCCAGGCGGCAAGGTTACCGGCGATCTCCGAAGCGGTCGGGTCCACGGCGCCGACAGTGACCGGGGTCTTGAGCAGGAACACAGGCAGCAAGCTGAAGACGCTATTGTCTTTGTGGGCCAGGACCAGGTAGCGGTAGTCGATGGATGTTTCGATATCGAGTTGCTTGGCAGTCCCGTTGGAGCGGCTTCCCTGCGGCGCCGTAGACAGTTGCGTAAGCATGTCCGCAACCGCTACCTTGAGCGATGGGCCCGACGGCAGGTCGATCAGTCGGCCCACGCTCACCAGCGGCACAACCGGCGTCGGCCAGGTCACGGTTTCAGTTCGGTAGACGAATGCCGGGTTGGTCTGCTGCGGCGGCAGTGCCAGGTTGCGGTTGCGCTCTGTGTAAGCGCTTGGGCGCACGTTCTGGTAGTCGAGTATGTACAACTTATCCCACGACAGCTCCAGTGTGGTCAGGCTGACTCCGAGGTCGGGTTGATAGGTGGCGGTGTCGGCCTTCTCATCGATCTTGGTATAGCCTTTGATCGCCGGCCACGGGAACGGATTCTGCCCTCGCGAAGAACTAACCTTAACCAACAGATTGACGCTGCCCTCTTCGTTTTGAATTTCGAAGTTCCAAACCTCCAAGTTAGAATTGGAGCTGGCCCGCAGCAGCCCGCCTTTCGGCGCCTGCGGAGGCTGCCACTTGGGCCAGGTGAGCGCCGCGCCTGCGATGATTTCGCTGAAGTCCTGGACGGCCTTTATCGAGTTGGGACTTCCGTCCACAACCTGATCGATTAGGGGTTTGAGTTGAGGGTACTCGAACACGAAGCGCGCCAGCGCGTCGTATAGATTCTGCGGAGCAGGCCGGCCCAGGGCGAGCAGCGCCGCGGCGGCTTCGCTCGGCTGTGCCAGCGTTTCAGTCTCGTTGAAGGACAGCGACAGAGTCAACGAGTCCTGGTCCGCGCTCGAACGCTCGACGGTGACCGCGCACTTCCATGTGAGTGCCTTTGAGATCGCGTCAATGTTCTCGTTTTGAGTAGCGCTTGTGGCGAACAGCTTCGGCAAAGGCGGATAACTGCGCAACGGGATCGGGATTCGAGTGTTGCCGATGGGCTGGGTTAGCGTGTTTTCCCGTTCCTGTGGCAGCGGCAACGGATTCCGCTGAAGCACAAAGGTGAGCCAGCTCGACGGCGTATATCCGCAAGCCGACGCCGCACCGTCGCGCAGATGCTCTAACTGGTTGACCTCGTAGTCGAGATCCAGGGTGAATGCGCGTTGCGCGGCCGGGTCCTGCGCTGAAACCAGGAAGTTCAGCCAGTTGGCACCCTGCATCAGCGGCAGTCTCGTAGGAGTGAGAGAGTAGGGCAGCTTTTGATCCTCGGGCTCACCGGGCACCTGCACCGCACCGTAAAGTTGCGGAGGATTGTTGGGGTCACCGCCGGGCTCGATGCTGCCGCGCAGGGTGACGAGCGCCTTAAGCTGAGTCAGCGCCGAGAAGCCGTAGTCGTTCTCAAGCGTTCGCAGCAGCGCCTGCCGCCACGTCTCCTTTGCCGAAGCGGGATTGCCTGTGCCTGGCACCTCGTCATAGATGTAGTCCGTCTTCTGCGAGATGCTGCCGGCTAGGGATTCCTTGTTCTCCACGAATGGATCATAAAGCTCGTTGCTGGGCGTCGATTGTACGGCAACCGCTGACGACATTTGCGGACTGAAGATGGTCTCGACGGTGGCCAGGAAGTTGGCCGCCCACTGGTCCATGTCGGTCGACGAGAAGACCAGGCTGACGTCTTTCCAGACGTTCGGATTGCCCGGTTCGTACTGTCGCAGGCCTTCGACCGTGCGAGTAATCAGTTGCGTAGAGAGCGGCGGCGGCGCGTAGAAGACCGGCGGTTGTGGTGGGGTGGTCGTCTTGTTGAGGATCTTGACCGCGGTTCCGGCATCGATTCCCCAGCGCTGAAGCCAAATGCTGCGCCGTCCAAATTGCGTGCTGGTCAGGTCGCTGTTGGTCCCGGTAGCCACCTTCACGACGCCCTTCTGGCCGTCGAACGGGTAATAAGCGCGTTCGAAGTTGTCGGCGAACGGAGTGAGTCCGGTGGGATCCTGGTCGCTGCTTGGTTCCTCAACCGGCTGCACCGTCGATTCGACTCGCCGGACTTCAGGAGCCTTACTGGCAATCTCATCGGTAACGCCCGCGCGCTCGAGGCTCAACGTAACCACGAGCTCCTGAAGATCGCCGGGCCATTGGGTAGGCTGCGACTTCACGACGTTCATCGACAGCGTCACGGGACCCGGTCCGGGGGTTCCTGTCCCTCCAGCTTTAAGCCACGCCAGTATCTGGTTCACGAAGTTGGAAAGCCCGGAGAGCAGCGTCGTCCCGTTGGTAAGCGTGCTCAGCGGTCCCGGCGCGAGGATCTTGCCGGTATCCACCTTCGCACTCATGTTTGGATCGGTTAATTGGTCGGCAAGCTGCTGGTAGAGAAGCGTGGTCATTGCCAATTGCTCGGGATCGATCAAGCCTTCCGAGTCCGTCACAACCGTCGTGTCTAAAGAGAGCTGCAGTTTGAGCTCGACGCTGCCCCCACCACCAGAGGCGATCAAGTAGAAGGCCTGGGTTCCGACCCAGTCGCCGAGTCCGAGGATGTCGTCGTTATACACTACCTTCAAATCCACGGTGGGAAGCATCGAGTCGGGCAGCGTGTTGCCGAAGATGTCTTCAATAGAGAGACGCACGGTAAAGGTGTCGTTAACGTCCGCGTAGCGGTTCGCGGAGCCGGTTACGGGTGCGGTCTCGAACGCCTTTTGGTAAGTCCACGTAGTCTTGCTGCTTTGCTCGGGGGACTCGTCCTGAGCCGTCACCGGATGGCTCCAATTGGTTATGGTCCCTTGTCCGTTGATCTTCTCCACCCTGTAGCTAACCATCTGGTAGAGGCCTTCGAGGAAACGATCGCTGGTGGCGTTGGCTTCGTCCGGCGCGTTGTCCCAGGTGATCGACCAGCCCACCGAACCTCCGGGATAGGCCGCGGCCCAGTCCTCAACCGGAGTGCCCGAGGCGGTGCTCGCGAGAGTGCTGAAGATGGCCTTTCCGGCCTCCGGAGCCAGGCCCACCAGCGAGTTCTGGTAGGCCGTCGCCGGAACTATGCTGCCTTCCGTGCCAAAGCGCACCAACAACATGAGATCCGCCGGCCCCTGGTCGAACATCTGGAGATCGAGGTTCTCAACTTGCAGATAGAAGCCATCGCTGTGGACTACCGACACCTCCCAGACGAGGCGCAGGAATCGCATAAGTTGACCAGCTCCGAGCTTGGCGTAATTGGAGCAGTTGGGAGAAGTGTGGTCACTCACGGCCGCCTGCGCTGCGACGCCCGGAACATTACTGGTCGAAAGATCAGTGCGGACCAACACCTGTGGAATCTTGGTGGACTTCCAGGTGCCGCGGCTCGGGCTATACAAAAGATCAACGGATGTGACGGCGACTTTCGGGTCGTTCAATAGCGCCTGAAGCGCGGCACGGTTCGCCTCGTCCGTTCCCAGGAGCGAGAAGATATCCTTCAGAATCTCGCCCGGCGCTCCCGACGGGTCCGGAATAGAAGCCAGCCGAATCGGCAGCAGCAGAGAAGAGATCGCCTTCCAAGGGACGCCGCCCTTCGCGAGGTCCACTTGTTGGTCGCCGTCGGACTCGCCGCCAAAGAGTTTCTGCGAAAGCCACGGACCGGTTGTCGAGCCGGTCTCGCTTCGCCAGTCGCGAATCGCCTGGGTGACTTTTTCCGAGAAGCGAGTGATGACGAATGAGCTGCGTGCTGCGTCCTCCCAGGCAAGGTTGTCATTCATCGGCAAGATTACGGGCGCGGGTTCCAGCGCTCGCATCTGGCTGATGGTCCACGGTGGCGCCGATGGACGTGTGGTATGGACCATGCGCGGGTCGAGGCTCGATGTGGTATCGGTCTGGACCTTGATCCAGGCAGGGGTCAAGGCGGTGCCCACAAGTTTGGACTCAAGCAGCCACTTGCCCTCGACTTGCTTCAAGGGGAATTGCTGTCCGGTCAGAACGTACAGTGCTTCGAGCGTGTTCGCATGATTCGGATCGGGCAACCGCACCCCGCCCATCAGGAAGCGCGAGACGAAACCGCCCAGATCGCCCAAATCGATTTCGGCCAGCGCCCTTTGAAGATCGGGCGCCCCTGTCTGTTCAAGCAATTGGATCAACTGCTCGGCGAGCATAACGAAGTACTGGTCGAAAACCGTCCCGGCAGTCGATTGGTCTCCCTCGGGCCCGGCCAGAAGCGCGTTGACGGCGGACGTTCCCGAGAAGTAGGCATCGATCATCTCGAAGTAATTCGAAGGCACGCGTTGCGCCCCGAAACTGGAACGCGGCGTCGCGTCGGCCGCGACCTGCACGGGGCTTCCGCCGTACTCGAGACGCAGAGTGGGATGCACCGGCATGGTTACCACGTCGGCCTCTTGAGTCAATGTCTTCCCGATGGAGAAGGTAAACGTTTCTTCGAGTGCCGTTGACACCTGTGAGTCGAAGAGGCCCACCTCGAGCGCGGCGGCGACGGCTTCAAGCTGTTGTTGGAAGGCGCCGGTCCCGCCGTAGGCCGTGATCAACCATTGCGCCAGACCCGCTGCGAGCTTGCCGAAGGGCGTCGCTTGATCCCCGGTAGTAATCACCAGCGTGCCGACTCCTTGCGGAGCCCAGCTAATCGCGTCCTTCGAGACGGACGTGGGCTGTAACACGAACCCTATACTCAGTTCCAGCTTGGCCGCAGCGGCCACGGACGCGGCGGGCGAACCGGCGGCGCGTGCGTCGACGGCCGCGGCGCGGAGGCGCACCTCGCCTACCAGTACGGGATCGAAGCTCCGAGGCCGCATGACAAGAGTCGGCTGGGCAGCCTCGAGCACCGCTGTGGGAGTCGGGCCGCTCAGCTTGGCGACCGGGCCGCTCCCGAACGTGAAGCTGAAGATATCGAGTTTGGCTTCAAACGAGAACGTAATCTTGATGAAAAGGATTTTCAGCGATGCTTTGACTTTGATCTGGGCGGTCATTGTCAGCGGCGAGCTGTGCTTGGTTTCGAAGGCAAAGGCGATCGTGATTGTTGCAATCACCGATATGTCGACCACGATTACCTTGAAATCCACCTTGCCGCCGAGGTTGAGGGTCAGCGAGAGGCTGATCCCCCACCACCAATAATCCACTCCGTCATCGTTGATGTTGCCGGAAAACGAAGCGAGGAAACCCTGCACCTGGAGCCCGAGGATCAAGCTGGCCGACGCCTTGAAAGGACCTGACTTCCATTCCTTGCCGAGGCCGGCGGCGATTCCCAGCCCGAAGGTCCAGATCAGATTGAACTTGGTTCCGAACTGCGCAGGCGCGGCGGCGCTGCTCAGCTTCCCAAGGTAGAAGCCGCACTTGGCGATGATCGGGAAGGGTCCGGCTTGGAACTGCACGGTGATCGGAGTCGCGCCGCTGCCTTCGAAGAGCCAGCCAATTGCGAAACGCCAGTCCCCGTTGGTCCAGATTGAAATGCTGAAGTTGGGCAGTGAGAGCTGGAATGCGCCGATGTTGAGCTGACCGAGGTTGAGATAGATGTCGGCGGACCACACCCCAACGTTGTCGCTGACTTTTCGGTAGATGATGGTAAAGGTGAAGTCTTTGATCTGGTCCTTGAATGACTTCTTCTTCTCATCGCCGTTAGCTACGAGGGCCGTGCTTCCTTGAGTGAGCAGCTTCCCGTTGCCGTTTGGAGGCGGGTCCGGTTTCTTCTCAGGCGTGATCTTGATTTGCGCGCCGTAGAACGTCGAGTCGTGGAGCACCGCTGTAAGCTCGAGGCTCTTGAATTTGAACTTCAGCGCGAAAGCGATCCCCGCGTCGGAGTTGTACAACGAGGCGTTGGCGTAAATCAGGCTGGCGAACTCCTCGACCGTCTTTGCGGTTAACGGGTTGAGCTTATCGAACACGTCGCTGATGACATTCGGATTCGTCGGGTCGGTCTTGATCGCGTAGGAGCGGCCGAGAAAAACGGACGGGACACCGTCGAGGAGTATGCTCACCGACGGCCCATTCCAATTCGAATCAACGGACTTGCCGCCAAAGTAAAGTGCGTTGCTGCCGCCCGGGTCGCTCGGACCTCCGAACAACCCCAGGTCCTTGGGTCCGGTGGTGTAATTAAGCAGCATGTTGAGCAGGAACCCCTGGTAGTGCACGAACAGCAAGCAATAGATTTTCCTGTCGGCGCCGCCCGTGCCCGAACTGAATTTGAAGCGGTTCAATTGGACGTATTCGAAACCCGAAGAGATGATGCCCTCAAACTGGAAACCAGAAGGTCCCGCCACCTGGGCCGGCAGTCTCAGAACAAGCCCGACCGTGTCCGCTTGGTTTGCCGCGCCTCCCGGAACCCAGCCGACGAACAGTTGCGCGGTGAGATCGGTCTTGGTCGAGAGCAGATTGCCGAGTGTACCCAGCGGTACGTTGAAGGTCAGGCTGTACTTCGGCGCCGCATCGAAGGATGAACCGTCCACCTTGACCTTCCACTCGCCGGTAGCCGTGGGCCGCAGTCCGGCCGGTGTGATGGTGACGGCTTCGATGGCGCTCGGGAAGGTGCGTTTGAGGCTTTCATCACGCGCCTTGCTCAACATCTGGTCCACTCGCAACCCGTCGAGGAAGGTGTTGATGGGCTTCAGCGTGGCGTTGTCGCCCCTGATCTCAGTCTCCATGGCGAAGGCGTAGCCGGCGATGGCCAGACCCTCGTCGGGCACGTCGTTTGTGACCTTGCCGTAGGAAAAGAGGTCGCCGCCGATGTCTTTCTTGAAGGCCAGCAGTCCGCTGAGCTTGAACTGAGAAGTGGCGAGCGTCGTGTCGCCGGTGACACTCTGAGTGACGGGCACCAGCGTAGCGGCCGTCACCGACTGAGCCTCGCAGACGCGAAGTTTGCCGGTATCAAAATCGTAGGCGAAGCTGCGCAGTTCCTTGGTAGAGAAGACCAGCGAGCCGGTGCCGTCTTCAAAAAGCGTGTACACGCCGTCGATAACGATCGTGCCCGAAGCGGGTTTGTCCTGCGGAGGGGCCTTCTTGAGTGTCACAGGATTGCCGAACAGATTTTTTATGCTGAAGGCGATCTTCGAATCGAAGACGGCAAGTTTGCTGTTGGCGTAGCGCACATTGAACAGCAGTACCTGGAAGTTCGGGTACGCCGTCGGCGTCACGAAGTCCGCCTCATAGTTGATCACAGAGAATAGCGAACTCTGGTCCAGTGACTTGCCGTCTTGGGCGACCTGGTTGATCGTGACGCCGAAGTGATGAGCAAACAGCGGCCCGTTGATGCCGCCGAGCAGGATCTGGATATCGAGCGGCAGTTCCTTGTAATCGAGCGGGACGTTGAAGAACAGCACGCCGTTCCAGTTGGGATCGTCGATCATCTTGCGGAAGTCCGCGTAGAGAGCGCCGCCGTTATCGGCTGCCACCAGATACGCCTCGAGTCGCTCCTGAATCGCCGTGATCTTCCCTGGGGTAGCGTCCTTGATGAGCGTGTCCCACGCGTGGGTGTCGCCGATCAACGTCCGCGCCGAAACTCCGGGTACGAATTTGAACAATGCGATCGTCTGAGAAGCGCTCTCGCCGAGGTCCATCCGAAAGGTGAAGTCGCCGAGCGTGATTTTGTTTGCGAAGGGATCGAGGGCTTGCGCGTCGGTGGCGACCAGGAACAGGTTGTCGTTGAGGACCGTGTTAGTGAACACCGGGTTAACGACTTTGTTGTTGAGGTCGGCGTTGAGCGACAGCAGTTGAGTCGGTATCTGCGGGCTGCGCGCCAGAAGGATACCCTTGATGGTCCCCGACGGCGGGCCGCCACCAGCCCGGTTGAGTTCGGCCAGCAACCCCAGCGGCGTCCGCGCGAAGCCTCCGTTGAAGGCGACGTTGGTTGAAGTATCGAAGAAGATCGGCCCGTACGTCATGTCGAAGTGCGGCTTCAGCTTGGCGCGGCGGTCGCGGGCTACTACCTGCTGCTCGATAGAGCCCAATTCTTTGGCTGACAGGTTGGGGTTTGGATTCGGGATCCCCTCCTCCTCGTTCTGGTAGAAGACCCCTCCGTAGGGAAGCATGGGGAAGAGCGGGTCGCCCTTGACTGGTTTTTTGAATTGCACCAGGCTGGCTCCCACGGCGATCGGATAGGCGTAGGGAGACCCGACAGCCGCCTCGCCAAAGTAGGTCGAAGCGGACGACTGCGCGCAGTAGCTTGTGTCGACGATCTCGCTGGCTTGCTCGGCGTTCAATGTGTTCTTGTGTATCACCCGCACCCAACTTGTGGTGAGCGCGTCGTCGAGATCGGTCGGTACGCCGCCTTGCGGTTGGTAGTTCCGAGCGAAGGCTGGCTTGCCATTCTCAAATGAAAGGCGGTCGCCGGGCTCGACCAGCACGTACTCGGTGCCGGCTGTGCCGCCGCGGATCTGTACACGAGTGCCGCTGTCGTCGACGCCCGGTGCCCCGACTTCGAACTCTCCGACCGGGCACAGGTAGCAATCTGATTGCTGCAGTCCGGTGTTCTTGGCGAAGCCGAAGCCCGCGCTAAGACCTCCGTTGGATGGCGCCGCCGGCTTGAGACTGACCGGGGCGTTAGTTGTACTCGACAGGTACTTCGAGGTCAGCGCATTGGGCAGTTCGAGGTCTAGAGCAAGGCGTGTTCGCGACCCGTCGAGGGGGGCCAGTGGTTGCAGGTACACGAAGAAGGGTAGGTTGTTCTGTGGGAATGGACCCGGATCGCTCGCGGGAGTAAAGAGCGGATACTGGGCCACGGAAGCGGACGCGGCGTCCGCTCCGTAGAACATTCGCAGATTGCCGCCGAGATCGTTGCCCAATTGGTAGTGGTCCCAGACCCAGGCCAGCGTCAGCGTGCCGCGATGAAGTCCGTCGAGCGGAAGCAGGATTTCTTCCGGGCGGGTGCCGATGGGCTGGGGGTTTTGGTTCCTTTCGAACTGCACCAGGATGGTCTGCTCGGCCGAAGCCTTTAGCAGTTTTATGCCAAGCGCTTTGGTGTCGATATCGAGTCTCGTATTTCTGCGCAGCAACAATCGCCAGCCGCCGATGGCAAAGGTGGCGTCCGACTCCAGCGCGGAAGCGGTGGAAGACTGGACGACGTTGTACTGGCCGGCGGAAACGCGCCAGGCAAGACGCGAGAAGTTAGTGTCCTGTTTACTCAGCGCTGTACCGAGTTCCGTAAGCAACGTGCGCGGATCCGCCTGAGCGCTGAGGAACACGTATGCCCCGACCTTATCCCAGCTCTCCTGGAGAGTGAGAGACTGCGGTGGCGTACCCGCGGCGAAGAGATAGTAATAGGTCCACGTAACTCCGGGGCCTGACGTGGTGTTGTTGCTTGCTTCGTACAAGGCGCCCTTGATGTCGGAGGCGAGCAAC
>Ga0075426_10000742_pt1 | contig 22658 bp, 10 predicted proteins | sample SoiMethybrSBSTD5_FD_75304 | JGI IMG/M metagenome (GOLD analysis project Ga0075426, IMG submission 75304) | Bulk soil microbial communities from a Populus tree surrounding site in Tennessee, USA - Soil MetaG P. TD hybrid SBSTD5 | ecosystem: Environmental > Terrestrial > Soil > Tree plantation...
ACCGCATGCGGCAACCGAAATTCTTGCAAACGAATACGGCGATTGTAAGGACAAGCATACCCTGCTTGCTGCGATGCTCCTGGCCGCCGGAATTCACGCTTATCCCGCATTGATCAATACGACACACAGAATTGACCCCGATATACCATCCCCCGCGCAGTTTGACCATTGTATTACCGCAATTCCGCTGGGCCAGGAAACCATCTGGGTAGACACTACTACCGAAGTGGCGCCCTTCCGCTTCCTGATGCCTCCCTTGCGCAAGAAAGAGGCTTTGATAATCCCGGACAACGGTCCCGCCAGGCTTGAAACCACGCCCGCTGATCCTCCTTTCCCAAGCACGCAGTCCGTCGACATCGAAGGCAAGATCGATGATAAGGGTGAGTTAACCGGGCGGGCGCACGCAACGCTCCGCGGCGATGCGGAACTAATGTTACGAATGCTATTCAGGAGAACGCCGAAGGCAGAGTGGAACAACCTTCGTTACTACCTGGCCCTCAGCGTCGGATTAGGTTACACAGCAGAAATAACTGAGATGAGGCCCGGCGACCCCAACTCGACCGAAAAGCCGTTCGAACTGGAGTACGACTTCACAATAAAAGATTTCCTTGACTGGACCAGCAAGACGGACGAACTTGATTTACCTCTGCCTTCGTTCCATTTGCCTGAAACCGACGCTGATAGCGAGCAACGCTCGAAGCCAATTGACTTTGAATCAACGGGTGATACCAGCTACCGGCTGAAGCTTCCATTACCAGCCAAGTATCAACTCCGGCTACCTGTGCCGATCACGGTGATACGGGACTATGCGGAGTATCGCTCAACCTATAAGCTCGAAGCAAATACTCTGATCGCAGAGCGGACCCTGCGAGTGCGACAGCGTGAAATCCCTGCTGCACGACTCCAGGATTACGTGAATTTCCTGAACTCGACGAAGGCCGATGCACAGCAAGTTGTGTCTGTCAAAACCGACGTGGCTGGGACCCCGTCATTACCGGATTCGCTGACGGCTGAAGAGCTGATGAAAGCGGCAGGCAGGGCTGCTGAAAACAAAGACTATCCTCGGGCTGAGGAGCTGCTCAAACAAGTCCTGGCCAAAGAACCGAAGCACAAACTGGCGCATATCCGATTGGGTTATGTGCTGCTTGAACAGGGTAAGCTTGATCCCGCCATCGAAGCCCTCCGCGAGCAGACCAAAATAAACCCCTTCGATGAGCTTGCTTACTCGATTCTCGCGCATGTTTTTTGGGCGCAGAACAAATACGAAGAAGCGGAAGCGTCCTTCCGCAAACAGATAGACGTTACGCCGCTCAGCAAGACTGCGCATGGCGATCTCGGATTAATGCTGGTTGCGTGGAAGAAGTACAAGGAAGCAGTGCCGGAACTGGAACAAGCAATCGCGTTGGATTCAGACGAAGCGCCCAAGTATGAAGTCGGTCTTGGCCGCGCCTACATAAGTCTCGGTCAAAGTGAGAAAGCCATCGCGGCGTTTGATCACGCCCTCAAGCTTTCGCACGAAGCATCGACATTGAACAATGTTGCCTACAACCTCGCAGAAGAAAATGTTCAGCTCGATAAGGCTCAGCACTATTCTGAAGAAGCAGTAAAAGAAGTCGAGACGAATCTCCGCAATGCGCGACTTGAGGAATTGACAACCGATGACCTGGCCAGCGTAAGGAGCCTTGCCACTTATTGGGATACGCTCGGATGGATACACTTCAAAAAGGGCAATCTGGATCTGGCGGAGAAGTACCTGACGGCGGCATGGCAAGTCGAGCAATACAGTGAAATCGGGGATCACCTGGGACAAATCAGCGAGAAGCAAGGAAAGAAAGAAGAAGCGATTCGATGGTATACGCTCGCTGCCGCCGGGACACGCCCAACACATGCGGCACACGAGAACTTGAAGAGGTTGAGCGGCCCGGACAGGCTGGAATTGCGAATAAACAAGGCGCAAGGAGAACTGGTCGAATCGCGAACGCTCAAACTTGGACAACTACTCAAGGGTGAAAAGCAAAACTTGCAGGCAGAGTTTTACGTCGTTCTTGTTCCGGGAGAGACAGGAAAACCCAAAGTCGCGGAAGTGAAGTTCATACGCGGATCGGAGAAGCTTCGCGGATTGGCGTCCGCGCTGCAGAGTGCGACTTATGGCATGAGCTTTCCCGACGAGACTACAACGAAAATAATTCGCCGAGGAGTACTGATGTGCGAACCCACGAGCGATGGCTGTACGTTTATCCTGCTATCGCCGGAGTATGTCACGTCGGTGGATTAGGATTTTGCTAGGTCGTTTGTTCCTTTTCCGTGAGAGAGTTTAACCATCCTCAAAGACCCCTTTGCGGCAAGCCCGCCTGCTTAGAGCGGCATGGAAACCCTTCTGAAGAGGCTGAATGACTAACGGAAGACGGCAAACTGAGACCACTCAGATTCAACCCAAGACTGAAACGGCCATCTTAAGCTGCCTGCGATCCACCCATCAACTTCTTTCTTGGGCTGAGACTCTGGAAACGGACTCCTCAAAGCAGCGGCCAACAAAAGCCTCAGAGTCTTATCGTTGGCCCTTGGTGACCCTCTCCGCTATCAGCTAAAGCACTGCCAATTCGCACCATAAGTGGAACTTCAAGAATCGTTCAAGGTTTTTTCAAGGGCGCCATTATAATGTTGCCGCTCGCGGTAGTTGGTGCAAAAACAAAGAAAAAACCGTGAACGAATTGCGACGCTATAAGGCAGACAGATGAGAAAAGCGAACTCCCCAGTTCCAGTAATTCTCTTTTCAGCACTCCTAATTCTTCATTCCACAATTAACGTCTTCGCGGGCGTCTCCTTTACTTCCGGCCAGGGCGTAGTGCTGACCGGGGCAGAAGGAGTCGTCCTGACCGGAGCAGAAAGTGTTGTGCTCACTGGCGCGGATGGCGTCGTCCTGACAGGCGCGGAGGGCGTTGTACTCACGGGAGCAGAAGGCGTTGTACTCACAGGTGCCGAGGCGCTCACTTATACGGGCGGCGACGGCGTAGTACTTACCGGAGCCGAGTCTAATACCGGGATTCAGAGCTTTGACCCCGGACTTGCCTGGCTCCTTGACGCGCTTCCCGACTCGAGCACCGTAAACGTGTTCGTTGCCTTCTATCAGATGCCCTCTGCTTCGGACTTCGATGCGCTTCGTGCGGCCGGCGTCTTTGGGGGAACGATCTTCAACAATTTGCCGATCGTGATGATCAACGCGACTCGCTCACAGATCGCGGCGATATCAACGCTTAAATCAGTTCGAACAATCTACTCAAACAAGACATTTGATTTTTTCACGCACGATACCAGAATTCTAACCGGCGAGAGCAAAGTCCTGACCGATCGCGTTCTAACCAGACGCAACGGCGGAATGCCGCTATCGGGTCAGGGAGTCACTGTAGCGGTCCTCGATACCGGGATCGACGCAACGCATCCCGACTTGAGCTACGGTTCCCAGGTTATCCAAAACGTCCGAGTCGCCGATCTTCAAGGAGCTTCGCCGGCGTTCCTTTATCCGCAAGTCGTCGAAGGCTTGAACGATTCCGATCCGGTTATGGGTCACGGCACGTTCGTCGCAGGGGTCATCGCGGGTACTGGTTCCGCGTCCGGAGGTTATTACGGCGGGATGGCGCCCGGCGCGAGGTTGCTCGGAATATCAGGAGGCGATGCGAATCTGTTCTTCGTACTGTCAGGGATGGACTACATCCTCTCGCATCGCGTCGATATGAACATCCGAGTTGTGAATTGCAGCTTCGGAATCAATGGGGTGTTTGATGCGAACGATCCGGTTAACGTAGCCACTAAAATCCTGCACGATGTCGGGATTTCGGTCGTCTTCTCGGCGGGCAATAACGGTGCTCAACCGAACTCGCTCAATCCATATTCGGTCGCGAGCTGGGTCATCGGTGTGGGCTCGGGAAACAAGGCTGGTTCGCTTTCGAGCTTCTCCTCGCGAGGCGCAGCCGGCTACGGCACGTATCATCCGACACTGATTGCTCCAGGCGAGTCGGTCGTATCAACGCGCGCGTCAGGTATCAACGTGATTGGAACCTGCGGCTTAAGCGCGGGGCTCGCATCGTCCGACAACGACGTAAAGGTTGTTCCGCCGGCATATCTGCCTCGCTACACTTGCAGCTCAGGAACGAGCTTCTCAGCACCACACGTTGCCGGCACGATCGCATTGATGCTTCAAGCGAATCCGAATCTCGGCGTTGATCAGATCAAGCAGATTCTTCAACAGACCGCGACGCCGATGCTCGGCTATTCTCAGTATGAAGTCGGCGCGGGTTTCCTCAATACTTACGCCGCGGTGCGAAAGGCGGGACTCGGAACACCGCTCGGCCGTTTCCGAGACAGCTTTGGTGATCCGTCAGTTAGCTTCTCGCGTGACCCGGTCGCCGGGATCAAGGGCACAGTCGCTCCGGGCTCAACGTACTCGAAAACATTTAACATCCCACTCGATACGCTCTTTGCGACTGTTGAGATCGGCTGGCTGCAGAATGGATCGGTTGTCAATCTTCTGACGACAACTTTGAATGGTCCTTCGAAAACGATCGCGATGCCTTCGCCGGGGTTGATTGGATTTCCGGCGTTGAACAAGAGCGGGGTGACCATTAGTGATCCGGACCCCGGCGACTGGACGATCAATGTTGCTAACAATCCTGCCGGAACGGCTCAGCAGTTGGTTATCGCCGTCGAGTTGTTCCGGGCGCACTTCGCGCTGTCCGGCTTGGATCAACTGTCGGCAAGCGATCGCGCGGCAGCAACTCATGCACTGCGGAGCGGATTGATGCTCGGGCTTTCCGGAGATTTCGCCGGATTGTCGTACGCAACGCGGCTCGATGTCGCTCGAGCTCTAATGCTTGGAGCGGGCGCTCGAGTCCCGCAATATCTGCCCGACGCTGCTTCCTTTTCAGATGAGCCAAGCGACGCGACTGCGATATTCATCGAGAGCGTGACGCATTCGCCTTTCGGAGACTTGATGGGGACGACTGGAACGCTCTTCAATCCGCAAGCTCGGACGGATCGAATCACAGTAGCAATCGCCCTGGTGAAGGCCTTAGGCCTTGATCAGGAAGCGCAGGCAGCAAGCGTGAACAATCCCGGCCTCGCGGATTGGAACTTCATAGCGCCTGCCGCGCGAGGCTACGCAAGCGTCGCAGTATCGCACGGCTTGATGCGAGTGAACTCCGGTTATTTTCGTCCTTCCGATGCGATAACACGCCTGGAGCTGGCCGGGGCCGCAGTCGCGCTGCAACAAGCTACGCGGTGAAATGGTCGCGCGAGAGTCGCTGGATAAAGAGCCCTGCACTGGAAATAAGGACGTGGGTGATGAGAGTGCCAACAAAGTATGAAGTCGATAGGAGGGACCTTTTGCTCCCACTTGTTTCAATCCAGAGTTTGGAAGCATCGGACTCAATCGGTGATTTCGCCTGCGCCATCACGGGCCCGTGCTCCCGTCGCGCAACGCCGGAGAATGTTTCCCGGCAAGCCCCGGATGTGGTTCAAGTTTTTTTCAACCGGTGGCTGATAAGTTGAACCTGCGCTACGGAAAGTCGCTTACTTTCCGAAGCCGCAGGCGCTCAACGAGCGGCCACTTCAAGAAGCGCGGCGTTTTTCTGGGGAGGGACGCCGCGCTTTTTTTTGAATCATGATCAAGTTCATCGACAGCAAGCTTCAGCCGCCACATCTGAGCTCGAACGTGATTAAGCGCCCGCGCCTGATCGAGCGCTTGCAATCCAATCTCGGGCTTTGTGCGACCTTCGTGTGCGCGGGACCCGGCTGGGGCAAGACTACCCTGACCGCTGAGTTCCTGGACGCTATTAGTGTTCCCGCTGTGTGGTACGACCTTGACGCAACAGATTCCGACATCGCCGTTTTTTTTCGTTACCTCGTGAGGGCCTTACAACAGGCGATTCCCGATTTTGGCCATAGCACCATTGACCTTCTTCGTTCGGGCGGGGGCGCCAGCTACGAACAGCTTGCTGATTTGTTCCTCTTTGAACTTGCGGAAGCGGTAGACCGCGACCTCGTCGTGGTGCTTGATAATATACATTACACATTCTCCACCGAGTGGAGTTCGCCCGTTCTGTATCGCATTCTTCAACTGCTCCCCAAGGGTGTTCACTTCATCCTACTTGCGCGAATGGCTCCCGGCTTCACTTTTTCACGAATGCGAAGCAAGCAGACTCTTGATCAAATCGATGATCGCTCGCTCGCCTTCAACCGCAATGAAGTTTGCGAGCTCTTCAAGCCTGTGCTTGATGACGAAGGCACGGTAGATAAGCTGCTAGGCTGGACTCAGGGATGGGTTGCCGGGCTTCAAATAATTCGCAAAGCGGTGGAGTCTGATGTGTCGCTACGCAGTTTGGAAGTCGATGAAATAATTACCCGGTCGGAGTCTGAGATCTTCGATTACTTCGCCACCAGAGTTTATCAAGCCGAACCGCGAGAAATTCGCGAATTGTTGGTTCGATCTTCACTGCCCTATCACATTACTCGCGACCTCCTGACTGAAGCGCTTGGCATGGAGGTGTCAAGCGAGCAACTACAGGCTGCAGTCCGCGAGAACGTCTTTCTCACGCGGCTGTCGGGCGAAAGCGACACGTACACATTTCATCCGCTGTTTCGAGACTTCCTAAGGAAGCAGTTGGAGGCTGAAATCACAGCCGCGCAACTTCGCGAGTTCCATCGCAGTCTCGCTGGTTACTACTCGGCGCGCGAAACCTGGGGACTTGCGCTTCATCACTTTTTTGAAGCTGGTGATGAATCGGGGGCTACGCAGACGATGCTCAACGCCGAGCAGCCGCTTCTGGCGGCTGGCCTCGCAAGCACGCTCGGTTCTTACCTTCCACGATTCAGCCAGCAAACTTTGGATCGTAATCCGCAGCTCTACAACCTGATGGGCGAGGCTCGGATCATCGAAGGCGATTCAATCGGGGCGGATGAAAAATTTCGCCTCGCGCTAGACGCATCGCGACGAGTCGGCGACCGCGAGGTCGAAGCTGCGGCGCTAGCAGGGCTCGCTCATTCCGCGGCGCGCGAGCATAACTTCAAAGAAGCAATCGCCCATGCAGAAGCTGCCGAGCAGTGCGTTATACAAACCGGCAACCTGCCTGATAAGGCAGCGCTGAGAGCACGGGTGAAGAACGTCGCCGGGGCCGTTCGCGTCTTTGAAGGCCGCTACATCGAAGCGAATGATTTGATGGAAGAGGCATTGCGTCTGGCCCATGAAGCGGCTGACGTCAGATTGATCAGATCGATCTCGCACAACCTGGCTCTGCCCGCTTTCATGGAAGGAGACTTTCACGCAGCGCTTCGCTATTTTTCCCGCAGTCCGATATCCGAAAATTCCGGAAGCCGCCGAGTCTTGCATCCCGATTCCATACTGCTCTATTTGAATCGGGCTGCGGTGTACACCGCGCTTGGAAAGTTGGAAAACGCAGAGCGCGATCTCGCGAGCGCCGATGAACTTGCCTCGGTGTTCAGTCTCCGTGGTTTTGTGCCGCGAATAATCGAAGGCAGAGCGAACCTCGCTAGAGAACGGCGAGACTTCAGTGAAGCTGATCGACTTTACGACAACGCACTGGAGGAGTATCAAAGTGTTGGCTCCGATCCCGCGAAGTCCGATCTAAACTATGAGCGCGCATTGCTCGAGCTCCGACGAAATGAAACTGCTCGCGCACTCGAATTGATCGATGAGATGGTTCGAGATCGTCGCCAGAATGGCCGCGATATCGAATTGGCGCTCGCGCAACAGATGCGCGGCCGCGTGCTGCTCGAGCTCGGCGACTCGCGAGCCATAGATGAAGCTAATGCCAGCGAGCCCTTGCTGAGGCGACTTCAGTGCAACTACTATTTGGCGATAGGATGTTACTTGAGAGCGCGGGCATTGTCCGGTCGCGACGTCGAAGGAGGGCGGTTGGCGCTGGTTGAATTCCTTCAGCTCGGAGAGCGCTTCGACTACAGCTATTTCGCGCAAACTGAGGAATGGTTTCACCCGGCACTGGCCGGTTTGTGCCGGAGATATTCGATCGATTCTCCCTGGTTGAATCTGATGCCGGCGCCGAACAAATACGCGACCGGAACTGAGCGATGAAGACTGAGAACTGAACGATTCGCGAGCGGTTGTTGCGCGACGCGAGTCAGGCTTAACTCAGTCCTCTGCCCTCATTACTCTTTTATGCTTCCACAGTTTTTCCTGAAGACCAAGCTGTTGCCCCCAAGACTTGGGCGACGGGTTCTGCCTCGTACGAGATTGATCGAGCAGCTTCGCGGTTTTCTCGATCGGCCCGCGACAATCATCTGCGCCGATGCGGGCTGTGGAAAGACAACGCTCATCACGGATTTCATTCGCTCGTCGGGGCACAAATTCGTTTGGTATCAAATAGACCGCTCGGACCTAGACCTCGCAGTTTTCTTCGGATACCTGATCTACGGCATACGAACTGTCTTTCCAGATTTTGGCGATGTCGTCCTGGGTCTGATCTCCGAAGCTGAAAGCCTTTCTTCCAAGACAGACCAGCTTGTCGATGCACTGGTCAACGAAATCAGCGAACAGGTAGACGAGAAGATAATTGTCGTGCTGGACGATTATCATCACATCGATTCAAGTCAGCCGATAGCAGCTGCGGTCGACCGATTGATACAGTACGCGCCCGATGTCCTGCACATCGCAATTACTACGCGATCGATGCCTAACTTGTCTGTGACTCGCTTGCGCAGCAAGGGGATGATTGGCACGCTGGGCCGGCAGGAACTGTCGTTTACCGAGGAAGAGGTCCGGCAACTATTTGAGCAAACCGCGGGTCGCAACCTGAGCGACGAACTAATCAAACAGTTCTATGAGCGAACGAAGGGCTGGGCGACGGGGGTGCAGCTCATAGTCCAGGCAGTCGAGCATCTACCGCAAAGCAACCGACAACTAGGTCAAACCGGATTTCTCGAAGTGCTCAAGCGAAGCGAGGACGAGGTCTTCGATTACTTCGCCGAAGAGGTGGTTCAGTACGAGAATCCCGAAACGCAAGATGCGCTTCTCAAACTCTCGCTCTTCAGGCGAATCGATCATTCGGCAGCGAGTTGCGTTTTGCCTGCCGAGCACGCGTATCACTTGTTGTCGTCGCTTCAGCGAAGCAATCTTTTCATTTCGCAAGTCGAAGGCGCCGAAGGCGATGAGTACAGTCTTCATCCGATGTTCCGAAGGTTCCTTCGCCGGAGGCTCAAAGCGAAGATTGGAGACGCTGCCGTTCGCGCATTGCAAAGCCAATACGCCGATCATCTGATGTCGCTTGGAAAATGGCAGAAGGCTGGTTTGATGTACGCAGACGCGCGCAATGCGGATGCGATGGCGGGAATCCTGGTTGAACGCGGCCGCGAGCTGATCGACGCCGGTCTGTTCGAAATCGTCAAGCGCGGTTACGACGCGGTAAACGAAACCGTCTCGAAGCTTCATCCGGAAATTCCGCGACTGCGCGCTCACATCGCTCGAACAGAAGGTGATCTGGAACTGGCGGAGCGCTTGTTCACCAAAGCCTCTCAGGGCGCCGCCGAGATAGGCGATATTCGATGCGAAGCGTCATCCTTGCACGGGCTGGCTTCGGTGTACATCCAGAGAGGCGAGCACGCGCGCGCCTTTAAACTGGCGAGCGAGGCGCTGGCCAAGGCGCCTGCCGAAGACCTCGCGCTGCAGGCGCGATGTGAGCATACAATTGGCAACTGTCACTTTCTGGCTTCCGTTTCGACGGGTCAGTTTGAAAAGGCAATCGAAACTTGGCGGCGCGCGGTTAAGCTCGCCAGGCAGGCGGGTAGAGAGAATCTCGCCTTGATAATCTCACACAACATCGGCATGCCCTATGCATTCACTGGCGACTTTGCGCGGGCCCGCGAATGGTTCTCGAAGCTCGTCGATGGAAACGCGCGACGTGTTCTGCTTCCTCAGCACGCGCTCGGCTATTGCAATCTTGCACGTACTGACTTTGCCGCGGACGATTTCGACGCGTGCGAACACCGCCTCGAGAAAGCCTTTGAGGTTTGCCGCCTGTTCAATCTGACCCTGGAGCGAGCTGAAGCCCATGAAATTGCGGGCAACGTCCATCGCGAACGCGGACAGTTCAGCCTCGCCAGGGAACATTACCTCCAGGCCGAAGATCTCTACCGTGATTCGAGCATGCAGCTCGAGACGCGCGAGCTACCCGACGAGCAATTGAGACTGTTGATTGCGGAACGGAATCTTTCGAAGGCGCGAGACGCCGCACAAGGCCTTGTAGAGAAACGATCGCGGCTGGGTCACGCATTCCCGCTCGCTCGAGCGCGAATGCTTCTTGCACAGAGTCTTCTCGAAAGCGGCATCGGCGAGCCTAAAGAGCTTCTTCTCGATGCTCTCGGACAGTTCGAAGCGTGTCGCGCGCACATTTGGGTCGCCAGCGCTCGCTTCCTGCTCGCAAGCGCCGAGCTGAGGCAGGGCAACAAAGACGCTGCAGCAAATCACGCCGCCGAAGCACTCGGTATTTCTCGCGAGTTCCGCTTTACGCACCTGATCAACTCGGAGGTCCGGCGCGCGCCGGAGGTTTTCGAGCTGGCCCTCGCTCGCGGCATCGAGCGTGATTTATTGGAGAGCGTTGGAATAAAGAACGAGCGAGCAACTGCTTTGGGTGGTGAGGTCGCGCTTGCGGCGGCTGCAGTCGCAACGTCACCTGTTGCTCTCGCCGGCGTGCCGCTGGCAGTGGTTGAGCGCGAGATCGATCTCACCATAAAAATGCTCGGTGCGGTTGAGGTCCTTCGGGAACAAAGCCGCAAGCTTGCGCCGGACGCCTGGACGCTTTCACGCGCCTTGAAGATTCTGTGCTACATCGCATCGCGGCACAATCATCGCGCAACTAAAGACTCGATCGTTGAAACCTTCTGGACGGAAACCGCGCCTGAGGACATCGACAAGAACTTTTGGCCGACCGTTTCCTACATCCGCCGCGCATTAAACAGCAATCAGGAAGTAAAGAAGAATTTTATTCGTTATCGTGAGAGCGCATACTACTTCAACCCCGAATTCCATTATTCGATCGACAACGAGGAATTCGAACACAAGATTGAAATCGCTCACGAACGGCGGCGCGAAGGCGACACAGATGGATTCACCGCGATGGCGCGACAGGCAATCGATTTGTACCGTGGCGATTTTCTCGAAGAGATCTACGACAACTGGGTCGAGGAACCGCGTGCCTACTATCAGAATCTATATTTCGCGACGCTAAAGGAGCTCGCCGATCATCATCACCGCGCCGAGGAGTACGAACAGGCGATTGCCTACTGCAAGACGATTTTGAGCCGGGATTCTTATCGTGAAGATGTGCACAGGCAGTTGATGGACAGTTACGCTCGAGTGGGAAATCGAGCAGCGGTTCGTGAGCAGTTTGAAAACCTGAAGACTCTGCTGATGGAAGATCTGGGCGTCGACCCATTGCCGGACACCGTCGCTACTTACAAGAAATTGGTTTCCGGTTGAGTTCTTGTTTCTGTTTTGTGGTTCTGTTTTGTGGTTTCTGGTTTTTGGTTCCTGGTTTCTGGTCTCCGTTTGATTCGAAGTCTATTGTGCGAAGCAGAGTTTGTTGAGAGCTTCTCAACCAGAAACCACAAACTGGAAACTGGAAACCATCTACACATGCTTCCTCAATTCTTTTTGAAGACGAAGCTGTTGCCGCCCAGACTCGGGCGGCGCGTCTTACCTCGACCGCGGCTGGTCGAACGGATGCGCGGCTTCGTCGATCAGCCCGCAACAATTGTTTGCGCAGACGCCGGCTGCGGAAAGACCACACTGGTGACCGAGTTCGCGCGTGCACTCGAGTTGCCTTTCGTCTGGTATCAAATCGATCCGACCGACGTCGATCTAGCGGTTTTCTTCGGCTACCTTGTGCATGCGATACGCACGATTCATCCACAGTTCGGGCAGCTCACCCTAAGATTCATCGCGGAAACGGAAGACCTCGCGTCCAGAACCGATCAGCTAGTCGATGTCTTTGTCAATGAAGTCAGCGAGCAGGTTGAACAGAAGACGGTTGTGGTGCTCGACGACTATCATCACGTCGACTCCAGCGTACCGATAGCCGCATCGATCGATCGGCTAGTCCAGTACATTCCCGATGTACTTCATCTTGTTGTTACCAGCCGTTCGATGCCCAACCTGTCGGTGACACGGTTGCGAAGCAAGGGTCTCATCGGAGTCGTCGACCGCAAGGACTTGTTATTCACGCCGGCAGAAGTTCAAAGGCTTTTTGCGGAGACCTTTCACCAGTCACTCGCTCCGGGCCAGGTCGATCAGTTTTATCAGAAGACTGATGGATGGGTTACAGCGCTACAGTTGATTCAACAATCGCTTGATCACGCCGCGGGCCAGGGGGACGTGAAGAACGCCGGAACCAGGAATGCTCCAGATCGATTCACCGTCGCTTTCCAGCAATCAGAGCTGGATATCTTCGACTATTTCGCAGAAGAAGTCTTGCAAATGGAAACGTTGGAGATTCGAATGATGCTCGCGAAGCTCTCGCTTCTCGATCGGATAGACCCGTCGATTTGTAAGGCGGCGTTGGGAATTCACGACTGTTCGGATCAGCTTCGCGCACTAGCTCGCCGGAATGTTTTTATATCGCAAACGTACGCATCAGGAACCGACGAAGAGTATCGGCTGCATCCGTTGTTTCGCAGTTTTTTGAGTCGGTGGTTATCAGGAGAATTGGGCGTAGAAAAGGTTGCGCAGTTACACAAAGAGTGCGCTGCCTGCTTTGCTCAGTCGGGACAATGGGATCTTGCGGTGAATCATCTGGCTCAAGCGGGCGCATCCAGTGAGGTCGCCAACCTGCTCGGCGCGCACGGGCAAGAGCTTGTCGAATCAGGACGGCTCGAGACAATAAAGCGGACGTTCGACCAGCTGCCTGACGAACCGCTCAACGGCCAGCCGCGCGCATTGATCGCTCGCGCCGATGTGGCTCTGATCGAAGGCGACCACGCACGCGCGCTCGGACTCTATGTGCGAGCGGCGCGCATGTCGCGCGAGTCGAATGATCCGAGCGTGGAAGCTGAAGCATTGCGCGGGCAAAGCTCGATCGCTCGCTACGGAAGCGATTGCAACCTCGCAATCAAGCTTGCTACTTCCGCAATCGAGCTTGCGCCAAATCTTCATGCGATGCGCGCAAGATGCTACAACACAATTGGACTGTGTTGTTTTAGGTCCTCTCTGGAAGCCGACCGCGCAATCGAGAATTGGCGAGCCGCGCTCGAGGAAGCCAAACAAGCCGGCGATGATCGCTTCGCTCGAATAGTTCTGCACAACCTCGGGCTGCCCTATTCAATGGAAGGCGACTTCAATGAAGCCCTGCGATGGCTCGGGCAAATGATTGACGATCGGACGGGGAACGCGCGCTCAAGCGGCGATGCAGTTCCCTTCCCACAAGAAGCGATTGCGCATCTGAACATCGCGAGGCTCAAGACGGTCCAGGGAAAACTCGATGAAGCCGAATCGCACCTCGGTCTTGCGCTCGAACGCTGTCAAATGTTCAATCTGAAATCCTCGATCGGCGAAACTTTCGAAGCGTTCGGCAACCTTTATCGCGAGCGCGGAGACTACAACCGCGCTCTTGAGTTCTACGAAGAAGCGTCTCGCGCTTATCGCGATTCTGGGACACCTCTGACTGACCGCGAACTTCTCGACGAACGAGCTGCTCTGTATTTGCGGATGGGTGACCTCGAGCCGGCTGAGCGGGATGCCGACGAATATTATCGAGCCCGTGCGGAAGGCTCTCCCTCTGAACGGTCGTCGGCTCTGATTACTCGAGGGCGGATTCAAAGCAAGGCCGGTCGAATCGAGGCAGCCGAATCTTCCCTGATTGAAGCGGCGAAGCTTGCTCGCGAGAATCGGCTCTATTACAGCGAGGCCCGCGCTGCCCTATCGCTTGCTCTAATGTACTGGGACGACAAACGATCGGCAAACGCACTTACCCAACTCCGACGCGCGGTCGAGCTTTCGATCAGATTCGACTATTCATATCTATTGTCGTCGAAAGCTGCGGCATTCCCGGGTCTCTTTCGAAGCGCAACAGAAGCCGGAATCGCCCCAGACTATTTGACTCAAATCGTCCCGGCGGAAGCCATGGAAATGGCGGCAGCTGCGACGGCTGCCACTACTGGAGTCGTGACTGCTGCTCCGCCAGTTCAACCGACAGTCGAACGCCCGGCTTATGATCTCGCGATCAATATGCTCGGCTCAGTCGAAGTCTTTCGCGATCCGTCGGGCATGTCAAAAGAGGCGTGGCGGTTGTCGAAATCATTGCACATTCTTTGTTATTTGTGTTCGCGGCGAAATCACCGCGCTCCGAAGGAATCGCTTGTCGATCTCTTTTGGTCGGAGGCCGGCGAAGAATCGATCGCCAAGAATTTTCACCCGACGATTTCACACCTGAGAAAGGCGCTGAATACCGGACAAGTCGTTAAGAAAGACTTCGTGCTTTATCGGGAGGGCGCCTATTTTCTGAACCCGGAGTTCAGGTATCGGCTCGACACCGAGGAGTTCGAACGTCTGTTGTCCGAGGCTCGAGAAGCAAGACGCGAAGGCGGCGCGGATCGATCGGCGCAACTACTGGCCGAAGCGATCAACCTCTATCGGGGCGATTTTCTCGAGGAGTTTTATTACAACTGGGTCGAAGAACTTCAAAGCTTCTATCGGGATCTCTACCTTGACGGGTTGAAGGAGTTGATTGCTTATCACCGCGAGCGCCACGATCAGGAATCAGTCATTCGTTACGGTCAGATGTTTCTTGCGCGCGATCCTTACCAGGAAGATGTTCACTGCAACGTCATGGAAGCGTTCGTACTTTCGGGCAATCGCGCCGCTGCCATCGAGCAATTCGACGCGCTCCGAAAAATGCTACGACGGGAGCTCGGAGTCGATCCGTTGCCGGCAACAATGGCAAAGTACGAAGGCCTTATCAAGTGATCGCTTAATTCAGGTCTCAGTCATTGTTGCTGAGGCTTCTATGCTCGCCTTCACGAGGCGCCGTGTAGCCGTTGCGAGTGCGTGCGATCAATCGCCGGCTTCCTGAGTTCACTAAGACTCTTACCGTGCGAAACGAGCCGTCTTTTCTGGAGTTTGTTGGATAGTAGCCGATTGAATATTGAGTGCGGAGGTCGGTAGAGATCTGTTGCGCGATTGAATGAACTTCCGACAGCTCCTTTGGGAAGAATGCCTTGCCGCCAGTTTCTTCCGCCAGCTTGTTGAGCAGCCCTTCAGCTTTGTCCTTGGGGCTTCTCTTGAACAACCCACTGTCTTTGTCGAGGTCGTTTATGAATCCGATCAAATAAATTTGCACATCGACTTCGCGCAAATGGTTCACCACCTCATTGAACTTGTAGTAGCTGTCGTTGTCGAGTCCGTCAGTAACAAGTAGAACTGCCTTCCTGCGATTCTTGCCGTCCTTGTTTGCATAGTCGGCAGCAAGATAGAGCGCGTCGAGCATCGCGGTCTGTCGCGAAGCAACCAATCCATTGAGTGTGTCGATGACGTCATCAACATCGTGAGTGAATTCCTCGAGCAGTTCGGGCTGGTCTTTGAACTCGATGACTGCCATCTCATCGCCGGAGCGACTCTCCTTTACGAGATTCGAGGAAGCCTTGATTACCGTGTCAAGCTTCGGGCGCATGGACCCGGAAGTGTCAATCGCGAAGACGAGCGAGACCGGCACCTGCTCGCGACTAAAGAACTCGATCTTCTGCGGAAGCTTGTCTTCATTTACCGTGAAATCTTCCCTCTTCAAATCCATTACCGGCTTATTCGAAGGATCGACGACTGTCACATCAAGCAACACCAAATCCGTTCCGAGCCGCACTGGAGAATCGTCCTTTTGCTGCGGCTCTTCCTCCTTCGGCGGTTGAGACTTCTGCAGCTTCGGCTTATCTCCGCGTTGTTGCGCGATGTCAGCGATCGACGTTGGGGTGAAACTTAGGACCAAAAAAACGAGAGAGGTGATCGCGCTGGACAGAAAAGCAAATCGGCCCGTTCGGAACTTCATAGCCAAATTTTACTCCGCGATAAGAAGATTTGAAACAGGACTCCGGTGGTTGTGATGCGTAGCCTCGAGCGAAGCGTTGCCGACTGAATGGCAGCAGAGCGCTTGTGGTGGTTCAGGCAGCTTACTTCTTGAACGACTGATACCCCTCTCTGTACAAGAGCGAGAGCCTTCCCAGTCCCCGAGGAGGATTGATCTTGACTTGCACCTTGTGCCATTTGGCTTCGCTTGCGATGTCCGTCGGATAAAAGCCGATCGAATACTGATGACGAAGCTCCAGCGCGATTCGAGTGCATATCTCGACGAGCTCGGGCTCGTTGTACGCGTTCGGAAAAAATGCGCGGCCGCCCGTCATTCGTGTGATCTCTTCGAGAACCGAGCGACCGAACCCGGCAAGCGAGTCACTGGCCGGGTCAGTGATTCCAATCGCGTAGATCTGAACATCCGCTTCTTTTACTCGATTGCGAAGCTCCTTGTAAGTGTACCGGCTGTTGTTGTCCTGGCCGTCCGAAATAATCAGCAATGCCTTTTTCGTGTGGCGGCCCTGCTGCACTTTTTCAACTGCCAGGTATGCCGCATCGTAAAGCGCGGTCGAGCCATGCGGATTGACGAACATCAAATGACCGAGGACATTGTCGCCCGATACGGTGAAGTCCTGAATCAATTTTGCGCGATCGTTGAAGGCAATAAGGAAAAAGTCGTCATCGTTGTGCGAAGTATCAATGAACCGCCGAAGCGCCTTCATCGATCGGCCGATGCGTTCCTTCATCGAGCCGGACACATCGTAGACAATGCCGAGCGAAACAGGAGCGTCCTCATCTGTGAAGTGTGCGATCTGTTGTTTTACTTTGTCGTCGAAGACCTCGAAGTGATCTTTGCCCAAGCCGGTTACGAATCGTCCATAAGAATCAGTCACGCTGATCGTCACGTTGACAATATCGGTTCCCAGCGTGACCTTGTCGTCTTTTGCCGGCTTCTGAAGTTTAGTATCGTCGACTCTAGTATCTGTCGCTTTGTCAGTGACAGTTTTGGCTGGCGATGGCTTATCGTCGCCGGCAACCTTAGCTGTATCTGTTTTCGTCGTTTGCGGGGCGCCCCAGGCATTCGGATGAATCGAGGCAGCCGGTAGCTGCGATGACAGGATAAGAAAGAGAGCGCTCAGGAAGATGCACGGGAATCTTTTTTTCATGACGGTTGCCCCCGGTTGACGGGTAGCCTTACAAAAGGCTGCCGATTAGGCCCGGACTTCAAGACCTTGCCAGGCATCAGGCGGCTCCGCTGTCGCCACTACAGATTTCGTCGCCGATTCGAAAACCTCGCCGATCAGAACGATCGGCTCAGTGCTGCTCTCACAACGCGAGCCTCGTCCGCTCTTGTCTTCATTCTAGCTACAAACTAAAGTTGCAAGCAAGCATATAGATGCCGAATCTGAATTTTGTTTTTCTCGCGGGACCGGGACTTAATCACGCGATCGACTCACCTCGTCACGTTTCTTATCGAACCGACGCTGCTCGCATTTCGATAACAAGCGGCGGCGAAGTCGGTCGAAGCTCGACGTCCGCCGTAAAAAACTCGTGCGCAAAGGCTTTCGCTTTTATCGTGTACTTAGCCGGCGGCACGGGCCTGTTGAGCTTGAATTCCCCTTCAGCGTTCGTGCTTCCCCACGTGAGCAGTGTGCTCTCGCTCACAGTAGTCTCACCGAAAGGAAGAAGACCAACGAGCGCGCCCGCAATCGGGCGCCCGGTCGTCGAAGATTTAACAACTCCTTGCACGGCAACCAGCGTCGAAGACTCAACGATCTTAGGCGTTGAAGGCGCGGCAGAGTTGGTTTCCGGCGCGTCTTTCGAGTCAACGCGCGTGAGCATATCAACTACGAGATAAGACGGCCGTAAAAATCCGACCGCACCGTATCGCCTGTAATCATCTGGAAAGCCATCGCCGTCGGTATCGATCGGCTGCTCGTCAGCGACCACCTTTGTCGGAATGCCTACAAGCTTTCCTTCGCTGTTGACCGCCGCTCCACCGCTATTTCCGTGAATGACTCGCGCGTCCGTTTTTATCCAGTTTCCCAGGATGTCCTTTCCTTCGACGACGCCTGGGCTGATCGTGACAGTCAAGCCGCCCTTTTCGGGAAAACCAACGATGAACAAATCGTCGAGCGTCTTGACCTTGCGAGAGTCCCCAATCTCGATCGAAGGAAACGTGAAGGACTTCGGCACAGGATTACCGGAGTAATCGGCGACAATGCGAAGCAATGCGAGATCGTTCTCGGTGTTTATGATCAGCGGCTTAAGCCTGTAGCGAGTGCTCGCGGAAGATTGGTCGCCATCGCGCGAAAGACCGAAAAACATTTCGTCGTACAGCCGTCCGGTTCGGTCATTAGTTATCACGTGATTGTTTGTTACTACGATGCCGTCGCTGCGCACGATCACTGCGGAGCCTCGCGCTCTTGGAGCCTGCGTAGGAGCGTCATTCGAGTTGCGAACGAGGATCAAACCAGTCGATGCGATTGCTTGACGAACGAGCGCTCGAGCTTCCGGTGAGATGCTCAGCCCCTTCTTAGCTAGTTGCGTAGTCGAGGCCGCAGGCTCTCGCATTACTGCAACCGTCAGAAGCGCAGTCATCAATAACGCGGCGTTGTTGCGAAGAACCCTGGTCAATTGTGTTTCAGCCGAATTTCAAAGGGCGCAATCTCGCCGGATTTCAACCTGCCGCCGCCGCCCGTATCAGGAATCGCGATGACCGATCCTTTCTCGTCCTTGTCTTTGCCGGCAGCAAGAATGATGTCGCGTGAGCGCACCTTGTTTTTATCATCTTGAGGCACGACGGGTGTGACCTTCTTGGCGATTCCGCCTTGAAGCTCGGCGGCCGCGCTTGAAGCGGAATCCGACAGATAGCCTTCCGGATCTTTGAGCGCCGCGTCCAGATACGGAATCCGATCGTGAGACATTATCACCTGGAGAACTTCGATTCCCTTCTCCTGATCGAACTCGATCGTATTGCCGCCAGGCGGGAGGTCATATCGCTCATCGGGTTGAACCGCATTGTCGGTTGCTTCAGGATACGGGAAAAGAACTTTCCGCTTGCCATTCGGAGCGATATTTACAATGTAGATATAACCTTCAAAGTTACTTTGAAACTGAAGTTTGATTTGATCGCCAGCCTTGAAGGAAGTGCTTGGGTCGACCGGGACTAGAGTGTCTCCTTCCCGCTTGAGCACCAGAATGCTCATCGCATCGGCCTGTTTCTTGATGAACAAGCCTCGCGCGTGAGCTGCTTCGTCGATCTTCTTTTGAGAAGCTTTTTTATCCTCACTGAGTCCATTAGTAGCAACGCTCGTGAGCAACATTGCTACGAGCAATAGTCGCAGTGCTATTTTCATGTTTGCACTCCTTTTGCCTTCGCGATCACTCACCGTGCGTGAGTTCGATTGTTGCAATCAGTTCCTCGTTGTCTTCGAGATTTGTATTTTGGACGCGCGTCGCGTAGCGGACAGCCTTCTTTCCGGGAATCGCAAGCGCACCGGAGGACTGCTTTACCTTTTGTTGCGAGCTTGCGATCAGTTGCTCGACGATATTGCGTTTCACCGGAGCGTACGGCGTCGAGATCTCGTTCGGCAGATCGGTGATCTTATCGCGGCTGAAAATCACTATCATCGTTTCAGTTCCCGCCGGCGGCGTCATCTTGAACCAGCAGTCCTCCTGGCCGAGATTCGGACAATACGACGGCACAACATATTCGGTGTCTTTCAGAACGTAATTCTGGCCCTTGTTGATGCGCAGGTCGGGGAAAAGCATGACGCCGTCTTTGTCATGCGGTTGGCTGACTATGTAAAGATAGCCATTCTGATTAGTGGTGATCGCCAGCTTGAGCCTGTCTCCAGTTTGAAATTCCTTGCTCGGATCTGCTTCCGCGCGCTTCGTGTCAGACATACGCTTGATCAGATGCCACTGAAGCGTCAACAACGCTGTCTTCTGAACTCGTGGAACCGGCTGCGCCCGCTGGCGATTCGGTTTGTCAACTCGCTTAACGGTTGCAACTGGATACCACAACGTAGCTCCCTGTTTTTGTGCGTCTACACGACCAACAAAACACGAAGCGATTAGCGACGCCATCGCCGTCAGACCAAAAACAAGTGTGAGAAATCTTATTCGCATCGTTACTTACTGCCCGCTCTTACAAGCGATTGTATCCTTGGATCATCGGCCGGAATAACGCAACGTATCCCGACGGGAGCGCTTTGGCCTTTAAGAAATACTCGCGGAAGATGATTTCGATACGATGTTCGAGCCTCTACCTCGGTGCTTGCGTGATAGAACGTGCCTCCCCTCATCACGCGATCGTCCTTGTCGTAATCCGGATCCGGAGTTTGATTTCCTTTGTAAGGCTTGTAAGGCGCATCAACCCACTCCGCAGCATTGCCTGCCAGGTTTAGCACTCCGTAGAAGCTTCGATCACCATTCGAATCGTTGACCGCCAATGGGTGATCGCTGCCTATGTTCGCACGACCCGCGGAGAAATCATCGCCCCACGGAAACTGGCGCTTCTTCTGAGCAGCAGGATCCCATGAAGCAGCTTTCTCCCACTCCTCTTCAGTCGGTAAGCGCTTGTGCGCCCACGAAGCATAAGCAACCGCATCATCGATTGTGACTCCGAGAACCGGATCCTCCGGCTTGGATGTGAAATAAGTTGGATCGATCGGAGGATTCGGCGGATACGCGCGATGAGTTTCATCACAGAACTTCTTGTACTGGCTATTGCTCACTTCATACTTATCGATGTAATAAGAAGGCAAGTTCACTTCGTGCGCGGGTCTTTCGTCGGGCTCGTGGTTGTCATCGCCCATTACGAACTTGCCTGCTGGTATCGGCACCATCGCGCCGTTGTAATCAATTTCCGGGAGAAGCTGCGCTTCACAAGTTTGGGTTTCGCCCTTCGCACCAGTGACAGTGGTAATGAAATCGCTGAAGCCTTCGTGGGAGACTCGGATGTTGACCTTGCCGGGATCTACGCCAGCTACCTTAAGCGCACCATCCACGACCGAGGCATCTCGCTGCTTTTCATTAATGAAGATCTTACTGCCGGCCGGGACTCCTTTGACGACAAGAGCGAAACCGGAAGACGAGCCACCCGGTAAAATCAAGTAGATCACGGCCGCGATTACCAAAACCACCAATCCGGCGGCTCCCAGAAGCAAACCTTTTGAAGAGCGAGATGGCTTGCTTACAACCGCAGGCTCGGAAGCCATCACAGGTTGATCGGTCACGGCAATCGGTTGTCCGGTAACTGCCGATTGCGCCGGCGGAGTTGGCTGCTGTGCCGGAGGCGATGTCTGCGCAATCGCTTGATGCTGCGACGGCGAGTAACGTATTTCCGTCGCCGCCCATGTGTTGACGCTGCCCGGTGTGGGAGCGCTGCCCTGAACGGACTGGCCGGTGAAAACCGGTCCGCTTTCAAAACCCGTTTGAGCGGTCTGAGGCCCAGCCCACTGACGTGTATCTCGGGCAGCACCGGGGTCTTCCAGACTTCGAGTGACCGCGCCGCCCATCATCTGAGTGCTGCTCTGTAACGCGCGCTTCAACTCAGACGCAAAGGCTTCGACGTTGGCGATACGCGCGTTTGGATCACGCTCGAGGCCGGACATCACCGCATTTTCGACTGCTTCGCTCACCGAAGGCGCGAGGGCGCGAAGACGAATGGGCTGACTCATCACTCGCTTCATCATAACCGCTTGCGGATTGTCGCCTTCGAACGGTAAACGTCCGCTCAACATTTCGAAGACAATGATTGCAAGTGAATAAATATCCGATCGCCCGTCAAGAGGCTCGCCCAACAATTGCTCGGGCGACATGTAAACCGGTGTGCCGAGCACGAACCCAGTCTTCGTCAGATTGTCAGCGCCTTCTTCGGTTAGCGCCTTTGCTATTCCGAAATCGAGAACCTTAACGAAGTCGCTGTCTGAGCCCTTCCGCGTAATCATTATGTTGTCGGGCTTGAGATCGCGATGGATCATCGGCAATGCGTGAGCTGCTGCAAGCGCCTCGGCGATCTGATTTGTTATGTGAATCACACGTTCGATTGGCAGAACACGTTGTTCGGCGATGACTCTCGACAGAGGCTTGCCATCTATGAACTCCATCGCAAGAAAGAGAAGGCCTTCATCGGTCTCACCCGAGTCGTAGACAGTCACGGCGTGAACGCTGTCGATGCGAACGGAGTTCCTGGCTTCGCGTTTGAATCGAGCGATCGCATCGTCTTTGCCTGGAGACAAACTGGTCATCAACTTGATTGCACAGATGCGGAGGTTTTCGATGTGTACGGCACGGTAGATCGCACCCATACCACCCTGTCCGATCTTGCGAATGAGCCTGTAGCGTCCGTCGAGCAGTCTCCCGAGCATCGCGTCGGACTCATTTTCAATCAAAAGTAGCTGAGATCGGTCGGCGGAGCAGACTTCAGTTTGATCGTCGAAGGCTTGGCCGCAATGCGGGCAGACTTTCATGCTTAACCCGAAGGAAGATTGATTCTCGAGGTAACTCTCGCAAAACGAAACCTATCTGAGGTGACATGCTTTGTCAAGATTGTGCACTTTCCGCTTCAATCAAC
>Ga0075426_10000745_pt1 | contig 22644 bp, 20 predicted proteins | sample SoiMethybrSBSTD5_FD_75304 | JGI IMG/M metagenome (GOLD analysis project Ga0075426, IMG submission 75304) | Bulk soil microbial communities from a Populus tree surrounding site in Tennessee, USA - Soil MetaG P. TD hybrid SBSTD5 | ecosystem: Environmental > Terrestrial > Soil > Tree plantation...
AGGCTGCGGTCCGGCTGACCATTGAATCTCGCCCGCGTCGTCAAGAAGCATAAGCATGCTGCATTCGAAGTCGGTGTTAGAGGACACGTACAGCATTGGTCTTATTCCGGCCGATGCCCGCTGATACAGCATCTCTTCAAAGAGGTCTACCATATCGACTTTGTGTTGCGACCGCTCCGCTTCAAGGTTTGCAATCGTTTCTTTCACAAGGCGGCAAGGAGCAATCAGTGTGCCGCTATTGGAATATAGGTTTCTACAGACTGATTCGTGAACTGATAAGGGAGAAGGACAGTATCAGATCGGTCCGGATTAAACTTACAACAACCGTGCGTATCGGTTACACACTTCTACGAACTAAAATCGTGCAATTGCAACCGCTGTTATTTAAGTCCGCAATTGAATCAACGTCCGACGGTCACCGTGCCCCAAAGCCCAATGCCGCGAATCCCGTCTTGACCAGAACCCATACGACCCACACGCCGAACACGACAGTAATTGCTTTGCTTGTCTTGAATCTTTTTGCACCGGCTACTGACGCCAAACCTATGCCCAACAAGATCAGATACCAAAGTGTGAAGATATCAAGAGAACCGGCGATAGAGGTTAACACGGGCGATGTGCCCGAGGGTAAAACAACTGCGAGGTTACTCGGTACGATTCCAGCGGGGTCGGCGAGGTTAATGTCTCTCAGACTCTCGCTGTCGCGCATCATCAGCGATGCGATCACAACAATCACGTATACAAGTCCGGTCGCGCACCAACTCCACGCGACTACCGAAAGGATCTTCTTGAATGTAGTCTGTGCTTGCATCAGCAACATCGCCAGAGCAAAAACCCCAGTAGGGACAAGAAACGCAAATGCGTAAAAGACGATGGTCCTGCCAAGTGCGATAACGATGGAGAGCGGTGATGTGAAGTCAGTCGTGGCGAATCTCTTTTGAATATTCAGTTGCTTTTGAACCTGCTCCTGCTGCTCCGGTGGCAACTCCTTCAGTGACTTTCCGAGCCGCTTCTCAGCCATCGTTTGAAAAAACTTGTCCCAATCAGGCTTGACGCGCCATTCAAAGAAAATGCTCAATGCGAGCGTCGTTACCACCGCGATAAGAAAGGGTGCCAACCACGTCGGCTTGCGGTTGACGTCGGCAAACGTTTCGCCGGGCGAGAAGAGCGTGCCGGTCAACCTTGAGACTGGACCAAGTTTGGCAGGCTCTTCGGCGACGGGCTGCTCGTGTGGCGGCGGCGCCGCATATTCAGGTGCTATGTCCGACGGCTGGTTGGCGGTAGTCTGGTTTTCTGGCGAGCTCATTTTAGTTCTCTCCTGAGGGTCTCTCGATGGTGAATTTTTTATCGCGGCTTCAACGCGATCCAAAATTCCCGCTGAGCCTACTATGTTTCTGCGGATGGCGCAACCACAATGCACGCGACGAAATGACCGGGACTCACTTCAACCAATTCAGGCTCTTCATCAGCGCACCGCGCTTCGGCGATCGGACATCGCGTGCGAAATCGACAGCCAGACGGAGGCTTAATCGCAGTGGGAATGTCTCCCTTCAACGGCAATCTCTGCTGTGACAACTCCGGATCGGGAACCGGTATTGCCGACAAGAGAGCGCGAGTGTAAGGATGCAGCGGGTTGTGAAAAATCTCGTCGCTCGAAGCTATCTCAACCAGCTTGCCTAGGTACATTATTCCCACACGCGTCGAAATGTGCTCAACAACTGAGAGCCCATGCGAAATAAATAAGTAGGTGAGGCCGAGTTGCTCCTGAAGATCCTGAAGCAGATTCACAACTTGTGCCTGAACCGAAACGTCTAGCGCCGACACGGGCTCGTCGCATACGATGAATTTCGGATCCAACGCGAGCGCCCTCGCGATCCCGATCCGCTGGCGCTGACCGCCGGAAAACTCGTGCGGATATCTGGACGCGTGCTCCGGCTCGAGCCCGACCAGTCGCAGCAACTCCCCGACTCGATCGCGCCGCGCCGTTCTATTGCCGATGCGATGAATCGTGAGCGGCTCTTCAATGATCTGACCTACCTTCATTCGAGGATTGAGCGACGAGTAAGGGTCTTGAAATATGATCTGCATTTCGCGGCGCAATCGACGAAGCTTCTTTGATGACAGCGAGAGCAACTGCTGACCGTCGAAGCGAACTTCGCCCGAAGTGGGTTCTATCAGTCTGAGAATTGAGCGTCCTGTGGTGGACTTGCCGCAACCCGACTCGCCGACTAAGCCGAACGTTTCTCCGCGCCTGATCGTGAAGCTGACGTCGTCAACAGCCTTCACCACGTCACGCCCAGCGCCGAGCATTCCTCCTCCGACCGGAAAGTGTTTCGTGAGGCTTCGCACTTCGACGAGGGTGTCGTTCTCATTCATCATTTCGATTTAGGTAGCAGCTCACCTTCATCCAGCCAGCTTCAACCGGTGACCCGAACGTTCGGGATGTGTCTTGCTCTCTTCTTTTCCAAGGTCTTGAAAACGAATACAACGCGCGAGCCGGTCGTCGCCCGCATCAAGCAATGGAATATCGGCCTCAGTGCATTGCTGAATGACGTACGCGCATCGCGGGGCGAACTTGCAGCCGGCCGGCAAGCGCAAGAGATTTGGCACAGTGCCTTCGATAGTCTGAAGCCTGCGTTGCTTGATTCCCTTCTCCGTCAGTCGCGGGACTGAAGCGAGCAGACCTTCGGTGTAAGGATGTCGCGGAGCGCGGAAGATCTTGCGCACCGGTGCTTCTTCGACGATGCGGCCGGCATACATGACCGCTACGCGATCCGCTGTTTCCGCAACGACTCCTAAGTCGTGAGTGATCAGCAGCATTGAAAGATTGAAGTCCTCTTTCAAACTTCGGAGCAAGTCAAGAATCTCGGCCTGAATCGTCACGTCAAGCGCAGTGGTCGGTTCATCCGCAATGAGAAGCTTGGGCTTGCAAGACAGCGCCATCGCAATCATCACGCGTTGGCGCATGCCGCCCGAAAGTTGATGCGGGTAGTCTTTCGCGCGATGCTCGGCATCAGGGATTTTGACCCGCTTCATCATCTCTACCGTCTTTGCCCAGGCTTGTTTTCGCGACACGCCTTCGTGAAGCAAGATCGCTTCGGCAATCTGATCTCCGACCGTATAAACCGGATTCAGCGAAGTCATCGGGTCCTGAAAGATCATCGCGATCTCTCGTCCACGAATGCGTCTCATCTCGCGCTCGTCCAGGTTCATCACATCGCGACCGTCAAAAATGATTTCGCCGGTGAAACTTTTTCCAGGCGCCCTCACGAGCCTCATTATCGAGAGGCTTGTAACCGATTTGCCGCTTCCGGACTCACCAACCAACGCAAGTGTAGAGCCGAGCTTGATCGAGAAGCTCACGTCATCTGCTGCTTTGATTATGCCGGCACGTGTGAAGAAATGGGTGCTGAGGTTTTTTACTTCGAGGATGTCTTCGGTCATCAATCGATTCACTGAAAATCTTTCACCAGGTCGAGATTCGCCTTAAGCTCGATCGCGCGGTTCTTGACTATTTGCATTCGGCTGTCGGCGCGCATCGGTATGTACATCGTGCCCTCGAGCTTGTCATAAATGCTACTCAACAACTTGAACTCGGCATCTCGAAACTTCAACCATTGAACCTGCGCATCCTTAAGAGCGGCCTTGCCGTCCGCCCCGAATCGCTTCATCAGCTCCGCGTAAAGCCGGTTCAATTCCTTGTCCCACTTTGCGTATGCTTCGCCAATGCAGTTAACCATTCCCGCCGTGGAGCTGTCCTTATCAAGGCATGCATCCAGCGACTTGTCTATCGGATGTTTTACGTTCTCCTGCGCTAAGGAGATCGAGCACATGGAAAACAGAATCGCGATCAAGTGAATTGCTTTTCTCATCGGTTCGAGCTCCTGCTCAGGAATTTTCACTCATTACTGCCCCGCCATATTCGCCAAAGACAGTTCGCAAGCGATCGGATATTTCTCCGAGCGTCGCGTATGCTTCGACTCCTCGAATGATGTGAGGCATCAGGTTGTCGTCACTGCGAGCCGCTTGCTCTATTTGCTCCAGGGTCTGGCGCACTTCTCGCGCGTCGCGGCGAGCGCGCACGCGATCGAGCCTTTCGACCTGCTGACGCTCGAGCTCAGGATCGATTCGGAGCAAAGGAACCGATGGCGAGTCCTCCATCGTAAAGCGATTGACTCCGACGATCGTCTGCTCCCCCGATTCGACTTTGCGTTGGTACTCATAAGCCGCGTGTTCTACTTCGCGCTGAACGTAGCCCTTTTCAATTGCTTTCAACATTCCGCCGAGATCGTCGATTTTCTCAATGTAATCCGCGGCAAGTCTCTCAATTTCATTCGTCAAGTGCTCGATGGCGTACGCGCCGCCGAGTGAATCGGCGGTGTCAGCAACTCCTGACTCGTACCCGATTACCTGTTGAGTTCTCAACGCCAATCGTGCGGCTTGTTCGGTGGGCAAGCCCAACGCCTCGTCCATCGAATTAGTATGAAGCGACTGCGCCCCGCCTAACACCGCTGCGAGCGCTTGAACGGTTGTTCGAACGATGTTCACTTCGGGTTGTTGCGCGGTCAACGAAGAACCAGCCGTCTGGGCATGGAAGCGCAACATCTGCGATCGAGAATCGCGGGCCTTGAATCGGTCTCGCATAATTCGCGCCCACAGCCTGCGAGCTGCTCGAAACTTTGCCACCTCTTCCAGAAACTGATTGTGAGAGTTGAAAAAGAAGGCTATGCGTGGGGCAAAATCATCGACCGCGAGTCCGCGTTCGATTGCCGCTTCGACGTACGCGATTGCGTCCGCAAGCGTGAACGCAACTTCCTGCGCGGCGGTCGAGCCGGCCTCGCGAATGTGATAGCCCGAGATCGAAATTGTGTTCCATCGCGGCGCCTCGCGCGCGCAATAAGCGAAGATGTCAGTGACGATTCGCAGGCTTTGCCTTGGAGGATAGATGTATGTTCCGCGCGCGATGTATTCTTTGAGAATGTCGTTTTGAACCGTGCCTGAAATCTTGTCGGCACCGATGCCTTGCTTCGCGGCTACTGCGATGTACATCGCAAGCAGAATCGCGGCGGTCGAGTTGATCGTCATCGAGGTCGAAACTTTGTCCAGCGGAATTTGATCGAACAGCAATTCCATATCGTCGAGCGTGTCGATCGCCACGCCGACTCTTCCGACTTCGCCCTGAGCCATCGGATTGTCTGAGTCGTAGCCCATTTGCGTCGGCAAATCGAATGCGACTGACAAACCGGTCTGGCCCTGCTCAAGCAAATATCGATAACGCGCGTTAGATTCAGCAGCGGAGGCGTACCCGGCGTACTGACGCATCGTCCACAGCTTGCCTCGATACATCGATGCGTAAGGGCCGCGAGTATAAGGGAAGTCACCCGGATCACTCAGATCGCGCTCGTAATCCACCGCGGCGTCCAGCGGGGTGAATACCGTTTTCATCTCGATGCCCGAACTGGTTTCGGCCTTTCTTTCAGCGCGTTCTTTTGTGCTCATGCTTTCGGCTCGTTTGAACGATCAGATTAACAAACGGCTGGTTGCTTGCCAAACTTGCGCACCGTCGCATGAAACGCGCAACAAGCGAAAATAATCATCGCGCCGACAAAGATCAATGAATGGTAGTCACACCATTCGGCTGCGGCTAGACCAACGACGTGTGGGCTGGTGAGATTGAAAATCGCAAACACAAAAAGTAACGCAGCGGTGATTGCGAAGCGCCACTTCGGAGAGTTTCCGGCCTGGAAAAGCAGAACTGCAATCGGCAACATCAAGATTACAAAATGCGATTTCCAACTGAGCGGAGATAACAAGACGGCGCAACAGAAAAAAGGCGCGATGCCCGCGAGCTCACTGCCTGCCCGCGCGGCTGCCAGGATTGACAAAGCGATAAACACGATCGAGAGAATAAATGCTGTTGGATCCGATGGGCTGTGTGAAGTGTTCGAATCTCTACTCGCCGAAGAATGGTCGTTTTTGATCGATCTTTCAATCGCACCGCGCAATGATTGATTGCCGCTGTCCGCTAGATTAAAACCTTGCTCGTTCCAAATTGTCCGGTTGACGAATATCTGAAATTCAGAAGCCGACAAACCAAAAGGCAAGAAGCTGACAAACGTGACCGCCGCGAGAAGCGCAATGCACGCCGCAGCAAATTTCAGTCTAAGCTTCGCGATGTGATAGATCAGCAACACTGCAGGAGTCAGCTTGATCGACACGGCGAGTATGAGCGCGACCGCCGCCGCGGTCTTTTTCTGGCGGCAGAAGAAAAAAACATGTGCGATTGATAAAGCCGCGACAACTGTGTTGATTTGCCCGAGGCTGAATGTATCCAACACAAATCGGAACACGACGATCACGGCCAGTGTCGCGAATCCGAATTGCGTTGTCGTCACTAACTTCGCCGCGCGCTGGTCATCATCCTTCAGCGCCGCCAACATCCAAATCGATGCAATGACCGCAGCAGCACTGATAACGAACCAAACGTAAGCTGCAACGGGCAGTGGAACGAGAGCGAGCGGAATCAGCGCCTCCGCCATCAACGGAGGATAGAGATACGGAGTCCATTCGCCGAGTGAATCCCGATAAGGGCTGTGGCCTTCGAAGATCTCGCGCGCCGCGTGATAGTAGACGTTGAAGTCGTTCGAATAAACTTGAGGATTTGTCCCGCTTTTTCGAGCAAAATAAAATCCGCTCGACAGAACCGCAACGGCCAGAAAACTAAAGACAAGTTTTTTGACTTTCCAATTCAACGTGGTTTTCGAACTTGATGTTCGCATGACGATTGCTTCACGCACGCCATCGAGTGACCGTTAGCCTTCACTTAAGTACCGTTCGCTACTTCAAAAACCTCGACATCGCCTGCTCGGAAAGCGAGGCTGAGCCATGCAGGAGGAACGAAGCTACGCGAGATGGCTCGCTCGAATTCGCCGTAGACTACGTAGCTCACGCGTTGCTGATGAAATAATTGGCGCGCATCTTCATCGCTCATTGCTCCGGTAAAGAAAGCGGCGACTTGAGCGCCTTTTTCATCGCTGTTGATCGTCTGACCGTAGTGACCGAGGTAAACGCACAACCCGGTCATCGACGGAGCGAGATTCCCGGTCAAGTACGACGAGAAAACTACGGCGTTCGGCTCGCTCGTCTTGCCCAACCAATCGAACGCCGCGACAAGATCGGTTGGGATATAGCGTCTTGAGTCAACGGCAATGTCGCTGCGTTGCATCAGCAATTGTCCGGCGATGAACCCGATGTTGGTGATCGAGGCAAACAGAATCGTTCCGGCGAGAAACACCTTGCGCTGCGTCGCGGCGCTGTGTTGAAACTTTGTATCGGCAATTCGAAAGATAGCGACTGCGGCAGCTATCGCCAGCGGCAACTGAAGCCCTTCAACGAACCGCCGTTGAAAGTTGACCGGCGCATAAAGCAATGCTGCCTGGACCAACGTCCATATCAAGAGCATGATGCCGAATCGCGATCGCTCTCTCCACATAATCCAAAAGCCCGCAACGGCCAACAGGAATACAATCCCGAAGCCAGCCGCGTACTCCCAGGGTGAAGGCGAATTCGTGTCGGTTACGCGCAGCCATTCGCGCAGCACCTCGCTCGACCGATTCACATAGAGGAGGTATGTAACGCCCGGAAGCGCGGCCACTACGAGCGAGCCTCCGAGACGAAGCCCGATGTAAAGCTCTCGACTGGAGGTTGATTCTCTTTGTGTGATCACCCGTCGGCATAGCAACGCAGTTGTCGCTACAGCGAGTGCGACTACAACGATGTACGGATGCACGACTGCGAGTATGGAAATCAGCGCACCGGCAGCAAAAGCGCGGCTCGCTCGCTCCTCTGTGATTGCGTCAAAAAAGAGCTTCAGCGAGAGGGCCAACAAGGCGACTCCGACGGCGAAGTGCACCTGACCGAACACTGACCGAAAGGCAATTGCTTCCGGTACATTCAAATCAATCGACCCTGACGGATCAACACGAGCGATGTCGTTCAATCTACCTTTGAACAAATAGACCAACCAGCCAAAGCCGGCGGACGTAGCGTACAACCAGAGACAGTATTGGACGCGCGTCCGTGACTTGATCACCGTTTGAGCTACGACTCGCGCGACAAGCAGCAACAGCAACGCAGCGAGAATTCTGGCAACCTGAAAAACGAATGCGATGGGCGCATGAGTAAACCTGACAACCAATCCCAGAGCGTTCCACACCGGAAGAAAGAATCTGCATTCCTGCCACTCGGAAGTGAACAAATCACACATAAGCGCTCGCCCGTCCGCGCTCTGCCGAGTCCAGGCGAAATAAGTGAACGTGTCATCGTACGCGGTCAGGACTCCGGTGAAAGCGTTGCCACGCGGGGCGCGCAACGCAGCTACGACATACGGTGCTGTGGTGACGACGGCGAGCACAGACCACACAAGCCAGACCTCGCGAATGCCTTGGAATACACGACCAGACAGGCGAGAGAGCGATTGCCTCTCAATCATTTCTCGTAAGTTCTCCCTTTAGAATCCTGCAGACAGTACTCGCGAATAGTAAAAGAGCAGCGGCGCGCAGAATAAAATGCTGTCGATTCGGTCGAGCATACCGCCGTGACCCGGCAAGAGATTGCCGGAATCTTTGACCCCCGCGCCGCGCTTCAGGAGGGATTCTGCCAGATCGCCGATCTGCCCAAGCAGCCCAATAGCCGCACCGAGCGCGAGTGCATGCGACAGGTGAATTTCCGGAAAGAATGTAAGCTTGCACAACGGGCCTACGAGAATCGCAGTTGCCAAGCCGCCGATTGCGCCTTCAACAGTTTTTCCCGGACTAACGCGCGGCGCGAGCTTGTGACGACCGAGCGCTCGCCCGGTGTAGTAAGCTCCGGTGTCGGTCATCATCACAATCGCAAAGAACATCGTTAGAAGCTTCGAGGCTGCGTGCGGGAACGCAGCTGCATCGGGAAGCATCCGCACTCCGATCAGGCAACTCGCAAGCACCGCGACGTACACCACACCCAATAGAGTGGCGGCAACCGAGACCAGCGCCTGCTCAATCTCCATCGGGTTTGAGACTCTCGATGCAAGCGACAAAACCGACAATGCGGACAGTGCCGCAACGATCAAAACAGGGCGGTCAAACGTAAAGCTGATAATCACCGCTAGGGCGGCCAGGGACCCCAAAATCGGTTGAGGCCTGCAGGCTGACTTTAAAGACAATGCATAAAGCTCGTTCAGCGCCAGCAGGATCGCGATCGCAGTCAAAGCTACGAAGAAGTATGGGTAGGGAGACCAAATTGTAAATAGCAGAATTGGCAGGCCAACAACAGCAGTGAGAATTCTTTTCATGGAACCGAGAACCACGGACTAAGGAAGTCAATGCTGCTCAGTCCAGTCCTCAGTCCTCGCAGTTATTTCACGTTCGCAGCGATGAGTGAACCGTTCGGCGCCGGCTTGACGTCGCCGTATCTTCGCTCGCGTTTTTGATATCCCAGAATCGCTTTGAACAGGTTGATTCGCCGAAAGTCCGGCCAAAGGACGTCGGTAACGTAGATTTCACTATAAGCGATCTGCCACAGGAGAAAATTCGACACTCGCATCTCGCCGCTGGTGCGGACAAGGAGATCCGGATCAGGCAAGTCGCGAGTGAAGAGGTGACGTTCGACATCGGATTCGTTTATTTCGGATGGATCACACCCGAGCGCAAGGCATTCCGCGGCAAGCGCTCGACAAGCCTCGGCGATTTCTGAACGGCCGCTGTAATTGAGCGCCACCGTCAGCACCATACCGTTGTTGTTCGCGGTTTCTTTGCGTGCACGATCGATCTCGCGGCTGACCGAAGTCTCAAGCCCGCGTTCGCGGCCTATTGTTTTAAATCGTATGTTGTTTCTTTTCAAGCTTCGAATTTCTTTGCGAAGAAATTCGCGAAGCAAACCCATTAACGCATCGACCTCGAGTCTTGGACGTTTCCAGTTCTCGGTCGAAAATGCGTAGAGCGTGAGGTAAGAAATGCCCAATTGAGCCGCCGTCTCGACCGTCGCTCGCACAGCTTCTGCGCCTGCGCGATGGCCGGAAACGCGGGGCTGATTCCGACGAGCGGCCCATCGCCCGTTGCCGTCCATTATGATGGCGATATGCGTGGGAAGGCGCGTGGGATCAATTTGTCTGAGAAGGAATTCGTCTTCGGAATTGTTCTCAATTGAGTTCCCGAATTCTCTGAGAATATCAATGCTCATCACGAATTTGAATTCAAGTGATTGCGACGAACAACAATGGGGGTTACTCGACCCGTCAATTTAATAGTCCACCCGAACCAAAGTCAACCCGTTGGCAGGAGCACAAAAACCAGCCCGTGAACGATTGCGACTCTCAAGAATCTCACTCACGCGAGCCGCGGTTTGTTTTCCGCGGGCAACATCTATCAACGTTCCGGCAATCGTCCGCACCATGTACCGCAGGAAGCCGTCACCTTCTGCGAGTATCAAGACTTCGTCGGCTGACTGCTGAATATCGAGACGAAAAAGTGTGCGAATATGATCCTGAACGTCAGACTCACCCGAAGTGAACGCGCCGAAATCGTGTTTGCCGATAAGCGAGGCTGCCGCCGCTCGCATAGCTTCCAGGTCGAGCTGTCCGCGAAAGGCGTGAACATAGCGATAGGCAAACGGGCTAACCACATTAGCGGTCCAAATTCGGTAGCAATAAGTTTTTTGCTTTGCGCACTGTCGAGCGTTGAACTCTTCGGCGACGCGTTCGACCGAGTGGACGCGAATGTCGCCATCGAGATTGCCGTTGATTGCATCGCGCAACTTTTCAGTTTGAAAATCTCGATCAAGAAAAAAATTCGCGACCTGGCCTTCAGCGTGAACTCCTGCATCGGTGCGGCCCGCGCCGTGAACTGTCACGGACCGATGATCAAGCATCGACAGTACGCGAGTTAGCTCCCCTTGAATCGTCCGGCCGTTGATTTGTATTTGCCAGCCGTGATAGTTCGTGCCGTCGTATTGAATTATGATCTTGAAGTTTTGCATCGCCGAGCTTCACTGTTTGAGCCCTCGACTCCCTGGCTTAATCGCAACGCCTCCATCTTTGCACAGTGGGCAATTTGCATGGTCATACACCGGCACATCAAGAATTAACAGCGAATGCCCTCTGACGCCGAGATCGACCTGGCCGCCGCTGCGATCCACAATTGATCCTGCGCCAACGACATTACCTCCCGCGCTCCTCACGACGTCGATCGTTTCACGCGTTGAGCCGCCGGTAGTCACCACATCTTCGACCACCAGAACGCGCTCATTTTTGTTTAAGCTAAAGCCGCGACGGAGCGTCATGCGTCCGGACTCTCGCTCAGTGAAGAGGGCGCGAACCGAGAGCGCTCGCGCAACTTCGTGCGCGACAATTATTCCGCCCACGGCCGGCGCTACAACAACATCAACATGGTCGGCTTCGAAGAATGCGGCGAGCGCTTGACCGATTCTCTCCGCATGATGCGGATGCTGAAGAACCAGCGCGCATTGAAGATAGCGTGGACTATGCAGCCCCGAAGTGAGTTGAAAATGACCCTCAAGCAAAGCACCCGTCTGCTGAAAGAGTTGAAGGAGTTGCTGGTCTTGCTCCATCATCGCCACCACCTACGTGCTATTCAATCTACTTTAGCAAACTATTTGAGTAAACGCGCACAGGTTTCAATGCTCGAACCGGCGTTGCACTAATCATGAGTGCCGATATACTTCAAATCGATGATTGAAACTGCTGGATTCGTTACCGCGGGCGGTCTCAGCTCGCGGATGGCGAAAGACAAAGCATGGCTTGATATCGGCGGACAGTCGATGATTGAGCGCGTGATCGCGGCTCTGACATCGGTCAGCACAAATGTCTCGATAATAGCGCATGACGCGGACTATTCGCGGCTCGGCCTTCCAGTCTTCGCAGACATGCTCAAGGGAATCGGTCCGCTGGAGGCGATTCGCACCGCGCTTACCAACACGGACTTGAGTCAGATTCTTCTGGTGGCTTGTGACCTTCCTTTCGTCACACCTGAACTCTTCCGCTACCTGGTGCGCGTTCAGGGAAATCATCAGATCGTGGTCCCCGTCGGCCCTGATGAACAACTTGAACCACTTTGCGCTATTTATTGCAAAGAGGTGCTTCCATTAGTGGAAGAACTCATCGAAAGCGGGGAAAGAAAGGTTCGACGCCTCTTCGCCAAGGCAACGACGCGGCTCGTTGCCTTCAACGAGTTACAACATCTTCCCGGTTCAGAACTGTTCTTTGAGAATGTCAATACTCCAGGCGATTACTCGCGGGCCCAGGAGAAATTGCAATGGCTCACTAAGGGTGGAGAGGTTACAGGCAGACCTCAAAGGTAACTCTTCAAAAAAACCCTTGCAAATGATTCAACAAGCTGCGTATACTTGCTGGCGCTTCGCCCCTTCCGGTTCAAGACAGGTCACCAGTAAGTACAGTCGCCGGCGGCGCGAGAACAGAATCTGAAACCTGAATCCCCAAGAGAAGGTACGCTAGATGTCATTCTTTTGCCGATTAAGCAGAAGGCACTACTGGTGCACGCCGCACCGATCTTCAGACAAACGCCTAGTTCAAGTTTGCTATGAGTGCGGTGCCGAGCGTCCGGCGCGCGAGTTTCACGACGATTTTGCATCAGAGCGTTTGGCTCATTCGCTGGTCTCCGCTAGAAGCGAAGCAGCAAAATTCTCCGCACGGCGAATGAACAAGGAGTCGTCAAACAACTCGGCCAGTCCGGAACGAATTGCAGTGGGGCAGACCCGCAGCAGAAAGTTTTTGCTAGTGAAGTAGTCGTTCTTTTGAATCGTACAGAAGACCGGCCGCAACGCTCAATTGCGAAGGTGTTCGTACTTCGCGAAAGAGGCATTACTTTGTGGTCAGAGATGTATACTTCATTCCTTCAGTTTCTTTATCCCAAACTTCTCAAGCCTATACTGAAGCGTTCGAAAGGAAAGACCCAGGAGTTTTGCCGCTCGCGTAATATTCCAGTTTGTCTGTTCCATTGCCTGAGTGATGAGCGATCTTTCTACTTCATCAAATGAGATTCCTTCGGGCGGCAGCTTGAAGTTGAAAGCGGCAGTGGATGTTCCCTCCTGACGAATCTCTACCGGCAAGTCTTCCACGCCAATTTCCTCTCCCTCACATAGAAGGATCGCGCGCTCGATAGCCGATTCCAGTTGACGTACGTTACCGGGCCACGAGTAGCTCATAATCAAGTTGCGCGCGCTCGCAGTTACACCTTGAATCTGTCGATTTGCGCCCGCACTGTGTTTAGCAATGAAAAAATCTACGAGCGGCGCAATATCATCTCGACGATTGCGCAGGGGTGGAATCACGATCGGAATGATGTTCAGGCGATAGTAAAGGTCTTCTCGGAAACGTCCGTCTTTAACCATCGCCTCCAGGTCGCGGTTCGTTGCTGCTATCACTCGCACGTCGACTTTGATCGGCCGTGTTCCGCCGACTCGCATTATTTCTCTTTCTTGAAGCGCTCGCAAAATCTTCGCCTGCATACTGATGTTGAGATCGCCGATTTCGTCGAGGAACAGCGTGCCTTGATCGGCGGTTTCGAACTGGCCTTTCTTTTGGGTGTGTGCGCCGGTAAAAGAGCCCTTCTCGTGACCAAATAATTCTGACTCCAAAAGGTTCTCGTTAATGGCAGCGCAGTTGACCGCTTGAAATACCTCGTTCGCTCGCAAGCTTGCTTTATGAATCGCGCTCGCCACTCGTTCTTTGCCGACGCCCGACTCGCCACGAATCATCACTGTCGATGAAGAACCCGCGACCTTGAGAATCATTTTCTTGACGCGCTCCATCTCTTCCGACTGCCCGATGATTTCGTCGTCAATGCGGTTGAGTCGTTCAAGCGCGTTTTGGACTACCTTCAACAGCTGATCCCGGTCAATAGGTTTTTCCAAATAATCGAAGGCGCCGCCACGCAGCGCGTCTTTGACAGACTCGACAGAGCCGTGCGCGGTCATCATAACTACGATTATCGAAGGATCAAGCTTGAGAAGCTCGCCCAACAATGTCAGGCCATCCATACCGGTCATCTTGTAATCGGTGAGCACCAGATCGAATCGGTTCTCGCGCGCAAAACGCAAGGCCTGCTCGCCGCTTTGCGCCGTCGTGACTTCATAGCCATCGTCTTCCAGAATCATCGTATAGATTTCACGTTGGTTTTTTTCGTCGTCAACAACCAGAACTCTTTTTCTTGCCATATCCAGTTGACCTCTCCTTGGGCTTTGCTTCACGTACGTGAAATTGATCGCCTTGAAAAAATGTTGAAAACGCTGCTAGCTTATCGACCTCTCGCCACTGGGAGTCTGACGGTAAACGTGGTTCCTTGCTTTGGGGCGCTCTTGACCTCAATCGAACCATGATGTTCGTCGACAACAGCTTTAGTGACCGCGAGCCCCAACCCAAAGCCCGCCTGTTTTGTTGAAAAATAAGGTTCGAATATTTTGCCAAGTGCTTCTTCGGTTATGCCAACACCGGTATCTCTAAAGGTCACCTCAATCTCTCCATTAAGCTTGGCTATTCTAGCGCGGAGCTGACCACCATCAGGCATCGCTTGAAGGGCGTTGATCGCCAAATTGGAGAAACAGGATTTAAGACGGCCGCGATCACCCAGAATCTCCGCCGGAGCTCCATCTCCTTCAACCTTTACATCAACTCCCTGATCGTCAGCTTGAGGACGGACAAGTTCGATTGTTTCGGCGACGAGCTTGCCTAGATCGACCGTCTCGACCGCGAGCCTTGCCGGTCGTCCATAATTCAGCAGATCGCTAACCAATCGCTTCAAGCGTGCGACTTCATCTCGAATCGAAGACAAGATGCGCATAACCTGTTCGCGTTGCTTTTGATTCTCAGGAGCATACTTTGTGGCTACGTGGTCGATCGACAGATTGATGACATTTAATGGATTGCGAATCTCGTGAGCTACCGCTTGCGTGAGCCTGCCGATAGCTGCCTGACGTTCCGCATTGTTCAGTTTCTCCTCGAGCTCCTGTTTCGATTTTAATCCGGCAATCATTTCGTTGAAGGTGTCGGCGAGCTGGCCGACTTCGTCACGTCGGTTAATGCCCACCTTGAAATCCAGGTCTCCTGCAGCGACCCGGGCAGCCGCGCGTGCGAGTTTTTGAATAGGACGAGTAAAGCTCCAGCCGATCATCACCGCGAAGGCCAGCGCAAGCATTAACAGGCCGGTCGTTGCCAATAGCCTGATGTTTGAGAGCCCGCGACTCTTGCTCGCGAGTGTTTGAGACGCATCTTCGATCTTGTTGATGATGTTTCCCTGTTTGGTAACAATGATTATCCAGTAGAGACCCTTCGCGGAAGTGAACGGCATATCGTAGGTCTTGTACACCTCTCCGTGAATACGGAGCTCACCCTCGACGGGGTCGCCAGGCGCTTCTTGAACGACTTCGGTATCCGGGACTTTTATAAACTTGCCCTTCTTCTCTTCGATCGACGTATCGCTGACAGCACCGTGCTCATCAGCTACTATTATGTGCTCCACCGTATCCGGCAATTTGATCTCACCAGCTTGGATTTGCTTATAGAGATATCGTTCTGAATTCAAGTTTTCAATCGCCATGCCTATCGCCTTAACAAGGTCACTGTACGCATCGTTAACTGCGTCTTTGACTTGCTCGCTCTGCTGGCGCACTTCCTCTGCAGCGCGCTTCTGAGCCCACTTGTCCAGAGCGAGCACCAGCGCAATGGTCAACACCAGGAACGAGGTGAGCAAGAGCATCAGGCGGACGCGAAAGCTCATGAAAAACTTGACTCTTCCGGACATCTTCACACCGGGTTACTCCGATTCAAAAGCGTCTCAGAAATCAGTATCAAGCTGATCACTCAAATCATATCATGGGCAACATTCTATCGGTCTCTTGTTTGACACTCTCCCGAATAATACAATGATGAAACAAGATCACGGCAATAGAATTAGCGGAGGCTTTATGGTCAAACAAGTGAAGTTCAATACGTTGCTCTTGATTATTTTGATCACCATCGGGATCGGAATCGCGGATGCCCAGGAACAAACGGACCGTCCGATGCGGCCATCAATCCGAGTGATCGATGAGGCAACCGTCACGGTCAAACCGGATCAGGCTGAGATAAGCATCGGCGTCATCACGCAAGCCGCGACAGCTCAGGCAGCAGCCGCGCAAAATGCGCAGAAGCAAGACTCAGTGATCTCGGAACTTCGAAAAATGTTGGGTGCTGGAGCCGATATCAAGACCATAAGCTATTCGTTGAGCCCTAACTATCGCTACCCAAAAGACGGCGGTCAGCCTGCTATCGCCGGTTATAACGCTACGAACACAGTTCAGGTTAAGACTTCGAATCTCGCGCAAGTTGGCAGCGTGATCGACTTGGCGACTAGCTCAGGCGCCAACAACATTCAATCACTTCGGTTCAGCCTGAAGGATGAAACAGCGGTCCGCAACCAAGCATTACGCGAAGCCTCACTCAAAGCGCGAGCCAAGGCGGAGGCGATCGCTTCGGCGCTTGGTCTGAAGATTCAACGAGTCCTTCACGTTGAAGAAGCTGGGTCGATTATCCGTCCAATGCTCGAGATGAACGCTGCGTTTGGCGGGGCGCGTGCTCAACAGACGCCCGTGGAGTCTGGATCAATCGATGTTCGAGCATCCATAACGCTAACAGTAGAAGTCGCACCTTAACTCGGTGGATATTTAAAGTAAGATCTGACATGCCAACGCCGAGACTCGAACACTGGAATGCAGATTGGGGCGAGATAACTACTCTCTCCATCCAAGATCATCTTGAGTTGCAAGGCTATTCAGTTGTTAGGTACGACTACCCGCCAGGCACTCGCTTCAACGATCACACACACGACGTCGATAAGAAAGACGCTGTGGTCTCCGGACGCCTCAAGATTCGCATCGGTGGTATTAACTTTATTCTCAATCGTGGAGATATGATTGAGATATCAGCGGGTACCATTCATAGCGCTGAAGTGATCGACGATGAAACTGTTGTAAGCCTGGACGCTACCAGGCGCTGAGGTCACAGTTCAACTGTTGGACGGCAGTGCTTAACTGATTCTTAAACAGTCGTGGCGACGACTCCTATTGGTTAAGGTTAACAATGGAGCGGGTGACGGGGATCGAACCCGCAACTTTCAGCTTGGGAAGCTGACACTCTACCATTGAGTTACACCCGCTCAACAGAGAATTTCAACGCCGCCTATGTTAGGTTGCGTTCGCGCCGTTGTCAACAACAAAGACCGCCTAGGCCAGCCTCTTCAACGCAGGGCCAGCAAGGCATAACGCACGACAAACAGAATCGCGAAAACATAAACCAACCAGTGCGCCTGCTTCGCTCGTCCCGCGATCACTTTCAAAAGTGCATAAGAGATAAACCCAAACGCGATTCCATCGGTGATGCTAAACGTGAGCGGTATGAGAACCAGCGTCAGGAATGCTGGCAACGCCTCGGTGAAATCGTCCCACTCGATATCGCGAACGGAGCGCATCATAAAACTTCCTACCACGATTAATGCCGGAGAAGTTACTGGATAAAGAGTGAAAGTGCGGGCGATTTCCTGACCTTCGATTGTGACAACATCGTGTACCGCGACTCCGCCGCCGATGATTTGCACAATCGGCGAAAAGAACAATGCGATCAGGAACAGTCCGGCTGTGACTAGCGCCGCCACACCTGTTCTTCCACCAGCCGCTACACCAGAAGCACTCTCGATGTAGCTCACCATCGTCGTGTTTCCAACCATCGATGAGCCTACTGTTCCTATGGCGTCCGCCAGCAGGGCTCGCCCGGCCCTAGGCAGCTTACCGTGTTGCATCAAGCCTGCCTGCTTCGCGATTCCGATGAGGGAACCAACGGTGTCAAACAAGTCAAGAAAAAAGAAGACGAAGATGACACCTATGAGATTTTGCTTTAACGCGCCCGCAATATCCAACTTCAAGAACGTCGGTGCAAGTGAAGGCGGGAGACTGACAATCGACATTGGTAAACTGATGACTCCGAGAACCAGAGCCGCAATAGCGGCGCATAGGATTCCCAATAGAATAGCTCCCTTCACTCCTCGAACCATCAATACTATTGTGGCGATCAGACCGAGCAATGCGACGACGACGGGCTTGCGATCCATCGTCCCCAGCGTCACAAGAGTGTTAGGATCTAAGCGCACGAGTCCTGCCCACTCCAAACCAATCAACGTCACGAAGAGACCGATTCCAACGGCGATCGCGGACTTCAAAGATTCTGGCACTGCAGCCACGATCATTTCCCGCAGCCCTAGTGATGCTGTTGCCACAAACACAACTCCGGAGATAAAGACGGCACCCAGTGCAGTCTGCCACGAGACCTTCATTGTCAGAACGACAGTATACGCAAAGAAAAAGTTGTGACCCATGGCCGGCGCAACAGCCACAGGGTAATTTGCCAGGAATGCCATCAATAGGGTCGCAAAGGCGGTGATCAAACAGGTGGAGGTAAACACGGACCCTGCGTCCATGCCCGTCGCGCCCAAGACCACCGGCTGCACGAAGACTATGTAAGCCATCGTCGCGAAAGTTGTCAGACCGGCGATGACCTCCCTTCGGATGCTGGCGTGGTTTTCCTCTAGTCTAAAGTATTTCTTGAACATGAAATTGATGTGGAAGTAAAACTTCAGATTAAAGCCGGTAAGCGCAGGTCAGTAATCAATTATCGATCTGTATATCAGCTAGTCCTTTCGCTCTTTGGCGCGAGTTTTACTGACGTGAGGCTTTAACTTTGAGTAGGTACCGAGAACTTCGTCCTTATGGTTTGGGCTTCCCTTGTCGAGGATTACATGCCGGACCATGACCAGCAGCTTCTCTCGCCTTCCCGCGAATCTACCGGTAAGCGGGTTCTGACCAGTCACGTCGACGAGGCCCTCTCTTACCCATTGCCAGAATTGTTTTTGCGTAGTCCAGAACTCATTCTCATTCGTGCAAACTATTCGAGCGTTCTTCTTCACTTTCATGCTGGGCCCTCAGATGAGTTCCTTGCGAGACACTGCACTACTTTCGGCTGAAAAACCAGAGAATGAATGAGAGGATGATGCTGAGAAGAATCGAAGTCGCCAGTGGGAAATAAAATCGCCACCTATCGCGTACGATATAAATATCGCCGGGTAATCTGCCGATTCGCAGACCGGGGAACCGCCCGGCTATGATTAATAGAATGCCAACAAAGATAATCGCGATGCCGAGCAAAATCAGGTATCTGCCTAGTGTTCCCGGACCTTCGGGCATAATACGAAGTGTGGTGATGGATCTGGTACAGCGAAAATCCTAAGCATTACGATAGTAGTTCGGCAGCGCGCTTTCCCAGTTCGGCGGGACTCTTCACCACGTGGATTCCTGACTCTCGCATCGCCGCCATCTTTTCCGCAGCAGTTCCCTTCCCGCCGGCGATGATTGCGCCGGCATGTCCCATGCGTCTGCCGGGAGGTGCAGTTTGCCCCGCTATGAAGCCAACAACCGGCTTCCTCACGTTTTCGCGAACGAATTGCGCGGCCTGTTCTTCAGCGCTGCCGCCGATTTCGCCTATCATTACAATCGCATCAGTCTCAGGGTCTTGTTCGAAGAGCGCCAAAGCATCGACAAAGTTGGTTCCAATAATCGGATCACCGCCGATTCCAATCGCTGTAGACTGGCCCAAACCGAGATTGCTGAGTTGATGGACGGCCTCATAAGTCAAAGTTCCACTCCGTGAGACGACTCCGACGCGGCCTTCAGCGTGTATGTGACCAGGCATGATTCCGATTTTGCATTTGCCCGGTGAAATGATGCCTGGACAATTCGGTCCTATGAGCCTCGTCGATCTGTCTCGAAGGAAGTCGAACGCTCGAACCATATCCAGCACCGGAATTCCTTCCGTTATACAAACAATAAGCGGTAATTGCGCAGCGGCAGCTTCCATTATTGCGTCCGACGCGAAAACAGGAGGAACATAAATCACGCTCGCGTTAGCGCCGGTTTGTTTCACGGCATCTTCAAGAGTATCGAAAATCGGGACGCCCTCATGTTCGGATCCGCCCTTACCCGGTGTTACTCCCGCTACGATATTGGTACCGTAAGCCTTCATCTGTACGGTGTGAAAAGACCCTTCTTTGCCCGTTATGCCTTGCACTACCACGCATGTGTTCTTGTCTATAAGTATGCTCAACTCATCTCCCGATAATCGTCGTCGAATTCATCGGACTCAAAGGACGAGCACTATATCACCACGAGAAACCGTTGTTAAGTCATGCGCCCAGTCACAAAAGGTTGCACGAGTTTCCAGCTTGAATCAAAACAAAACGCATTGACTTAAACGGTTGGCTCAATTGACAATCGTTCTGCCTTAGGAGTACAACGCTCCAAGAGCGGGCCTGCCCGCCGGCTCGACTGCGGGTTATCAAGCGCAGGTCCTCTCCTATTGGCCTTTCATCGATTCGGCGTTGTCCGAATTTGAGGTAGCAGATTTGGTTCCGTCACAGGTTTCTCACTACCAAATAGTTCAGAAGCTCGGCTCGGGTGGAATGGGTGAGGTGTTCCTGGCGCAGGACCTTATGCTCGATCGCAAGGTCGCTATTAAAATGCTTCCTGCTAAATCGATTGGCGACGAGCATGCGAGGAAGCGGCTATTCCGAGAAGCGAAGGCCGCGGCCACACTCGACCATCCGAACATCTGCCCAATTCACGAAGTCGGCGAAGAGGCTGATTGCGCCTTCATCGTGATGCAGTACATCGAGGGAGAAACTCTATCGAAATTGATAAAAGAGGAACCTCTCCCGCCGCTGAAGATAATTGACGTCGCCATTCAAGCAGCGGAAGCGCTGGCCGAGGCGCATTCGCATGGAATCATTCATCGAGACATCAAGCCGCATAATGTAATCTTAACTCCACGTGGGCGAGTCAAAATCCTCGACTTCGGCCTCGCAAAAATAGTTCACCCCGAGCGGGCTATGCAAATGGCCGACACTGACAGCCGGCTCACGAATTCAGGCGAAGTAGTCGGCACGGTGGGATATATGTCGCCGGAGCAACTAAAGGATGCGCCGGTCGACGCACGCAGCGATCTGTTTTCACTTGGAGTCATGCTCTACGAATGCGCGACCGGCGCTTCGGCCTTTACCGGAACCAGCAAGATAGAAATTTGTCTGCAGGTGATTCAATTCGATCCGCCTCGTCCTTCTCAGGTCAGGCCGGAGATACCGGTCGAGCTTGATGACATTATCCTCAAGGCAATTGCGAAGGACGTTGATTCTCGCTACCAGTCGGCTGCCGACATGCTTCTCGATCTGCAGAGACTCCGGCAGACACTCGAAGGGAGTCGTCTGGACACCCGACCCTTGACTTCCGCACCTGCGTCGCTTCGCGCTTTTACAACGAGGAGTCTCTCGCAATCGATTCGGAGGCCTCGCGTAAGAGTGATGTTCGGCCTTGTTCTCATTACGCTTCTTATTATCGGCGTTTGGTCTGTTCGTCGGCTGCGGAGCTCACATTCGAACGGCCCATCTGGTGACGCCAGGATTTATTACGATAAAGGAACTGAAGCGATACGCTCGGGTGCCTATTACCAGGGGAGCGAAGCGCTGAAGAAGGCGATCGAGTTGGATCCGAGCTTTGCTCTGACGCACGCGCGATTGGCTGAAGCCTATGTTGAAATCGACTACGCTGACAAGGCACGCAAGGAGCTCCTGCGCGCTCTCTCGCTGGATCCAAATCGTTCCTCACTTTCAAATCTGGACGAGATGTATATGAATGCAGTAGCGGCTACAGTAAATCGAGATTTCGCAACCGCGATCGATTACTACGGCAAGATCGCCGACCAGGTACTTGATTCGGAGAAATCTGTCGCTTATGTAGATCTTGGACGCTCGTATGAGAAGAACGAGAAGCTGGACAAGGCGATCGAGTACTACGATAAAGCTCAGCAGGCTGATCAGCAATCAGCCGTAGCGTTTCTTAGGCTGGGCATACTCTATGGCCGTCGCCAGGATTTTAAGAACGCCGATGATAAATTCAACAAGGCCAAAGCGATTTATATACCTCTCCAGAATCAGGAGGGTCTTGCAGAGCTGTACTACCAACGTGGAGCTTTTCTTAGCAGAGTAAGAAAACTCGAGGACGCGAAGAGCGACTTGGAACAGGCATTGAGCTTATCGCAGAGCCCGCCCAACGAGTATCAATTGGTAAAGACGCAGTTGCAATTGAGCAGCGTTTACTACGCTCAGGGAGACACTGAAAAAGCGAAAGGGTTAGCAACCGAAGCGATCGACAGAGCGCAGAAGGTACACAGCCTGGCCCTCGCCGCCAACGGCATGATTGATCTCGGCTATACGCTTCTGGCCCGCGGCGAATTCAACGAAGCGGGAGACTACTTCAACCGGGCGCTACGTTTTGCCGGCGAGGAACAGGCAGGTCGAACTGAAGCTCGCGCCAAGCTCGGACTCGGAAGCCTTGCCATCAAACAAGGCGATCCCGATAAAGCGATTCACATTCTTGAAGAAGCACTTGCCTTCTATCAGGAATCCGGTTATCGAAAAGAGTCCTCGATTGCGATGGTGCTGCTTGGGCGCGCTCATCGAAACAAGGGTGAGTACGACATCGCGCTGGACATCTTCAACA
>Ga0075426_10000746_pt1 | contig 22607 bp, 22 predicted proteins | sample SoiMethybrSBSTD5_FD_75304 | JGI IMG/M metagenome (GOLD analysis project Ga0075426, IMG submission 75304) | Bulk soil microbial communities from a Populus tree surrounding site in Tennessee, USA - Soil MetaG P. TD hybrid SBSTD5 | ecosystem: Environmental > Terrestrial > Soil > Tree plantation...
GCATTATGACGGAATCGGAATTCCATCGCGCCGTCGACGCCGTGCTCGCGCGCATCGAGAGCGCCGCCGAGCGCGAGGCGGCGCTCGACGTCGATCTCGAAAGCGGCATCCTCACCATCACCTGCCCCGACGAGAGCCGCGTCATCGTGAACCGCCAGACGCCGAACCGCGAGATCTGGGTCGCGGCGCGCTCGGGCGGCTTCCACTTCCGCTTCGACGACGGCCGCTGGCGCGACACGCGCGGCTCCGACGATCTCTTCGCCACCATCGGGCGCGTCGTCGCCGCGCAATCGGGCGCCAAACTCGCGTTCGATTGAGCGCGCAGCCGCCGAACGGCGCGAAAAAAGCGCCCGGAAGCGCGTTTTCCGGCGATCGTATCGACCCGACACGAAAAATCAGCGGACCAAAAGCTTGACAATGCCGTGTCGAGCCGATACTAATGCGCGGAGCGGCACGGCGCGGAGGAGCGCATGGACAAGAATCCGATCGTCCTTCTGGAGCTCGTCGAACGACTCGGCAACCTGATGCGCGCGGAGCTGCGCCGCAGCGGCTCCGACGAGGCGCTGCAGCCGGTCCAGCTGCAGGCGCTCATCTACTTGAGCAAGGCGAACCGCTACTCCAATACGCCGCAGGCGCTGGCGCAATACCTCGGCCTCACCAAGGGCACGGTGTCGCAGACGCTGCTGCTCCTGGACCGCCGCGGCCTCATCGAGCGCTTCGAGGACGACATCGACCGGCGCGTCGTGCGGCTGCGGCTCTCGTCGGCGGGCGAACGGCTCCTTTCCGATGCCGAGCCGATGCTCGCGTGGCAGAACGCGACCCGCAACATCAGCCCCAACCGCATCCGCAACGCCGTTTCGGCGCTGCGCGAGGCGCTCACCACGCTGCAGGAAGACAACGAAGGGTCGCTCTTCGGCGTCTGCCACACGTGCGCCTTCTCGCAGAAGCTCTCGCAGCGCATCTACCGTTGCGGCCGGATGGGCGACCGGCTGTCGGGCCCGGAGACGCGCAAGATCTGCTGGGTCTACCAGGCCAAGGCGGTCGAGCAGGGCTGAAGACAGGCTAGAGGCGCTTGCGCGCGCGCTCGATCGCCGCGCGCACCGCCTTCGGCGCCGTGCCGCCGACGTGCGAGCGCGCCGCCACCGATCCCTCGGGCGTGAGCACCGTCAACGCGTCCGCGTCGATGAGCGGCGAGAACCGCCGCAGCCCTTCGAGGCCGAGCGCCGCGAGGTCCTTTCCGGAGTCTTCGGCGGCGCGCACCGCGCGCGCGACCGCTTCGTGGGCGTCGCGGAAGGGCAAGCCCTTGCGCACCAGGTAATCGGCGAGGTCGGTCGCGGTCGCGTGGCCTGCGGCGAGCGCGGCGCGCATGCGTTCGGGCCGCGCTTCGACGCCCTTCAGGAGCTCCGCGAGAAGGGCAAGCACGTCGCGCACGGTGTCGGCGGCGTCGAAGACCGGCTCCTTGTCCTCCTGGTTGTCCTTGTTGTAGGCGAGCGGCTGACCCTTGACGAGCGTGAGCAGCGCCACGAGCGATCCGTACACCCGTCCGGTCTTGCCCCGCATGAGCTCGGGCACGTCGGGATTCTTTTTCTGGGGCATGATCGAGGAGCCGGTGCAGAAGCGCTCCGCGATGTCGATGAAGCCGAAGGGCGGGCTCATCCAGAGCACGAGCTCCTCGGCGAGCCGCGACACGTGCGCCATCACGAGCGCGAGCGCCGCCACGAATTCGATCGCGAAGTCGCGGTCCGACACCGCGTCGAGCGAGTTCTCGGCCACGCCGTCGAACCCGAGCTCGCGGGCGACGAATTCGCGGTCGATCGGGAAGCTCGTCCCGGCGAGGGCCGCGGCGCCGAGCGGCAGGCGGTTCACGCGCCGCCGGCAGTCGGCCAGGCGCTCGGCGTCGCGCGTGAACATCTCGAAGTAGGCGAGCAGGTGGTGGCCGAAAGTCACCGGCTGGGCGACCTGAAGGTGGGTGAAGCCCGGCATGAGCGTGTCGGTGTGCCTGGCGGCGAGCTCGATCGCGGCGGAGCGCACCGCCTTGAGCAATGCCGCGAGCTCGTCGATCTGCGCCCTCACCCACAGCCGCATGTCGGTCGCGACCTGGTCGTTGCGCGAGCGCGCGGTGTGCAGCCGCTTGCCGGCCTCGCCGACGAGCTCCGTCAGGCGATGCTCGATGTTGAAGTGCACGTCCTCGCGCTCGACCGACCACGGGAAGCGGCCGCTACGGATCTCCTCGCCGATCTCGGCGAGGCCGCGCTCGATGGCGGCGAGATCGTCGGCCGAAATGATCTTCGCGCGCGCGAGCATGCGGGCATGGGCGATCGAGCCCTGGATGTCGAAGGGCGCGAGGCGCCGGTCGAAGGAGACGGAGGCGTTGAAGCGCCGCGCGAGCGCGTCGAGCGGCTCCGAGAAGCGGCCCGACCATGCCTTGCCGGCGCCCGTGGCGCCCGGCGGGTCGTCTTGTTGCATGGAATCGGCGCCGATGGCCAAATGGGAATCCGTGGCGAGTATAAATCAGACGGGTGCGACGATCCGGTTGCCGAACTTCTGCAACCTGGGCGTGATGCTGCGCTCGCTGGTCATCGTGAACGTCCTCATCGCGGCCGCCGCCGTCGTGCGCACCGGCTCGTATACCGACTTCGCCTTCGAATTCGTGACGCTCGCGGCCCTGGCCGAGCCGGTGCTGCTCGCGAGCCTCCTCGCCCTGTGCGCGGGGCGCCGCTGGCTGCACGCGATCGGCTACGTTCCCGCGCTCGCGGCGCTCGCCGTTTTCGAGGTCGCTGCCGCATGGGTCGTCACCCAGGCCCTCGGCAGCCTCATCCCGGACCGGCGCGCGGAATCGTTCTTCAATGTCGCCTTCGTGACGCTCTTCGCCACCGGCTGCACGCTCGCGTACTTCGACCTGCGCGCCCGCGCGCTCACGCCGGCGCTCGCCGAGGCGCGCATCCAGGCGCTGCAGGCGCGCATCCGCCCGCACTTCCTTTATAACAGCATCAACGCCGTGCTGGGGCTCATGCGTTCCGAGCCGCGGCGCGCCGAGCGCGCGCTCGAGGACATGGCGGACCTCTTCCGCGTGCTCATGGCCGACAACCGCACGCTCGCGCCGATCGCCGACGAGATCGAGCTCACGCGCCAGTACCTCGCGATCGAGTCGCTGCGCCTCGGGGACCGCCTCAAGATCGCGTGGCGGCTCGAGCGCATGCCCGCCGACGCGCTGGTGCCGCCCCTCATCCTCCAGCCGCTGGTGGAGAACGCCGTCTACCACGGGATCGAGCCGTCGCAGGAAGGCGGCGAGATCGCGATCGAGGTCGCGCGCGAAGGGCCGGAGGTCGCCGTCACGCTCACCAATCCGTTTCCGGGCGAAGGCAGGCACGCGGCCGGCAATCGCATGGCGGTGGCGAACATCCGCGAGCGCCTGCAGCTGCACTTCGACGCCGAGGCGAGCATGAAGGCGGAGGTGCGCGACGGCGTCTACCGGACGGCCATCCGCCTTCCCTACATCACCGCGGCCAGCTGATGCTTGCCGAGGGAGCCGTCACCCGCATCCTCATCGCCGACGACGAGGCGCCGGCGCGCGCGCGGCTGCGCGACCTGCTCGACGAATGCCGCCCGGAGTTTGCGCTGGCGATCGTCGACGAGGCGCGCAACGGCCGCGAAGCCCTCGAGGTCGTGAACCGCGAGCGGGTCGACGTGGCACTCCTCGACATCCGCATGCCCGAGATGGACGGCCTGGAGGCGGCGCGCCACATCGCGGGCATGGCGCAGCCCCCGTCGATCATCTTCACCACCGCGTTCGACGCGTACGCGATCAAGGCCTTCGAGGTGAACGCGATCGACTACCTGCTGAAGCCGATCCGGCGCGAACGGCTGCTGGCGGCGCTGCGCAAGTCGCGCGGCGGCTCCCCCGTGTCGCGCGACGCGCTCGACGCGGCGGCGAACCAGCCGCGCCGGCACCTGAGCGTGCACGACCGCGGCCGCATCCACCTCGTGCCGATCGCCGATGTCCTGTACCTGCGCGCCGAGCTCAAGTACGTGACGGTGCGCACCGCCGAGCGCGAGCACGTGGTCGAGGAATCGCTCACGCGCCTGGAGGAGGAGTTCGAAAAGGCTTTCGTGCGCGTGCATCGCAACTGCCTCGTCGCGCGCTCGGCCATCGCCGGCTTCGAGCGCACGGCGGGCGAGAGCGAGTCGGGCTGGGTGGTCGTCATCCGCGCGACGGGGGAGAAGCTCCCGGTGAGCCGGCGCCAGAGCGGCGTCGTCAAGCAGTTCAGATAAAGCGCGTCATTCCCAGTACGGCGGATCCCCGAACGCCTTTCGGAGGAACTCGATGAAGAACTTCACCTTCGCGGGCAGGAGCCGGCGCTCGGGATAGACCGCATAGACGTTGTTGCCGGGGATGGCGTACTCGTCGAGCGCGGTGACGAGGCGTCCGCGCTTCACTTCCTCGTTCACTTCCCAGGCGCTGCGCCACGCGAGCCCCTCGCCCGCCATCGCCCAGCGCGTGAGCACCTCGCCGTCGTTGCACTGCAGGTTGCCGCCGACCTTCACCGACACGGGCTTGCCCTTGTCGACGAAGTTCCAGGTGTCGGCGGCGCCCTCCTCGGTGCACGTCACCAGGCAGTTGTGGCGCGCGAGGTCGGCGAGCGTCCTGGGCTTGCCCGCGCGCTTGAAGTACGCGGGCGCGGCGCACACCACGCGGTGGTTGCGCGCGAGCTTCGCCGCGATCAGGTCGGCGCTTTTCATCTCGGCGATCCGGATCGCGAGGTCGAAGCGCTCGTTCTTGAGGTCGACGAGGCGTTCCGACAGATGCAGCGTGATGGCGAGGTTCGGATGCTCGGCGACGAAGGCCGGCAGGTGCGGCGCGATGTGCTTGCGGCCGAACGCGGTCGGCGCGGTCACGATGAGCCGGCCCGAGGCGCTCTTCGCGCCGACCGTGATCGCGTCCTCGGCCGCGTGCAGCTCCTCGAGGAGCCGGTGGCAATCCTCGTAGAAGGTCGCGCCTTCGGGCGTGAGCGTCACCTTGCGGGTCGAGCGCTTGAAGAGCTTCACGCCCAGGCGCTCCTCGAGCTGGTCGATGCGCCGGCCCACCATCGCCGGCGTCACGCCCTCCTCGCGCGCGGCGGCGGAGAGGCTTCCGCGCTGCGCGACTTCGACGAAGGTGGTGAGCTCCTTGAAGCGGTCCACGCGTTACGCCACGCCGGCGTCGGCCGCCTGGCGGTCGGCGTGGTAGCTCGAGCGCACGAGCGGCGCGCACGCCGCGTTGGTGAAGCCCATGCGGGCGGCTTCGCTCTCGAAGAAGCGGAACTCGTCGGGATGGGCGTAACGCTCGACCGGCAGGTGGTGGCGCGAGGGCTGGAGGTACTGCCCGATGGTGAGCATCTCGACGCAATGCTCGCGCAGGTCGCGCATCACGGCGAGGATCTCGTCCGCGGTCTCGCCGAGCCCGACCATCAGTCCGGACTTCGTCGGAATCGCCGGGTGTCTTGCCTTGAATTGCGCGAGCAGCTTCAGCGAGTGCGCGTAATCGGAACCCGGACGCGCCTTGCGATAGAGCCGCGGCACGGTCTCCAGGTTGTGGTTCATCACGTCGGGGAGGCTCGAGTCGAGCGCATCCAGCGCGCGCTCCATGCGTCCGCGGAAATCGGGGGTGAGGATCTCGATGCGGGTGGCGGGCGTCGCCGCGCGCACGGCGCGAATGCATTCGGCGAAGTGCGCCGCGCCGCCGTCGCGCAGGTCGTCGCGATCGACGCTCGTGATGACGACGTATTTGAGCTCCATCGCCGCGATCGTCTCGGCCAGGTGGCGCGGCTCGTCCGCGTCGAGCGGCTGGGGCCGCCCGTGCGCGACGTCGCAGAAGGGGCAGCGCCGCGTGCACAGGTCGCCCATGATCATGAAGGTCGCGGTGCCGTGGCCGAAGCACTCGCCGATGTTCGGGCACGAGGCTTCCTCGCACACGGTATGCAGCTTCGCTTCGCGCAGCGCCCGCTTCACCGCGGCGAAGCGCTCGCCGCCGCCCGCGCGCACGCGGATCCACTCGGGCTTGCGCAACGGCTCCATGGGCACGACCTTGATCGGGATGCGATCGGTCTTGAGCGCGCCTTTGCGCAGGATCTTGTCGGAAGAGGAAGCCATGATCGGTTCAGGACGCCGCGAGCGACCGCGCGAGCGCATCGCCGAGGCGGTGCTGCGCGGCGCCGATCGTAGCACGAACCCCGAGGGCGGCGAGGCTCGTGGCGGCGAGGCCCGGATAGCCGCACGGGTCGATGCGGGAGAAGGGCTCCAGGTCCGGGTCGACGTTGAGCGCGATACCGTGGTAGCTGCAGCCGCGCGCGATCCGCAAGCCGACCGCGGCGATCTTCGCCTCGCCCACGTAGACGCCGGGCATCGCGTCGCGGCGCGTGGCGGCGACACCGCATTCGGCGAGCATGTCGATCGCGCCCTGCTCGAGTCGGCGCACGAGATCGCGCGCGCCGAGCCTGCGGCGCCGCAGATCGAGCAGAACGTAGGCGAGCGCCTGGCCCGGACCGTGGTAGGTCACCTGCCCGCCGCGATCGGTCGCGACGACCGGAATGGCGCCGGGCGCACGCACGTGCTCGCGGCGTCCCGCGAGGCCGAGCGTGAACACGTGCGGATGCTCGAGGAGCCACATCTGGTCTTCGGCGTCGTCGCCGCGCGTTGCGGTGAACGCCTGCATCGCGCGCCATGTCGGCTCATAGGCGACGAGTCCGAGCGCGCGCGTCCTCACAGGACCATCATCACCATCGGGTGCTTGGAAAGCTCCACGTAGAGCCCGTCGAGCTGCTGGCGCGATTTCGCGGTGATCGTCACCGTGAGGGAGAGATAGCGGCCGTTCTTGGAGGTGCGCATCTCGATCGTCTCGGGCCGGAAGTCGGTCGCATGGCGCATCACGATCTCCGCCACGGTCTGCGCGAAGCCGTCCTCGCGCCGCCCCACGACCTTCATCGGGAAGGCGCACGGGAACGTGAGCAGCGAGGGTGGAGGATCCGGTTTCTCGGGCATGGTCGCGCCGCCGCCCCCGTGTCAGGCGGCCACGCGGGCTCGCGCGAGCTCGGCCTTGTACTCCTGGTAGAGCGCGTGCATGCGCTTGAAGAGCGGCCCCGGTTTCCCCGAGCCCACGCTCCTGCCGTCGAGCCGCGTCACCGCGAGCACTTCCTTGGTGGAGGACGTGAGCCAGATTTCGTCGGCGGCGCCGAGCTCGCTCTCGGCGATCGCGCGGATCTCGAGCTTCACGCCGCCGTCTGCCGCGAGCCGCACGAGGAGGTCGTAGGTGATGCCGAGGAGGATCAGGTTGTCCCACGGAGAGGCGGCGACGACGCCGTCCTTCACCACGAAGACGTTCGAGGACGACGCTTCCGTCACGAAGCCGTCGCGAATGAGGATCGTCTCCATGGCGCCGGCATCCGCCGAGAGCTGCCGCGCCATCACGTTGCCCAACAGCGACGTGGATTTGATGTGGCACTTCTTCCAGCGGAAATCCTCGGAGGTAATGCAGGCCACGCCGTTGTCGACCACCTCCCGCGACGGCGTCACGAGAGGCTGGCACATCATGAAGACGGTCGGCGCGAGGTCCTTCGGCATGACGTGGTCGCGCTTCGCGGGCGCGCCGCGCGTCACCTGGATGTAGAGCGACTGGTTGCCGGGATGGTGCGCGAGCAACTCCCGGCCGAGCGCGAGCCAGCGCTCGATCGAATGCGGATTCGCGAGCCGGATCTCGTCCATCGAGCGCTGCAGCCGCTCGAAATGCTCGCGCCCGCGCAGCATCACGCCGTCGTACACCGGGATCACTTCGTAGACGCCGTCGCCGAAGATGAAGCCGCGGTCGAGCGGCGAGATGGCGATGCGGTCGATCGGCAGGAGCTCGCCGTTGAAATGGGCGATCGGGGCGGTCATCGTGAGGGTCTCATCGCATGAGGAGCCGCAGCGTATCCCAGCCGCGGGACAGGAAGCCGGCGACGGGAACGTCCTCGAGCGCCACCACCGTGAGCTCGGCGATCGTGGAACGCGCGCGCGTGAGCTTCATTATCCCCGCTTTCTCGCCGGCGGCCAACGGCGCGACGAAGGGCTGGCGCGTCTCGAGGGAGGCGGCGAGCCCGCCGAAATGCTCGCGCGGGAGCGTGACCCACACGTCGCGGTCGAATCCCAGCTTCACCACGGGCTTCGTTCCCTTGTAGATCGCGGGTGTTGCCACCGGTTCCCCCTTGCGGTAGAGGCGGCGCGTGTCGTAGTTCTGGAAGCCGAAGTTGAGGAGCTTCTGGCTCTCGGTCGTGCGCAGCGTGTCGGAGCGCGCGCCCAGCACGACCGAGACGAGGCGCCGGTCGCCGCGGCGCGCCGAGCCGACGAGGCAATAGCCCGCGGCCTCGGTGAACCCGGTCTTCACGCCGTCCACGGTCGCGTCCGTCCACAGCAGGCGGTTGCGGTTCGATTGCGTGATGCGGTTGTAGGTGAATTCCTTCTGCCCGTAGAGCGCATAGCGGTCCGGAAAGTCGCGCAGCAGCGCGGCGGTGAGCGTGGCGAGGTCGCGCGCCGACGTGTAGTGCTCGGGCGCGGGCTTCCCGGTGGCGTTCACGTAATGCGTCTGCGCGAGGCCGAGCCGCTGCGCCTGGCGGTTCATCTCGGCGACGAACGCATCTTCGCTCCCGGCGACCGCCTCGGCGAGCGCGATCGCGGCGTCGTTGCCGGAGTCGATCACCATGCCGTGCATGAGCTCGTCGACGGTCGCGCTCTTTCCGGCGGCGAGGAACATGCGCGAGCCCTCGGCCCTGGCGGCCGCGGCCGACACCGGCACGGGATGCGCGGGATCGATCCTGCCGTCGCGCAACGCCGCGAAGACGACGTAGCCCGCCATGAGCTTGGTGAGCGAAGCGGGCTCGACGCGATCGTTCTCGTTGGCTGCGGCGAGCGTGGCGCCGCTCAGGAGATCGACCAGCACATACGCCTTGGCGGCGATGGGCGGCGGCGTCGGCTGCTGGGCGGGCGAGGCGAGCGCCGCGGCGGCGAGGGCAGCCGCGAGGAAGCGAAGGATTCGGGGTCGAGCGAAGAGCCGGCGAAACATGAGAGTTTCAGCGTGCGGTGATCGTGGGCGTGAATCCGAGAGTCTGCGCGACCTTCGCCGAGATCGCGGCGGCCTCGTCGCGGTTGCGGCACGGGCCGAGGCGCACGCGGTGCACGCCGTCGCGCGAGGCGATCTGGATCGGCTCGTGGTACCAAACGAGCTCCGAGGCCACCTTGTCGCGGAAATTCTCCGCCGCCTCGCGCGTCGCGAACGCGCCGAGCTGAAGCCAGACGCCCGCCGGGTCCTCGACGAGGACCGGGGTCTCGACAGTGGGCGGGGTGACCGAGGCTTCGATCACCGGCGCGCTCGGCATTCCGGCGAAGACGCGCTCGACCTCGACCATGGCGCTGCCGGGCAGGGCGACGCCGATGCGCGCGGCCGCCGCGTAGGACAGGTCGATGATGCGGCTCGAATGGAACGGGCCGCGATCGTTGATGCGCACCACGACCGATTCGCCGGTCTTCAAGTTCGTCACGCGCGCATAGCTCGGGATGGGAAGCGTCGGGTGCGCCGCGGTCATCGCGAACATGTCGTAGGTTTCGCCCGAGGCGGTCTTGTGCCCGTGGAATTTCTTGCCGTACCACGAGGCATAGCCGCGCTGCTTGAAAGTCTCCTTGTTCACGACCGGCACGTACGTCTGCCCGAAGACGGTGTACGGCCGGTTGGCGTAGCGGTGGAAGGGCTCGTCGCGCGGGACGGCGTCGGGAACCGAGGCGAGGTTGTCCGGCACGCGGTCGGGCGGGCCGTCGTCGAGGTAATACTTGGCCGACGGCGGCGGTTTCTTCGGGGCCGTTCCGCACGCGGTCAACGCGAGCGCCACCACGATGAGCCAGGCGTATCTCAACTCGAGACCAGCTGCTTGTGGGTCGAGATCGACATGAGGATGCCGAAGCCCGCGAGCATCGACAGAAGCGCCGTGCCGCCGTAGCTCACCATCGGCAACGGCACGCCCACCACCGGCAGGATGCCGCTCACCATGCCCATGTTCACGAAGGCGTAGGTGAAGAACGTGAGCGTGATGGCCCCGGCCGCGAGGCGCGCGAAGACGGTCGAGGCGCTCGCCGCGATCATCAGCCCGCGCGCGATGAGGACCGTGTAGAGCGTGAGGAGCACGACGTTTCCGGCGAGGCCGAACTCCTCGGAGAAGACCGCGAGGATGAAATCGGTCGAGCGCTCGGGCACGAAGTCGAGCTGCGCCTGGGTGCCGTTGAGCCAGCCCTTGCCGAGGATGCCGCCGGATCCGATCGCGATCGTCGACTGGATGATGTGATAGCCCGCGCCGAGCGGATCCTCCATCGGATCGAGGAGCGTGAGGATCCTCTGGCGCTGGTACGAATGCATCATCGACCAGATGAAGGGCAGGCTCGCCGCCGCGGCAGCGGAGAGCGACAGCAGGACCTTCCACGACAGCCCCGCGAGGAAAATCACGAAGAAGCCCGAGGCGAAGATCATGAGCGCGGTGCCGAGGTCGGGCTGGCGCACGATGAGGCCGACGGGGATCGCGAGCATGATCGCGGCGATGACGAAGTCGCGCAGCCTGAGCGCCTCCTCGTGGCGATGGAAATACCACGCGAGCACCAGCGGCACGGCGATCTTCATGATCTCCGAAGGCTGGACGGTGCCCACGCCGAGGTTGAGCCAGCGGCGGGCGCCGTTGCGCACCTCGCCGAAGAACGCGACTGCGACCAGGAGCGCGAGCCCGATGATGTAGGCGGGCGGCGCGAGGCGCATCAGCGTCTGCGGCGGAACGTTGGCGAAGACCCAGAGGGCGAAGAGCGCGAGCGCGAGATTGCGGCCCTGGCCGATGACGCGGTCGAACGAGGCGCCGCCGGAGGCGGAGTAGACGACGGTGAGGCCGAGCGCGAGCGTGAGCGCGATGGTCGCCATGAGCGGCCCGTCGATGCGCCGCGAGAGCACGTCGAACGCACGGCCGATCACCGGCGGCCCTCAGTCATGTTCCTCGTCCTCGGTGTCTTCCTTGAGCTCCGGGAGCTTCGCTTCGCTCTTCTTGCCGAGCAGGTAGTAGTCGAGCACCTTGCGCGCGATCGGGGCGGCGGTGGAGGCGCCGTGCTGGCCGTTCTCGGCGACGATCGCGAGCGCGAGCTTCGGATCGTCGGCGGGGGCGAAAGCGACGAAGAGCGCATGGTCCCAGTGCTCGCGCTTGAGCCGCTTCTCGTCGTAGCGCTCGTTCTGCTTCACGCCGACGACCTGCGCGGTGCCGGTCTTGCCCGCGGTCGCGTACGGCGCTCCCGCGAACGCCGGCGCCGCCGTGCCGCCGGGGCGCGTCACGTCCACCATCGCCGCGCGCACGAAGGCGAGGTGCTCGGGCTTCACGACCGGAGCCTCCGGGCGCGCGAAGTCGGGCGTGCGCACCTCGAGCGTCTTCGCGTCCTGCACCGATTTCAGCAGGTGCGGATGCACCGGCACGCCGCCGTTGGCGAGCGTGGCGAGGGCGGTCGCGAGCTGTAGCGGCGTGATGAGGAAGTAGCCCTGCCCGATGCCCACGCTCACCGTGTCGCCGGCGTACCACTTCTGGTGGAAGCGGCTCTGCTTCCATTCCTGCGACGGCGCGATGCCCGTCAACTCGCCGTCGATGTCGATCCCGGTCCGGGCGCCGAATCCCATCGTGGCGAGGAAGCGGTGGATCGTGTCGATGCCCATGTCGTTCGCGAGCCCGAAGAAATACGTGTCGCACGACTGCGCGATCGCCTTGTGCATGTTGACCAGCCCGTGGCCTTCCTTCTTCCAGTCGCGCCAGCGGTGGTTCACGCCGGCGAGCGTGAAGTAGCCGGGGTCGGAGATGGTGAATTCGGTCGAGCGCTTCTTGTACTCGAGCGCGGCGAGCGCCATGAACGGCTTGATGGTCGAGCCCGGCGCGTACTGCCCGCGCAAGGCGCGGTTGTTGAGCGGCTTGTCGGGCGAGTTGTTGAGGGCGTCCCAGTTCTGCGGATCGATGCCGTCGACGAAGAGGTTGGGATCGAAGCCCGGGCGCGAGACGAAGGCGAGGATCTCGCCCGTCTTCGGGTCGATCGCCACGAGCGCGCCGCGATAGTCCTGGAACGCGGCCTCGGCGACCCGCTGCAGGTTCAAGTCGAGCGTGAGCGTGAGGTTGTTGCCCGAAAGGGGCTCGGAGCGCGCGAGCGCGCGGATGGCGCGCCCGCCGGCGTCGATCTCCACCTGCTCGGATCCGGTGGTTCCGTGCAGCTCCTTCTCGTAGGCGCCCTCGATGCCGAGCTTGCCGATGTGGTCGGTGCCCTTGTAGTTGGTCGCGAGCCCCTGCGTGTCGATGCGCTTCACGTCGGCGTCGTTGATGCGGCCGATGTATCCGATCGCGTGCGAGGCGAGCTCGCCCTGCGGATACGAGCGGAAGAGGCGCGCCTTGATCTCGAAACCGGGGAAGCGGTAGCGGTTCACGGCGAAGCGCGCGATCTCCTCGTCCGTGAGCCGCGTGCGGATCGGCAGGCTCTCGAAGTTCTTGCTTTCCTCCTGCAGCTTCTTGAAGCGCCGGCGGTCGCGGGGGGTCACGTCGATGATCGTCGCGAGCTCGTCGATCGCCTTGTCGACGTTCGCGACGCGCGAAGGCGTGATCTCGAGCGTGTAGGCGGAGTAGTTTGCCGCCAGCACCTCGCCGTTGCGGTCGAGGATGATGCCGCGGTTGGGCACGACGGGAACCACCGAGATGCGATTCGCCTCGGCGAGCGTGTGGTAGTACTCGCGCTGCACGATCTGCAGCCACGTGAAGCGCCCGAGGAGCGCGCCGAAAGCGACGATGATCGCGAGCCCCGCGAGCATCAGGCGGTTGCGGAAGACGGTGAGCTCGCGCTGCTGGTCGCGCAGCGCCTGGCCGACGATCATGACGCGGCTCCGCGGCGCCGGCGCACCGCCGGCAGGTACAGGATCCAGCTCGCGACCGGCCAGAGGAGCGCCGTCAGCACCGGAGAGACGAAGAAGGCGATGCCGGGGAAATCGGCGCCGAGCGCGAGGTTGAGCAGCAGCATCACCGCCGAGGCCGTGACCGTGAGCCCGAGCAGGTGCAGCGTCTGCTCGCCGAGCCCGAAAGCGATGATGCGCACGCGGAAGGCCTGCGCGAGGAAGATCGCGATCACGTAGGCGAACGCGTGCTCTCCGAGCAGCATCGAGTCGCTCACGTCGACGAGCAATCCGAGGAAGAACGCGACACCCTGGCCGATGGAGCGCGGCTCGTGCAGCGTCCAGAAGAGCAGCACCAGGAGCACGAAGTCGGGCCGCGCGAGGAGCCACGCGCCCGACCATGGCAGCACCGAGAGCAGGTACGCGCCCGCGAGCGAGAAGAAGAGCAGCCCGATGCCCGCCGGCATCGTCATGACGTCGCGCGCGAGGGGGGTCAGGTCCGCGGGCCGCATGTCATTGGCGCTTCGGCCGCGACGGACGATCCTTCGCGGGCTTGCGCGCTTCTTCCCGCGCCTCGGGGCGCGCCGCGGCCGCGGGCGGCGCGGCAACCAGCATCACGTAGCGATAGTTGTCGACGCCGGCGGCCGGCCGCGCGACGATCTTCGCGAAGACATAGGCCGCGTTCTTCTCGACGCTCGTCACCTGCGCGACGACGAGCCCCGGCGGATAGGTGCCGTCGATGCCCGAGGTGACCCACACGTCGCCGTTCTGCACGTCGGCGGACACCGGCATGAACGGAATGTCGATGGATCCGTCCTTGCCGGATCCGACGGCGATCGCGCGCAGGCCGTTGCGCACGAGCATCACCGGAACCGACTGGTCCTTCTCGGTGATGAGCGTGACCTCGCTCGTGAACGTGCCGACGTTGGTGACCTGGCCGATGACGCCGCTCGCGTCGATCACCGGCGTGCCGGCCTGCACGCCGTGCGTGAGGCCCTTGTCGATCACGATCTTGCGCGTGAAGGGATTGCGCGCGGTGTAGAGCACCTCGGCGATGACGCCGCCCTGCGCATAGCGGCTTCCCGAGAGCTTGAGCAGGTGCTCGTGCTCGGTGTGCAGCAGCCGCGATTCCTGCGCGGCGACCGCCTGCTCGAGCACCTTCGCCTTCAGCGCCTGGTTCTCGCGCAGCAGCCGGTCCTGGCTCGCGAAGTATTCGGCGATGCGGCCGAAGGCTTCACCCGGAGCCGCGGCGAGCTGCTGCACGGGATGGGCGAGCACGGAAAGGGACAGGCGCACCGCGGCGAGCGCGTGGAAGCGGTGGTCGGCGATCATGAGCGCGATTGCGGCGAGGGTGAAGAAGGTGACCCTCGCGAGCGGGCTGGGCCCGCGGTGGAAGAAGGCGGGCGGCTGGGAGATCAAGTATGGCTGGCTGGCCGGACCCTGAGAAAAGCCCCAGCCTTAGTCATTCGTGAAGACGGTCCCGAGCTTGTCCATCTCCTCGAGCGCACGTCCCGAGCCACGAACCACGCACGTGAGCGGGTCGTCGGCGACGATCACCGGCAATCCGGTTTCTTCCATGAGCAGGCGATCGAGCTCGCGCAGCAGCGCCCCGCCGCCGGTGAGCACCATGCCCTTCTCGGCGATGTCGGCGCCGAGCTCGGGCGGCGTCTGCTCGAGCGCGCTCTTCACCGCGGAGACGATCGAATTCAGCGGATCGGTGAGCGCCTCCAGGATCTCGTTCGACGAGATCGTGAAGGAGCGCGGGATGCCTTCGGCGAGGTTGCGGCCCTTCACTTCCATCTCGCGCACCTCGCTTCCCGGGAAAGCGGAGCCGATCTGCTTCTTGATCTGCTCGGCGGTCGATTCCCCGATGAGCATGCCGTAGTTGCGGCGGATGTAGTTGATGATCGCCTCGTCGAACTTGTCGCCGCCGACGCGCACGCTCGCGGAATACACGATGCCGCCGAGCGAGATCACGCCGACCTCCGTGGTGCCGCCGCCGATGTCGACCACCATCGACCCGGTCGCATCCGCGATGGGAAGATCCGCGCCGATCGCCGCGGCCATCGGCTCTTCGATGAGGAACACCTGCGAGGCGCCGGCGCCGATCGCGCTTTCCTTGATCGCGCGCCGCTCGACCTGCGTGGATCCGTACGGCACGCAGATCACGATGCGCGGGCTCGGGCGGAACCACTGGTTGTCGTGGATCTTCTTGATGAAGTACTTGAGCATCTGCTCGGTGATCGTGAAGTCGGCGATCACGCCGTCCTTCATCGGGCGGATCGCCGTGATGTTGCCGGGCGTGCGTCCGAGCATCTGCTTCGCGGCGAGGCCCACCGCCTGGATCGTTTTCTTGCCGTTCGGACCGCCTTCCTGGCGAATCGCGACCACCGAAGGCTCGTCGAGGACGATGCCTTTGCCGCGCACATAAATGAGTGTGTTGGCGGTTCCGAGGTCGATCGCGAGGTCGGTGGAGAAATACTTGGAAACGAAGGAGAACATCTTGATCCGTAAGGAGTTTCGGAAGTGCGCGCCTACCCCCTCGGTGGGGACCTCTATAATAGACCGAAACATAGCGACGAATTAAGGCCTTAGGCGCTTTTTTTGATGCTTTCCCCCGAAGAAGTCCGGCGCATCGCGCGGCTCGCGCGCATCGAGCTCGCGGACCACGAGATCGAGCATCTGCGCGGCGAGCTGAACGCCATCCTCGCGCTGGTCGATGAGATGCAGGCGGTCGACACGAACGGCATCGAGCCGATGGCGCATCCGCAGGACGCGCGTCAACGCCTGCGCGAGGACGTCGTCACCGACCGCGACCAGCGCGCGCTCTATCAATCCGTGGCGCCCGCGACCGAGGACGGCCTGTACCTCGTTCCAAAAGTGATCGAGTGACGTGCACGCCGAATCCATCCGCAGCCTCGCCGCGCGCCTGGCGAAGCGCGAGCTTTCCTCGGTAGAGCTCACGCGCGCGCATCTCGCGCGCATCGCGCGCTTCAACGCGAGCCTCAACGCGTTCATCACCGTGGACGCGGAAAAATCGCTCGCGATGGCGCGCGCAGCCGACGATCGCATCGCCGGCGGCGCGGCCGGACCGCTCACCGGCATCCCGATCGCCCACAAGGACCTCTTCTGCGCGAAGGGCTGGCCGACGACGTGCGGCTCGAAGATGCTCGCGAACTATGTCTCGCCGTACGACGCGCACGTGCTCGAGCGCTTCGGCCGCGCGGGCGCGGTGCTCCTCGGCAAGACCAACATGGACGAGTTCGCGATGGGCTCGTCGAACGAGAACTCGTTCTTCGGCGCGGTGAAGAACCCATGGGACGAGCGCGCGGTGCCCGGCGGAAGCTCGGGCGGATCCGCCGCGGCGGTGGCGGCGCGCCTCGCGCCCGCGGCGACCGGCACCGACACCGGCGGATCGATCCGCCAGCCGGCGTCCTTCACCGGCGTGTGCGGACTGCGCCCGACGTACGGCCGCGTGTCGCGCTACGGCATGGTCGCGTTCGCCTCGTCGCTCGACCAGGGCGGCGTGGTGGCGCGCAGCGCCGAGGACCTGGCGCTGCTGCTGGGCGTCATGGCGGGCTTCGACGAGCGCGATTCCACGAGCATCGATCGTCCCGTCGACGATTACGTGGCGGCGCTCGCGCGCGGCGCGAAGGGGCTTCGCATCGGGCTGCCGCGCGAGTACTTCGGCGCCGAGCTCGCTGCCGATGTCGCCAAGCCGATCCTCGCGGCGATCGACGAGCTGAAGAAGCTCGGCGCGACCACGGTCGAGGTGAGCCTTCCCAACCAGCACCTGTCGGTGCCCGTGTATTACGTGGTCGCGTCCGCGGAAGCGTCGGCGAACCTGTCGCGCTACGACGGCGTGCGCTACGGCCATCGCGCCGAGGGCTACCGCGACCTCACCGAGATGTATTGCCGCACGCGCGCCGAAGGGTTCGGCGCGGAGGTGAAGCGCCGCATCCTCATCGGCACCTACGTGCTCTCGCACGGCTATTACGACGCGTACTACCTGCAGGCGCAACGCGTGCGCCGGCTGATCGCGCGCGACTTCAGCGACGCGTTCAAACGCTGCGACCTCATCGCGGGACCGGCGGCGCCGTCGGTCGCCTTCGATCTCGGCGCGAAGACCGCGGACCCGGTGCAGATGTATCTCCAGGACATCTACACGATTCCCATCAACCTCGCCGGATTGCCGGGCCTCGCGATTCCGTGCGGCTTCGGCGACCGCGGCCGGCCCGTGGGACTGCAGATCGTCGGCAACTATTTCGACGAGACGCGGATGCTCGCCGCCGCGCACGCCTACCAGCAGGTCACGGACTGGCACACGCGCGTGCCGCCGGGATTCGAGTGATGGACTGGGAAATCGTCGTCGGCCTGGAAACGCACGCGCAGCTCGCGACCGCGTCGAAGATCTTCTCGGGCGCCTCGACCGCCTTCGGCGCGCCGCCCAACACGCAAGCCTCGGCCGTCGACCTGGCGCTGCCGGGGACGCTCCCCGTGCTCAACCGGCGCGCGGTGGAATTCGCGATCCGCTTCGGCCTCGCGGTCGGGGGCACGATCGCGCCGCTCTGCGCGTTCGAGCGCAAGAACTATTTCTATCCCGACCTCCCGAAGGGCTACCAGATCAGCCAGTACGTGCAGCCCGTGGTCGCCGGCGGCGCGGTGCCGATCGTCTTCGGCGACTCGGAGAAGCGCGTGCAGCTCACGCGCGCGCATCTGGAGGAGGACGCGGGCAAGTCGCTGCACGAGGACCTGCGCGCAATGACCGGCATCGATCTCAATCGCGCGGGCACGCCGCTCCTGGAGATCGTCTCCGAGCCCGTCATGCGCTCGGCGGCGGAAGCGGTCGCGTACGCGAAGGCGCTGCACGCGCTCGTGCGCTGGATCGGCGTCTGCGAAGGCAACATGCAGGAAGGACAGTTCCGCTGCGACGCGAACGTCTCCGTGCGCAGGCCCGGCGGGCCGCTCGGCACGCGCTGCGAGATCAAGAACCTCAACTCCTTCCGCTTCCTCGAGAAGGCGATCGAATACGAGGCGCGCCGGCAGATCGAGCTCATCGAGGACGGCGGCAGGGTGGCGCAGGAGACGCGCCTCTTCGATCCCGACCGCGGCGAGACGCGCGCGATGCGGACCAAGGAAGACGCGCAGGACTATCGCTACTTTCCGGATCCCGACCTGCTGCCGCTGGAGATTTCGCAAGCCTGGATCGCGCAGGTTCGCGCCGAGATGCCGGCGCCGCCGCAGTCGAAGCGCGCGCGCTACGAATCGGAATACGCGCTATCGCCCTATCAGGCGGCGCTCCTCACCGAAAGCCGCGAGAAATCGGACTTCTTCGAGGCGGCGCTCGCGATCGTGAAGCGCGAGCCCAGGCTCGTCGCGAACTGGGTCAACGGCGAGCTCGCCTCGCTCGCGAACACGCTCGACGCGGATTTCACGGCGCTGCCCGTCACCGCAGGGAGCTTCGCCGACATCGTCGTGATGATGCTCGAGGGAACGATTTCCGCGAGCGCGGCGAAGGACGTGCTGACGCAAGTCGCGCGCTCGCGCAAGGACCCGCGCGCCATCGTGGAGGAGCGCGGGCTCACGCAGATCTCGGATTCCGGAGCGCTCGAAGCGGCGGTCGATTCGGTCGTCGCCGCGCAGGGGAAGCTCGTGGCCGACTACCGCGCGGGCAAGGAGAAGGCCTTCAACGCTCTCGTCGGCCAGGTGATGAAGGCCACACAGGGCAAAGCCAACCCCGTGCAGGTGAGCGCGATCCTGAAGCGCAAGCTCGAGGCTAGTTCTTCCTGACGGCGGGCTTGGCCGCGGCTGCCGGCGTGGCCGCCGCCGGTTTGGCTTCGGCGGACTTTGCGTCGGCGGGCTTCGCTTCGGTCACGACCTCGCCGGGCCTCATCCCGCCCTTCAGCGCGACCCAGCGGCGCTTGTCGATATCGAACTTCACCTTCAGCGCCTCGATCTCGTTCTCGGATTTCGTGATCGAGCCTTCGAGCGAGGTGCGCTCGGTCTTCAGCCGGATGAGGTCGCCCGTGAGCTGCGGCGGCGCTTCCTTCGCCTTCGTCTTGCTCTTGCCGGCCTTGTAGAACTCGAGCTCCTCCTCGAGCTCCTTGGAGCGCTTGTCGATCGCCTTTATGCGGTCCTGCGCCATGGCGATGCGGCTCTTGAGCGGCTCGATATTGCGGTCGCGCACGACGTCGAATTCCTTCTCGGTCGAGAAGGTATTGATGAGCGCCATGTCCTTGCGTTTCTGGTCCGCCTCGTCGCGGATCGCCGCCTTCGCGCGGTCGAAGTCCTCGCGGCGTTTGCGCAGCTGCTCCTCGGTCGGCGTGGGATCGATGGTGCGCAGGACCTTGCCGCTCGGCAGGATCTCGTACATCACGACGTTGGCGCAGCCCGGCGGCGGCACGTCGCCGATGTGGGTGACGCCGCGTTCGTCGACGCACTTGTAGGCGGCATTGGCCCACGGCGCGGCGAGCGCGGCGAGCAGGACCAGCGTTTTCTTCATCTTGATCTCCCTCATGCTTCCGGGCGGACTCCGTATTCCCGGCGGTAAGCCTCGATTTTCGCCACATTGTCGCGCATCTCGGCCCGGGCGCGAAGCGTGGCGAGCACATCCGCGAGCGTGGCGATCGCCGTCACCGGAACGCCGAAATCGCGCGTGAGCTCCTGGGTCGCGGAGAGCTCGCCCGCGCCGCGCTCCTGGCGATCGAGGGCGATCAGCACGCCGGCCGGAGTCGCCCCCGCCGCGCGGATCAGCTCCAGCGCTTCGCGCTTGGCGCCGCCGTCGGTGATGACGTCGTCGATGATCAAAACGCGCCCGCCGAGCTTTCCGCCGACAATCGCGCCCCCCTCGCCGTGGTCCTTCGCCTCCTTGCGGTTGAAGCGATACGGCACATTGTGGCCAAGCGCGGCGAGCGCGACCGCGGTTGCGGCCGCGAGCGTGATGCCCTTGTACGCCGGGCCGAAGAGCATGTCGTATTCGATGCCGGAGGCGAGTGCCGCGCGCGCGTAGAAGGTCGCGAGCTCACCGAGGCGCGCGCCGTCGGCGAAGAGGCCCGAGTTGAAGAAGTAAGGCGTGAGGCGGCCCGACTTCGTCCTGAACTCGCCGAACGTGAGCGCGCCGGTCCGCATCGCGAACTCCACGAACTCGCGCCGGAAATCGGTGCCGGCAGGCTGTGCGGGGGCGGCTGCGGCGCGCATCGGTCGATGGCGAGGTTACGATAGGCACCTATTCTATGCGCATCATCACCTGCAACGTGAACGGCCTGCGCTCGGCCGCCGCGAAGGGCTTCATGACGTGGGCGCAGCGCCAGAAGCCCGACGTCGCATGCCTGCAGGAGATCAAGGCGCAGGAGCGCGATCTTCCGGCGTCGCTCCTCGCGCCGCGCGGCCTGCACGCGTTCTTCCATCCCGCGGAGAAGCGCGGCTACAGCGGCGTGGCGATCTACGCGCGCAAGGAACCAGACAAGGCAATTCTCGGCCTTGGCATCAGGGAGATCGACGCGCAGGGCCGCTACCTCCAGCTCGACTTCGGCAGCTTGAGCGTGGTCTCCATGTACATGCCGTCGGGCACCATGGGCGAGGAGGCGCAGAAGCGCAAGTACAAGTTCATGGACGCATTCCTGCCGCGGCTCGAGGCGATGGCGAAATGCGGGCGCGAGTTCGTGCTCTGCGGCGACTGGAACATCGCGCACAAGGAAATCGACGTGAAGAACTGGAAGTCGAACCGCAAGACCACCGGCTTCCTTCCCGAGGAGCGCGAGTGGCTCACGCGCGTCTTCGAGCAGCACGGCTTCGTCGACGTCTTCCGCGTGCTCGACCCGAATCCCGACCGCTTCACGTGGTGGGTGCAGTGGGCGAACGCGCGCGAACGCAACATCGGCTGGCGCATCGACTACCAGATCGCCACGCCGGGCATCGCGAGGCTCGCGCGCAAGGCCGTGATCTACACCGGCAAGGTGTTCTCGGATCACGCGCCGGTGACGATCGATTACGACTACAAGCTCTAGCCGCCTTCGTCGAGCTGCGCGTTGAGGCGCAGCCATTCGAGCTCGAGGTCCTCGATCGAACGCGCGACTTCGGCGCGGCGCTTGAGCGTCGCTTCCAGCCGTTCGCGCCCCTCGGCGGCGTAGGCCTCGGAGGAGGCGAGCCAGGCGTCGGCTTCGAGTGCCTCGCCGCCCAGCGCCGCGAGCTCGGAGTCGATCGCGGCGATGCGCTTCTCGAGCGGCTTGCGCGTCTGCGAGCGTTTCCGCCGCTCCATCGCCTCCACGCGCCGCTCTTCCTTGCGCGTCGTCTTCGGCTCGGCCGGCCCGTCACTGCGCCTGCCGCGTGAGTGGTATTCGCGCGCCCATTCCTTGTAATCGTCGAGGCCGCCCTCGAAGGGCTGCACGCGCCCGTCGGCGACGAGCATCCACTGGTCGGTGGCCGCGGAGAGCAGGTGCCGATCGTGCGCGACGACGATGAGGCCGCCTTCGAAATCGACCAGCGCCTGGGCGAGCGACTCGCGCATCTCGATGTCGAGATGGTTCGTGGGCTCGTCGAGGAGCAGCAGGTTGGGACGCTGCCACACGATGAGGGCGAGGGCGAGCCGCGCCTTCTCGCCGCCCGAGAGGCTCGCGACTTTCTGCGACACCTGGTCGCCGCGGAAATCGAAGCCGCCGAGATAATCGCGGAAGAGCTGCTCGCGCTCGCCCGGCGCGAGCTTTTCCATGTGCCACAGCGGCGTCTCGTCGAGGCGCAGCTGGTCGACCTGGTGCTGCGCGAAGTAGCCGATGCGCAATCCCTGCGCGCGATGCAGCTTCCCGCTCTCGAGCGGGAGGTCGCCGACGATCGCCTTGAGGAGCGTCGATTTGCCCGCGCCATTCGGTCCCAGCAAGCCGATCGCATCGCCGGGCAGCACGGCCCATTCGATGCCCGAAAGAACCGGATCGCCGCCATAGCCGACGGCCGCTTCCTCGAGGCGGAAAAGCTGGCGCGGCTTCTCGGGCGGCGCACGGAATTCGAAGTGGAAAGGCGCGTCGACGTGCGCGGCGGCGATGCGCTCGAGCTTCTCCAGCGCCTTGATGCGGCTCTGCGCCTGGCGCGCCTTGGTCGCCTTCGCGCGGAAGCGCCGGATGAACGCCTCGAGGTGCGCGATCGCCTTCTGCTGCTTCTCGAATTGCGCCTGCTGGTGCCCGAGGCGCTCGGCGCGCTGCGTCTCGAACGCCGTGTAGTTGCCCGCGTAGGCATCGAGGCGCCGGTTCTCGATATGCACGACCTGCCCGACGATCGCGTCCAGGAACTCGCGATCGTGCGTGATGACGATCGCCGCGCCCGGAAAATCCTTGAGCCAGTCCTCGAGCCAGAGCACGGCGTCGAGATCGAGGTGGTTCGTCGGCTCGTCGAGGAGCAGGAGATCCGCGCGGCACATGAGGGCGCGCGCGAGGTTGAGCCGCATGCGCCAGCCGCCGGAGAATTCCGCGACCGGGCGCGACTGCGCTTCGTCGCGGAACCCGAGGCCCCAGAGCAGCGTTTGCGCGCGCGATCGGGCCTGGTAGCCGCCGATCTCGTCGTAGCGCGCGTGCAGGTGCCCGAGCCGCTCGCCGTCGTGCGCCGCCTCGGCTTCGGCGATGCCGCGCTCCACCTCGCGCAGCTCCGCGTCGCCGTCCATGACGAAGTCGAGCGCGGCGCG
>Ga0075426_10000754_pt1 | contig 22509 bp, 21 predicted proteins | sample SoiMethybrSBSTD5_FD_75304 | JGI IMG/M metagenome (GOLD analysis project Ga0075426, IMG submission 75304) | Bulk soil microbial communities from a Populus tree surrounding site in Tennessee, USA - Soil MetaG P. TD hybrid SBSTD5 | ecosystem: Environmental > Terrestrial > Soil > Tree plantation...
ACGATGGCCGCTTTCTCTCCCTCGACGGCAACCGTCCGGCCGAGAATGTTCTTGTCGCCTCCAAACTGTCGCTGCCAGAAGTCGTGGCTGAGAACGACGGCGTGCCCTTGTCCGGGCGGGGAATCCTCGGGGAGGAAACCGCGACCGAGTGCGGGTGCTACGCCAATCAGAGAGAAGAAATCCGTGCTGACGGCCCCGATCCGGACCCTGACAGCCTCCTTTGTGCTCGTGAGGGTCGCCGGCCCGGCGCCACCCAAATCACCAAGTGCCATGCCTTCGAAAACTTTGGACCGCTGTTTCCACTGTGCAAAGGCGGCGTAGGTTGGAGCGCGCATATCGTCCCCTTGCCGGTTGTTCTCAAACAACACGGCAAGTCGCCCGGGCTCCTTCACTGGGAATGGGCGAAGAAGGATCGCGTTTAGGACACTAAAGATCGTCGTGTTCGCTCCAATTCCCAGAGCGAGTGACAACAGAGCAGCGGCAACGAACCCCGGTGTTTGGAGAAACAAACGGCAACTGTAGCGAAAATCTCGCAGCAGACTTCCCATGTCGCCACCTTTCCGCGGCGGCCCTAAACTTCTGCCCGCCTCAGCGTCAGGGCCATCAACAGGCTACATTGTACGTCCCATCAAGTGGCGTGGATAGGCCCGAGCCTAGCCGCACGCCGGTACGAACCTTGACCTGGGGTCCGCAGAAGGCCCGGCCTCACCTGCTGCGCGGTGGTTGCCACGTTCAATTGAAGGTTCAGCAACTGTATGCCGGCTTTCAGCATGATTTTCACGGGCTGCGGCAACGCCAGATCCGGAGCCGATGCCTGCAGAGTGTAGTTCCCGGGCGGAATCATCTGCCCGTGTAATGAGGCGGTCTGCGCCGCGAGCGGCGAGCGGCCAAAAATGCGGCTAAAGCCAAGTAAATCAGCTTCATTATGACGATTTTCACAGGCGAGCGCGAATCACATAAGCCGAGGGGACTATATGGCGATTCACCCCGTGCCTTGGTTATCGGGGCAGGGGGCCGCGCCAAGATTTTCAGCGCCCGAACACCAAGACGTGAAAAGTGCCCGGCTTTATGGTTCTGCCTTCACGCTCCGCCACGGACAGGAAAATCTTATGCGTTTTCGGATCGAACGCCATCGTTTTTGCTCCGCGCTCGGTCGTGACTTTGTCCACTTCCGAATAGTGGTCGGGCGAGTCCTCGTGGAAGATGTTCACAGTGCCATCGCCGTTCGAGAAGAAGACCAGCTTGGTGGAGGCTTCGAAATCGCCGGCGTCGACATGGTCACCGATGGGCACGGTGGTCACTACTTTGCCTGAGTCCGCATCGAGGACGGCCATCATATGGTTGCGGCAGCCGACGAAAATCCGGCGGGATGCGGTGTCCATGGCCATGGCGGAAGGCTCTTCGCAGGGTTTGAGCGGCCAGCGCGCTTCCAGCTTTAAGGCGATGGGATCGATCTTCACGGTCTCGCTCTTGTCTTCGAGATTGATGAAGACTTTCCCCTTGCCGTCGCCTGAGGCAAACTCCGGGCCGCCGCCTAAATCGACCGTACCGGTGACTTTTTGATCGGCGGCGTTAATGATGGTGCTGCTGTTGCTGTCACCGTTGTTGACGATCACGCGTTTGGTCGTTGGATCATAGATGATGGCATCCGGCTTCTTGCCGGCGGGCAGGTGGCCGACGACGGCCAGCGTCTTCAGATCGAAAACCGTAACGTCGTTGGACTGCCCGTCGCTGACGAAGCCGCGGTTGAACTCGGATGCGATCGCGATGCCGTGTACGCCGCGCGTGTCGGGAATCTTGCCGACAATGGTTCCTTTGTCGGCGTCCAGCACATCCACCTGAGTGCCGTGCGAGACATACACCCGCCGGTTGGCCTGGTCCACGCTTAGGTAGTCGAAGCCTCCATCGCCGGGCACCGGAATCTTGGTTAGTAGATGATACTTGACGGCCCCCATTAGAGCCACGCCGAAAAACGCGATCACGATTTTTCTTTTCATGGGAAATCTCCGTTCGGTGACACGCCAGGCGTCACACGTGGTTACGGTCTTCGAGGACATGCAACATTATAGGGACCTGGACATGAATATGCGATGAATTCGGACCGCTCACAAAAAGCAGGCGTGATATTCTGCTCAAGCGGAGATGGTCGGACAGACCGTACCTCCGGGTGTCTGATCAGGCGCAGTCTGAGCAGACTGGCCAGCGGCGGCCGTGGTAGCCGGCATCCGGAGAACTGCGGTGAGTGCGGTTCGCAAGGGTTTCGACCAACCGGTTCCGCCGAATAAGCGAACTATCGGGTGTGCGTTCTGGAGGCCGGAGATTCTAGCGGCTTTGCCCCGATCACAGGTGGACCATCACTGACTGCTTTTGCGCTTAGATCCCTCTGTTCGAATATTTCCGCCAACACACGCCCCACCGACCCGCTCGGCGTCTCGATGCCGAGCAGCGTCGCAAGCGTCGGTGCAATGTCGTTCACGATTATATTCTCATCAAACCGGCCTGCTCTGATTCCCGGCCCCATGAAGATCACAGGCACGTGCGCGTCATAACTGTAGGTCGTGCCGTGCGTGGTGCCGCGCGCGGAAAACATCCAGTACGGCTCGAGCAATAGGTACACATCGGCGCCGCGCCGCTCGTAGAATCCGTTCATCACACGCCGGCTGATCTGGTCCTCCAGCACCGCGCCGTGCATCAGTTGCTCGCGCGTGAAAACGCGGGCCACATGCGCGATGCCCATCGCCGCCTCCGCGGCCGCCTGGTTCACTTCCGCGCGATCCAGCTTCTTCTCATGAATGAGCTCCAAATTCAAGTAGAGCGAATGCTCCGATGGGCTCGAGATCCAGTTGCCCTCGCCATACTTTTTGGCGAGTGCCGTTTGCACCGTATCGCGCACAATGCGCGGTGGCATGCGCCCGCCGGGCATCTTGCGCGCCTGGTTCACTTCCGGAACCGGCGAGACGCCGTGGTCCGCCGTCATTACCACCAGCACGTTCTCCATCCCCACTTTCGCGTCGAGAAACTGAAACAGCTTGCCCAGCACCTGGTCGGTGCGCACGGAAATATCGTGCACCTCCGGCGAATCCGGCCCCAGGGCATGGCCCACCGCGTCGTTGGACGAAAAACTGATGGTCAGCAGATCCGTCACGCCGCGCTGGCCGAGTTTCTCGGCTTCCACGGCGCGCTCGGCGAACGCCTCCTCCAATTCGTTGCCGAACGGGCTGTCGTATACCGCGTTATACAGCTTCTCACCGGTCTGGTCGAAGTGTTCGCTCATCCAGTGCTCGCCTTGGTAACGGTCGGCGGGATGCGCGGCGTTAAACTCGCTGGCCCATGCGGGCAACTCGCTGAAGTAATACGTGCTACTGATGAAGCTGCCCGTCTTGTGGTCGAACCAGAACGCCGCGTCGGCCATGTGGCCCGATGGCAGAATGGCGCTACGGTCCTTCATCGAGATGCCGATCACGCGCGATCGGCCGCCACCAGAGATCTTCAACTCGTCACCCACCGTGCTCACCAGCAGCCGGTGAGGCGATGCCCCGCCTTCGCCCGGGCCGCCCAGAATCTTCACTCCTTCGTCGGAAACGCTGGTGACCGATTTGCCGGTTTCACGATCGAACCAGTCATTGCCCACAATGCCGCTGATCGAGGGCGTGGCGCCGGTCAAGAACGTGCTGTGGCCGATTGCCGTGACCGTCGGAAAGTGCTGGTAGTAAGCGTTCGTGAACACCGCGCCCCGAGTGAGCAGCCAGTCCAGCCCTTGCTTGTACTCCGCCCGGAAGCGCAGCAGATAATCGTAGCGGAACTGATCCACCGCGATGGCCACCACTAGCTTCGGCTTGTCAACGGCGGAGAAGCCGGCCTTGACACTGAGAGCGGCAAAAACGACTACGAGTGTGCGTTTCACAATTTCCCTCTGATTTCGGATATCGCCGATCGAAAAGCAGGTTAGTTGGAAGTTGATCCGTTTTCCAAGTCGCTTTACTGCGCAGTGCACGCGTGCGGCTATCTACCGGCCCTCAACAAGACCGCAGGGCTATCGCGAAACCAGCTATCCGCCCACACGACAACGGCTTCGGCAAGCGTCTCTTGGTCTAGAACTCCAGCCGCAGCATGAACTCGATTTTGCGGGTACCGCCCGTCCCAGTGGGGCCGGAGTTCAAGATAGACGTGATAAGTCCAAAAGCACCGGAAGAGAAGTTCGAAACCGGGTTGGCGTAATTCGGGTGATTGAACAGATTGAACGCTTCCGCTCGGAAGTTCAGTGTATACCGTTCGGTGAGGGCTGTCCGTTTCGACAACCCCAGTTCGGCTTCCCACTCGTGCGGACCGCGCGCGATATACCGGCCCAAATCTCCCCACGTAAAGGGTGCCGGCACCGCGAAGGCCGCCGGGTTGAGCCATTCATTGATCGTCTGGCCGCCGGGCGGAGTCAGCGAAACGCCGGGCACTAAGTCGGGACGCTGATTGCTCGCGTTGCCATCCAGCATTACGCTGGACTTTCGGCTGACTGTCACATTAATCGGGAGGCCGGAACGGGCGGTTCCAACCGCGCTTAACTCCCAGCCGCCAACTACCTTGCCGGCCGCGCCCGTGACAGCCAGGAAACGCTTCCCGGGACCGAATGGAAGTTGGTAAACCAGGCTGCTGGTAAAGCTGTGGCGAAAGTCGTAAGGCGAGTTGCTCCGGTCGCAGGCTCGGCAGTTGGAGTTTTCGAACTGAATTTGTTCGCCGGCGCCCGAGGATGCATCCGCGATCGCGTGCGACCACATGTAGTTGGCTTGCCACAGGAAACCACCGGTGAACGTTCGCTTTACCTGAGCCTGCAGCGAGTGGATGTTGTTGTTTGCTGTATTTCCCTTGATTCCGTACTTACCGAAATTCGCCAGCGGGCGCTTGCCTGTGGCCGGGTCGATTAGGTTGGTCGACCACTGATCGAATAAATGATGCCCCTCACCTCCCAGGTAGCCAATTTGCCCCACGAAGCTGTGGCCCAATTCGCTTTGGACCGTAAGGTTCCACGTCTCGTAGTATCCATCGCGCCGGTGCCGATCAAGTGCCTTAGGGGCCAGACCTTGGTCCTGCAGAGCAGCCAGGAATGGAGTGATTGGGTACGAAAGGTTGGGCACGTCGGCGGAAGAAAGCGCGAATCGCCCCGCAGTGCTCTCCGCCGGATCGCTGTAGTCGTCGTTTTGGTTGGGACTGTAGAAGATGCCATAACCAGCGCGAATCACGCTCTTTCCATGGAAGCGCGCCGGTGACCAGGCCAGCCCGATGCGCGGACCGAAGTTGGTGTAGTCCGGGAAATAGTATGGCGTGCCGGCCGGACACTGTCCGCCGCAGCCCGGGATATCAAAGATAGCGGCGCGGTTCAGCACTTCGTGTGTCACCGAGTAGTACTCATATCGCAGACCCAGGTTCAAGGTCAGGTTGGGCGTCACCTTGAATTCATCCTGCGCGAAGCCTGCATAGAGCGTGTGCCGCATGCCATGAATTCCCTCTGCGGCGTTATCGTCAATTGAATCGACCCGGTTGTGGATGAAATCGTCAATACTTGCGAAAGCAACCGTTGTGGTATCAATGGCGTTGCCGGAATTGTTCAGGCGGATGCGCCTTATCTCACCCCCAACTTTCCACGTGTGCCGGCCGCTGGTATGGGTCAAGCTGTCGATCCACGAAAAAGTGGTGCCGATCTCCTCATCAAGAGCGCTATTGGGCAGATCGTCGTAAGATGAGCCGCCGATGCTGATGTCTACCGGGAAGATGCCGTGTGTCGGATCCGTGAACGCCGACCGATTCACGCCGAACTTGAACTCGTTCAGGGTCCGCGGCGAGAAAATGTGCGTCACGTCCACAACCGCGTTGGTGGGCCGGATGGGGGTCGCAGTATATGAGCCCAGCGCGCCATTCAGTACAGTGGATATGGAATCATCCACGCTGTATCGCGCATACATCGTAGTCTTGTCGCTCAAGCGCTGATCATATCGGACTAGGCCGCTATCTTCGCGGACTGGATTGTTGTCCGTGCGGATGATTTCATCCGTCTGCGAGTCGACTGGGATCTGGCCCACCGGGTAGGCGTCGATGATGGGCTTCAATTGCGGGGAAGTAGCGACAACCTGGGACCGGACCGCAGCACTCGGCACAAAACTGATGTTCGTGGTGCTTAACCGCTGGCGCAACCCTTCGTAGCTGACAAAGAAAAAGCTCTTGTCCTTAACAATCGCTCCCCCGATGCTGCCGCCAAACTGGTTAAGCCGAAACGGCGGCACTTGCGATGGATCAAAGGGAGAACGGGTATTCAGCGCGCTATTGCGAAGGAACTCGAAGACGTCACCGTGTAACTGGTTGGTGCCGGATTTCGTGACCACATTGATCTGGGCGCCGCCCATGTCGCCGTATTCGGCCGTATAGTCGGCAGTATTGACCCGGAACTCAGCGATCGAGTCGAGGTTGACCTGAAGCCTAACGTTGGCCTTCTGCGGCTGCTCCTGGATGCCGCTGGCATCGATGCCATCCATTGTGAAGTTATTGTCGTCGCGGGAGTGCCCGATGAAATGGATACTGCGCTCGTGGCCGCCTCCCACATCAACCGCGCCAGGCGCCAATGCCATCAACCCCGCCCATTCGCGGCCATCTAGAGGTATTTCGTTGACCTGCTGCGACTCGATCACTCCGCCAAACTCGGCGGTACTACGGTCTATCGGAGCTGCCGTTGCCTCTACATGGACCACATTCGCCAACTCGCCCACCTGCAGTTGCGCGTCCAGTGTACGGTTTTCGCCGACTTCCAGCTTCAAGTTTTGGAACTCCAGAGTCTTCATTCCGTGAGCGGTGACTCGGACCGTGTAAATGCCGATGGGTAGGGCAGTTAACGAATATGTGCCGGCGCCGCCGGTCGCCATTTCCCGGTGGAAGCCGGTCGCGGCCTCGGTCACCATGAGGAGCGCGCCGGGCACCACCGCGCCTGAGCTATCAGTTACTGTGCCGTTTAGCGTCGCGCGGTCCACTTGCGCCATTGCCACCATGGCAAACAGGAAGAGGCAGATCGTTACTTTGTTGACGGGGATAGACATGACCCCTCCTTGCCAGCAACTATCAGCGCGGGCAATTGAACAGCAATAGAATACACTCAAGCGCGACCAAAGAACCGTGCCCCGAAACTCCTAAGCGAACACCGTTCCAGCCTGTACATTGGCGGACTTCGCCGGCGCGGATCACACCAGAAAAATATGGCGCGAACTACGTCCACCACGTGGGCATCGGGCGCTCCGGTTACGCAACTTGGGCCGAACTCCTACCGCGATTTGCGGCAGCCTTCCCTTGTTTGCGATCTTACTTCCCGTAAGGACCCTCTGAGTAAAGCGCATACTCAGCGTGCTTTAGAGTTCAGAATAGGGAGAGTGTATCATCACTGTGCAGGAATCATTAAGGATTTGCGGCCGATGGAAAAATTGCTCTTTCGCTTGTTATGGTGCTTATAACCCGCGCGGCTCAGACCGCGTGCGGGCCCGCTGTGGTTTCCGCAATGAAGACGGCCCGCATTGCTCGTGCGGCGGGATTCAGCTTGGATTCAGTACAGGAGATCAGACTCAGGCTGCGCACCAAGGGCAGACCGTGTATTCTCACTGCGACCAGCCGCCCTATCTGTAGTTCTGGGCGCACGGCCTGCTCCGAAAGAATCGAGATACCAATATTGCAGGCAACCAAAGCCTTGATTGCCTCATTGCTATTCAATTCCGGGCCGTAACGCAGCTTTCGCCCGATCTCCCGGAGACGCGCTTCGATAAACCGGCGAGTGCCTGACGTTGGTTCCCGGCTGATGAATGGTTGTTCAACCAGTTCATCGACGCTGATCTCAGCTTTGCCGGCAAAGGGGTGCTTGGAGCCGACTACCACCACCAACTGATCGGTGCCCAAATCATCCACAATGAAGCCGGTCCCAACTGGCTGAGATACCATGACACCCAGGTCGCAACGTCCTTCAGTTACCGCTAGCTCGACGTCGGGGGAACCGAATATTTTCAGGCTCACCGAAACGTGCGGGTGATCGGCAAGGAATTTCTCTAAACACCGTGGAATGAGGTAACTGGCTGGCGTGGAGGTCGCTGCTATGGAAATAGGTCCAGCGACAACACCACGCACTTCGACGAGAGCGCGTTCCGCATCCGCCAGCTCATTCAAGATGCGAACCGCATGAGAGCGAAGCAGGCGGCCCGCTTCCGTCACGTATGCCCTCCTCCCTACGCGCCGAAATAATTCGATGCCAAGTTTGGTTTCCAGCCCGGCGATCTGTGCAGATATGTAGGGTTGGCTGACGCGCAGTTCCTCGGCCGCGCGCGAAAAGCTCTCGTGGCGAACTACCGACTCAAAGATGCGCACATTCGTAAACGTTAGAAATGGGCTTTCTCCTACGATCGCCGACACCCGCTCCTTTCGGTCTTCCGCCACAGTCTTATCATCTGGCATGATGGCGTTTCCCGGCAAGCTGGCGGGCCCCAAAGTCGGCCTTGATATCAAACCGGCCTATTGACGATGCCCATTGCTCTGTGCCGAGAGAAAGCAACAACAATTGCGGTATCAACTTATATTAGGCATAACCCTCGCGCTGGAAATCTCCGCGGAACAGTGCGTATGTCCTTTATCTCGAAGGATCACAATCCTATCATTAGAGACCTATGCCACCTAACGTGTTCAAAAAGGGGCACCGCTTGCGGCTCGACATTTTCCAGCAGCAATTTTCCCCGCTTCGATGTCAACCCGAACACCGGTGAGCCGCTGGGCGGCCACCGGAGCATGACAAACGCCGAAAATACTGTCTACCACGACAAGCTTCGTGCCTCGTACATCGAGCTCTCGATTCGCCATTCGTCGGAGCCATAATGAGCAAATCAGAAACACCAAAGAATAAACTCTTTTACGTATGACACAAACAAAGGCAAATCAATTACGATCTCTTCTCCGAACCGGCAGACTGTTAGCAGGCGTCGGTGCGCGTGACGCCCTCGATGCCCGGCTGATCGAGGAAGCTCAGTTCGACTTCGTATGGGCCAGTAGTTTCTGCATCTCGGCCGCAAACTGCGTACCGGATTCCAGCATTCTTTCCATGACGCAATTCCTAGACGCGGCTCGAGCTATGAACGAGGCAGTTCGCCTGCCCGTGGTGTTCGATGCCGATACGGGATATGGCAATGAACACAACGTCGCCTACGCGACGAAACGAATCGAGGAGGCCGGACTCGCCGCTTTATGCATTGAAGATAAGGTGTTTCCGAAAGAGACGAGCCTCCGTCCGGGAGCACGGCACGATTTACTGCCTATTGAGGAGTTTGCCCGGAAGATCGGGTCCGTGGTATCCACGCGCCGGAACGGAGATTTCGTCATCATCGCTCGAACGGAGGCGCTAATCGCCGGCCTTGGCCAGGAGGAGGCATTGCGGCGCGCCCACGCTTATGAAGAGGCCGGAGCCGACTGCATCCTGCTCCATTCCAAAAGCAAATCAGCATTCGAGGTTGTGCAGTGCTTGCGTGCCTGGACTGGGAAAGCGCGCTTCGTGCTAGTGCCCACAAACTATCCGGAACTCATCGAGCCCGTGATCGAGGAATTGGGCAAGGTCGCCATGGTCATTTACGGCAATCATTCCGTGCGTGCGTCTGTAAAGGCTGTTCGCGGCGTGCTATCGGAAATGCGCGCCGCCCACGGAGCCCACACGGTTGGAGACCGCCTTGCAACACTCGAGGAGGTATTCTCGCTCCAAAAGGACTCAGCAAAGCCCGAGATAGCAAAGGAAGCCTGATGTCGCCCGGTTTTGGAATCATCGGTCACGGAGTCGTGGGATCGGTGTTCTCACGGCTCCTACGCAATCACGGAGCGCGCGTGCTTTCGTATGATCGCCTTCTCGACCGCCAAGAGACGGCTTCGTCAATGCGGAAGAAGATAGAGGATGACGGGAGCAAGGCCTGTAGTTTGGCTGAAGTACTTGCTGCGAGCAACTACATTCTCTCGGTCGTAACTCCGCAATCCTGCCGCGAGGTTGCTGACGATGTAAGCCGCTCGTTGCATGGACACCAGGTCTTTATCGATTTGACGTCGACCGCTCCGGCAGTAAAGCGGATGATTGGAGCTACCGTCACGAATAGCGGCGCCAAGTTCGTAGAGGGAGTAATTCTAGGTGCAGTGAGATTATTTACTTCACCAATCATCCTCTTGGGTGGGCCAACCGGCGACAGCGTAGCCTTGGTCCTCCAGCAGTATGGACTCGCCGCGCGGTTCTACTCTCCCGAGATCGGCCGTGCGTCCGCATTCAAAATGCTACGGAGCATTTTCTCCAAGGGGATGGAAGCGGTGCTGGTCGAGACGCTTGTGGCCGCGTGTCGCGCGGGATTACTGGATGAAATTTGGGAGGAGATCCGAGCCACCCTATCCACGGGCAAAGTAGAGGACACCCTTGAAACCTGGGTCCGCTCTCATGCGTGCAGCGCACAGCGGCGCAGCCATGAGATGCAAGAGGTGAGCCAATTTCTCGAGGAAATTGGCATGCAGCCAGTGCTTCCTCGGGCCTTCGGTCAAATATTCGCTCGTTCGTTGGGGCTTGGGGTCTCAGACGCGTTTCCTCAGGAACCCGAGTCTTTCAGAGAGGTGATTGAATACTTAGAGCATCAACAAGCGACTGTACGAAACGCGTTGTCCTCGCACTGAAAGTTCTTACTCCAATCCCTGCTTCGCACCGAAAATCTAAGGTGGGCAACCGACCTCAGCACATCAAATCCTCCTTGCAGCCGTACCCCATAGCAAGAGCGGCCAAGCGACGGTGGAACGAGCACCGCTTTGGATGCATCAACGGATCCAAGTCCGCACCATTACCCCACTGCCCGCAGATAACGAGAGTCGCATGGATTGCATCGTGGAGAGACCACTTCGGCGCACTTTGTCACAGCACTGTGGCAGCAACGCACAGAATTTCTTGACACGAACGTAGAGTATCGGAAGAAACAAAGGGCTTGCCGAGATCCGACGATGGCACTGCGACTGCGATTGGAATGAACGCAGCTCGAAGCTGCACCGAGAAGGCACGGCTCGGAGGGTGCCTTCTCGAGTGCAGCCGTGGGGCGGCGGCTCGGAGCTGTGGTGCAGAAGCTATGAAAACGATTCTGCTTCTTCAAGATGATCCAATGAACCTTCAGTGCTTTGTACAGGGTGCAATCGACCACCTCGTCCGGCGCAAGTGCAGATTCCGGCGAAGGCGAACGCTGTTCCGAAGGGAAGCCGAACAGTATTCCGGAAATGAAGCCGAACACTATCGCAGCGTAGCGTCGCTGGCCTTCTGATTGTGCGAGAAGTGTTCGGCTTCGTCAAGCGAAACTATCCGGAGCATAGCGGAGGCGGGCGGCCGCCAGCGGGGAAAGGGTGCGGGGAAAGGGACGGGAGTCCCGTGCCCCGCTCGGCACTGCAAAGACTTGGCAGGTGAGCGTTCGGCCAAGTTTCCGTGGAAGAGTTGGCCCTATTTCTCCAGAAATAGGGCCCGTGCGGGATGCCGCTCTGCGCGAAAATAGTGGAAGATGCTTACAGCGTTGAACTGGGTATCCGTCGTTTCGACAGTCTTCACTTCAGCCGCGTACGATGCGGGCACACGTCAGCTGTATCTGAAGTTTCACAGCGGCAAGGTCTACCGTTACTTCGAGTTCCCGGCCCATCTGTATGATGAGTTCCTTGCAGCGGAGTCCCAGGGCAAGTATTTTCGCACGCATATTCTTGGCCAGTTCCGCGATGAAGAGGTTCGCGAGACGCAACCGCACGGCAAGGTGCTCTATTTCCCACGGAAATAGGTCAGGTCAGTTCGCCGGCGACGTGCCACGTTTTTCCTCATCGAGTCTCCACGCATCTCGATGCCGTGTGGTCCGGAAACTGGATCTGCTTGAAAATAGCGTTACCGCAGTCCTCAAGTCTCGCGATAATGAGCTAACGAATGCCGAGAGTCCTGGACCCATTCCGGTTCGTGCTGATCGCCGTCACTGCGTGGATGAACCAACACCAACTGGAGATCATCGATTACCTTCACGAAGAGAATCGGGTTCTTCGCGAGCAACTCGGTGGGCGGCGCGTGCGATTCAACGACGACCAACGCCGTCGATTAGCCGCTAAGGCCAAAGGGTTAGGACGGAGGCTTTTGGCAGAGGTCGCCACCATTGTCACGCCCGAGACCTTGTTGGCCTGGCATCGGAAGCTGATCGCCAACAAGTACGACGGCACTGCGCAGCGCGGACCGGGGCGTCCGAGAACAGCCGTCAACATCGAGAAGTTGGTAGTCCGACTCGCAGAAGAGAACCGGGATTGGGGCTATCGACGGATCCAGGGCGCATTGTCCAATCCGGGGCACGAAATTGCGCGCGGCACGATCGCTGAGATTCTGGAACGCCACGGGATCGAACCGGCGCCGGAGCGCAGCCGGAAGACGACCTGGAAGGAGTTTCTGAGCCGGCATTGGCAACTGATTGTGGCCGCGGATTTCTTCACCGTGGAAGTGTGGACCCGGCTGCAGCGGTTCATCGTGCTGTTCTTCATCGAGTTGTCGACGCGCAAGGTGGAGATCGCGGGCAGCGCGGCTGCCGCAAACAAGCAGTGGATGCGTCAGATCGCCAGGAATCTTACCGATGCCGTCGACGGAATTCTGAATGGCAAGCGCCATCTGATCCATGATCGAGACCCGCTGTTCACGACCGAGTTCTTGGACATGGTCGCCGATGTTGGGGTGCAGTTCGTGAAGCTACCACCGCGGTCGCCGAATCTGAATGCGCACGCCGGGAGATTCGTGCGGACCATCAAGGAATCCTGTCTGGAGCGGATGATCCTGTTTGGAGAGGACTCGTTGCGGGCCGCCACGCACAACTTCGTCGCCCATTATCACACCGAGCGCAGTCACCAGGGGTTGGCCAACCGACTCATCAGCCCAGAAGCGGGCCATCTTGCAAACGCAGGCGTCGTCCAGCGCCGTCAACGATTGGATTCATCGGCACGGAGGCAGAAAACCGTCGTAGGAAATTCCAAGGATGCCGACCTTGCCGTTCGATTCCGGCACGTTTTGGACGAGCCAGTCAACGGTGTCGTAAGTGTCGGTAGCGTGATCGACCGGCGTGGGATTCTGCGGCCCGTGCAGCGGCCGATTCATGACGTAATCGCCCTCTGAGCCATGCTTGCCGCGGATGTCCTGCACGGCGCGAATGTAGCCGCCTTCCACGATCACTTCGGTGGCATTGTCGTAGCCTTCCAGAATCGGCCCAAGATGCGAGCTTTGTGCGTGGCTGGTTAGGTTGGTGGCGTTGTAGGGCGTGCGCGTGAGCAGGATCGGCGCGCCCTTGGCGCCTTTGGGCACGATGATGACAGTGTGCAGCTTCACGCCATCGCGCATGGGGATCATAACGTCGCGCTTGACGTAGTCGAAACTGTCCGTAGTGGGCGTGAACTTGGCCGGCGTTTCGCTGGGATACTCGGGATACTTGGGAGACGGCGGAGCGGTCTGGGCCGCCGAGTTGCCAACCAAAAGTAGTAGGCCGAGCAAGGCCAGCGCGCGTGTGTGGTTGAAGGCTTTCATCCAGAATTTCCATTTTGGCTGTTTTGCCACCCGCGATTATACAGGAAGCTACCTTCAGAGAAGTGTTGAAGCGGACAAACCGCGGGTATGGTTCGGAAAGCAGCTTGCGCATTGGCCGCACGCAACCTGACGAGGACACTGCCGGGTCGAAAGTTTTCTCCCCGCTCCCCTCGCGTGATTCACGAATCGCCAATATGGGGAAAGCGATCCAAGAACTGACGCTCAAGAACTACTCGTCGAATGACGAGTTCCCACGTATTCAACGTTGTTTCTGCGAGGCACCTGGCCTACACTCAAGCTGCAGAGGTAATCCGTGAATATCCAGATACGGAGGTCTCTTATCCTCGCGTTTCTTGCTGGTCTTCCGATCGCCGGACAACAGGAGTATCGCCTGCGCGTCACGGTGAATCTGGTCCAGGTGGACGCCACCGTCACCAATTCGCGGGGCAAACCTGTTCCCGGCCTGACGTCCGGTGATTTCCAGATCCTGCTCGATGGCAAGCCGCAGCGGATCACCTCCCTTAGCTTTATCGAGGTGGGAAGCCGCCCGCCGGCCGCACCCGCTCCACCGGCCCCGCGGTCCGTTCCCAAGACACTCGAAGCCGCTTTGCCGCCGATGCCCGCCGCGACGCTGAAGCGCGAAGACGTACGCCGGATTGTAGTGCTATTCGTCGACGACCTCTCCATGTCATCGGAGAGCGTCCCCACCATCCGCAACGGCCTCAGCAAGTTCATCGAGAAGCAACTGCAGCCCGGAGATCTGGCAGCAATCGTCCGCGCCAGCGCGGGTCTCGGCGCGTTGCAGGACTTCACGCACGATAGGAGGTTGCTGCTGGCCGCCGCCGGCCAGGTGCGCTGGAATCCGGTCGGGCGCGGACTGGCACAAGCCTATAGGCCTATGGGGATGAACCCGTCGGAGGACGTGATTCTGCGTACCTCTATCGGGCAGGAAGAGACGGTCAGCCGCATCCAGAACTACACGGTCGCCGTCGCGAGTTCCTTGCGGAGACTGGTACATGGAATGGCAGATCTCCCCGGCCGGAAGTCAGTCGTCATCTTGTCCGATAGCCTCCCTCTGCGAACGCCCGACGACATCCAACCCATCGGCACGCAAGGTCTCGGCGGTAACAACGGCGAGCCTGCTGTCGGGAGCGGTACAGGCGGCCCGATCCTGGCAGCCATGCGCCACGTAGTGGACGAATCGGTTCGCGCTGGTGTGGTGATCTACGCCATCGACACTAGGGGATTGAATTCGTTGCGAGCGCAAGCTGGTGACCGTCCCGTACAGTCGAATGCGCCCGAAAACACTCTACCAGGACCACCCGGTTCAAACGGCACCTCGGCACAGGTCAACAGCGACTGGGTTTGGGACGCGACGGACACGCGCCGCGCCGAGTACCGCGAAGGCCAGTGGGGCGCGATGTTCCTCGCCTCTGAGACCGGAGGCTTCATGATCACGGAAGCCAACTTCATCGACGCCGGCATTGAGCAGGTTATGAACGATCAGAGCGGCTACTACCTGCTCGGATTCACCCCCCCGGCCGCGGCTCTCGAGCCCGGCCCCGTCGGGCCCGTCTACCATCGTCTGAAGGTCGAAGTCCGGCGCCCCGGCATGCATGTGCGCTCGCATCAGGGCTTCTTCGGCGTGGCCGACGAAGACATTGCCGCGGCTTCGCCCCGCCCGGAGCTACAACTTGCCGCTGCGCTTGAATCCCCGTTTCAATCTTCTGGTGTACGGATGGAAATCGATTCTGGCTTCCTCAACGCCCGCAAGAATGATTCCTTTATCCGCATTGCCGTCGTTTTGGACGGACGCGATCTGGCTCTATCCGGCCCTCCCATCCACCGAACCGGCGTCATTCACCTGATTGTGCGCGTATTCGAGGTGAGCGGCAGCCAGGTTCCGGGCGGTATCGACCAGGCGCTGCGCATCGATCTCAACGAGGAGGGCTACGAGCGCGCACTGAAGTATGGCCTCATCTACACGGCGCTCCTCCCGGTCGCCAAGCCCGGTCCGTATCAGGTGCGGGCCGCGTGCCGCGATGAAAGCACCGGCAAGATCGGCACAGCCGGCGATTTCGTGGTGGTCCCTCGACTGATAAAAGGGCTGGCCCTCTCGGGCATCGTATTCCAGCGCTCGCAGGGGATGGAAGATCATGTCCGTCCTGCCATCGGGCCCATTGACTACGCTCCTGGCGAGCGAGCGCAGTTCGCATTACAAATCATCAATGCGCCACGTTCGCCCCTCACCATCCGCACCAAGCTGTTCCGCGACGGTGTCGATGTTTACGAGAGCCCGGCGATGCCGGTCGAGACTGGCACGTCCACGGCCGGCCGCGCTTTCACCCATGGCGCTATCGACATTCCCGCCAGTCTGCAACCCGGCGACTATATGTTGCGCGTAGAAGTCGAGGATCGGCTCCCACGGCCCGATCATGCAATGGCTTGGAGGTGGGCGCGCCTCAGCGTTGCTCCGCACAGGTAAGCGTCCTCCGTCCGAGCAGGCCGTGTATTGGCCTTTCCTTTGTGCCAGGGTGGACGCCGGATCTCCGCAAGTACGAAAACCGGTTCACAATCGCCGTGCTGGTAAAAATGTAATGTAATGAAACTCGGACCGGCCCGCTTGAGGTATATTCTGGGCAGACGCCAAAACTGAACCCTGCGAAGGCCAGAAGGCATCTCAGGAGATGGGTGTTATGAACTCCAAAGCAGAGAAATTGCTGGTGGTCGAGTCTGACGATGCCCTCAGGGAGCGAATCGTCCAGGTGTTGGGCGATGCGGGATATGAAGTCTCGACCGACTACCGAGACGGGATGAAGGCGATTCGCGCATTCGAGCCTGACGCAGTTGTCGTGGGCGCTGATCCTCCCCAACTCGATTGCTGCGACCTTCTGTCCCAAATCAAGAGTTCTGAGCACACTCAGTACATACGCGTTGTGATGCTATCTCCGGGAGGATCTGGCGAGCGGACTCGGGGGCTGGACCTAGGGGCCGACGACGTGCTGTCGCTGCCCTTCGACCCACACGAATTGCTGTCGCGGGTTCGCTCGCAACTACGGAGCAAACACGTTGCGGACGAGTTTCGGGAACGGCTGCGCTTGGCCGAGGAGAATCAAAACGCTAATCAGCAGGTGGTGGCAGCAGTCAATGAAGAACGGAGGACGCTCCGGGTTGGCGGACTCGTGACCGTCATCGCTTTAATCGCTGCCGGTCTGGTTTTTCTCTTCTTTTACCGTCGCACTCAGGAACAAAATACCCGGGTTTATGCTGCGATCACCCGCTTGCAGACGGGCATGCTGACGCAACAACAGTTGATGGAACGCTCACGTCGAGCCCGTGAAGAAGTGGAACGCGGTCTCTCTCCGGCTGGCGATCCGCAAAAGCTTCAGCTCCAGAAGAAGAGCAAAGAATTAAGATCGAAAATCGCAATCAGCAAGACAGAAGACGCTTCCGCTTTGCGAAATCAATTGAGCGCGGTAGAAAGCCGGCTCCAGAAGCTGGAGACCGACGGCAAGTTTGCTGAGGCGATTATCCAGTCCTACAAGCCGAGCATCTGCCTCATCCATGTTGTGGTTGCCTTACGCGATCACACCACCGGACTGCGATTGCATTACGCGGGTCTAACGAGCAGTGGCGAGCCCACGGTCGACGAACACAAAAACCCACTCCTGAGCCTTACAGGGACTGGTCCGGAAGTACGCCTGGATGTTTTTGGCACTGGGTTTCTCGCCTCCAACAATGGACAAATCCTCACCAATCACCACGTAGCCGAGCCTTGGTGGCAAAACGATGAACTGAAGGAAATGCTGGATCAGGGTCTTGAGCCTGTGATTGCCGAGATGACGGCGTATTTCCCCGGCGTTCCACACGGCGTTGCCATCAAGACGGAGAAGATTTCATCTGCCGCCGACGTGGCTGTCGTGCGGGGAAATGTGGCAGAGCTGGGAATTAAACAGATCGCTCTTGCCGATGGCCGTCGATCGCCCGTCAGCGGAGGGCCGGTCGTGCTACTTGGCTATCCCACGGCACTTGATGCAATTTTGGCTCGGGCCGGCGAAGAGACGCTCCAGTCCATCGCGACCGCATCCAAAGGTGATCCCAAGCAGGTGATGGAAGAACTGGCCCGCCGCAACTTGATCAGGCCTATTACCACCCAGGGTCACATCGGCGACGTACTGCCCGATAAAATCGTCTACGATGCCCAAACCACTTCGGGCGGCTCTGGCGGTCCGCTTTTCAACAACGAGGGCAAGGTTATAGGAATTAACTTTGCGATGGTGCGTGAGTTCGGCGGATCTAATTTCGCCATTCCTGTTGGCTACGGGAAGTCACTTTTGAAACCTTAAGCCGTCGCTGCAACACCTCGAATTTCGCCGGGATGGGTTTTGTGCCGCATCAGCGCGGAAGTCACTCGTAGCAGAACTCCGTACTCATGCACCGTTCTCCGTCCCCAGCCCGGCCGCTCCGCGCATCAAGTTTGGGGTGCGCCACCGCGGCCCTCGCGGAAACGGCCCCGCCGCGCTCTGCCTTCGGTCGCGCTTCCTTGACCTTGATGGCGTGCCCGCCAACGTTCACACCGTTCAAGGCTGCGACGGCTTTGTCGGCGTTGCTTTCGGCCATCTCCACGAACGCGAAACCCCGTGAGCGGATCGAGTCTTCGGTCGCGTGGAAATCCAAATTGCCTACAAATATCCTGTTTCAAGTGAACCTCCTTACAGTTTGAGAGCGGGCTATTCGAGGCGGGACGAGATCGCGGCCAGGTGTTGCGGGCCGATGACTCTGACTCCTCGCGAGCTTGAACAATTCGGATCGATCTTGCCTGGCGCCGAAACGGTGAGCAGACCCAGCCGGATGCCCAGCGGCTTGCCGGACATGCAAGACTTTGGCTGATTCACGGTAGGCGTCATGGTGTTTTCGCAACCCCCGCTGGCCCAATTGCATCTTATGATCTGGAGCCGATGAATGCGATTAATATTGCTGACATTCATGGTGTGTGCCAACATCCTGGCAGCGGATCCGAGGAGAACGACCGAACCCGAAGCCATGAACTACTTGCGCTCAAAGCCGACCGCGGCCAAAAGCAAACGAACATTTCATCCATTTAGGTTTTTGCGTCGGCTGGGCAATGCGGAAAGCGAGTTTGCGTTACGACTGTCGTCCTGGGGAATTCAGCGGGAAGTTGAGGCCAGCAACTCAGAGCCCTTGCCGCGTCCGAGCTCTTTGACGGAGACCTCCACGTCTGTGCCCCAGGGACCGCCCGGCAGTGCTTCGCAATGATCAAAGAAATCGACAGGCGCGCCCTAGCGATGCCCATTTGCTAGAACAGGAGGGGAGTGACTCGTCCTCGTGTTGGGGCGCGTCAAGGGAAGAGGGGTTTTGGCGTCAGCATGACAAGCTGCAGGGAGCCGCTCGCCTTTGGGGATCTAGATTTGGGGCTTAAATGGGCTTGGCACCGTTTTTCACTGGACTTCGGTGGAGCAGTGTCATTTTTCTCGGGATTTCTCCGCACGGCTGATTTTCCTTGGAATCTCCCGACTTTGTTTTCATCTTTGCCTTACTGTCGAAATATCATCAAAGTCGCGAAATTCGCGAAATTCGCGAAGCAAAGCGCGCTGCCGTTCGTCACTTGTCCTCTATTTTCATAACATTACGAATGGCGCGTGGTTTGCTGTCTTCAGCCAACAAAAGTCGAGCCGTACTTGGCAGCGTGCCGAGACAGGATCTGCTGGCGCGAGCGGAGAAGGCAAGATGCGGAGGCTGTCATTACCAAATCGATAGTTGCAGCAATGGCCAAACAGCCGCTTCGCAGGAGTTACCAAAATTTTCGCCGTTTCCGCACCGGCAAATGACTACTTCACCGGCCGTTTGACCCTAGTCTACACGCCGGCGGACGGGTACGGCGCCCGCTGTTATGCAATGACGAACCATAAACCCAGAAAACGATAGGAATCATGCCATGACCACACACGACGAGACAACACCTCGACGCTGGGCGCTATTGTAACGTGAGACTCCATCGACGGGTTGCCCCTAAACGGAAGGAGTTGGACCGATCTGGCAACGCGCTGGAGCCGGGAGTAGTGCCCATCGAGGCACAACCCGCTTACACGGCCGGAGAACGGCCGCGAAACCGCGGCTTTGGAGCGCAACGGACAATCTCCGGCGCGTGGCCGCAGCAGAACAATTACCGGGTCGACGGCGTCAGCAGCCCCTCAGTGCAGACTCTGGCGGATGCAGAGCGGGCGCATATCATGACGACCATTCGTGAGAATAACTGGGTTGTGCTCGGGCGAAATGGCGCCGCAACCAGGCTCGGAGTGCCCAGGACGACCTTGATCGCCAGAATGCAAAGGCTCGAACTTTCGATGCATGGATCTCGAATGAGTGAAGCGCAACAGCAATTCTCGTGGCGGTTTCAAGGTTCAGCAGTAAGCAAGGAGGAGAAAGCATGACATGCGAAAACGAAGTGCTCGAGTCCATGCCCAAAGCGTTTTGCATAGCCCTTATACTGACTGGCAACGTCGATGGCGCGGAGGCGGCGGTGTTGCGCGGAATTGCTGCTCTGGACTCCAATTACATTTGCGGACACCATCTCATACGGCAGACCTCAATAGCCGCGATCGGGCGGCATCTTGATTTTCTAAACCAGGCCGAGCAAGCCCTTTCCATCCTTCCTCCCGAACTTTACCGCGTCCTTCTACTTGCGCCGAAACTTCGTCATTGCTTTGTATTGCGGATTCTGCTTGGTATGACGCCAAAGCTCTCAGCCGAAATCCTGGGTCGTCCGGTTCTTGAAGTAGACGATGCCCTCGGCGCGGCATTACGATCCCTGGCCGTGGCAGGCGACGGAGGCTCGAATGCGCAACCAAAACCTGATGAGCAGACTCCTCGCGGGCTCGAGCTCGTCCGGCTGGGAAAAAAATGAAGACCACTTCGCGATTGCGAGAGTTCTCCGCGCAAGGTTTCCTGCTGGCGTCTGGTTTGCGAATGCTGTCGGTGATTCCGGCGACGGCTCCGTCGTAGCGTGCGGATATCGCCGCTGCGATTAACTTCTGCACGAAGACCGCCGGCGCGGGTGCGCCGGTTTTATCCGCCTGCCGGGGCCAAACGGAAGGCCGCCATCTCTTCGCCATTGCGAACCAGCAGCACGTCGCCGGCCAGGGCTGGTTGCTGCGCCTGATGGTGCGGCGGGCGCATAAACCGGGATGCGCCGCATGCCGACTCCTCCCATGGCGTCGCCGGAAGTGATCAAGAGATCGCCGTCCGCGGTGACTGCCGGCTGCATAATGCGGGTATCGGACGGCCACTCGTGCTTCCACAGCAGCTTACGCTGACAAGCTGCGATCGGCGGGCAACGAACCATGCAGGGGGGGCACTCGCAAGCGTTCGCAACAATTGCGATGGCTCGAAGAATCCGACCGGGAGTAGTGACAGACGAACGATCCGACGCAGAGCGCCGTCTTCGGTCCAGCGCCGTAGCGCGGACGAATGGCCGCGGGCGACACCTGTTGTGATATCCTTCCGGCTGAACGGAGCTTGTCCAGATGCGCACCTCTCCTTTAAGAACTCTGCTCCTGCTTCTGCCGGCGGCAAGCGTGCTCGCGCAGACCCCGGCTCTGCAAATGAATGTTATCTATGTCTGCACGGATGGCCAAAGCTTCAAGGTCTTTTCGTGCAACGACACCACGGGCGCCTGCGACTATCAGAACTACAAGAACGGGCAGGCGTTCCGGAGAGGCGAGGCGCTCAAGGCACAATTAGCTGCCTTACTTCCGGCGAAGTGCCACGCGCAAACTCCGGCTGAGGCGCGGACCGATCCTCACCGAGGCGAGATTCCGCCATCGCCCTCGCCATTTGCTGGGCGTGCGGCGGCGCCGCGCGGCGCGACTGCTTCCCTATCACAAACCCCAGCCGCGGTCAATGCTCAGAACGCAACAGCCGGGGCGATGGGAGGAGGTGGTTTCAAAGTCGGCGACAGCGTTCGCGTCCTGAGCTCCGGCTGGCAAGACGCCAAGGTCCTTCAAGTCAGGGACAATTCGTACCTTGTCCGCCTGGAGAACGGAACGGAGGTTTCGAAAAGCTGGCCCATCGAAGTGCGGCGGCAGGGAAAACTAACCGCAGCCGACCACGCGTCCGGACAGTGGGATCTCCACGAGCACGTGCAGGTGCTGGTGAACGGCCGCTGGCTGGAGGGCGAGATCGTGGGCCAGAGCTACAACCGGTATAAGGTCCAGTTGCCGGGAGAAAGGACGATGGCGATTGATGGAGACCGGACCGTTGACACGGGTGCGGAGAACCTGCGAGCTTCGACTGCTCCGCCGCTTCCCGCGGCTCGGCCCGCCGGACAACCTCCCAAGGCTGGACTCGCGAGCTGCGCGGGCAAGTATGAAGGCCGGTGGGAACACGTCTCGGGCACGGGTGGCATGACAGTTGTGTTCCGGTCCGGCAAGGTGACTGTGACCGGAGGACTGGGCGGTCCCGAAGAGTTCGAATGTTGGATTGGCGGCGGGCACATTTCTCAGTACAAGGCCGGCTCGTCTACGCCCTTATCCTACGGCTTCGACGTCAACAACGACGGAACGCTCCAGACGCCTCTGGGAGCGATCAAGAAGATGGGTAACTGAGGAAACTCGGTTATGCACTGTCGATCACACTCGGCAAGATACAGTTTCCGCGTGGCCACGTGTCGATTCCGGCGACGGAGCGATAGCTCCTCAAGTCCTGGTTGACGGCGCATCCGCGAGGCATTCCACACGCCTGCACGCATCCGACCCTCCAGGTACGGCTTGAATGGCTCCAACCTGCCTGGTCGTTTGGACCGAGGTCCGTACACCGGCACAGTGTCGGGTTGGATCAAAATACTTCCGGACGGTTTTCCGGCAATAGCCGGTCAGTCGGCTAATGGCTCGAATACTCAAGCCCTG
>Ga0075426_10000755_pt1 | contig 22503 bp, 22 predicted proteins | sample SoiMethybrSBSTD5_FD_75304 | JGI IMG/M metagenome (GOLD analysis project Ga0075426, IMG submission 75304) | Bulk soil microbial communities from a Populus tree surrounding site in Tennessee, USA - Soil MetaG P. TD hybrid SBSTD5 | ecosystem: Environmental > Terrestrial > Soil > Tree plantation...
CCCGCACACGCACAAGGAAGAAATTCGCCTCCGAGGGAAAGACCCGCGTTCCGGGCAAGGCGGCGATCGCCTCGCCGAGCAGCGCGCGATCGGCGCGGATGCGCGCCGCCTGCTCCTCCAGCACGTCCAGGCGCTCCAGCACGAAGAGCGCCGCGGCCTGCGTGAGCACGTTCACGTTGTAGGCCTGGCGTACCTTGTTGAATTCCCGGATCCACTCGGGCCGCCCGGCCATGTAGCCGAGCCGGATCCCGGCCAGGCCGAGCTTCGACACGGTGCGCACCACCACGAGGTTCGGGAATTCTGCGAGCCGCGGCATGAAGGTCCTGCGCGCGAATACGTGGTAGGCCTCGTCCACCACCACGAGCCCCCGACAGGCGTTGATGACTTCGACAACCTGTTGCTCGGGGTAGAGGACCCCGGTGGGATTGTTGGGATAAGCGATGAACACCAGGGCCGGGCTCTCCGCGCGCATGCGCTCGATGAAAGCGTCGGCGTCGAGCGAAAAGTCGGGGCGCAGCGGCACGCCGACGCCCTTCATGCCGGTAAAGAGGGCGTTGAGCGAGTACATGACGAACGTCGGCGCCGGATACATCGCGACCGCCCCTGGTCGGGCCAGCGCGAGCGATACCATCTGGATCAGGTCGTCGGAGCCGTTGCCGAGCAGGAGCTCCATGCCCGGCGGAACCTCCATCTTGCGTGCGAGGAGCTCGCGCAGCTTCCTTCCCGTGGGCTCCGGATAGCGGTTGAGATCGACGCGCGCGAGGACTTCGCCGAGCTCGCGGCGTAGCCGCTCGGGCAGCGGATAGGGATTCTCCATGGCGTCGAGCTTCACCATGCCGTCGGCTTCCGCGACGTGGTAGGCGCTGAGCGCCAGGATTTCGGGCCGGATGAGCTTTCCGGGCGTCATTTCCTGAACCGCATCTCGGCCGAGCGCGCGTGAGCCGCCAGGCCCTCGCCCTGCGCAAGAACCGACGCAATGGTCCCCAAGGTTTGAGCGCTGCTCTCGGAAACCGCAATGATGCTGGTCCGCTTCTGAAAGTCGTAGACGCCGAGGGGCGAGGAGAAGCGCGCGCTCCCCGCCGTAGGCAGCACGTGGTTTGGCCCGGCGCAGTAATCGCCGATCGCTTCGGAGCTCCAGCGCCCGAGGAACACCGCGCCCGCGTTGACGAGCTTGGGCAGCCAGGACTCCGGCGTCTCCACCGAAAGCTCGAGGTGCTCGGGCGCGATGCGGTTCGCGACTGCGCAGGCCTCGTCGAGGTCGCGCGTCTCGATGAGCGCGCCGCGCGCCGCAAGGGAAGCGGCAATGGTGTCGCGCCGGGGCATCCCGGGAAGCAGGCGCTCGATCGCCGACTGGACCGCATTCAGGTAGCGCACGTCGGGCGAGAGCAGGATCGCCTGGGCCGACTCGTCGTGCTCCGCCTGGGAAAAAAGATCCATCGCCACCCACTCCGCCGGCGCGCTGCCGTCGCCGATCACCAGGATCTCGGAAGGGCCCGCGAGCATGTCGATGCCGACCTGGCCGAACACCTGGCGCTTCGCCTCGGCGACGTAGACGTTCCCCGGGCCGACGATCTTGTCCACACGCGGCAGCGACGCGGTGCCGTAGGCGAGGGCCGCGATGGCCTGCGCACCGCCGACCGCGATGATCCGGTCCACGCCCGAAATTTCCGCGGCGGCGAGCACCAGCGGATTCGGGTTGGGGCTCACCATGACAAGGCTGCGGACCCCCGCGACCTTGGCCGGAACCGCGTTCATCAACACCGACGACGGGTACGCCGCCTTGCCCCCTGGCACGTACACGCCCACGCGCTCGAGCGGCGTGACGCGCTGGCCGAGACGGGTGCCGTCGGGCTCGGTGTAGTCCCAGGACTCCTGCAGTTGCCTTTGGTGGAAGGCGCGGATGCGCTGGTGGGCCAGCCGGAGCGCTTCGAGTTGCGGCTGGGAAACGGTGCTGGCCGCCTGGCTCAGCCTTTCCTTCGGGACTTCGAGCTCCGAAAGAGAGCTAGCGCTCACCTTATCAAAGCGCCGCGCATACTCGAGGACTGCAACGTCCCCCCGCGCGCGGACGTCCGCGATGATCGAGCGCACGGCGGCCTCGACTCCGCCCTCCTGCGCCGCCTCGTAGCGGGTGAGCGCGTCGAGCTCGGCGTCGAAGGCGGCGGCCCGGGTTGAAAGCCGGCGCAGCTTCATTTCGCCGCCTTCGCGAACGCTTCGATCAGCGGCTGCAGGCTGGCGCGTTTCGTCTTGAGCGCAGCCTGGTTCACGATGAGGCGCGCCGACACCGGCATGATTTCCTCGACCGCCACAAGGTCGTTCGCCTTCAGCGTGTGCCCGGTGGAGACGAGGTCGACGATCGCGTCGGCGAGGCCCACGAGCGGCGCGAGCTCCATCGATCCGTACAACCGGATCAGATCCACGTGAACGCCCTTCGCGGCGAAATGCTCCCGCGTGGTGTTCACGTACTTGGTCGCGACCCGCAGCCGCGCCCCCTTGCGCACCGCGCCTTCGTAGTCGAACCCTTTTTTCACCGCCACCATCATGCGGCAGACGGCGATGCCCAGGTCCACGGGCTGATAGAGGCCTTCGCCGCCGTGCTCCACCAGCACATCGCGCCCGGCGATGCCCAGGTCGGCGCCGCCGTGCTGGACGTAAGTGGGCGTGTCGGTCGCGCGCACGACAATGAGGCGAACGTCGGGGCGGTCTGTCTCGAGGATCAGCTTGCGCGAGCTCTCGCCGTTCTGCTTCGGTGCGATGCCCACGCGCGCGAGGAGCGGCGCGGTCTCGTCGAAGATCCGCCCCTTGGACAACGCGATCGCGATCTCGGCCATGGCAAAAAGGGCGAGATTTTACCGCCGGAACAGGGAGATAGCTACTTTATTCGCTCGACCTTGGCCCCCAGCGCCCCGAGCTTCTTCTCGAGCGCTTCGTAGCCGCGGTCGAGGTGGTAGATGCGGTCGATCAGCGTCTGGCCTTCCGCGACCAGGCCGGCGATGACCAAGCCCGCCGATGCGCGCAGGTCGGTCGCCATGACCGCGGCGCCTTGAAGGCGCTCCACTCCCGTGACCACCGCGGCATTTCCCTGGATCGCGATGTCCGCGCCGAGCCGCTGCATCTCCAGCGCGTGCATGAAGCGATTCTCGAAGATGGTTTCCGTGATGATCGCGGTGCCGCGCGCGACGCTCGCCAGCGCCATGAACTGCGCCTGCATGTCCGTCGCGAACCCCGGATACGGGGCCGTGCGCACGCTGACGGCGTTCGGCCGCCCGGCCATTTCGATCTCGATCCAGCTCGGTCCGGTGGCGATGCGCGCGCCGGCTTCGCCCAGCTTCTCGAGCGTGGCGTCCAGGGTGGCGGGCGCGACCTGCCTCAGCCGCACGCGCCCGCCGGCGGCCGCTGCGGCGGCGAGATAGGTCCCGGTCTCGATGCGGTCGGGCATCACCGCGTGAGCCGCGCCGCCGAGCGCGGGTACGCCCTCGACGCGGATGACCGGGGTGCCTGCGCCTTCGATCTTCGCGCCCATCGCCGTCAGGCATTTCGCGAGGTCGACCACTTCGGGCTCGCGCGCGGCGTTCTCGATCAGCGTGGTGCCCTCGGCCAGGGTCGCCGCCATCATCAGGTTCTCGGTCCCGGTCACGGTAACGAGATCCATGACGATGCGCGCGCCCCGGAGGCCGCGGTCGCCGCTCGCTGCCTCGGCGTGCATGTAGCCGTGCTCGATCGCGATCGACGCGCCCATGGCCTGGAGTCCCTTCACGTGCTGGTCGACCGGACGCAGTCCGATGGCGCAGCCGCCCGGCAGCGACACCTTGGCGCGTCCGCAGCGCGCAAGCAGCGGGCCGAGCACCAGCACCGAGGCGCGCATCGTCCTCACCAGCTCATAAGGCGCGGTGGGATCCTCGATTTTTGCCGCGCTGAGCTGCATCGAGTCGCCGCTGCGCTCGACCGCAACCCCCATCCTCCCCATGAGCTTCGCCATGGTGGACACGTCCATCAGCCGGGGCACGTTGGAGAGCGCGAGCGGCTTCGGCGTCAGCAGCGCCGCGCACATGATGGGCAACGCGGCGTTCTTCGCGCCGGATACCGTGACCTCGCCATCGAGCGGGCCGCCGCCGCTGATCCTGAGCTTATCCATGACCTAGCACGTTGTACGGCACAAAAATGCGCTTTTCATGGCGCAGTTCTGGTCTTCTGCCATTCATCCGGCGTGACGGTTTGCATGGAGAGGGCGTGGATTTCCTCGCGCATGCGCTCGCCGAGCGCCGCATAGACCAGCTGGTGGCGCTGGATGCGGCTCCTGCCGGCGAACTGCGCGGAGACGATGAGCGCCTGGAAGTGCTGCCCATCGCCGATCACTTCCACGTGCTCGCAGGCGAGCCCGTTCTGGATCCCCTGCTTCACGCTTTCTGGCGTCACCATCTCAATGCCTCAGCTTGTAGCCCGATTTCAGGAGGGCGAGACAGGCGAAAGATACGGCAACCAGGCTCGCGCTGACCACCGCCAGGCTCGCCGCCGGCGCCACGTCCGACAGACCGAAGAAACCATAGCGGAAGCCGTCGATCATGTAGAAAAAAGGGTTGGCATGCGACAACTTCAGCCAAAACGCGGGCAGCGAGTGGATCGAGTAGAACACGCCCGAGAGGAAGGTGAGCGGCATGATGACGAAGTTCTGGAACGCCGCCATCTGGTCGATCTTCTCGGACAGGATCCCCGCCAGCAAGCCCAGCGCGCCGAGCAGTCCCGCGCCGAGCAGCGCGAACGCCAGCGCCCATAGCGGCGCATGCAGCCGCAGCTCCACGAACCACACCGTCGCAACGAGCACGCCGAGCCCGACCGTCAGCCCGCGCACGATCGAGGCCAGCACGTAGGCGGCGAAGAACTCGAGGTAGGAAATCGGCGCGAGCAGGACAAACACGATGTTGCCCGTGATCTTGGACTGCACCAGGCTCGAGGAACTGTTGGCGAACGCGTTCTGGAGCACGCTCATCATCACGAGTCCGGGCACCAAAAAATCGGTGTACGGGACGCTGTCGTAGACGCGCACGCGGCCTTGCAGCGCATAGGAGAATACGACGAGGTAGAGCACCGCCGTGAGAACCGGAGCCGCCACGGTCTGCACCGCGACCTTCCAGAAGCGCAGCAGCTCCTTCTGGAAGAGCGTTTGAAAACCCGTCATTTTCCCGTGAGGCGCAAGAATACGTCCTCGAGATCGGGCGGCTGGAGCTCCATCTCGATGACCTTCATACCGGCCTCGCGCAAGCGCGCAAGCCCGTCCTCCAACTCGCCGTAATGGGCGAGGCGCAGGACGAAAAGCCCGCCCTCGCTCGAGACCACGCGCCCGGGAAAAGGCTGCGGCAAAGCGTCGCGGTCCAGCCGCAGGCGCAGCTCCAGCCCCGAGAACGACTCGAGCAGGTTGCGGGTGGAGTCGAGCGCCACGATGCGGCCTGCCTTCAGCATGGCGATGCGGTTGCAGTGGGTCTCGGCCTCCTCCAGGTAGTGGGTGGTGAGCACGATGGTGTGGCCGTCGCGGTTGAGGCGGCGCACGAACTGCCACAGGCCCTGGCGCAGCTCGACGTCGACCCCCGCGGTGGGCTCGTCGAGCATGATCACCGGCGGCTTGTGCACGAGCGCCTGCGCCACCAGCACGCGCCGCTTCATGCCGCCCGACAGCGCACGCATGTTGACGTCGGCCTTGGCGGCGAGATCGAGGTGCTGCATCACTTCGTCGATCCAGTCGTCGTTGCGGCGGATGCCGAAGTAGCCCGATTGCAGCCGCAGCGTCTCGCGCACGGTGAAGAAAGGATCGAACACCAGCTCCTGCGGCACCACGCCGAGCAGGCGCCGGGCGCGGCGATAATCCCGCGCCACGTCGGCGCCCAGGATGCGCGCGCCACCGGAGTCGGCGCGGGCGAGGCCGGCGATCACGTTGATCAGCGTCGTCTTGCCGGCGCCGTTGGGCCCGAGCAACCCGAAGAACTCGCCCTCCTCGACGGCGAGGCTCACGCCGGCGAGCGCCCGCAGCGCGCCGAAGCGCTTCTCCAGGTTCGTAACCTCGATGGCTTTCAGCGGGGCGCTGCGGGAATGAGCTCGTCCACGCCGTACAGGCGCGCGATGGTGCGCACCGATTCGGGAATGTTGGCGAACGCGAGCTCGCGTCCGGCGCGGCGGGCGTCGCGCAGCCAGGCGACGACCGCGGCGAGCAGCGACGAGTCCATCTCGGTCACTTCGCCGAGGTCCACGGTGCCCACGCCCTCTTCCAGGTGGCGCCGCGCCTCCTCGAGCACCGCAGCCACGTTGGCAAGCGTGACCGGGCCGCTCACCACGATGCGCCCGCTCTCGCGGCGGATCACTTCTTCTCCGCGGGCGGCGGCGCCTCGAGCGAGCGGTTCTTGGCCTGGAGGTTCCTGATCAGGCCCTCGATGCCCACGTCGCGCACGGTGGAGTTGAACTCGGTCCGATAGTTGGCGACCAGGCTCACGCCGCCGACCATCACGTCGTAGACCTTCCAGCCGGCGGCGGTCTTCTCCATGCTGTAGTCGATCGGCACCGGCTGCGCGCCGGACTGGATCACGCGCACGTTCACGACCACGTCCGTGTCGGTCGGTCGCGCGCGCAGCGGCCGGAAGTCGAAGCGCTGCTCGCTGTAGGCGGAGAGCGCGCTGGCGTAGGTGCGCACCAGCAGCGTCTTGAACTCCTCGACCAGGCGCTTCTTCTGCTCCGGCGTGGCCTTGCTCCAGTTCTGCCCCATGGCAAGCGCGGTCATGGAGGCGAAGTTGAAGTGCGGCAGCACCTTGGCCTCGATCACCTGGATCAGCTTCGTGCGGTTGCCGGAGCGGATTTCCTTGTCCTTGGTGATGAGCTCCACCACCTCGGTGGTGACGTTCTTCACCAGCACGTCGGGCGGCACCTCCTGCGCCTGCGCGCTCGCCAGGAACCCTCCCAGGACGCTGCCGAGAATCATGCTAAGGATTGTTTTCATGGGGTTATTAACGTTCCAGCGGCTCCAGGGTTTACTGCGCTTTCGCCGGCTCCTTCCCAGGCTCCTTTGCAGGTTCCTTGTCAGGCTCCTTGTCCGGCTCCTTGTCCGGCGTGTCGTAGCGCTCGCGGGGCTCGCGCGGCGGGTTGCCATCGTAAACCTGGTTGCGCCGGCGCTGCAGGTAGGCGTCGCGCTGGAACACGTACTTGTCGAGCGCGGCCTGCTCGAGGATCTTGCTCGCGTCGAGGAGGTCGGCGCGCCGGTTCACGAAACGCACCCCGTAAGCGGAGTTGCGCAACGCGATCGGCCGGAAATAGGTCACCGGGTCGCCGGCGAAGATGTCGACTCCCCACCCCGCGGTGTCACGCACCGAGCTCGAGCTCAGGATCGGCAGCACGATGTAGGGGCCATCGCCCACGCCCCAGCGCCCGAGCGTCTGGCCGAAGTCCTCGTCGCGCTTCTCGATGCCCATGTCGGAGGCGACGTCGTGCAGGCCGAAGAGCCCGAACGTGCTGTTGAAGACGAAGCGCATGCCGCTCTCGAAGCCGTCGAAGAACTTGCCCTGCAGCACATCGTTGATCCCGATCCACGGGTCGGCGAGATTGGCGAAGAAGTTGCGGATCCGGCCGCGGATCTGCTCGTGCAGCACGTTGCGGTACGCGGTAGCCACCGGAGTTCCCACCCACTCGTCCGCCACATCGTTGAAGCGGGTGATCGCACGGTTCATGGGCTCCAACGGATCGCGCGGATCGCGGTCCGGGCCCGTTGCACAACCGGCCGCAAGCAGCAGTACGGCCGATAGGCAGCGCACAAAAGTCACTTCTTCTCGTCCTTGCCTTCGGCCGCCTTGTTGAAGAGGAACTGGCTGATCAGGTTCTCGAGCACCACCGCGGACTGGGTCAGGCGCACGCGGTCGCCGTTCTTGAGCATCACGCCGTCGCCCCCTGCCTCAAGACCGATGTACTGCTCGCCGAGAATGCCGGAGGTGAGGATCTTGGCGGTGCTGTCGCGCGGGAACAGGTAGTGCTGGTCGAGATTCATGGACACCAGCGCCTCGTAGGTCTCGTTGTCGAAGCGGATGTCGGCGACCCTGCCGACGACTACGCCGGCGCTCTTGATGGGCGCCCGCACCTTGAGGCCGCCGATGTTCACGAAGCGCCCCTGCACGTTGTAGGTCTCGCCTCCGGAGAAGGTCGCGAGGTTTCCGACCTTGAGCGCGAGGAAGAGCAGCGCGCCGATGCCGATGACTACGAAGATGCCCACCCACAGGTCGATGGTGGCGCGGTTCATTTCGACTGACCTCCGGTAAACATGAGTGCGGTAAGCACGAAATCGAGCGCGAGGATCGCGAGCGAGGACGTCACCACCGTGCGCGTGGTGGCGCGCGACACGCCCTCCGCGGTGGGAATCGCATCGTAGCCCTCGAACACCGCGATCCAGGTAACCGCGATGCCGAACACCACGCTCTTGATCACGCCGTTCAGGATGTCGTTGCGCAGGTCGACCGCGGCCTGCATCTGCGACCAGAACGCGCCCGCGTCGACGCCGATCAGCTGCACCCCGACGAGATAGCCGCCGAAGATGCCGAGCGCCGAGAAGAGCGCCGCGAGCAGCGGCATCGAGATGACGCCGCCCCAGAAGCGCGGCGCGACCACACGCGCGATGGGATCGACCGCCATCATCTCCATCGCCGAGATCTGCTCGGTCGCCTTCATCAGGCCGATCTCGGCGGTGATGGCCGAGCCGGCGCGGCTCGCGAAGAGCAGGCCCGCCACGACCGGCCCGAGCTCGCGCACGAGCGACAGCGCCACCAGCACGCCGAGGGACTCGGAGGCGCCGAAGCGCGCGAGCGTGTCGTAGCCCTGCAGCGCGAGCACCATGCCGACGAACATGCCGGACACCAGGATAATGATGAGCGACAGCACGCCGGCGAAGTAGATCTCCGCCACGGTGAGGCGGATGCGGCGCAGCGCGGTGCCCGAATGCGCCACCAGGTAGAACAGGAACCGGCTGGCGAAGCCCAAGCGCCAGACCGACGAAGTGACGGCATTGCCCAGGCGTTCCAAGCGCCCGCGCGCGTGCTCCCGGATCTGTGCGAAAGACATCTCAGCCCCCGGTAAGCTCGAGCTCGGCGGCGTAATCCGGCGCCGGGTAGTGGAAGGGGACCGGCCCGTCGAGCTCGCCGTTCACGAACTGGCGCACGAACGGCTCGCGGCTCGCGCGGATCTCGTCCGGCTTGCCTTCGGCGATGACGCGTCCTGCCGCCATGAAGTACACGTAATCCACCACGCCGAGGGCCTCCTGCACGTCGTGGGTCACGATGATCGAGGTCGCGCCGAGCGAGTCGTTCAGCTCCCGGATCAGGCGCACGATGACGCCGAAGGAAATCGGGTCGAGGCCGGTGAACGGCTCGTCGTACAGGATGAGCTGCGGGTCGAGGGCGATCGAGCGCGCGAGCGCCACGCGCCGCGCCATGCCGCCCGAGAGCTCGGCGGGCATCAGCTGGGCCGCGCCGCGCAGGCCGACCGCCTGGAGCTTGAGCATCACCAGGTCGTGGATCAGGTCCTCGGGCAGCGCGGTATGCTCGCGCAGGGGAAACGCGACGTTCTCGTACACCGACATGTCCGTGAACAGCGCGCCGAACTGGAACAGCATGCCCATCCTGCGCCGCATCCGGTAGAGCGCCTCGCGGTCGAGCCCGGAGGTCGCTTCGCCCAGCACGCGCGCGGTCCCGCTGGTCGGCAGGTACTGCGCCGCGATGATGCGCAACAGCGTGGTCTTGCCGCAGCCCGACTGCCCCATGATGCCGACGACGCTTCCGCGCTCGATCGACAGGCTCACGTCGCGCAGCACCGGGCGCGCGGCGTCGTAGCCGAACGCGACGTTCTGGATTTCCACCATGGGACCTTGCTGCACCGGGCGTAATATTACCGCGCCATGGCGGAAGCTCTTGTGAACTCGGCGGTGCGCGTCAGCGCGCTACGCAAGCGCTACGGCAAGCTCACTGCCCTGGAGACGGTCGACCTCGCGGTGGCCCCGGGCGAAGCGTTCGGGCTGGTCGGCGCGAACGGCGCCGGCAAGACCACGCTCATCAGGTGCCTGCTCGACCTGTGCGCCTACGAGTCCGGGACCATCCGCATCTTCGGGCAGCCCGCCGGCGAGCCGCAATCGCGCCGCCGCCTCGCCTACGTCCCCGAGCGCTTCATGCCCGCGCACTACCTGCGCTGCCGCGAGTTCGTGGAGTTCCTGGCCCGCAGCTTCGGCGAGCGTTACGACGCCGCGCGCGCGCAGGCGATGCTGTCCGAGCTGGAGCTCGAGGCCGCCGTGCTCGAGCGCCCGGTGCGCAGCCTTTCGAAGGGCATGACGCAAAAGCTCGGCCTCGCCGCCGCATTCCTCGTCGCGCGCGACCTCTACGTGCTCGACGAGCCCATGAGCGGCCTTGACCCCGCCGCCCGCGTCGCGGTGAAATCCGTGCTGCGCAGGCTGGCCGCGGAGGGCAGGACGCTTTTCTTCACCTCGCACGTGCTCGCCGACGTCGAAGAGCTGTGCTCCTCGATCGCGGTGCTGGAGCAGGGGCGCGTGCGCTGGCACGGCAGTCCCGAGGGGCTGCGCGCGAAATACGGTGAAGCGCGCCTGGAGCAGGCCTTCATGAGGTGCATCCGTGGCGAGTGAGCCGAATGCCGCGCCGGGCACGGCGCAGGCGGGGAAGCCGCAGCTCCTCATCGTCGACGACGACCCGCTCATCACCGACACCCTGGCCTTCGCCCTGGGGGCCGACTACGAAGTGCTGGCGGTCGAGTCGCGGCCCCGCGCGATCGAGCTGGTGCGCCAGCTCGCGCCGGTGCCCGGGCTCGCGCTGATCGACCTCGGGCTTCCGCCGACGCCGCACTCGCCGGAAGAGGGCTTCCGCCTGATCGCCGATCTCCTCGCCCATTCGCCCGCGATGAAGATTTTCGTGCTGTCGGGCCAGAACGAGGCGGCGCACGCCCGCCACGCGCGGGCGCTCGGGGCCTGGGAGTTCATCGCCAAGCCGGCGAACCCCCTCACGCTGAAGCGCGCCCTCGACCGCGCGCGAGACCAGGCCACGCCCGAAGCCGCCGAGCTCGTCGGCTCGAGCGCGTCGATGGAAAAGCTGCGCAGCCAGATCGCGCAGTTCGCCGCCTCCCCCTTCCCGGTGCTGATCGAAGGCGAGTCGGGCAGCGGCAAGGAGCTCGTCGCCCACAGCCTGCACCGCCTGTCGAGCCGCAGCGCGCGGCCGTTCCTAGCGCTCAACTGCGCCGCGCTCGCGCCCACGCTGATCGAGGCGACGCTCTTCGGCTACGCCAAGGGCGCCTTCACGGGCGCCACGGCGGCGAAGGCCGGCTATTTCGAGGACGCGCAGGACGGGACGCTCTTCCTCGACGAGATCGGCGAGCTGCCGCTAGAGATGCAGGCGAAGCTGCTGCGCGTGATCGAGAACGGCGAATTCCAGCGCCTGGGCGAGACCCAGCGCAGGGTGTCGCGCGCGCGCGTCGTCGCGGCCACCAACCGGGACCTGCGCCAGGCGCTCAGGCAGGGTAGCTTCCGCGCCGATCTCTACCATCGCCTCTCGGTGCTGTCGCTCCAGGTCGCGCCGCTGCGCGAGCTCGACCGCGACAAGCTCGCGCTGCTCGAGCATTTCCGGCGGCTCTACGCGCGCCAGTCGGGCGCCGAGCCGTTTGACCTGGACGAGGAGGCCGAAGCGCGCTGGCTGCGCTACGCTTTCCCCGGCAACGTGCGCGAGCTGCGCAACATCGTGATCCGGCTCATCACCAAGTACGCCGCCCGGCGGGTGTCCGTGGCCGAGCTCGAGCCGGAGCTCGACCTGGAGCTCGACTTCGAGACGGCGGCGCCGGCAGGGGGCCCGGCCGGGCTCGCGGACCAGGCGCAACGCCAGCTCGAGCGCGCGGCCGGCTTCAACCTCGACGAGACGCTGATGGCCTGGGAGCGCGCCTACATCGAGGCGGCGCTGCGCATCACGCGCGGCAACATGAGCCAGGCGGCGAAGCTTCTCGGCGTCAACCGGACCACGCTCTACAGCCGCATGGATCAGAAGGAACCGAAATAGTGGCGCTGTATCTCGAGCACTTCGGCCTGAAGGAACCGCCGTTCCGCATCACGCCGCACACCGATTTCTTCTTCGAGGGCGCGGACCGCGGCGCCACCCTCGAGGCGCTGATCTACGCGGTGCTGCACGACGAGGGGATCGTCAAGGTGTCGGGCGAGGTCGGCAGCGGCAAGACCATGCTGTGCCGCGTGCTGATGGAGCGGCTTCCGGCCCACGTCGACACCATCTATCTCGCCACGCCCTCGCTTGCCCGCGACGAGATCCTCGCGGCGATCGGCGACGAGCTCGGCCTGGCGCTTTCGGGCAAGCGGACCGCCGTGGCGCTGCGCGAGCTGCAGGAGCACCTCATCGGCCGCTACGGCCAGGGCCGCCGGGTCGTGGTCCTGATCGACGAAGCGCACGCGATGCCCGACGAAACGCTGGAGGAAGTGCGCCTGCTCTCCAACCTGGAATCGAACCGGCACAAGCTGCTGCAGATCGTGCTCTTCGGTCAGCCCGAGCTGGACAGCACGCTCGCCAAGGCGAGCCTGCGCCAGCTGCGCGACCGCGTGACGCACGCCTTCCGCATGCGCCCGCTTTCGAAGGGCGAAGCGGCGCGCTACCTGTCGTTCCGCATGCGCGCCGCGGGCTACCGTGGCCCGGAAGTGTTTGCGCCGCGCGCGGTCGGGCTGATCGCGGGCGCCTCCGACGGCCTCACGCGGCGCATCAACATCCTCGCCGACAAGGCGCTGCTCTCGGCATTCACCGAGAACGGCCACGCCGTCAGGTCGAGCCACGTGCGCGCCGCGGTGCAGGACTCCGAATTCGCCGTGGTAACGCCGCGCCGCAGGCGCACGCTCGCCGTCGCCGCGGCGGCGCTGGCTGTCGGCCTGGCGCTCGGCCTCGCGGCGCAGTGGCTCTGGACGACGAAACCCGAGCCCGCGTCGGCGGCGGTCGCCGAACCGGTCGCCGCACCCGTGGCGGCGCCCCCGGTGACCCCCGAGCCGACGCCCCCTCAGAGCGCGCCGACCCCTCCAACCCATCTCAGCCCGGATCAAGCCGACCGACTCGCGCGCTATTCGGCAGACGGTCACCGCCTCCTCGCGGAGCGCATTGCAGCCACCCGCGCGGTCCTCGAACGGGCCCCCGACGCGGGCTACTCGATCGAGCTCTTCACCACCGACAACAGTGACCCGGCGCGCATGGAGCGCTTTCTCCTTCGCGCCCGCGACTTCGTCCAGCTCGACGAGCTTTTCGTCATTCCGCTGGAGGACGCCGGCCAGTACCGCCTGCGGGTCCTGTACGGCGAATTTGCGTCCCGGGACGAGGCCGCGGCGGCCGGAAAGCGCCTGCCGCCGCGGTATCAGGAAGCCTTCCGGACGGAGCTCCGCAGTTTCGGGGAGCTGCGTCGCCAAATTTGAACAGAGAGATAAAAAATGCCTGCGTGACAGGCGCTTACACCAGTTTCTTCAGGCACTACTCGTGGTATGCTTGCCGCCCGGAGGGAGTTTCGCAATGACGTTGGGGAGACTGGGTGCGGCCGCATTGCTTGCGGCTTTCGCGGCGGGCTGCGGCCACGCGCCGCCGAAACCCGCGGCGACGCACATCCGGGCTCCTGAAGCGCGCGCCGAGGCCGATATCCCTCCGCCGGTGCAGGTCTCGCCGATCCTGCCGAAGCCCAAGCCTGCAGTCCGGCCCGAAACCTACAGCGTGGTGGTGAACAACGTGCGCGTCCAGGAGCTGCTCTTCGCGCTCGCGCGTGACGCACGGCTGAACGTGGACATCAATCCGGACGTGACCGGCACCGTCACCCTCAACGCGATCGACCAGACCCTGCCGCAGCTCCTCTCGCGCATCGCACGGCAGGTCGACATGCGCTACGAGATCCAGAACGACAATCTGGTGGTAATGCGCGATTCGCCTTATCTGCGCACCTACAAGGTCGACTACCTCAGCGCGAGCCGCGACGTGAAGATGCAATCGACCGCCTCGACCCAGTTCGGCACGGGTGGGACGGGCGTACCCGGCGCGACGCCGACTACGACCGCCGGCACCACCACCGGCGGCACGGCGCAGATCGATGTTCGCGCCGAGAACAAGCTCTGGGAATCGCTGATCCAGAACGTGAAGGACATCCTGCGCGAGACCGACAAGGTCATCCCCGCGGGCACCCACCTCGCGCAGGCCACCCCCGCAGCGCCGGCAGTGCCTGCCGTGCCGGGCGGGTTGCCGATCCAGCCGCAGGCACTTGCCGCCCCGGCGCAGCCCGGCGCGACCTATCAGGAGGCCGCGGCGGTCATCGGCAACCGCGAGAGCGGCGTCCTCTACGTGCGCGCGACCTCGAAGCAGCACGAGCGCGTCCAGGAATTCCTCGACCAGGTGCTCCAGGGCGCCAAGCGCCAGGTGCTGATCGAGGCGACGGTGGCCGAGGTCCAGCTCAGGAACGAATACCAGCGCGGCATCGAGTGGGCCAAGCTTCGCTCCGGGGTGACGGGCTTCCAGCTGCAGCAGCCGGCGATCCCGCCGACCACCTCGCTCACGCCGGGCTTCAGCCTGACCCCGTTTCTGCTCAGCTATGCCGACGCCGGGCGCAATTTCTCCGCCACGCTGAGCCTGCTCGAGCAATTCGGCGACGTGCGCGTGCTCTCCAGCCCGCGCCTTTCGGTCCTGAACAACCAGACCGCGATCCTGCGCGTCACGCGCGACATCATCTATTTCACGCTGACACCGTCGACCACGCCGGTCACCGTCGCCGGCGGCACCGCCGTGGTGGCGGCCTCCTTCACCACCACACCGAACATCGCGGCGGAGGGCTTCATGATGGCGGTGCTGCCCCAGATCAACGATGCCGACGCGGTGGTGCTCAACGTGCGTCCCACGATCCGGCGGCGCGTCGACAGCGTGCGCGATCCGAACCCTGCGCTGCAGGGCCAGAACACGCAGAACGACATCCCGGTGTTCGAGACGCGCGAGTTCGATTCCATCCTGCGCCTGCAAAACGGCGAAATCGCGGTGCTCGCCGGCCTGATGCAGGACTTCGTACAGAACCAAGAGTCGGGCATCCCCGGCGTGCGCAGCATCCCGCTCATCGGCGAGCTGATGACCAACCGCGCCGACCTGTCGGCCAAGACCGAGCTCGTCATCTTCCTCCGCGCCACCGTGATCCGGGATCCGAGCCTCGAGGGCGACTTCCGGAACTACCGCGACCAGCTGCCGCGGGAGGACTTCTTCCGGCGCCCCAACCCGTCGCGCACCGCGCCGCCGCTCATGCCGGGCCAGGCCCCGTGACATGAGCCTGCTCCTCGAGGCGCTGAAGAAGGCGGAAAAGGCCAAGGAAGAGGCCCAGCGCCGCGCGAAAGGCGATGCGGGGCCCGAGCTGCGGATCGAAAATCCGTCGCCGATCCCGGAGAAGCCGGTGCTGACGCGCGCCGAGCTGCCCGATATCCGCCAGCCGCTCGAGATCCTCACCGACGAGATCGCGCCGCGCCAGGCCGAGCCGGCGCCGGAAGCGGTGGAATCCGACCAGCCGCAGGCTGCCGAGCGCGCCGCCGCTCGCAAGGTCTTCGAAGCGAAGTTCAGGGAGCCGAACCCGCGCCTGCCCTTCTACATCACGCTCGCCTGTCTCGGCATGGCCGCGATCGGCATCGTCGGGTATTTCTGGTATCAGCTGCGTCCTCCGCCGTCTCTCGTGAACGCCAATCCGCCGCGGGCGGCGCAGCAGGCCGCCGCACCGTCTCCGGCGCCTGCAAGCAGGCCCGCCGCCACGGCGGCGCTCGCGACGCCGACCACCATTCCCGGGCTGCCGCCGGTCGCCGCAGCCGCTGAGCCCGCCCCGGCGCCGAGGGAACGTCCGCCACGCGAAGCGGCCCCGGTCGCGCCCCCAGCGGCGGCCCGGGTCTCCGCGCCGCCCGCGCCCCGTTTCGCGCCTGCGCCGCCACCCCAGCCGCGGCTCGCAGAGGCGCCGGTCACGCAGACGCGCCCGTCGCCCCAGATCGATCCGAAAGTCGCTTCCGGTTACGCCGCCTACCTCGCCGGGGACCTGGCTACCGCGCGCGCCGACTACCAGGCCGCGCTGCGCGACGACGCCGGAAACCGCGATGCGCTGCTCGGCCTCGCGGCGACCGACGTGCGCGCCGGGAGATACGAGGCCGCGGAAGCCGCCTACCTGCGCCTGCTGCAGAACGACCCGACCGATTCGAACGCCCAGGCCGGGCTCATCGCGCTGCGCGCGAGCCGGCTCGATCCGCTCACCACCGAGAGCCGCGTGAAGACCCTGCTCGCCGCCGACCCCGGCGCCAACGTGCTGCATTTCACCCTCGGCAACCAGCTCGCGCAGCAGGGACGCTGGGCCGAAGCGCAGCAGGCCTATTTCAAGGCGATGGCCGCGGATCCGGACAACCCCGACTTCGCCTTCAACCTGGCGGTCAGCCTCGACCACCTGCGCCAGTCCAAGCTCGCGGCCGACTATTACCGCCGCGCGATCGCGCTCGCGGAAAAGCACGGCGCGAGCTTCGACCTCGCCGCCGCGCGCACCCGCGCCGCTCAGCTCGGGAACTGAGCTCGAGCCCCGCCGCAGAGCCGAGGATGAATTCGCCCGCCAATCCCCAGGCCAAGCGCCACATCGGACAGATCCTGATCGACCAGGGGATCCTCACCGAGGACCAGCTGCGCATCGCGCTGCTCGAGCAGACGAAATCGCACGTGCCGGTCGGGCGCCTGCTGGTGCAGCTCGGCTTCGTCTCCGAGGCGACGCTGCGCGACGCGCTGTCCGAGAAGCTCGGCATGCAGTCGGTGGACCTGTCGCACATCATCGTCGATCCCGCCGCGCTCAAGCTCCTGCCGCGCGAGATGGCGCGGCGCTACCGCATCTTCCCGGTCGCGGTCGATCGGCAGCACAAGAAGTTCATCGTGGCGCTGGCCGACACCAACAACATCGTCGCGGTCGACCAGCTGCGCGCCCACCTGAACGGCGAGTACGAGGTGGAGCTGCGCCTGTCCGGCGAGTCCGAGATCGAGCGCGCGGTCGAGCACTACTACGGCCACGAGTTCTCGATCGACGGCATCCTGCGCGAGATCGAGACCGGCGAGATCGACTACGCCACCCTCACCGAGGGCGACGAGTATTCGCAGCCGGTGGTGCGCCTGATCTCGGCGCTGCTCGCCGACGCGGTCGAGCGCGCGGCTTCGGACATTCACTTCGAGCCGGAGCAGAACTTCCTGCGCATCCGCTACCGCATCGACGGCGTGCTGCGCCAGATCAGGAGCCTGCACAAGACCTACTGGCCGGCGATGGCGGTGCGCATCAAGGTCATGGCGAAGATGAACATCGCCGAGACGCGCGCGCCGCAGGACGGCCGCATCTCGGCCACCATGTCGGGGCGGGTGGTCGACTTCCGCGTCGCGAGCCTGCCGACCACCCACGGCGAGAACCTGGTGCTGCGCATCCTCGACCGCCAGAAGGGCATCGTGCCGCTCGACAAGCTGAACCTCGAGGAGCCGGCGCTCGAGGTTCTCAAGCTCATGATCACGCGCCCCGAGGGCATCATCCTGGTCACCGGGCCGACCGGCAGCGGCAAGACGACCACGCTGTATTCGATCCTGAACCACATCAATTCCGACGCCGTCAACGTGATGACGCTGGAAGACCCGGTCGAGTACCCGATGACGCTGATCCGGCAGACCTCGGTGGCCGAGGCCGCCAAGCTCGATTTCGCCAACGGCATCCGCGCCATGATGCGCCAGGACCCGGACGTGATCCTGGTCGGCGAGATCCGCGACCGCGAGACCGCCGAGATGGCGTTCCGCGCCGCGATGACCGGGCACCAGGTGTACACCACGCTCCACACCAATTCGGCGGTGGGCGCGTTTCCGCGCCTGCTCGACATCGGCATCCTCCCCGACATCCTGGCGGGCAACATCATCGGCATCCTCGCGCAGCGCCTGGTGCGGCGCCTGTGCCGGACCTGCCGCCAGTCCTACGACCCGGACGTGAAGGAGCGGCGCCTGCTCGGCCTCTCGCCGACCGAGCCCGCCGCGCTCTATCGCGCGGTCGGCTGCGAGCAGTGCGAGTACCAGGGCTACCGCGGCCGCCAGGCGATCCTCGAGCTGCTCAAGATCGACGCCGGCATCGACGAGCTGGTGGCGCGGCGCGCCACCGCGCGCGAGATCCTCACCGCGGCGCGCGCGCAGGGCTTCAAGACCCTCGCCGACGACGGGGTGCGCCTGGCGCGCGCAGGAGCCACCAGCCTCGACGAGGTGATGCGAGTGGTCGACCTCACCGATCGGATGAGCTGAGCGGATGAGCTGAGCCTCCCATGCCCCTTTTCGCATACCGCGCGGTGAACGCGCAGGGCAAGAACGTGGCCGGGCGCGTCGAGGCGGCGAATCTCTTCGACCTCGAGCAGCGCCTCGCGCGCATGGACCTCGACCTCATCACCGGCGCGCCGACCGAGCACAGGAGCCGCCTCATCGGCGGCGGGCGCGTCGCGCGCCCGGACCTGATCAACTTCTGCTTCCACCTCGAGCAGCTCGCGAAGGCGGGGGTGCCGCTGCTCGAGGGCCTCAACGACCTGCGCGAAAGCGTCGAGAACGGGCGCTTCCGCGAAGTGATCTCCGGCCTGATCGAGTCGATCGAGGGCGGCAAGACGCTGTCTTCCGCGCTGGGCGAGTTCCCCGAGGTGTTCAGCAAGGTGTTCGTGAGCCTGATCCGATCCGGCGAGCAGACGGGGAAGCTCGCCGAGGTGCTCGCTTCGCTCACCGAGTCCCTGAAGTGGGAAGACGAGCTCGCCGCGCAGACCAAAAAGATCGTCATGTACCCGGCGTTCGTCGCGAGCATCGTGGTGCTGGTGTTCTTCTTCCTGATGATCTACCTGGTGCCGCAGATGACCGGCTTCATCAAGAACATGGGCCAGCAGATCCCGTTGCAGACCCGCGTGCTGATGGCGGTGTCGGACTTCTTCGTGTCCTACTGGTGGAGCGTGATCGCGGCGCCGATCCTGGCGTGGATCGGGCTGCGCCTGGCGATGAAGAACAACCCGAAGATCGGCTACATGATCGACCACCTGAAGATCAGCCTGCCGCTGGTGGGCCCGATCCTGCGCAAGATCATCCTGTCGCGCTTCGCCTCGACGTTCGCCATGATGTATGCCTCGGGCATCACGGTGCTCGACGCCATCCGCAGCTGCGAGGAGATCGTCGGCAACAAGCCGCTCGAGAACGCGCTGCGCATGGCGGGACAGCAGATCGCCGACGGCAAGAACACCAGCGCGGCGTTCGCCGACCTGGCGCTTTTCCCGCCGCTCGTGATCCGCATGCTGCGCATCGGCGAAGCCACCGGCGCCCTCGACACGGCGCTGCTCAACGTCAGCTATTTCTACAACCGCGAGGTGCGCGAGGCCATCGGCAAGCTCCAGGCGATGATCGAGCCGGCGCTCACCGTGGTGCTCGGCCTCGTCCTCGGCTGGGTGATGCTCGCGGTGCTCGGGCCGGTCTACGACACGATTTCCAAGATGAAATTCTGACCCCGTGCGCCGGATCCTCTACTTCACCGCGGACGAGAACTACCTCTACGACGCGTCGGGCTCGACGCTGCGCCTGGAAGCCCAGTTCCAGACCAGCGAGGCGGGCGTGGCGGAGTTCCGCGACTACCTGCGCGGCCGGCGCGGCACGCTGCTTTCGGTGCTCGCGGACGTGCCGGGCGAGGATTTCCACGAGGAGCAGATCCCGTACCTGCGCGGCGCCGACCGCGACGCGGTGCTCCGAAGGCGGCTCGCGCAGCGCTACCGCGACACGCGCCTCGCCGCCGCCTTTTCGATCGGTCAGGTGGCCACCGAGGAACGGCGCAACGAACGCGTGCTCCTTGCCTCGTTCACAAACACCCAGCAGTTCTCGCCCTGGCTCGACGCGCTGGAGGAGTCCGGCGCGCGCCTCGCCGGCGTGTACTCGGCGCCGCTGCTCGCGCCGCGGCTCGCCGCCCGGCTGGGTGTGAAGACGGGCCGAGCGTTCCTGGTGACCGCGGACCGCGCCGGGCTGCGCCAGAGCTTCGTCGAGAACGGGAGGCTGCGCTTCGCCCGCCTCGAGCGCACCGTCGACACAACGCCGCAGGCCCTCGCGCTCTTTGCCCGCTCCGAAACCCACCGCCTCGCGCAGTACCTCGCCACCCTGCGCGCGCTGCCGCGGGACGGTGCGCCGATCCAGGTGCTGGTGGTCGCGCCGCCCGGCGAGCGGCGCACCTTCGAGCAGGTGCTCGGCTCCGACGCCCGTCTGACCTTCCGCACCGTGGACGCCGACGAGGCGGCGCGCGCGGCGGGCCTCAAGGCGCTGCCGCCGGGCGCCTCGGCCGAGGCGTACTACCTGCACTTGGCGGCGAAGAAGCCGCCCCGCGAGCAGTTCGCGAACCGCGAAGACCGCCGGCGCTTCCAGGTGTGGCAGCTGCAGCGGGGCATCGTGGTCGCGGGCGCCGCGGTGTTCGGACTCTGTGCGCTCGCCGCCGGCGCGCGATGGCTCGAGGCCCTCGACGTGCGCGGCCAGGCCGAGAGCCAGACGCTCGAGGCGCGGCGCGCCGCCGAGAATTACCAGCGCATCACGGCCTCCTTTCCGGTCACGCAGACCAGCACCGAGAATCTGCGGGCGACGGTGGTCGAGTTCACGCGCATCGCGTCGCACACGGCCGCTCCCGAAGCCGCGTTCGTGCACGTGTCGCACGCCATGGACGAGTTTCCCCAGTTCGAGCTCGACCGCATCGACTTCAGCGTGGGCCATCCCGACCGGCGCGATCGCACCGCTCCGCTCACCCCGCTCACCTCGTCCAATACGGCTGGCTCCAAGCCGGACCTCCAGGGCGACAGCGCGATGCGGCTGGAGATCTCGGGCCGCGTGAACGCCACCGAGCGCAACGACTATCGCGCCATCACCGCCCAGGTGCGCCGCTTCGCCGCCGCGCTCGGCACTTCCGGCTACGAGCTCGCGCGCACCGACCTGCCCTTCGACGTGACGCCCGAGGGCACGCTGACGGGCGACATCGGCGGCGCCGCCGAAAGCACGGAGGCGCCGCGCTTTACCGTGGTGCTGCTGCGGAGGCTGCCGTGACGTTCACGCTCACGCGCGAGGAGCTGAAGAGGCTCGCGCTGCCGGCGCTCGTCGCGGTCCTGCTCGTCGCCTTCGGCCTGGTGCTCATCAAGCTCGCCTCCGACTCGCGCAGCGAGGCGAACGAACGCCTTGCGGCGGCGCGCACCGAACGCAACCAGAGCACCGAGCGCCTGGCCCGCATCGCGGAGGAGGAGCGCGAGGTCAAGGCGAAGCTCGACGTGTACCAGCAGCTCAAGCAGTTGCGCGTGCTGGGCGAGGAGCGGCGCCTGGAATGGGCCGACGCCATCGCGCGCATCCGTGCCCAGCGCGAGCTCCTCGACCTGCGCTACCGCGTGGAGCGCCAGCAGCTCCTCGTCTCGGTGCCCGGCAAGCCGGCGAACGTCGACTTCTTCGCCAGCACCATGCAGGTCAACATGGCGCTGCTGCACGAGGAGGACCTGCTGCGCTTCCTCGCCGACCTGCGCGCGTCCGGCAACGCCTACTATTCGGTGAAGAAGTGCGTTGTCACGCGCAACGCGCAGGCGGCGACCGGCGCCACGCTGGCACCGCGGCTGCGCGCAGAATGCGGCATCGACCTCATCACCATCCTGGACCGGGCGGCGAAATCATGACGCGCGTCCTCGTCCTCGTCGCGCTCCTCGCCTCGGTCGGCGCGGCTTCGGCGCAGGAGCTCGGGCGGCTCTTCTTCACCGAGGAGCAGCGCGCGGCGCTCGACGCGCGGCGCAAGGCGCGCATGCCCGACCGGCCGGCGGCGCCGGCGGTGGCCTCGCCCACCACGCGGGTCGACGGCTACGTGCGGCGCTCGGGCGGCCCGTCGACCGTCTGGGTAAACGGCGAGTCGCTCGGCGTCGAAGGCGGCGAAGCCCCGCGCATCGAATCGGGCCGCCGCGAAGGACGCGTCTCGGTCCCCGTCGGCGACGGCGCGGTGCGCTTCTCGCTCAAGCCCGGCCAGGTGCTCGACCGCGGCACCGGAGAGATCCGCGACGTGCTGGGGCCGAACGGCGAGATCAGCGTCAACCCGACCAAGTGAACGCGATGTCGCGCAGCCGGAACGCCCAGCGCGGCGTGGCGCTCCTCCTGCTGCTGGTCGTCGTCGTGCTCGCATTCACCTACGTCCTCATGAGCCGCCTTCCGCTCGCCACGCTCCAGACGGCCGTGCAGCGCGAGACCAATGCGAAGGTCCTGAACCAGGCGAAGCAGGCCCTGATCGGCTACATCGTCCTGCGCGCCGCCCAGGCCGGCGAGGACGACCCTGGCAGCCTGCCATGCCCCGAGGCAGCGGGCAACGCCGGCAATCCGGCACTTGAGGGAATCGCAGCCGGCAATTGCGCGGTTCCCGCCATGGGCCGCTTGCCATGGCGCACGCTGGGGCTCGACA
>Ga0075426_10000758_pt1 | contig 22471 bp, 14 predicted proteins | sample SoiMethybrSBSTD5_FD_75304 | JGI IMG/M metagenome (GOLD analysis project Ga0075426, IMG submission 75304) | Bulk soil microbial communities from a Populus tree surrounding site in Tennessee, USA - Soil MetaG P. TD hybrid SBSTD5 | ecosystem: Environmental > Terrestrial > Soil > Tree plantation...
GGATGATTTTGGCCGCCACTCATCCAAACCGCACGCTCCTCCGGGTCCAGCGGATCGTTGGTCATCACCACAGAGCTCACGCCAGCCGTTCGAAAGACTTCTCGGATGTGGGCCTCCAGGGATGGGGATGCAAAGAAGCGCCGTGCCTCGCGCAAGCCGGAAGCGTCCGTTGGAAGGCCAAAAGAGTTCAAGACCGCAATAATCCCGCGCGTGGATTCGGAAATGGGGCTGTTTTCGACAAACAATGCCTGCCAAATGGCGTCGGCGCGCTCGGTCTTTGAGAGTTTCCAGTATTCTTCCGGCGTCTTGTCTGAGGAACGAAAGAATTCGGATTCGAGATAGTGATAGGTCAGAAGCTCGTCAATGCCCCACAAACCAATTTTGCCAAAGGCTGGCGAAAAGAGATGGGTGTGAATATCGATGACTTGCGTGGAGGCCAGCACATCCTGCACTTCGCCGGGAATCTGTTCAGACTTCAAGCGGCGGGCTGAAGCTGCGGGAGAACCATTCTTGCGCGTGGGTGATTTGACGGACGTGGCTGTCATTGAAGGGAATATAAGAGGCGTCCCGAAGAGTGTCAAACCGAAAAAACTGAAGGCAGCCTTCAGCCGCTCTTAACGTAAGGTGTGCGGTTGCGTGCCGGGGAATCAACTATCTAGCCTAAACAATCGTTTTAGGAAGTTTCAACACTCTGTACCCGCAACTTGGATTAAGATTAGGCGGGCTGAAACGTGGCCTGTCAGGGCCTGTTATGTCCTCATTGTTTCGTGGAGGTTTTATGTGCGCTTTGAATGCTTCCCGTCGAGACTTTCTGAAAATTACTGGCGCCGGAGTAGCCGGCACGGCCTTGGCGTCTGCTGCGCCAGCCTATTCGCGAATTCTCGGAGCGAATGACCGAGTGCGAGTAGCGGTCTGTGGCGTGCGGGGCCGCGGGCACGATCACATTCGCGGGTTCTCGCGCGTACCGAACACTGAGCTTGCCGCGCTCTGCGACGTGGATGAAAACATATTGAGCCAACGTCTTAGCGACGTCGAGAAGATGGGATCGCCAAAGCCTAAGTCCTACGTGGACGTTCGAAAACTGCTGGAAGATAAGGAGATTGATGCGATCTCCATCGCCACCCCGAATCATTGGCACTCGCTGATGGCGATTTGGGCGTGCCAGGCTGGAAAAGATGTTTACGTGGAAAAGCCCTGTTCGCACAACTGCTTTGAAGGGCGGCAACTGGTGCGCGCGGTGAAAAAATACAACCGTATTTGTCAGCATGGAAGCCAATCGCGCTCGAATCCCGGGATGATCGAGGCAATTCGTCATCTGAGCGACGGCACGATCGGCGACGTCTACCTGGCGCGGGCGATTTGCTATAAATGGCGGCCATCGATTGGGCGTGCTACCGAGGAGCCCGTGCCGGCCGGTGTGAACTACGATTTGTGGACGGGCCCGGCGCCGATGAAGCCATTTACGAAGAACCGCTTTCACTACAACTGGCACTGGATCTGGGACACGGGTAATGGGGAAGTGGGCAATCAAGCGATTCATGAAATTGATATCGCACGCTGGGGGTTGGGAGTGGGGTTTCCCGTGCATGTTTCGGCGATGGGCGGACACTTCATGTTTCAGGACGACCAGGAGACGCCGAACACGCTGCACGCCACGTTCTGTTTCGAACCCGATGGCAAGCGCAAGATGCTGGAGCTCGAAGTGCGGCACTGGATCACCAACCATGAGGCGGAGATTGGCACTGGCGCTTACAAGACAGGCGGTGTGCCCGCCGCGGGATTGAATGTTGCTGCAACCCAGAAGCGTAGCGACAATCAACAGTCTTTGGGGCCGAAAGATGCGAAAACCAATACCATCGGCAACATTTTCTACGGATCCAAAGGGTACCTTGCGGCTGATGGATACGACTCTTATAAAACGTGGCTGACCGATGAGTGCGTGCCAGGACCCTCCGGCAAGGGGGCAGGCGATCATTACGCGAACTTCGTCGATTGTGTGCGCAGCCGCCGCGCCGAAGACATTCATTCGCCGATTGAAGAAGCCCACATGTCGACGACGCTTGTGCATTTGGCGAATGCGTCGTACCGGCTGGGGCACGCACTGCGATTCGATCCCGCGAAGGAAACGGTTATTGGCGATGACGAGGCGAACCGCATACTACGCGGGAGCTATCGCGCGCCTTACGTTGTGCCGGAAGAAGTTTGAAGCGAGGAGGGTTACGACGGCTAATGCGCACCTCCCTTCTGTGTACAAGCCTGCTCTTTCTCGGCGCGGTTGCCCTTGTGGCTTCTTTTAGCTCAGCCGGAGCGCGCTCAAGTGACCGCATTTCGTTTACGGTGAACGAGCAGGAGCGTCGGGTTGACGTTTCGGTCGACGGCGAGCCGTTCACTTCTTATATTTGGCCAACCAAACTCGCCAAGCCCGTGCTTTATCCGTTGCGTACGGCCAAAGGCACAATCGTTACGCGCGGTTATCCACTGAAGCCGCGCCCGGGCGAGCGCGTGGATCATCCGCACCATGCCGGGATGTGGCTGAACTACGAGAACGTGAATGGAATTGATTTCTGGAACAATTCCGAGGTGATCAAGGCGCAAGACGCTCCAAGAATGGGGACTATTCAGCAGCGTGCCATCCTTTCGGCAAAAGGGGGGACGGATCAGGGCGAGCTGGAAGTGGAAGCGGACTGGCTGACCTACGACAAAAGGGTTTTGCTGAAGGAGCACACGCGCTACGTTTTCCGCGGTGGGCCGAATTTTCGGAGCGTGGATCGCATCACCACGTTGCAAGCCCAGGGCGAAACAATTGTTTTTGCTGACGCGAAGGACGGCATGCTGGGGCTGCGCGTCGTGCGCGCGCTGGAAATGCCTTCGGACAAGCCGGAGGTGTTTGCCGACGCGAGCGGCCGAGCCACGACGGTGGCAAAACTCGACAACACAGGCGTGAACGGCGTTTACCTGACCAGTGAAGGCAAGAGGGGCGAAGCAGCCTGGGGGACGCGCGGGCGCTGGTGCAACCTGAGCGGGAAGGTCGGCGAAGAGCCGGTGACGATTTCGATTTTCGATCATCCATCGAATCCGGGCTTCCCCGCTTACTGGCACGCGCGCGGCTACGGGCTTTTTGCTGCCAATCCTTTGGGCGAAAAAATCTTCAGCAATGGCAAAGAAGAGTTGAACCTGACGCTGGCTCCCCGACAGAGTGTTACGTTCCGCTACGGGGTGCTGATTTCGTCGGAAATCCTCACGCCCGAAAACACGGAAGCGGCCTACAAAGCCTTTGTCGCGGCGTATCACTAGTGATTTAATGCAGTCATTCCCATGACCTTTCACGTCGGCTTAATCGGCGGCGGCAATATTTCGGAAACGCATGCGCGGGCGGTGCGAGCCATTCCTGGCGTGGAAATTGCCGCGATCTATGGAACTAATTCTGAGAAAGTGCAAAAGCTGTGCCGCGAGCACGGCGGAACGCCGTATACAGACTTCGCTGGATTTCTGACGCGTCGCCCTATGGAGTTGGTTATTATCGGCAGTCCTTCGGGACTGCATGCCTCGCACGGGGTCGCTGCCGCAAGGCAAGGTCTGCATGTTCTAACGGAAAAGCCCATTGACATCAGCACGCGCCGCGCAGACGGGCTCATCGAAACGGCAGAACGGGCCGGCGTAAAACTTGGAGTGATTTTCCAGGATCGGATGAAGCCGCACATCCGCCAGTTGAAGGATTGGATCGACCGAGGCCTGTTTGGAAAGCTCTTCTTCGCGGATGCGCGCGTGAAATGGTACCGGCCTCCGGAATATTATTCGAATTCGCGCTGGCGCGGAACGCTGGAGCTTGACGGAGGAGGCGCTTTGATCAATCAAGGCGTTCACACCATCGACCTATTACTCTGGCTGCTTGGTGACGTTTCGCGCGTTCGGGCTCGCACCGCTACGCAGCTTCATTCGATTGAGGCCGAAGACACGGCCATCGCCATTCTAGAATTCTCGAGTGGGGCGCTCGGCATTTTTCAAGCCACGACCGCTGCTTATCCCGGTTATCCGCGCCGGGTCGAGATTTCCGGCACGGAGGGCACGGTCGTCCTTGAGCACGACCGCATCATTGCGGTTGATCTACGCAACGCTCCCGAGGAAGGCGCCAAGTTCGATGAACGCGATGAGAATCGAAGCGGGTCTTCCGCCGTTGTCAGCGATTTTCGCGGGCATCAAGCGGTGATCGAAGACTTTCTCTGCGCTATCCAGAAAAATACGACGCCCGCGTGCGACGGGGGGGAAGGCCGTCGAAGCCTGGCCCTCGTCGAAGCGATCTATCGGGCCGCTCGCAGTTCAGAGAAGACTGCGAGCGTGTAAGAAACAGCAATTTTCGTTGGGATCTCAGACAATAGGCACTCTTAAAGCTGGCGGACTGTTCCTCGAACCACAAACTCCGTGGGCAGAATTCGCTGACTGTAGGCCATTTGAGGATGATGGAGCCGTTCGAGAAGCATCTTCATACAGGTTTGGCCAATCTCTTCCTTGTAAACACGAACAGTGGAAAGCGGTGGGTCCATTAGTACGGCTTCGTCGCGGTCGTCGAAGCCCACCAGACTGATTTCGTCCGGCACTTTGACTCCTTGCCGCCGCAGAAACAGCCACAAACCATAGGCCGTCTCATCGTTACCAGCGACGACGGCGGTGGGGCGCGACGACGCTGCAAGAATTCGTTCGGCGCTTTTTTGGCCAAAATCCACGAAACCCTCGGCCTTTTGGGCCAGGATCGAGACCGGTTTGAGTTTGTTCTCGCGCATGGCCTGGCGGTAACCGTCAAACCGGCGACGAATCCACGGGTAGGAAAGGTCCCCGGCAAAACCTATCTCTTGGTGGCCCTGTTCGATCAGATATCGCGTGGCCTGGAGCGTCCCGTTGAAATCGTCGAAACCTACTTGATCGTAAAGGTGGTCTCCGTCCATTCCAACAACATTGTTACTGAACGCGACAAAAGGCATCCGAATGGTTTCGATTCTGCGAAGCAGATTCGGATAAATGGTGCCAGCCAGGATGACGCCGTCAATAAGCCCATGCTCCTGAAGAACGGGAGGCAGATCGATCTTCTCGGGGGCCGTTCGCGGGGAATAGTGCAGCACGGCAAATAGCACATGGTGTCTCAGACCGCTGGCATAGGACTCGACGCCCTGCAATATGCGGGCGTGAAAAGGGTGAATGAAGTCGCGGTTGCTCAAGAGGAAGCAGACAATCTCCGAGCGGCGCTTGAGAATGCGCCGAGCTTGGGCGTTAGGGCGGAACCCCAGGCGCCGGATCGCTTCGTTGACACGAGCACGAGTTTCCCGGCTTACTTGTGAGCTCGAATTTAGGACGCGCGAAATCGTGCCAATGCCCACGCCGGCAGCCTGCGCCACATCCCGAATGGTGGTCTGCTTTGGAACTGCTTCCACGCCTGAGCCGGCTTTCGGCATCCTTCGCATCTTCCCTCGACCTGTGTGGAATCCTGAAGTCACCCGGATGCTCGTCAGTCTAGCACACCTGGGAGTCTTCAAAGGGCGGGAAAACTGAGGGTTCACGCCGGGGACGTGCGGCACGCAGTTTTCAGGAGGCGCAAAAAGATCGATGAACGGGATTCAGTTTTTCAAACTTCTGTCTTGACAGGAGCGCTGGACGCAGCTAAGTTGTGGAACCAGTTCCAGGCATTTATGGGTGTTCCTGCCGAAGTGAGAGTTTTTTAGAAGTGGTGGAGGGGGGTGGAAGGCTATGAGCAAACTTCTTGGCACGTCTTCCTTTAAGAAGCTTCAGGTTAAATCTCGGGTCGAGAAACTGGCGCTCAAGTTGGTTGCCGCCTGTGGCCTGGTCAAATTCGGGCGGCTAAGTATGGCAATCCTACTAGGCTTGAGCCTCGCGGCGTTTTTCACTCCAGTCATGGGGCAAGCCGTCAATGCAACTCTTCTTGGTACCGTGACGGATGCCAGCGGAGCCGTCGTGTCGGGGGCCAAAGTAACGATTACTGAGATGAAGACCGGCGTGAGCCGGTCAGCCACGACAAACGAAGACGGAAACTATGAATTCCCCAATCTACCCCCGGGACAATATGAGGTAGCCGTCGAACGAGACGGCTTCAAGAAATCCGTCCGATCCGGGGTCGATGTATTGGTGAATAGCGATGTTCGAATCAACGCGGTCCTTCAGCCTGGCACGAACAGCGAAACGGTTGTAGTCACCGCCGAAGTTCCGATTCTGCAAACGGACCGCGCCGACGTCGTGGAGAAGATGGAATCCAAGCAGGTGACCGACTTGCCCTTGGGTAACAATCGCAATTTCCAAAACCTGGTGAATCTGGTTCCGGGCGCCACGCGTGCCCACCGCGTGCATTCTGAATTCTTCAACGCACAAGACAGCTTGTCGACGGAAGTGAATGGCCAAGCTCGCCTATTCAACAATCTGCAGATCGAAGGCGTGGACGACAATGAGCGTACCGGCCTGCTGCAAATCTATATTCCACCCGCCGAGGCAATCCAGACTGTCGACGTGAGCACCAGCAACTACGCCGCCGAGTTCGGGCGCGCAGGGGGCGCCGTTACCAACGTGATCTTGAAATCGGGCTCAAACGCTTTCCATGGGGCAGCCTACGAGTTCAATCGGGTCAGCGCCCTGGCAGCAAAGCCTTTTTTCCAGAAGTTAGCCAAAGCACCAAGCACTTACAACTACTACGGCGCCAATGTGGGCGGGCCGATCATCCGGAGTAGGCTTTTCTTCTTCGGCGATATCCTGCGGATTGACGATTCACGCGGCAAATTTGACATTCTGACCGTGCCCAGGGATGACTTCCGCGGTGGCGATTTCAGCGCGGTTTCTCAGCCGATTTATGATCCCTATGAGACTGATCCCGCTGACCCCACGCACGGCACTCTGGTTCTGGATGCCAATGGAAATCCAATTCCCGTAGCGCCGGCAAGTCGAACGCAGTTCCCGAATAATATGATCCCCGCAAGCCGCTTCAGCCCGCTGGCATTGAAGATTCTGACGCTTGTTCCCCACACGAATGTGGCCAATCCGGGCCTCAGCAGCAACTATCAACAAAACACGCGCTTCCTGAAAAACACCACGGCCTTTGACACCAAATTTGACTTCAACCGCAAGGACAATGACCGTTACGCCTTCCGGTTTAGCCGGGCCGTGCAGAGCCTTAATGATCAGCCGATCTTTGGCCTGGCCGGCGGCCCCAAGGGTGGGGGGTTCCAGGGAACAGGTGAGCAGCACGTCCAGAGCGGCGCTCTCAATCACACGCATGTGTTCTCTTCAACCTTGATTGCTGAGACGCGTGTCGGTGTGAGCCACTACCGCAACATTGCGCGTAACTCGGACTATGGCTCAACGGCGTCGGACGACCTGGGCATCACTGGCGTCAATCTGGATGCCTTCACTAGCGGCCTGACCGCCATCGACATCCAGAATGGGTTCTCGAGTCCCATGATTGGTTACTCGGCGTCGCTGCCGTGGGACCGCGGCGAGACGAATATCAACGCGGTCACGAACTGGACGAAAGTCCTTCGCAATCACACCTTCAAGTGGGGAGTTGACTTCCGGCGGCTGCGCGATGATTTGGTTCAGGCGCAAACGTTCGGGCCCCGCGGAGTCTTCCGCTTCGGCACCAGCACCACGTCAACTCCCACATCTTCAACATCTCGCGGGAACAATTTCGCGGCGTTTTTGCTTGATGCGCCTTCGGAGGTAGGCCGCGACGTATCTGTAATATCCGGGTCGTGGCGCGAATCGGAGCTCTTCAGCTACGCGCAGGATAAGTGGCAACTGAGCTCCAAGCTGACCTTGGATTTCGGGTTGAGGTGGGAGCTCTATTTCCCGCCGACGCCAGCACATTCCGGCGGCTATTCCAACTACGATCCCACCAACAATACGCTCGTGCTCGCGGGAATTGGCGGTAATCCCCTGAACCTTGGCCGCAACACGTACTACCATTACTTTGCCCCGCGCTTCGGCCTGGCCTATCGCCTAACCGACAAATTCGTCCTGCGAGGCGGCTTTGGGATCAGCTACGAGCCATTCCCTAATAATCAATATGCGTGGAATTATCCTGTGCGCCAAGCCAATGGGACGAACCAATTGAGCTCGGGAGCTTTGCCAACATGGCCGAGCGGCCAGATTGCCACCATGAGCCTCGGGTTTCCCGCGCCGGCACCAGCCGCGGTGCCGAATAACGGTATCGTGTCTGGTGTATGCCAGGTTCCGCCCATTCCGGGCGTCGCGTGCATTGGGTTAAACTCGCAATACAACGTCATCGACAAAAACTTTCAGCAGCCATACGTGGAATCGTGGAACCTTGCCTTAGAGCGAGCTTTGCCAAAGAATTTCGTGCTAACCGTGGCTTATGTCGGCAATCACGGAGTGGACATTCCCATGGACTATGATCTGAATGCCGCCACAGCTCCTGGCATCTGTCAGTTCGCCAACGGCACCGGTGGCTGCGCGCCGACCGATCCTCCGACCAAATTGATGAACAATACATGCTCCCTGAGACCCGTGTGTAGCCTGCCGATCGGACCGGGTGGGGCGCCACTCGGTCGTACTGCGGCCACTGACTTTCTCTTCAAGCCAACCAGCTCGAATTATCACGCTTTGCAAACGAGGTTCAATCACAGGACAGGCGGCGGTTTGTTGCTGACAACCTCCTATACGTTCTCAAAGGCCTTGGCGTACCGATCGGACGTGGGGGACGGCGGCGGAAACGACGGCGGCGCGCCATCCTTTTTTCTGGGCTTTCAGCGCAACTACATGCAACTGAGCAACAACCGCAGGCATACTTTCGTGCAAAGCGTCGTTTATGACCTGCCGTTTGGCAAAGGCAAGCCCCTATTGCATTCGGGTTGGGCGAGCTGGGTTGCCGGGGGATGGCAGGTGAGCACGCTCATGACAATCATGAGCGGCAGGCCACTGGACTTTAGCGCCAGCGGAGGCTCGCTTAACGCGCCCGGTACACGTCAGACTCCGAATCAAGTGGGATCGTTCCACGTCCTTGGCGGCATCGGGCCGAGCATTCCAGGGCAGCCGACTGCCCAGCTGTGGTTCGACACTTCGGCGTTCTGCCCGGTTTCTCCAACTCCGCCGACTGGTTGTCCTGCTTCCCCAAACGGCACGCTGGGAAACATGAGCCGCTTCAAGTTTGCCGGCCCGCGCTATTTCAACCTGGATGCCGCCATGTTCAAGAGGTTCCCTGTAAAAGAGCGAGTTAGCCTGGAGTTTCGCGCGGAAGCATTCAGCATCACGAATACTCCACAATTCGATCAGCCCAACGCCAATGCAAGCGACAGCGTCGGGTTTGGCCACATTACGGGCACCATTGGAGGCAACAGGACTGTGGAACTTGGCGCCAAGCTGACATTTTAGTCTGACTCTAGACGTTGATGGGAGAACCGGCGCGATGGCCCGGCAAACGGTACAAGGAATGTTGTAAAAACTAGGTAGGAGAAGCACAGATGCAATGTCGAGCGACGCGGCGCGCGTTTCTTCGCGGGATAGGAGCGGTGACGGCCGCGGGTGCGGCCTTTTCTCTTCCATTGGAGAAGCTGTATGCGGCGGAGATGCTTTATCCCCCGAGGGATCTGTCGTACTTCGACACGCCGATTTCGCCAGCGCCCGGCGAACTTCATCTTGGATATGCGTCCATCACCTGGAACGGAAATGACCGCCAGGCGATTGAGGATATTGCCGCACTGGGATTTCCCGGGATTCAGCTGCGCTCCAACGTGCTGAAAGAATTTGCCAGCGCCACAGAGCTGCGCGATTTGTTCGAAAAGCATCACCTGAAAATGGTTGCGCTCTCGAGTGGTGGCGTGCGCATTGATCCCGCCGTCGAAGCCGATGAGATCGCCAGGCACACTGCGAACGCCAAGTTCGTCCACGACGTAGGCGGCTTGTACCTGCAAGTCACCGACGAGCGGCCAAAAGACCGCGCCGTTACTTCTGCGGATTACGCGCGCTTGGGCAAACTCATCACAGAAATAGGAAAGCGGACCGCTGACTTGGGAATTTCTCTCGGTTACCACAATCACATGGGCACCCTGGGACAGAGTCCTGAGGAAGTAGAGCAGATCCTCCAAACGGCAGATCCACGTTACGCGAAGCTGGAACTCGATGTGGCGCACTACCTCCAGGGTGGGGGCGACCCGGCCAAGGCCATCGAGAAGTATAAGGATAGGCTGCTTTTCCTGCACATTAAGGACGTGGAACCCGTGCCCGACGCGCCGATTGGAAAGCGTCCGTTCCGCTTTGTCGAGTTGGGCCGAGGGCGCGTGGATCTTCCCGCTGTGTTTGATGCCCTGCACAAAATTAATTTCCGCGGCTGGGCAATTGTTGAACTCGACGCGGTGCCGGACAAGAGCCGCACGCCGAAGGAAAGCGCCGAAATCAGCAAGAAGTATCTGGAAGAAAAACTCAAGGTGGCGGTATGAAATCGCAATTTCGCGTCGCCGTCATCAACGATGAGATTACCCAGGATTTTGGCCGAGCCTGCGAAATTGCCGCCAAAGAATTTGGCATGGATTGGATCGAACTGCGCGGCATGTGGAACAAAAACATCCTCAAGCTCGATGCAAAGGAAGTAGAGGAAGCGCGACGCATCCTGGGAAAGAACAAGCTGCGCGTGACGGATATTGCCAGTCCCCTCTTCAAGGTCGATTGGAAGGGCGCGCCCCTCTCGAAATTCAGTCCGAAGCGCGACCAATTCAATGCCGACTTTACGTTTGACCAGCAGGATGAAGTTCTGGAGCGCAGCATCGAGTTGGCCAAAGCGTTCAACACCGACCGCGTGCGCTGCTTTGACTTCTGGCGGCTGGACGATCAAGCTCCGTACCGCGAAGCGATGAACGAAAAGTTGCTGGCTGCAGCCAATACCGCTGGCAAGAAAGGCATCATCCTGGTCCTGGAAAACGAGCCTTCGTGCAACACGGCCACGGGCGCGGAAGCAGCCAAAGTTCTCAATGCTGTGAATTCGCCCCATTTGCGGTTGAACTGGGATCCCGGTAATGCTTCGGAACTCGGCGAGAGGCCTTATCCCGACGGCTACAATCTCTTGCAGAAAGACCGCATCGGCCATTGCCACTGCAAGGATTCCGTGAAAAAGCCCGACGGCAAATACACGTGGGCGCCCATGGGCGGAGGCATTATCGATTGGGTTGGGCAATTCAAAGCGCTAAAACGTGACGGATATACTTACGCTGTGAGTTTGGAGACTCATTGGCGCGGCGGGAGCACACCCGAGGAATCAACGCGGCAAAGCTGGGCGGGAATGAAGAAAGAACTGCAAGAGGCCGGCGCATTGTAATTTTGATCTGACGTTAGTGCGGACTGCAAAGAATAGCACGCGGCACGTATCGAGCTGGGATTCTGAAAGAGATTGCTCCAAGTCAATGACAAGCAATGGCATGGCACGGCGAGACTTTCTTCAGCGCCTCACTGCAATGATGGCGGCGTTGCCAGTCGCTCTGCGCGCGGCGGACGGCCGTTTGCCCATCGGCTTTTCCACGCTGGGCTGCCCCTCATGGGGCTGGATTAAGGTTCTCGACTTCGCCCAGCAGAATGCCTTCGCGGCCGTTGAGCTTCGCGGGTTGGCAGGGACGATGGATTTGCCTTCGCGGCCGGAGTTTGCGGACGGCCAGATCGAACAATCCAAGAAAGAGATCGCCAGCCGCGGGCTTCGCATATCGTGTGTGAGCAGCTCCGCCAACATGCACGACAGTGGGCCCGAACATGAGAAGCAACTTGCCGACGCGCGACGTTTCATTGATTTGGCTTCGCGGCTTGGCGCTCCCTATGTCCGCGTTTTCGGCAACAAGCTGGTCGCGCCGCAAGCTGCCGCCGTTGAGCACATCGCGGGCTCGCTGCGAGAATTGGGAAGCTACGCCGGACGAAAGAACGTTACGGTCATTCTCGAATCGCACGGCGATTTCACAACCTCCTTGGTGCTGCAAGAAATTCTTGAAAGAACCGCTTCTCCAAATGTCGCTTTGCTCTGGGACGCCCACAACACTTTCGTGGAAGGCAAGGAAGACCCCGAGGTTACCGTCCGGCAACTCGGAAAATACATTCGCCACACACATTTGAAAGACGCACATCTCGCAAATGGCCAGGACAATTACGTTCTCACCGGCCGCGGCGACGTTCCGGTGAAACGACAAGTCGAACTGCTCGCGGCTTCCGGATACGCGGGCTACTATTCATTCGAATGGGAAAAGGTGTGGCATCCCGAAATCGACGAGCCAGAAATCGCCATCGTCGACTTTGCGAGGGTCGTTACCCGATATCTTTCGGCCGCACCAAAGCCAAAACATTCCTGACAGCTTCTTCGACACTCCGTTTTGGGGAACGCTTGCACTTTCCTTTAGCGATAGCCCAATCGTCGGGCGCAATCTTTCAATATTTCCTTCTCCCAAGGCGGGCGCGAGGGGTTTTTCGGGTGCGCACGATCCGTTGGAACTCGTCCCGTCAAATGCAAAAAAACAGCCGCGGAATGCTTGTACGCTGGCACGGGCGCGCGGAATGCAACATTTCCCAGATACTGCAGAGCATCAGAGAGGGCGTAGTATTCCGGGTCGCCGGATTCCCACAAGCGGTCCCTCTCTGCGAATTTTTCTGGCGCGAATGTCGCGAGCCCCAGCAAATAGTCCGAGCCGTACTCGATCATGTTGATGCCCAAGTCGTTTCCGGTATAGATGCGAAAGTCCGGCCGGCACGTATCGCGCAGCGAGAGCCGCTGGAATTCGGTGCCGCGATCGAGCGAGGAGTGCTTGATCCCCTTGATTTCCGGAATGTCCATCAGGCGGCGTACAGTCTCTTCGTCAAAAATCTCGCCGTTCGACGCAAACATTGGGCCCAGTTCGAACGCCAACACGTGTGGAAATCCCTGACATGCCGCCAGGTAAATCGCGGTTTTCTCTTTTGCTGGCCTTCCGCGTAGCTCACTCGTCTGAAACAAAATGGGGATTCCGCCAGACTCAACAATGGCACCCATCTGCTTCCGGTAGAGCGCAACGACGTCGCCGTTCTGCCCCTCGACATATGCACCGGCAACGAACGGTACGTCTTTCCCCAGTGCTTCTCTCGTCCAATGCAAGACGTCCTTCTTTTCACTTTCCGTCAGGTAATTGATGTAGCCGGTGTCCATGTTCACCGCGTTCATCAAACCTGCCCGGTGCGTCGCTTGAAGGTGTTTTTGAAACGCCTCGACTGCGACCTTGCCGCCCGCGGCGAAGGGCAGCAATGCCGCGGCAATTCCTTGCACCTCGCGTTGCGGGCGTTGTCGTTGAAGAAGTGACGCGATGTTCATTGCTTCGCCTTTGCGACTTTCAACTTCTGCGCCAACTCAGAAATCTTGTAGTATTTGTCCAGCGGGTAGCATCCGGAGGGCAGACCTTTCCGAGGCGCCGTGGTGCAATCGCTGAACGTTCGGCAAATTCGTTTGTGCTGCACGGTATTCCCTCGGGCCGCGTCCCACAACATTTCTGGATAGGTCAGAACCATCCGGCCCAGGCCCACGGCGTCGACCCATGCTTCTCGAATCGCCGCCTGAGCAACGCGCGGCAGGAAATCCTGTAAGTAACTGTACGCACTTCCCACAAGAATCATATTGGGAAAACACTGCTTCAATTGACGAGTCACGTTCATCAGTTTCGCAACGCCCACCAGTGGGTCTTCCGGCGGCTGATATCCATCCGAGGGCGGATAGAGCGCCGGTCGCTGAATGTGCGGATTGTAATAAGGACTCCCGGCCGTGACATTCACCAGACGAATCTCCAACTTTTCCAGCAAAGCGAGAAATTGCATAGTCTCGGTCAAATCCACTTGCATTGGATTGTTCGGATTTACGCCAAACCCCCAGCGATACGGGATTAGCTTGTCATACGCCTCAGGGATTCCAGGCCCCAATTTCTCGTTTGACGATCGGGAGACGCCTGGATGAAACGGAACAGAGTCAAACGCCGACAGTCGCACGCCAATTTGCAGCCCCGGGGCGGCCGACCGAATGCCCTGCACAACCTCCCGCAGAAACCGCGTACGATTCTCGAAACTCCCTCCATACTTCCCCTCCCGCGTATGCGCGCTCAGAAACTCGTGGCCCAAGTATCCGTGGCAATGTTTAATGTCCACGAAGTCAAAACCCAGCTCCCGCGCCGTTTTTACTGCAGTGTGGAATTGCTCAACGATGCAAGCTATTTCGCCGTCGGTAAGGACCGGATAGTCCTTCGCCAATCCCAATCTTTGATCCAAGACAGGATGGTGATACAGAATGCGCGATTCGGGTCGGTCGTGCGCACTCGGCCGGCAAAATCGCCCTGAATGGGTCAATTGCAAGCCGATGAAAAGCCCATCCTCAGATCCTGTCACCCTTACGTGCTCTTCGACGAGCGCCCTTTTCAGTTTTCCCAAGCCGCCGTGCGTGTGCGGCGCAATAACAAGTTGATTCGGATTGGCTCGCCCTTCGTGTGAGACCGCGACCGCTTCCCCTCCCCAGATGAGTTTCGCTCCGCTCTGTCCGAAGCGCCGCCAACGGCGAATGGTTAGCTCGCTCGGGTTTCCATCCTCTGTGCCGTCCCATCCTTCCATCGGATGAACAGCAATGCGGTTGCCGATCTTGATTCCATCACACACGAGAGGTGACAAAAGCGGAGAGGCAGCACCCTGAATAGTGTCGGTGTCACAAGGAATCGAAAGTCCGAGTGAGCGCACGTGCTCCAGGAATTGCTTTACGTCTTTCAAACCACCAAGGCGTAAGATCGGCTCCTTCACAGTCTCTTTCCCTCATTCAAATCGCAGGAAAAACCTGCTTCCCTTGCAACCGAGGGGATGCTAAAGATTCTTTCCGTCGAAGTCGAGAGGCTTTCTCCGGAAGGTTTGCTGGTCCTAAGATAGAATCTTTTTGTCGGCAACAAAGGAGTTTCGCAATGTCTCTGACGCGCCGTGAGATGTGTTTGCTCATCCCATCTGCTCTGCTCCCGCCGCTGGTCATGAAAGCCGAGCCGCAATCGCAGCAATCGGGCGATTTATCCTCTGCGATGTTTCCGTTCGACAAATTGCCGGCGCACGGCTCGAACACGGCGGCAATCCGGCCAGTCCTGAAGGGAAAACTTGCCACAGGGGAGTCGGTTGAGGTCCACGAGACGACGCTGCCGCCCGGCGGCGCCCCGCATCCTCCCCATCGTCACCCTCATTCGGAGATGTGGCTCATTCGCGAGGGCACGGTGGACATCACGGTGAACAACAACACTACGCGTTTGGGCCCGGGCTCCGTAGGTTTTGTCGGGTCGAATGACGAACACGGCATCAAAAACGTCGGCCTGACTCCTGCCACTTACTTTGTCGTGGCCATTGGACCTGGCGCCTCCTGATCCCAAAAGGCCAAAAAGCAAACCTTCGGCCTATCCGAGCCGGGAAGCTCAGCGCGTCGGTGCATAATCCTTTTTCAGTTTCGTGCGCGAGTTGAAGACCTCAAAGTCTCCGTCCGACCACGCGGTCAGCTTCAAATAGTGTCCCGCGTCTGGCCCTGAAACATTGGCAATGAAAGAGTCGGGGACGTTGTGCTCGGCTCCTCCTTCATTCGCAAAATGGAGCTGCCAGAAATCCTCGAGCCGGGGCGACTTCTTGACGGCTTCCCACGAAGAAGGCGCTCCGCCCTTCGAAGCGCCGTTATCCATGATGGCCACTCGCGGCGCAATCGAGTTCAAAAACTCCCGGCTGTTGCTGGTCACCGACCCGTGATGCGAAACCACGTAAATGTCAACGGTCCCGAGCTTGTTCATGGGACAAACGAGCTGTGCTTCTTTGTCTGACGTCAGGTCGCCCAAATCCAGAATCCGCAGTTTTCCAAAAGTAAGGAGCACTCCGAGCGAGCGCGCATTCTCGCTCTGATCCGCCGGGCGCTTCTCCGCAGCGTCGCAACTCGCATTCTTGCCGCTCCCATTGAGAGGCTTTTCAATCAGCTCGCCATCAGAACTAATCACGCGCGCTTCCACGCCCTCTATCGGCAACGAATCTCCGGGCTTGGCAATGATGCGTGTCAGTTTTTCCTTCGACAGCAGCTTCTGATAGTTCTCCCACATTTGCACGGTCGCGTCGTTGTTAGGCTCGCGATTCTCTCCATGGTCGATCACCGTTCGAATGGGAATCTCCGCGGCAAGCTGGGTGATCCCGCCCGCATGATCCATGTGATAGTGCGTCAAAAGCACGAAATCAATCTGCTTGATGCCGGCGAGCTTCGCGGCCCCCATAATTCGATCTGCATCGCGGCCGTTATTGTCAGGCCAGCCGGTATCAATTAAGAGCGACTTCCCTTCTGGAGTCACAAACAATGTAGACTGGCCTCCCTCGACGTCCACAAAATAAATTTGCAGGCCTTTTCCGTTTTCAGGACTTGCCGCTGCGCCGTCGACAGGAAATGACCAGAGGCAAAGCAGAGTCGCAACCACGATTCCGCAAAGCAACCCCCCAATAAATCGTCGCGTTCGCAACGCATGTCTTTGATCACATCCGGACCATGCCATTCGCATAATTCTCCTTCAGTCGCTTGGTTTATTCGCCCATTCAGCCGTGGTCTGGGCTAGCTCAGTCATCACTTCCGCATCCGTCTTGCCTGATTTTTTGAGGACGTGGAATGAATGATCGGCTTCGGGAATGATATGCAACGTGGCGCGCGACCCTAGTTTTGCGCAGACAGGGCGCAGCAGAGTCAGGTCCGCCAGTGTGTCGCGCGTCCCCTGCAAGAATAGCATTGGTACACCGAGCTTCGCCAAATGCTCAGCGCGCTTCGTGCCCGGACGGTTCGGCGGATGCAGCGGAAACCCGAAAAAAACCAGTCCCTTCACGGGGCCCAGCAGATTCTGTGACGCGGCTTGCGACGCCATCCTACCGCCCATCGACTTGCCCCCTGCCAGCAATGGCAATTCTGGCGTTGTTTCAGCGGCCAAGCGCACAGCAGCATCTACTGTGGACACCAAAACCTCCGGTCTGTCCGGCACGCGCCGGCGCTCCTCCATATAAGGAAACTGGTAGCGTAAAGTTGCGATTCCCGCTTTTGCCAACTCCGCCGAGAGTTTCTCCATAAAGGGATGAGCCATGCCCGCCCCGGCGCCGTGGCCCAGCACCAAAAGCCAATGCGCCGACGGCGGACGAACAAGCAATGCCGATACTTCGCCGTTACCCTGCACGGCAGTTCGCAGTTTGTCGCCGGTTGGCACAGCTCCGCAATTCTAGCAAATCACCTGCCTTTCGAAATCGGAATCAGGCTCAAGCACGAGATTGCGGCGATCCGTCTCTTGAAAAATTGACTTAAAAAATCGGTTTAGCTCTGTTGCTTGCTTGACTTTGGCAAGGCAGGAAGATACTGTATTGCACATTCCGTTGCTCTAGTTCACCCAGCCAACGGAGCCGCGAGGAGCTCAGACAGCATTGCGTTGAACGTCCGTCGCTTTTCGATTCAGTCCCCAATACTTAGGCTCTGAGAATTCAGTGCCGGCGAACAAGAGTGCGCGGCAAGGAGAAAGAATCGTGCGCATACTTCGCTGGGCCCCTGCCTTCACGCTCCTTTTCTGTACCATCTCCTGCCCTCTTGTCATTCTGGGACAGACATCCGGTCCGAGCGTGAACATGGTTTCCGGCACCGGCTGGACCAATGGCGACCCTTTCCTGCAAAGGCAGAATGAACCTTCGCTTGGCGTTTCCACACGAAATACCCTCCATCTCTTCGGAGGCGCCAACGACTACCGCTCTGTGGATATTGCCGGGCTGGCAGGCCAGAGCGAACGCGCGGATGCCTGGCTGGGCGTGTTCAAGTCCTTCGACGGAGGGCAAACTTGGCAGAGTACGCTGCTCCCCGGTTTCCCCTTAGACAGTTCCCCCGCCGGCACGTCTTCGCCCCTGCATGGATTCCAAGCGGCCGCCGATCCCACCGTGAGGGCTGGAACAAACGGTCTCTTCTATTACAGCGGGATTGCCTTCAATCGAGGGAGCAACGGCGCGGGCGTCGTATTTGTTTCCCGCTTCATTGATAACGACAACAAAGAGAATGGCGACCCTACTCACGCGAATGGCAGCCTGACCAACCTCGCTCCCACCGACCCGGTTCAATATCTCAGCACCGTGATTGTGGACAGCGGTAATTCGGGACAGTTCCTCGACAAGCCCTGGATCGCGACAGACGTTCCTCGCGGAACGGCTACTTGCAGCGTGCCTTTTACCAAGCCTGATGGAACTCAGGGCACACAGAGGATTCCTGCGGGGCGCGTCTATCTTGCCTATACTTCGTTCAACGGAAATCTGCTGGATAGCAAGATCATGTTTTCAAGCTCCCAGGATTGCGGAGCCACCTGGAGCAAACCAACGAAGTTGAGTGAGAGCAATTCCGTTAATCAAGGCACCATCATCGTCGTGGATCCAAGCAGTGCGAATAATTCCGCTGCAACAATTTACGTGGCATGGCGAAGGTTTGCCACGAGTTCGCAGCCGGATGCGTTGATGATGGCTAAATCCACTGACGGCGGCAACACATTCACCAAGGCTGTTCAGGCTGTAACTTTCCCCGTGGCCTGTAGCACAACTGCCCCAGCTTCGACAGGATGCGCGTTCGACCAAGGAACTACCGCGGCATCTTTCCGGACATCGGCGTTTCCCGCTTTTACTGTGGATGACACCGGCCGTGTGTATTTGGCTTGGTCTCAGCGCCAGCCTTCCGGGGACGCACGCATCATGATGCAAGTCTCAGCGGATGGACTGAATTGGTCCTCCGCGCCGGCGCTCGTGGACAACGGCCCGGTGCTGGACGATAGCGGAAACGCGTTTAGCAATCTTTCTGGCCGCGGTCACCAACTCATGCCATCGTTGAATTTCAGCGCCGGGAAGCTTTCGCTTGTGTATTTCGACTTTCGCCAGGACCACACGCTTGGTTTCTTCGCTGAAAACCCGGACCAGACCAGCTACACCGAGACGCGGCAATTCGAAGGTGAGCTCGTCGGGGACCCCGCATCGACTTTTGTGTTCAACTCTTTTGTGAGCGATGCTGCGCCTCCCCTAACGACAAGGCGCCACACGATTGATTTGCAAGGCGCGCAAGCTTCCCCGCTTCCACCTGGCTCGCTCGGAGCGCCGGGCTTTTCGACCTTCCGGATTTCGCGCTATCTTTTCGGAATCAACCCCTTTGACAACGCAAATCAGGCCGAGCAGCTGCAAGTGGATGCCCCCGATCTGCCGATGTTCGAGCAAGGAACAGTTCCGTTTTTCGGCGACTACATTGATATTGCCGCCGCACCGCCTTTCCTCTTTCAAAACGGGAAATGGGTTTTCAACACGAATTCTTCGAATTTGCCGGTGTTCCATGCCGTATGGACGGACAACCGCGACGTCGTCCCACCGTCTGACGGGAACTGGATGCACTATGTGCCACCGTTTTCCACTTCCAACCCCGCAGGGAGCGTAAACACCAGCATCTTCGATCCGACACAGACCGTTACGGCGTGTCAGGTCGGTGTGAACGATGGCTTTGTTGCTTCCCGCAACCAGAATATCTACACGTCGATTGTGGCTCCGGGGTTGGTGGTCGGCTCTCAAGGAAACTCGAAGCCGCTCGGATTTCTGCCAGGTAACCCAGCGCAGCTTCTGCAGCGCGCTTTCACGGTAACGTTACGAAATACGACCACGGCCCAGCGAAGCTTTCGAATTTCCATCGGCAACCAGCCAGCCCTAGCGAATGGGCAGCCAGATCCGCAGGGGCAAGCCTCGCTGCTGCAATTCACTTTGCAGACCTCGCTCGATGTCATTATTGGTGCGCAATCGAGTATCGCGCGCGCCGTATTTATTCAGTCCGCTAATCCATCGGCAAGCGTTACGGTGAATGCCCAGGAGATTACCGCCCCAAATGGTTCGCTGGTTCCAGGAGGGCTTAGCGGGTTCGTAGTTTTCAATCCCGATCCGAATGCACCGCAGATTCTCGATCCCGACAACTTCGGTTTTACGAATCCAGCCATTCTTTCGGCCGAAACCCACAATCCGTCCATCGCCAACCCGTCGATTGCCAACCCTTCGATCGCTAATCCTTCAATTGCGAACCCCTCGATCGCAAATCCCTCCATTGCGAATCCGTCGATTGCCAACCCTTCGATCGCCAACCCGGCGGTTGTTACGTCCCTGAACCCTTCGATTGCCAACCCTTCGATTGCTAATCCATCCATTGCGAACCCTTCGATCGCCAACCCATCCATCGCAAATCAATCAGTGACGGATGCAACGTATCAGGTGACAAATGCCGGGAACACGACGACTTCCTATGCCGTGAAGCTGTTCCAGAAAGCGCCGCTTCCTGCGGGAGTGAATCTGCAGCTGATCCTGACCAAGCAATATCTCCTGCCAGTAGCCCAAGGTTGCAACCTCTTGCAACAAATTCAAAATGTGGTCGTCGCCAACATTCCGAACCCGGTATTTACTCCTGCGGGTAGCCTAGGCGACCCCGATCTGCCGGACCCTGCGGTGACCAACGCAACTTTGGCGCTGGAGCCCGGCGAAATCGGGCAGCTTGTCATCCGCGCCAACGTGTCTGATCCCAACGTCATGCAGAATCTTCTCTCGAGCACATTCACGCCGGTCGTGGTCGCGCATCCCGCGAATACGGGTGTCGCCATTCCGTCCGCCACGCTGACAATCCTTTCTTCCACACTGCCTGACGGAATTACGAGCAACAACTACAGCGGCCCTGTGAGCATTTTTGGCGGCTTCGGCGCCCTGACGGCTTCGATTTCCAGCGGTTTGCTGCCGCCTGGATTAAGCATGGATCCGAATACGGGGTTGATCTCGGGAACTCCGACAGTTCCGGGAGATTACACATTCACCGTGCAGGTGAAAGATTCCTTCATTCCACCTGCGATTGCCACCCAGGTTTACAACCTGCACGTCGCAAGCCCGCTCATGGTTGTGGCTCCCGGTGGAGTGGACGGAGTCGCGAATGCTGCTTATAGGTTGAATCTTGTGGCCACGGGCGGTACCGGTAACCAATTATGGACACTCACCTCTGGTTCTTTGCCTTCCGGGCTGAGTTTGACCGCGGCCGGAGTAATCAGCGGTACGCCCAAGCAAGTGAACCTTGCGGGGAATACGCTGACGCTGCAAGTTCAGGATTCCGGCAGTCCCGCGCAAATTGCGAGCGTGACCATTACCATTCGCATCGCCGCAGCGCTGAAGATCACAACAGCTGCCGGCGCGCTTCCAGACGCCATTATCGGAGTTCCGTACAGTTTCACCTTCCAGTCAAACGGGGGCATCACTCCCATCAATTGGACGCTCGCAGGCGGCCAGCTCCCCGCCGGACTCACGCTAAGCGCCGCGGGCGTTTTGAGCGGCACCCCGACGGTGACCAACCCAACTCCCACCGCATTCACCGTGCAGGTTATGGACAGCGGTTCGCCTTCACAAAGTAAATCCTTAGCTTTCACTATTCGCGTGCCGGGGCCACTCGTCATCACTCCAGCTAGCGGCGCTCTGCCGGACGCACTCGCGAACGTAGCTTACACCACTGTCCTAGCCACAACGGGCGGCATCGCCCCCGTTACGTGGACGCTGACAAGCGGTTCGTTGCCCCCGGGAATGTCTCTGAGCGCGACGGGCGTTGTCAGTGGCACGTCAGGCGCTGTGGGCAACTATTCTTTCAAGGTCCAGGCGCAGGACTCCGGCGCGCCACAGCAGAAGGCAACCGCGTCGTACACTCTCACCGTGGCTTCGAGCTTCGCGGTTTCTTTTGCCGTTCAGCCCAGCAACACGCAATCCCAAGCCCAGATCACTCCGTCTGTAAAAGTTCTGGTCGTTGATAATTTCGGCAATCCCGTACGCGGTGTGGTCGTTCAAATAACCATCGCCGTTAACTCGGGCGGCGGAACTCTTACCGGACAGACCATTCAAATAACCGGGCAAGGGGGGATTGCGGTCTTCGGCGGATTGGGAATCACCGGAAAAGGAAATGGTTACAAACTGAAGGCAACGATCATCAGTCCTTCGAGCGGGGTTGGGGCTTTCGCTCTCTCAGCCCCATTCAATGTCTTTTAGATACCTGCCTTCAGCCGCGGGCAGCCGAAGCAAGAAGTTTGGGGCTCAATGCGACGCAACTCTTCGCTCAGAGTCCTTCACTAACCCGGCTTCGTCTCCTTTTCCCTTGATCGCGAGAAAAGTCTTGAAGGACTCAGCGGCCGCCGGGCTCTTCAATCCTTCTTGCGCGCGGCCCAGATAGTAATAAACAGGTGGAAGTCTGCGAAACGTGGGGACGTCATCCAGGTAGATCGCGCTGGCTTCTCCGCGGCGCTTCAAGCAATTTTCCAGCTCGGAATCCGCTTCGGTAAAAGCTCCGGCTTCGATGTACGCCCGGCCCAAGTCCATCCGGCCCATCCAGGTATCCGAAAGCTTCTGCGCTTCGAGGAAGAGTGCGATCGCGCGCTTGGCATCGCCGCGTTTT